>Ga0308158_10000247_pt1 | contig 110816 bp, 107 predicted proteins | sample PhyBR2_FD_201038 | JGI IMG/M metagenome (GOLD analysis project Ga0308158, IMG submission 201038) | Phyllosphere microbial communities from UC Gill Tract Community Farm, Albany, California, United States - DLSLB.R2 | ecosystem: Host-associated > Plants > Phyllosphere > Unclassified | place... | reverse complement strand
TGCGGTTGGGGCCGGAGCCGAGGATGATGATGGACGGCTTGGAGTGCAGCGCGACCTCGTCCTCCTCGTCGTAGGCCGAGTAGTGGTACGGCGTGTAGGCGGCGAACTCCGCGGCGCAGGTGTCCACAGTCTTGTAGACGGGGCGGATACCCAGGGCCTGCCGGACGCCGCGGACCACTGCCTCGGAGTTGTGGGTCAGGGCACCGATCTGCTCATCCGAGAAGCCGTGGCGCTTGGCGCGCTTAAGCATGTCGGCGGTCAAGGCGCCGGCCTGGCGGATTTCGTGGGAGATCTCATTGAGCAGCTGGAGCTGGTCCAGGAACCAGGGGTCGATCTTGGTAGCTTCGAAAAGCTGTTCCACGGTGGCGCCGCCCAGGAGGGCGCGCTGGACCTGGTGGAGGCGCTCCGTAGTGGGGCGCTTCGCCTTCTCGATGAGTTCGGCGACTTCCCATTCCGGGACGCTGCTGAAGTCCAGCTGCGAGCCCTTCTGCTCCAGGGAGCGCAGGGCCTTCTGCAGGGCCTCGGTGAAGTTGCGGCCCATGGCCATGGCTTCGCCGACGGACTTCATGGTGGTGGTGAGGGTGTTGTCCGCCGCCGGGAACTTCTCGAAGGCGAACCGCGGGACCTTGACCACCACGTAGTCCAAAGTGGGTTCGAAGGACGCAGGGGTCTTCTGCGTGATGTCGTTAGGGATCTCGTCCAGGGTGTAGCCGAGCGATAGCTTGGTGGCAATCTTGGCGATGGCGAAGCCGGTGGCCTTTGACGCCAATGCCGAAGAACGGGATACGCGCGGGTTCATCTCGATGACCACCACGCGGCCGGTGGCGGGGTCGATGGCGAACTGGATGTTGCAGCCGCCGGTGTCGACACCCACTTCGCGGATGACGGCGATGGCAACGTCGCGCAGCTTCTGGTATTCGCGGTCGGTGAGGGTCAGCGCCGGAGCCACGGTGATCGAGTCGCCGGTGTGCACGCCGACGGGGTCGAAGTTTTCGATGGAACAGACGACAACCACGTTGTCGTTCTTGTCCCGCATCATTTCGAGCTCGTATTCCTTCCAGCCCAGGATGCTCTCTTCGAGCAGGACCTCGCTGGTGGGGCTGTACTGCAGGCCCTGGCCGACGATGCGGCGCAGGTCATCCTCGTTGTAGGCCAGGCCGGAGCCCAGGCCGCCCATGGTGAAGGACGGGCGGACCACCATCGGGTAGCCCAGGTCCTGTGCTGCTGCGAACGCCTCGTCCATGGTGTGGATGATGTGGCTGCGGGCGGATTCGGCACCGCAGCGCTCAACGACGCCCTTGAACTTCTCGCGGTCCTCGCCGAGCTCGATCGCGGCGATGTTGGCACCGATCAGCTCCACGTTGTACTTCTCCAGCACACCGTTCTTGTCCAGGGCGATGGCGGTGTTCAGCGCGGTCTGTCCACCCAGGGTGGGCAGCACGGCGTCGGGACGTTCCTTGGCGATGATCTTCTCCACCACCTCGGGGGTGATGGGCTCAACGTAGGTGGCGTCGGCGAACTCGGGGTCGGTCATGATGGTGGCCGGGTTGGAGTTCACGAGGATGACGCGGAGGCCTTCCTCCTTGAGGACCCGCAGTGCCTGGGTGCCGGAGTAGTCGAACTCGGCGGCCTGGCCGATGACGATCGGGCCGGAACCAATGACGAGGACGCTTTTGAGATCTGTACGTTTCGGCATTACTTCTTGTCCTCAGTCTTGTTGTCGGTAGCGGTCTTGGTGTCAGCGTTCTTGGCGTCGCCCATGAGGTCGATGAACCGGTCGAACAGGTAGGCGGCGTCGTGCGGGCCGGCCGCAGCCTCGGGGTGGTACTGGACGGAGAAGGCCGGGATGTCCAGGCAGGCGAGGCCTTCCACGACGTCGTCGTTCAGGCTGATGTGGCTGACTTCCACCCGGCCGTAGCGTGCCTCCGGAGCCTGGGTGGCGCCGTCGAGCGGGGCGTCCACGGCGAAGCCGTGGTTCTGGGAGGTTATTTCCACCTTGCCGGTGCGGCGGTCCATCACGGGCTGGTTGATGCCGCGGTGGCCGTAGCGGAGCTTGTAGGTGCCGAAGCCCAGGGCCCGGCCCAGGATCTGGTTGCCGAAGCAGATGCCGAAGTAGGGCAGCTTCTCATCCAGGACGGAGCGCAGGAGCTTCACCTGGGCGTCGGCCGTGGCGGGGTCGCCCGGGCCGTTGGACATGAAGAAGCCGTCCGGGTTGACGGCATTGACATCCTCCAGGGTGGCGGTGGCAGGCAGTACGTGGACGCGGACGCCGCGCTCGGCGAACCGTACCGGGGTCATGGCCTTGATGCCGAGGTCGATCGCCGCGATGCTGAAGCGGGGTTCGCCCTCCCAGCCGTGGTCCTTCGGTTCCACCACGTAGGCTTCGTCGACGCTGACTTCCTCGGCCAGGCGCGAACCCTCCATGGGGGCGCTGGCCAGGACGGCGTCGAGCAGCTCCTTGTCGGTGCCCTGCGCCGCCTCGCCGGAGAAGATGCCGGCGCGCATGGTCTTGTGCTCACGCAGGTGCCGGGTGATGGCGCGGGTGTCCACACCCTGGATGCCGACGATGCCCTGGGCCACCAGTTCCTCATCCAGCGACCGCTCGGAACGCCAGTTGGAGGGCCGGCGCGCTGCGTCGCGGACAATGTAGCCGGCCACCCAGATGCGCCGGGACTCGGCGTCGTCATCATTCACGCCGGTGTTGCCGATGTGCGGGGCCGTCTGCACCACCAGCTGGCGGGCGTACGAGGGATCGGTGATGGTTTCCTGGTAGCCGGTCATGCCGGTCGCGAAGACGGCCTCGCCCAGGGCGGTGCCGGTGGCGCCGTAGCTGGTGCCGCGGAAGATGCGTCCGTCTTCGAGAACCAGCGCAGCCGGGGCCGATACAGGAGCGGAGGTGGTTGCTGTCAATGTATTCGCTTTCACTGTCTTACTTTCCACTGGTGGCACCAGCCGCGGGGGCTGACGAAATCAAATCCTGAAGGGCCTGGTACAGCACGTCCTTGTCCGCGGCGCGGCGGGTTCGGAAGCCGGTGTCCAGGCCATGCGTGCCGTGCGTCCATCCGAGCACCAGGAGGCCGTCCTTTTCCACGAACTTCCCGGCCATGCCGCTGTCCTGCCGGACTTCCGTGAGGGAGGCGGCGGGGATGTACAGGGCAGGGGCACCGGATCGCTCATAGAGGACGCCGTGCGGGTAGACCTCGAGGGTGGCGTTGGTGCGGATGCCGAGCCCGTGCACGGCGATCCGGTCAAGCCAGTCACCGGCCGTTGTGGTGGCCACGTACTGCCCCTCGGCAGCGGCGGTGGGCTGGCCCGGCGCGGCGGGCACCTGGGGCAGTTGTCCGACGTCGGACTGGCGCTTCAGGCGGTTGCGCCACCCCACTGCGAGGAGGACGAACACGACGGCGACCACGGCCAGCATGGCAAGGCCGGGAAGGATCTTGTCCATCAGGCAGCGCCCGCAGGGGTTGCGGCGGCATCCGGGTGGGGCGTGTTGAGCGCGCCGTCGAGGACGGTGGCGTGCCCCCTGAAGAAGGTTGCCACCACCTTGCCCGGAAGCTCCCTGCCCTTGAAGGGCGAGTTGCGGCCCATGGTGGCCATCTGGAACGGGTCCACCGTCCAGCGCGCGGCCGGATCCACCAGGATGAGGTTGGCGGGTTCCCCGGCTTCGATGGGCCTGCCCTGGTCGCTCAACCGGCCGATCTTCGCAGCCGCGGTGGAGGTGACCCGCGCGAAGTCCGCCCACGTCATCAGGCCGGTCTCGATCATGGCGTGCTGGACCACGGACAGGGCCGTTTCCAGTCCGGTCATGCCCATGGCGGCCTGCGCCCACTCGCATTCCTTGTGCTCGCTGGGGTGCGGTGCGTGGTCGGTACCCACAACGTCGATCGTGCCGTCTGCCAGGCCTGCGCGCAATGCCTGCACGTCGGCGTCGGTGCGCAGCGGCGGGTTGACCTTGAAGACGGGGTCGTAGCTGCGGACCAGGTCGTCGGTCAGCAGCAGGTGGTGCGGGGTGACCTCGGCCGTGACGTCGATGCCGCGTTCCTTGGCCCAGCGGATGATTTCCACCGAGCCTGCCGTGGACACGTGGCACACGTGCAGGCGTGAACCGACGTGCTGGGCAAGGAGGACGTCGCGGGCGATGATGCTTTCCTCGGCCACGGCGGGCCAGCCGGTGAGGCCGAGGACGGCGGAGACGTCGCCCTCGTTCATCTGGGCCCCGGCGGTCAGGCGGGGTTCCTGCGCGTGCTGGGCCACCACGCCGTCGAACGCTTTGACGTATTCCAGCGCGCGGCGCATCAGCACGGGGTCGTGGACGCAGATGCCGTCGTCGGAGAACATGCGCACCCGGGCGCGGGAATCGGCCATGGCGCCCAGTTCAGCCAGCTGCTCCCCCGCCAGGCCAACGGTGACGGCGCCCACCGGGCGCACGTCCACCCATCCGGCGGCGCGGCCCAGCGTGTAGACCTGTTCCACGACGCCCGCGGTGTCGGCGACGGGCGTGCTGTTGGCCATCGCGTGGACCGCGGTGTAACCGCCCAGCGCCGCGGCACGCGTTCCGGTTTCCACGGTTTCGGCATCTTCACGGCCGGGTTCGCGGAGGTGCGTGTGGACGTCAACCATGCCGGGCAGGGCCACCAGGCCGGCGGCGTCGATGACGGTGGCACCGTCAGCGGAGAGCCCGTGGCCGATCTCGGCGATGATGCCGTCGCGGACCAGCAGGTCCGTGGGGTCGCCGCCCAGGATGGCGGCGCCCTGGATGAGGTACGTTCCGGTGTTGCCTGCCATCAGTTGCTCTCCTTGGTGGACAGGGCGGCGGCGTAGGCCGGCGCCCGGGTTGCGGCTGGTTCCCGGGTGTCCCCGGAGAGCAGCAGGTACAGTGCGGCCATCCGCACGGACACGCCATTGCGGACCTGGGCAAGGACGGTGGAGCGGGGTGAATCCGCGGCGGCTGCGCTGATCTCCAGGCCACGGTTCATGGGGCCCGGGTGCATGATGATGGTGTCCGTCATGCCGAGGTCATCGAGGGCCCGGAGCCGGTTGTCGTCGAAGCCCCAGCGGCGCGAGTATTCGCGGGTGCTCGGGAAGAACGATGCGTTCATGCGTTCGCCCTGGACCCGGAGCATCATGACGGCGTCAACGCCGTTTGCGAGGGTCTGGTCCAGGTCGTAGCTGACGCTGCAGGGCCATTTGTCGACGCCGACCGGCAGCAGGGTGGGTGGCGCCACCAGTGTGACCTCCGCGCCAAGGCTACGGAGCAGCCACACGTTCGAACGCGCCACTCGGGAGTGCAGGACATCGCCTGCGATGGCGACCCGCATGCCTTTGAGGTCTGTTCCCTGGGAATCGGTCCCGGCCAGGCGGGCCCAGTGCCGGCGCATGGTGAAGGCGTCGAGGAGGGCCTGCGTGGGGTGCTCATGGGTGCCGTCGCCGGCGTTGATGACGGCGGCGTCGATCCAGTCGGTGGCAGCCAGCCGGTGCGGCGCGCCGGAAGCCCAGTGCCTGATGACGACGGCGTCCGCCCCCATGGCGGACAGGGTCTGGGCAGTGTCCTTGAGGGACTCGCCCTTGGAAACGGACGATCCCTTGGCGGCGAAGTTGATGACGTCCGCCGACAGCCGCTTGGCCGCGGCTTCGAAGGAGATGCGGGTGCGGGTGGAGTCCTCGAAGAAGAGGTTGACGACCGTGCGGCCGCGCAATGCCGGAAGCTTCTTCACTTCCCGCTCCCCCACGGCCGACATTTCCTCGGCAGTGTCCAGGATGCGGATGGCGTTCGAAAGGCTGAGGTCCCCGGTGGACAGGAGGTGTTTCATGCGCCGCCCTCAATCACGACTTCGTTGACGGGCGCTCCGGCGTCGGACGTGTCCGTTTCCTCCAGCCGGACCCGGACCTTCTCGGCGGAGGAGGTGGGCAGGTTCTTGCCTACATGGTCTGCGCGGATGGGAAGTTCGCGGTGGCCCCGGTCAATCAGGACTGCGAGCCGGACAATACGGGGGCGGCCGAGGTCGACGAGGGCGTCAAGGGCGGCGCGGATGGTGCGGCCCGAGTACAGGACGTCGTCGATCAGCACCACTACTTTGTTGTCGATGCCGGTGCGGGGCAGCCTGGTGGGGTACGGCGGCCGGGTCCCCTGGTGGGACAGGTCGTCACGGAACATGGTGACGTCCAGCTGGCCCACAATGGCAGCGGCGTCAACGGTGTTGTCCGCGGCGGCGATCTTTTCGGCCAGTCGGACAGCCAGCGGGTAACCGCGGCGGGGAATGCCCAACAGGACAAGGTCCCGGGATCCCTTGTTGGCTTCGAGGATCTCGTGGGCGATACGAGTGAGGGCCCGGTCAATGTCCGCCTGGCTGAGGACAACCCTGGCTGGAACCGGTGCGCTGGTGACAGATGTCAACGCTCGTCTCCCCTTTCCCCGCCTCACAGGACGGAATTAAAAAAGGAATGTTTGCTGTTCAAAATTACCACACGGTCCCTGCCGGGCCGGTGCCCGGACAACGCGGCGCTGATCACATTCCAGCGGCCCTGGAGGCCGGGTCCTTTGTGGTCCGGCAGCATCCGCTTAGGCTTTCGGGTATGCCGACGTACCCGCAGCAGCCTCCTTCCGGCCTCCCCGACGACCACTACCGCGGCGGCTACCGTCCCCTGCCCCAGCAGGCCAACCCCAGCTGGATGGGCCATGTGCAGCCGGAACACTACCGGGCTGCCCCGGGCCACCAGGGCCAGCCGCTGGCCGTGATGGTGCCGGCCCAGGCCCAGGGGACGGTGCTGCATGCGACGCGGGCCCGTGGCGGGCTGGTGGGGTTGTCGGTTGCCGGCGGCGTGCTCGCTTTCCTGAGCCTGTTCCTGGTGGTGCCGTTCCTTTTATCCAACACGGGCGCCGCCGGATTCCTGATCGGTTTCCTGGCGTCCCTGGTTCCGCTGGCTGTGGTACTGACGGCGGTCCACATCATCGACAGGTGGGAGCCGGAGCCGAAACGCCTGCTGTTCTTCGCCTTCACGTGGGGCGCGGCGGTGTCCGTGGCGGTCACCCTGCTGATCCAGCCGTTTTTCGTCATCGCATTGCAGTTCACCGACCAGCCTGACCTGCAGACCTATATGGCAACGGTGCAGGCGCCCATCGTGGAGGAATTCGCCAAGTCCCTTGGCCTGCTGATCCTCCTGCTCGCGGCGCGGCGGCATTTCGATGGCCCCGTGGACGGCGTGGTGTTTGCCTTCACCATCGCGGGCGGGTTCGCGTTCACTGAGAACATCCTCTATTTCGGCCGGGCCATTGCGGAGTCGGCGTCACCGGCCAGTGACTTTGCGCAGGTCTTCTTCCTCCGCGGAGTCATGTCCCCGTTCGCGCATGCCATCTTCACCGGCACCACCGGGCTTGTCATGGGCTTCGCCGCACGGCGCTGGCACACCGGCGCGTCCATTGGCGCCTTCTTTGTGGGCCTGCTGCCGGCCATGTTCCTGCACAACAGGTGGAACAGCATGGGCCAGGGCTTCCTGCTGGACTACATCGTGGTCCAGGTGCCGATCTTCGTCCTGGCCGTGGGCGGAATCATCTTCCTGCGGGTGGCCGAAAAGAGGCTGACGCGCCAGCGGCTGATGGAGTACTCGGCGGCGGGCTGGTTCACCCCGGCCGAGGTCCAGTTGCTGGCCACGTTGGGCGGCCGGCGCACTGCCCTGGCCTGGGCCGCGAACTCCGGCCGGAAGCCGCAGATGAAGCAGTTCATGAAAGCCGCCACCCAGCTTGCCAATACCCGGCAGCGCATCCTCAGCGGGCGGGACGTGCCGCTCCACCAGGCCGAGGAGCGGCAGCAGCTGCAGCGGATCCTCGCCCTGCGCGCGGCCGTGGCCGGATGAACCTGCACCCGTGGGAACGCGAAAGGGCCCCGCCTGTGGCGGGGCCCTTTCGCGTTATCCTGCGGGGAGGCTAGGCGAGCAGCGAAGGCTTCAGCTGCTGCAGCCGGCCCAAAAGGCCATTGATGAACTGCGGAGACTCGTCCGTTGACAGTGTCTTGGCCAGCGCAACAGCCTCGCTGACCGCCACGCCATCGGGGACGTCGTCGTTGTACAGGAGCTCCCAGGTGCCGATGCGCAGGATGATACGGTCCACGGACGGCATGCGCTCCAGGGTCCAGCCCTGCGAGTACGTCTCCAGGAACTCATCGATGGCGGCCTGCTGGGACACTACCCCTTCGACAATTTCCAAGGTGTAGGGGTTGACCACCTGGTCGGTCTTTTCCCGGCGTGCGCGAAGCACGTCGAACGCCGAAACAGAGCGCTGCTCCGCTTCGAAAAGAACATCCAGTGCCCTGCTGCGGGCTTTACCGCGGGCGCTCACTACTCAGAAACCCGGCCCAGGTAGCTGCCGTCGCGGGTGTCCACCTTGACCTTGGTGTTGTTCTCGATGAACAGCGGGACCTGGATTTCGTAACCGGTCTCCAGGGTGGCGGGCTTGGTGCCTGCAGAGGAGCGGTCGCCCTGCAGGCCCGGCTCCGTGTAGGTGATTTCCAGGACAACGCTCGGCGGCAGTTCGATGTAGAGGGGGTTGCCGTCGTGGATGGCGATGTTGACCATCTGGTTCTCGAGCATGAAGTTGGTGGCGTCACCAACCGTGGCGCCGGACACGGTGATCTGGTCGTAGTCCGAGGTGTCCATGAAGACGAAGTCTGCGCCGTCCTGGTACAGGTACTGGTAATCGCGGCGGTCAACGGTTGCCGTTTCGATCTTGAGCCCGGCGTTGAACGTCTTGTCAACAACCTTGCCGGACATCACGTTGCGCATCTTGGTCCGGACAAAGGCGCCGCCCTTGCCGGGCTTGACGTGCTGGAATTCGATGACGTTCCAGAGCTGGCCCTCGAGCTTCAGGACCGTTCCGTTCTTAATGTCGTTAGTGGTTGCCACTGGTTTCCTCTGGTTTCTTTGTCTGGCCGCGTGGTCAGATGCTGTATGCCGGGCGGGCACGCCACAACGGCCCGCCTGCACGTGTTTGTCAAAAATCGCGTGGATGCAAAAATTCCACAACCATTCTACCGGTAAATCCCGGGCAGCCTTTCCGCGGCCACCCGGCTCCGGATCAGCAGGCCAGGTCCAGGACGTCCCGGGCGCGCTGCAGGGCCACCGTGGAGGAGTAGATCTGGGCGGCATCGGCGGACTGCGCCACCCGCAGGTCAAGTGCCTTGGAGAAGGATTCAACGGCCGCGGACGTGTGCCCGGCCGCATACTGCGTCCGTCCCAGGTATTGCAGGGCCAGCGCTTCACGGGAGGTGCCATGCACCTCCGCCACAAGCTGGCGGAACAGTTCGATGGCACGGTCCATCCGGTGGGAGACGCTCAGCACCTCGGCCTCGAACACGCGCAGCCGGAACGATTCCGGGTCCTTGAAGCGGGCTTCGGCCAGCAGTTCGGCGGCGTCGGACGCGTGGCCCTCAACCAGCAGCACGAAAATCGGGTCTGCGGGATCGGTGGAGGCGGCCAGGGCGTCGCGGACAGCGTCCTCGTTCACGATCTGCGGCCGCAGGGTGTCCGGGTTGATCCGGATACCCGGGAACCCTGCCTCGGGCCAGTCGCCGGTGCCGCTCATGTCGCCCTTCATCAGGAAGCAATTTCCTGGTAGGCCGCAAACAGCAGCGACGTGTCCGGGACGTCGAGGATTCCCGGCTTGGCGATGCCGTCCAGGACAACAAAGCGCAGCAGGTCGCCACGGGACTTCTTGTCGCGGCGCATCCCGTCCAGCAGGCCCTGCCACCGGTCGCGCCGGTAGGTGACCGGAAGCCCAAGCCCGTCCAGGATGCTCCGGTGCCGGTCGGCGTCGGTATCGCTGAGCCGCCCGACGCTGCGGGCAAGTTCCGCGGCGAACATCATGCCCACGGAGACCGCGGCCCCGTGCCGCCAGGAGTAGCGTTCCACCAGTTCGATGGCGTGGCCCAGGGTGTGGCCGTAGTTCAGGATTTCCCGCAGCCCGGACTCTTTCAGGTCCTCGGAGACCACCCTGGCTTTGACGGCGATGGCCCGCTCGATCAGCTCGCGGAGCGCGTCGGAGCGGGGGTCCACCACTGCGGCGGGGTCCTTTTCCACCAGGTCAAGGATGGCGGGATCGGCGATGAAACCGCACTTTATGACCTCGGCCAGGCCTGAAATGATCTCGTTCTTCGGCAGGGTGTCCAGGGTGTCCAGGTCCGCCAGGACGGCGGCGGGCGGGTGGAAGGAGCCTACGAGGTTCTTTCCTTCGGCGGTGTTGATGCCGGTCTTGCCGCCCACGGAGGCGTCCACCATGCCCAGCAGGCTGGTGGGCATGTGGATGACCTTGACTCCGCGCAGCCAGGTGGCGGCGACGAAGCCTGCGAGATCGGTCACTGCTCCCCCGCCCACGGCGACAATGGCATCCGAACGGGTGAAATCGTTCTGGCCAAGGACCTGCCAGCAGAAGGCGGCCACCTGAATGTGCTTGCCTTCTTCAGCGTCCGGGATTTCGGCGGTGAGGGACGTGAAGCCGGCGGCTGCGAGTTCGTCGCGGACGGTGTCACCGGTGAGGCGCAGGGCGCGGGGGTGGATCACCAGGACCCGGCGGACCCGCTCTCCGAGCAGCCCGGGAAGGTCACCAAGCAGGCCGCGCCCGACGACGACGCCGTAGTTGTTGCCGGCACCTTCGCCGGTGACGTTGATGACTGTTGATTGCGTGTTCACTTTTCAACTTCCTGTTTGGCAGCTGCGTGGTTCCGCAGTGCTGCTTCCAGCCGGCCGCCAAGCTCGGGTACAGAGCCGTGGCGGACGTCCAGGGTGATGTCGGCCAGCCTCTCGTAGACCGGCCTGCGGGTGGCGAACATTGCTGTCCAGCGGCCCATGGCGTCGCCGGCGAGGAGCGGTCGGCCGGAGTTCCGGGCGATCCTGTCCGCCACGGTATCGGCGTCGCACTCCAGGTAGACAACCGTGCAGCGGCTGATCAGCTGCTGCGTGCCCGAGTCGAGGACTGCACCGCCGCCCAGCGAAATGACGGTCAGGGTCCCTTCGGCTTCCTCCACGGCATCAGCGACGGTGCGGGCTTCGATCTCCCGGAACGCGTGCTCGCCGCGCCCCGCGAAGATATCGGCGATGGAGCCGTGGCCGGCGACGATGACCGCGTCGGTGTCAATGAACCGGGCCGCCAGCTGCTGGGCGAGCTGCTGACCGATGGCCGATTTGCCCACCGCCATGGGGCCGATGAGCACTATCGGCCGGCCGCCGAGGGGTGCGGGACTGCTGCGGTGGAGCACTACTGGCCGATCGAGTCCAGGGATGCCGGGATGTTGTCCAGGTAACCCTTGATGTTGCGCGCGGTTTCCGCCACTGAGTCACCGCCGAACTTCTCGATGACGGCCTCGGCGAGGACCAGGGCCACCATTGCCTCGGCCACCACTCCGGCGGCCGGTACTGCACAAACGTCCGAACGCTGGTGGTGTGCCTTGGCCGGTTCGCCGGTGCTGACGTCGATGGTCCGCAGGGCGCGCGGAACCGTGGCGATGGGCTTCATGGCTGCGCGGACGCGGAGGACATCACCGATGCTCATGCCGCCTTCGATGCCGCCGGCACGGTTGCTGGCGCGGACAATCCGGCCGTCACCGTCGCGGACGATTTCGTCGTGGGCGGCGGAGCCGCGGCGGGCAGCGGTCAGGAAGCCGTCACCGACCTCCACGCCCTTGATGGCCTGGATGCCCATGAGTGCCGCGGCCAGCCTGGCGTCGAGCCGGCGGTCCCAGTGCACGTAGCTGCCCAGTCCGGGCGGGAGTCCGTATGCCAGGACCTCCACTACGCCGCCCAGGGTTTCGCCTTCCTTGTGCGCAGCGTCCACCTCGGCCACCATGGCGTCGGAGGTTTCGCGGTCGAAGCAGCGCAAGGGGTCTGTGTCCAGGGCAATAACGTCGCCGGGCACGGGCAGCGGGCGGCCTTCGGGCACCGTCACGCTGGCAATGGACACGGTGTGGCTGACAAGTTCGATGCCGAGGTGCTTGAGGAACTGCGCGGCCACCGTGCCCAGCGCCACGCGGGTGGCGGTTTCGCGGGCGCTTGCACGCTCCAGCACGGGACGGGCCTCATCGAAGCCGTATTTCTGCATGCCCGTGAAATCGGCATGGCCCGGGCGGGGGCGTGTCAGGGGTGCGTTGCGTGCCTGGTCGGCGAGGAGTTCGGGGTCCACGGGGTCGGCGGACATGATCTGCTCCCACTTGGGCCATTCGGTGTTCGCCACCTGGATGGCGACGGGACCGCCCTGGGTCAGGCCGTGGCGGACGCCGCCAAGGATAGTGACCACGTCCTGCTCGAACTTCATCCGGGCGCCGCGTCCGTAGCCAAGCCGGCGGCGGGCCAGGGAGTCTGCGATGTGGCCGCCGGTGATTTCAACACCGGCGGGGACGCCTTCAATAATTCCCATCAGAGCCGGGCCATGGGATTCACCGGCAGTCAACCAACGCATAATTTCCATCCTGCCACGTAGGGCGGTCACAACGCCCGTCGGGCAAGGCCGACTGCGTCACACATCACATCTATGACAGGTGCGTTAACGTCTTCCCCGCGGCGGGTGAAGAGCCGCACCTGTTCCACGGCCTGGTACAGCAGCATCTCCAGGCCTGGCACTACGGCGCCCCCGCCGGCCTGCCACACCGAGGCGATGAGGCTGGGCCACGGATCGTAGGCAACGTCCAGCAGGACGCCGGGCGTCCTGGTCTTTAGCGCCGCAATTTCGGCGGCGAGTCCATCTGCGGCGCGGGGCGGCAGGGTGGAAATGACGACGTCGGCCTCCGCCGTGGGGCGGGCCGCACCTGTCAGCGGGCGCACCTCCAGGGCCACGCCCAGGCTGTCCGCGGCGGAGCGGACGTCTGCTGTCCGCGACGCATCACGGACAAAGACCTGCACGCTGCCGGTGCCCAGTTCCTTCAGGGCCGCGACCGCGGATGCCGCTGTTCCGCCGCCGCCCAGGATGACGGCGGACGGTGCTGCCCGGGTACCGGCGTGGCGCAGGGCGTTGACGATGCCGGTCACGTCCGTATTGGAGCCCACAGTCTTCACTCCGCCGACGGATTCCTCGAAGGTGACAGTGTTCACCACTCCGAGGGTGCGTGCCACGCCCCGCACTTCGTCCACCTCGCCGAGCATGGCCGTCTTCAGCGGCATGGTCACCGAGAGCCCGCGCCAGCCCGGCTGGTTCCGGATCTGGCGCATGAAGGACGGCAGCAAGGCCTCCGTGACGTCGATGGCCGTGTAGCTGATGCCCGCACCCAGCCGCTCATAGGCGGACAGGTGCAGCGCCGGGGACTTCGAGTGGCTGATCGGGTGGCCCAGGACGGCAGCCCGCAGGCTCATGTGCAGCGGCCCGCGTTGGCCTGGCACCACGCGTTGTACTGCTCGACGTAGGCGTTGTGTTCGGCCAGTGTCTTGGCGAACTTCGTCTCCTTGGTGTCCAGGTTGATGGTTACCCAGTACAAGTAGTCATTCGCCTTTGGCCGGGCGGCCGCGTCAATGGCGGTCTTGCCGGGTGAACCGATGGGTCCTGGCGGCAGTCCCGGATTCGCGTAGGTGTTGTACGGGTTGGACTTGTCCTGGCGCTGCTCATCCGTGAAGTTGAAGCTTCGGGTGCCAAGGCCGTACGTGACGGCAGAGTCAACCTGCAGGAAGCCGCCGGTCTGGTCGTTGGGCTTGAGGCGGTTGTAGATGGCGCCGGCCACGTCGCCGTAGTCGGCCTGCCCGCCCTCCGCCTGGACGATGCTGGCCACAATGACGGCCTCGTACTGCTTGGCGGGGTCCGTGATGCCCTGCGATACCAGTTCGTCGGTGGTGGCCTTGACCAGTGCCTGCAGGATGTCCTTGGCTTGCGTGCCCAGCGGGAAGCGGTACTCGCCGGGGGCCAGGTAGCCTTCAAGGTTTTTCGCGTTGGGAGGCAGGCCGAACTGGGCAGGCTGGTTGCTGAGCGCCTGCAGGGTCTGCATGGACACTCCGGAGCCCTCCGAAATTGCCTGCAGGGACTCGTTGACCCGCAGGCCCGCGCTCAGGGCGAAGTAGATGACTTTGGTCTTGTCCTTGCCCAGCAGCACATTGACGGCGTCCGCGTTCTTCATCTCGGTCTTGAAGGTGTAGTCCCCCGGTGACAGGGTCCCGCCGGAGGCGTGGAACGCCTGCATAAATGTATCCGCGTTGGCGACCACGCGCTGGTTTTCCAGCTCGGTGGCGACAGAGCGCGTCCCTTCACCGCTGGCGACGGTCACCTGGACCTCACCCGATCCTGGGCCGGGGAAATCCGAGGGCTTGCCGCTGCCCAGGAGGGGTTTGAGGAACTGGGCGCCCACGGCGACCGCCGTTACAAAGACAGCGAGGGTCAGGAACAGCGCCAGCAGCCTGCGGCGGCGCCGGACCTTTTTGGACGGCCGCACTACCTGGGCGGCCGATGAGCCTGGCAGCAGTTCGTGGCCTGCGTCCTGGTGCGGGACGTCCGCGTGGGGGTCCTCGTGGTATCCGGCGGAGTGGTACGCATGGTCATCGTGCACGCCTTCCTGGTGGCCGTGCACGACGGCCTCGTGGTGCAGGTCCGGCTCGTGCGCGTCGAAGTGGTGCTCGTGCGCGTCGAAGTGGTGGTTGTCCAGTGGGTGCGAAACGTCGTCGCGGTGCGCGGGGTCATCGAAGTCCGCCCCGGCATGGTGGACGTCGTCCGGATGGTACCCGACGGCGTCCGGGGTGGCGTGGTGCGCAGCGTCCTCGTGCCCGGGGACGGCGTCGTGGTGCTGGAGAGGGGCCGGCACACCGGGGCCGGCATCGTTGCCGAAGGAACCGGGCGCAGGCTGGTCTTCCTGGATGGACGGCGGTGTCTCCGGAACAGCCGGAACGTCTCCGGCGGCGGGGAGCGGAGCGAAGGTGGATTCGGCCGCGGGAGACGCGGCCGCGGGAGGAGCTGCGGGCGGCGGCGGGACGTCACCGGTTTCGTAGGCCTGCTCGGGTACGGCGTCGTGGCCTCCGGTGTTGAGGCTCTTCTCCCGGGCCCGCAGTTCCTTGCGGGTCAGCGGCCTCGCGGCCCCGGGGTCCAGCGGACCGGAGGTGTCGTCAATGTTGGCAGGGCTCACTGTTGCCTTCCATTATGTGAAGATTGGGCCGTGTCTGCGGGCATGGCGCGGACGGGCTGGTCCGCCCCACCGGCCCCCAGGTCCACGGACGGGGATGGCGCTGTCACGCGTGAGCCGACATCCGCTCCCCTGGCTTTCTGCATGTCGATGGCGTGCTGGAGAATCCCCGCCGCCGCGACCTGATCAACTACTTTACGGTGGTCCCTGCTGCTCATGCCAGCTTCGTGCAGGTTGCGGTGGGCCGAGACACTGCTGAGGCGTTCGTCCACCAGGTTGACCGGGACTGCCAGGCCGCGGGCGGCGAGCTCGGCCGCCAGGAGCAGGGCGTAGTCCGTGGCCATCCTCGCCGAGGAGTGTTCCTCGCCCTTCATGGTCCGCGGCAGGCCAACGATGACCTGCACGGCTCCCAACTCCTCCGCCAGTTTGGCGATGACGCGTACGTCGGAGTTTTTCCTGGCATTCCGGTCGAGGGTTTTGTAGGGCGTGGCCAGGATGGAGTCCCGGTCGCAGATGGCCACCCCTACGCGGACGGTGCCGACGTCCACCCCCAGTTTCACGCCCTGGGGGTAGCCGCCGGCAGCAACAGCATCCGTCATGGCTGGGTTATCGCCCCGCAATGGCGTCGACGACGGCGGTCAGGGCAGCGCCGACCTTACCGGCATCGGTACCGCCACCCTGGGCAACATCGTCCTTGCCGCCGCCTCCGCCGCCGAGCACGCCGGCAGCGACGCGCACCAGGGCACCGGCCTTGACGCCGGCCTCCCTGGCCGCTTCGTTGGTGGCGACCAGGATCAGCGGGCGGTCATTGGCGACGCCTGCCACGGCAACCGCGGCAGCCGTGGAGCCGAGGCGGTTGCGCAGGTCAAGGGCCAGGCCGCGGAGGTCGTCGGCACCGCTGACGGTTCCCGCATCGTGGGCCACCACCCGGACGCCGGCGGCATCCTTGGCGGTGTCAACCAGCTGCGCGGCAACAGCGGTCAGTTGTTCCTTGCGGAGCCGGTCTAGTTCCTTCTCGGTAGCCTTCAGCTTGGCAAGGGTGGCGGAGATCCTGTCGGCGAGCTGGCCGGAGGGCACCTTCAGCAGGTCCGTCAGCTCGGTGACCAGCGCACGCTCCGCCGCGAGGTGGCGGAACGCTTCCATGCCGACAAAGGCTTCCACGCGCCGGTTGCCTGAACCCACGGACTGTTCGCCCAGGAGGGACAGGCTGCCGATCAGCGAGGTGTTGGCGACGTGGGTGCCGCCGCACAGTTCGCGGGACCAGGCGCCGTCGATTTCCACGACGCGCACTTCGCTGCCGTAGTTCTCACCGAAGAGGGCCATGGCGCCCATGGCCTTGGCTTCGGCCAGGCCCATGATCTTCGTTTCCACGGAGTAGTTGTTGCGGATCGCGAGGTTGGAAACCTCTTCGATCTCGGACCGTGTGGCTGTGCTCAGGCCCTCGCCCCAGGCAAAGTCGAAGCGCAGGTAGCCGGCCTTGTTGAAGGAACCGCGCTGGGTAGCTTCCGGGCCAAGGATCTGGTGCAGGGCGGCGTGGACGATGTGCGTTCCGGTGTGGGCCTGCTCGGCGGCATGGCGGCGTTCACGGTCGACGGCGGCGCGTACCAGCGAGTCGGCGCCGATTTCGCCCTCGCGGACAATCGCCTTGTGCACGCTCAGGCCCTTGATGGGGCGCTGGACGTCGAGGACCTCGACGACGAAGCCGTCGCCGGTGATCAAGCCCGTGTCCGCGGCCTGGCCGCCGGCCTCGGCGTAGAACGGGGTTTCCGCGAGGACGAGTTCAATCTCGTCTCCGGTGGCTGCCTGCTGCACCTGGCGGCCGGCGCTGAGCAGGCCGCGGACGCGCGACTCGCCTTCGAGCTCGGTGTAGCCGGTGAAGACGGTCTCGCCTTGGCCCAGGAGTTCCTGGAAGACGCTGACGTCCGCGTGGCCGCCCTTCTTGCCCTTGGCATCGGCCTGGGCGCGCTGGCGCTGTTCCTGCATCAGGCTGCGGAAAGCCGCCTCATCCACTTTCAGCCCGGCTTCTTCGGCCATTTCGAGGGTGAGGTCGATGGGGAAGCCGTAGGTGTCGTGCAGCGCGAAGGCGTCCTCGCCGGACAGCGGCTTGTTGGCTGCCTTGGATTCCTTGACGGCGTCCTCGAGCCGGGCCGTGCCGGAGGCGATGGTGCGCAGGAAGGCCTTCTCCTCGGCATAAGCGATGCGGCTGATCCGGTCAAAGTCGGTGGCCACCACGGGGTACACGCCCTTCATGGCGTCGCGTGAGGCGGGCAGCAGGTCAGGCAGGCAGGCCTGTTCGACGCCGAGCAGGCGCATGGAGCGGACGGCCCGGCGGATCAGGCGGCGCAGGACGTAGCCGCGGCCCTCGTTGGAGGGGGTCACGCCGTCGGAGATCAGCATCAGGGCCGACCGGACGTGGTCCGCTACGACGCGCATGCGGACGTCGTCCGTGTGGTGGGGATCGTCCTCGGACTCGGCGGAGGTGTACTCCTTGCCGGAGAGTTCCGCGGCTTTGTCGATCACCGGACGGACCTGGTCGGTCTCGTACATGTTCTCGACGCCCTGCAGGATCATCGCGAGGCGTTCCATGCCCAGGCCGGTATCGATGTTCTTCTTGGGCAGCTCACCGACGATGTCGAAGTCGACCTTGGAGCGGACGTTTTCGATCTGGTACTGCATGAACACGAGGTTCCAGATCTCGATGTAGCGCGTCTCGTCAGCCAGCGGTCCGCCTTCGATGCCGTAGGCCGGTCCGCGGTCATAGTAGATCTCGGAGCAGGGACCGGCCGGCCCGGGCTGGCCCGTCGACCAGTAGTTGTCCGACTTGCCCATGCGCTGGATGCGCTCAGCGGGCACGCCGGTGTTTTTCAGCCACAACTCCTCGGCTTCGTCGTCCTCCTCGTAGACCGTCACCCACAGCTTCTCGGGCGGAAGTCCGTACCCGCCGTCGTCAACGCTCTTGGTGAGCAGCTCCCAGGCGAACTTGATGGCGTCTTCCTTGAAGTAGTCGCCGAAGGAGAAATTGCCGCACATCTGGAAGAACGTGCCGTGGCGGGCAGTCTTGCCCACTTCCTCGATGTCGCCGGTGCGGATGCACTTCTGGACGCTGGTGGCGCGGGAGTAGGGCGCTTCCTCGCGGGCGGTGAGGTAGGGAATGAACGGGACCATGCCGGCCACCGTGAACAGCAGCGAGGGGTCGCTGGAGACCAGCGACGCGGAGGGAACCGCGGTGTGCCCCTTGCTGACAAAAAAGTCCACCCAGCGCTTTGTGATCTCCTGCGACTTCATGAGCTGTTTTCTTACCCTTCTTGGTCCGCGCCGAGGGGTGGCACGGGTATTTCGTTCAAGTGGCGGTTCCCTCAACGGGGACCTGCCGGTTGTTGGCTGGCTGCCTGCTGGAAGCCCCTGAGGGCCTTAGCGGCGGACCACTTCAGCGGACTCGATGCCCAGGGCGGTCCTCAGGTCGGTTTCCCGTTCATGCATCCCTGCGCGGACGGCGTCGGCGAAGTCGTAAACTCCGTCGGCCAGCCGTCCCACGGTGCGGTTGAGGCCCTCCGGCCCGAGGCTGGACTGGGCCTGGCTCACTTTTCGGAAGGCAATGACGCCAATGGCCACGCCGATTCCCATCCAGACAATTCTTTTCATGTTTGTTCTTTTCGAATCTAGCGGCTGCGGCGCCCGGCGGCGGGCTTCCGGCGGTTGGCGAAGGCGCTGCGGACGCCGTAGCTGAAGGCGGCAACCTTGATGAGCGGGGAACCAACCGTTGCGGCCACCAGCGAGGACAGCGCTGAGATGTTGGCGGACGCATCCGAGACGTTCGACGAGATACCGTCAACCTTCTTCAGCTGCTGGTTGGTGGTGGAAACGGTGGCCGTGACCTCGTCCATCAAAGGGGTGGCGCCGTCGCTGAGGGACCTGATGGTGGTCCGCACCTCATCGAAGACTTTTCCCAGCTTCAGGATGGGCACCGCAAGCAGCAGGACCAGGAGCGCGAACACCCCGGCAGCGATCAGGCCGGCAATATCGCCACCAGACATAGACGTTCATCTCCTCGAAATTCCGTGGGTGGGTCCCATCCTGCAGGCGCCCGGAGGGGGCGCCGCGCAGATGTCCCCCAAGTACCTTACATACAAAGAAGCCCGCGGCGCTTGCCACGGGCTTCTTGGGTACGCTGCTGGGATTTAGCGTGCGTAGAATTCGACGACGAGCTGCTCTTCGCAGGTCACCGGGATTTCGGAACGCTTGGGGCGGCGCACCAGGCGGGCCTGGAGGGCTTCCAGCTTGACGTCCAGGTAGGCCGGAACGGCAGGCAGGACGTCGCGGTGGGCACCGGCAGCGGCAACCTGGAGCGGAACCATGGTTTCGCTGCGGCTGTGGACGTGGACCAGCTGGCCCTCGCCGACGCGGAACGACGGGCGGTCAACGCGGACGCCGTCAACCATGATGTGGCGGTGCACAACCAGCTGGCGGGCCTGGGCGATGGTGCGGGCGAAGCCGGCACGCAGGACCAGGGCGTCAAGGCGCATTTCGAGCAGTTCGATGAGGTTTTCACCGGTCAGGCCCTTGGTGCGGCGGGCTTCCTCGAAGGCACGGGTCATCTGTGCTTCGCGGATGCCGTACTGGGCGCGCAGGCGCTGCTTTTCGCGCAGACGAACGGCGTAGTCGGAGTCCTGCTTCTTGCGGGCACGGCCATGCTCACCGGGGCCGTACGGGCGGCGCTCCATGTACTTGGCGGCCTTGGGGGTCAGAGCAATGCCGAGGGACCGCGAGAGGCGGGCCTGACGGCGAGCACGAGTGTTGTTAGCCACTTGTGTCCTTCCAATATCTGCGGTGTGTCAGTGTTACTGGCCTCCACGATGGAGAGCATCGGCCAACCGCTGCCTTTTGCTACTGGGCGCAGGGCATAACCTTGCCAACCTGAATTGGGGAGATTGTGCGTCCGCGCCTTGCCAGACAAAGATTCAGCCTACCACGGCATTACGTGCCCCGGACAATCCTCCGCAGGCGTTCCAGCCGTTGGGCGATATCCCGTTCGGCACCGTTGCCGGTGGGCTGGTAGTAGTCGCGGCCCACCAGGTCATCCGGCGGGTACTGCTGGGTGGCCACTGCGTGCGGCGCATCGTGGGCGTATTTGTAGCCAACGCCGTGGCCCAGCTGCTTCGAGCCCGGATAGTGGGCATCGCGCAGGTGCGCGGGAATTCCGACGCCGAGGCCCGCCCGGACGTCCGCGATCGCTTTGTTGATGCCCATGTAGGCGGCGTTCGACTTTGGTGCGGTGGCGAGGTGGACCACGGCCTCGGCCAGGATGATCCGGCCCTCGGGCATACCGATCAGCTGGACCGCCTGTGCTGCTGCCACGGCGGTCTGCAACGCGGTGGGGTCTGCCATGCCCACGTCCTCCGCCGCGGAGATGACAATCCGCCGGGCGACGAACCGGGGGTCCTCCCCCGCCTCGAGCATCCGGGCGAGGTAGTGCAGGGCCGCGTCCACGTCGGACCCCCTGATGGATTTGATGAAGGCGCTGGCTACGTCGTAGTGCTGGTCGCCGGCGCGGTCATACCGGACGGCGGCCGCATCCAGGGCGCGCTCGGTGTGGCGCAGCTCCACGGTGACCGGCTCTTCGTCGGCAGGCGCGGAAGGTGCGCCTTCCTCCCCCACGGAACGTTCGACGTCGTCCGCGTCACCGAACGCGACGCCGGCCGCGGCCTCCAGGGCGGTAAGGGCGCGGCGGGCGTCACCGCCGGACAGCCGGACCAGGTGTTCCAGCGCTTCATCGCTGAGCCGGACCTTGCCGCCCAGCCCCCGCGGATCCTCCACGGCCCGGACCAGGAGGCCCTCGATGTCCGCATCGGTCAGGGGCCTGAGCGTCAGGAGCAGGGAGCGGGAGAGCAGGGGCGAGACCACCGAGAAGGAGGGGTTCTCCGTGGTGGCAGCCACCAGGACCACCCAGCGGTTTTCGACGCCGGGCAGCAGGGCGTCCTGCTGGGCTTTGTTGAAGCGGTGGATCTCATCGAGGAACAGCACCGTGGTGGTCTTGTACAGGTCGCGGGCCGTCAGGGCGTCGTCCATGACACGTCGGACGTCCTTGACGCCGGCGGTGATGGCGGACAGCTCCACGAACTTGCGGCCGGGTCCGCGCGCAATCACATGCGCCAGGGTGGTCTTGCCGGTACCGGGAGGGCCCCAGAGGATCAGGGAGCTGGGTCCGGCCGGACCGGCGGCATCCGCGCCCGCCCCGGCTGCCAGCTGGCGCAGCGGCGACCCCTGGCCAAGCAGGTGCTGCTGGCCCACCACTTCGTCCAGGGTGCGGGGCCGCATGCGCACGGCCAGCGGACTCCGCGGCGAACCCTTGCCGCGCGAACCCTGTCCCCGGGAACCTGCGCTTTCCCCCGCGACGGGACGATCGTCGTCGTCGTTTTCTGGCCCGTTCCCGAAGAGATCATCCACATAGATAGGCTACTTCCAGTCCAGCACCTGCTTTTCCCGCTCCCCCAACCCCAAGGAACCGCCATGCCCGCCCCAGGTCCAACCGGTGCCCCGCCGTCCGTGAGGACAGCATTCGTGTCCGGTCCGCGGCTGGCGGGCTGGGCGGAGCGCTTCGGCACCTCCCACGGCGGTTACCGGCTGCAGGATGGCGACGACGGCCTGCTCCTTGTGGCGGCCGACGGCACGGAGGCGCTCCTGCAGGCGCCGTGGCCGGCTGATGGGCGTCCGGGACGCGGCGCCGGCCCGCTGGAGCGGCTGGCTGCGCTTGCGTCACAGCCACGCCGCCTGGGATTGCTGCTGGTGCGGCGGGGCGGATACAGCATCGGGGTGGCAAGCGAAGGCACCTTGCTCGCGTCCAAAGCCGGCACCCGGTACGTCCAGGCCCGAACGGCGGCTGGCGGCCAGTCCCAGCAACGGTTTGCCCGCCGCCGTTCCAACCAGGCGGATGCCCTGGTGGCAGCCGTGGCGCAGCAGGCGGCGGAGGTGTTCCGCGCGGCCGCCTTCGAATATGTGGTGCCCGGCGGCGACCGGGCCCTGGCTGACCTGGTCCTCCAGGACCCCGCCCTGCGTGATTACGCGCGCCTGCCGCGCCTGCCCTACCAGGACGTTGCCGAGCCCCGGGCCGCCGTGTTGAAGAAGGCTGCGGCTGATGCGTGCTCGGTGCGGGTTACGGTAACGGATCCGGCGGGTTAGCCGGCCGTCCCTGGTTGTCAGCAGCCGGTCAGGGCGCGCTGCGGGCGTTCCTGCCGGTACAGGTACCGGCCGGCCTCACGGAACCCGGCTTTCCCGTAGAGTTGCTGCGCCCCACGGTTCGCCGCTGTGACCAGAAGCCAGAAGCCGTCCAATCCCCGCTCGTTGCCTGCCCGCAGCAGGGATTGCAGGATGACGGCCGCGAAGCCCTGGCGGCGCGCGGCGGGCAGGGTAGCCATGCAGTACAGGCCGCCCTGCCCGCTGCCGCCCGGGAGGGCAAGGCGGCCGACGGCGGCAGCCCTGCCACCACGGTCCCGCACCAGGGCATACACGGAGGGACAGCCCCTGAGGATGGTTTCCGCGACGGCCAGGGAGTCCTCCCCGCCGCGGCCGTCCACCTCCCACCAGACCCGCAGCCACTCCCCTGACGGCTCCGTGGCGAGTTCCACCGCCGGCGTGACGCCTGCGGGAATCCGGGCGTCCATGGCGCTGCGGGTCATGACCAGGGTCTCGGACTGGCGGGTGAAGCCCTCCGCGTCCAGCAGCTCATGGAGACCGGACGCTGCCGGGGTGTCGAAGACTTGGAAGATGACCGGCAAGCGGCGGCTGCGGTACCAGGCCCTGGCCTCCCTGAGCAGGCCCGGGAGGTCGTCGCTGCACCGGTCGCCACCGTACTCTTCACTGCGTGGCCAGATGGAGTTGGCCCGTTGGGTGACGCCTGCGGCCGCACGAAGCGTCCAGCTGCCGGCCTCGTGGCGGTCCGGTGCTGGCCATGCTGCGTCCATGGCGGCTTCAAGGCCCGGGGGTGCGGGTTGGACCGGGCTCGGTGTGGTCACGGGGCTGTTCCTTCCTTAACGGCAGGAGGTCCCCCGGGCGAACCGGGGAACCTCCAATGATTGCGGCCTGGAGCCACTAACCGTGCACTACTGCTTGTCTTCGGGCTTCTTCACTTCGGGCTTTTTGGCCTCGGGCTTGAAGTCCACGCCTGCTTCCTTGCGCTGCTGCGGCGTGATGGGGGCCGGTGCTTCCGTGAGGGGGTCGTGGCCGCCGCCGGACTTCGGGAAGGCGATGACGTCGCGGATGGACTCCACTCCTGCCAGCAGCGACACCACGCGGTCCCAGCCGAACGCGATACCGCCGTGCGGGGGTGCGCCGTACTTGAAGCCTTCCAGCAGGAACCCGAACTTGGTCTGGGCGTCCTCCTTGTCCAGGCCCATCAGTTCGAAGACGCGCTCCTGCACGTCGCGCTGGTGGATACGGATGGAGCCGCCACCAATTTCGTTGCCGTTGCAGACGATGTCGTAGGCGTAGGAGAGCGCCGACTCGGGATCCTTGTCGAACGTGTCAAGGAATTCCGGCTTCGGTGAGGTGAAGGCGTGGTGCACGGCAGTCCACTGGCCTCCGCCGACAGCAACGTCGCCGGAGGCAACGGCAGCGGCGGCGGGCTCAAACATGGGCGCGTCCACAACCCAGCAGAAAGCCCAGTCCGTGGGGTCGATCAGGCCGGTGCGGTGGCCGATTTCCACGCGTGCGGCACCCAGCAGGGCGCGCGAGGGGGTCTTCTCACCTGCGGCGAAGAAGATGCAGTCGCCGGGCTTCGCGCCCACGGCGTCGGCCAGGCCGGCACGCTCGAACTCGGTGAGGTTTTTCGCCACCGGTCCCGCGAGCTCGCCGTCCTCCTTGTACAGGACGTAGGCAAGGCCCTTGGCGCCGCGCTGCTTGGCCCATTCCTGCCACGCGTCCAGGGCGCGGCGTGCCTGCGAAGCACCGCCGGGCATAACCACGGCACCCACGTAGGGAGCCTTGAAAACGCCGAAGTTGGTGTCCTTGAAGAATTCGGTAAGCTCGGTCAGTTCCAGCCCGAAGCGGAGGTCCGGCTTGTCGGAGCCGTACCTGGCCATGGCGTCGGCGTAGGTGATGCGCTGGATGGGCGTGGGGATGTCCGCCCCGATGAGCTGCCACACTGCCTTGACGATGTTTTCGCCCAGCCGGATGATGTCGTCCTGGTCAACGAAGCTGGCCTCGATGTCCAGCTGGGTGAATTCCGGCTGCCTGTCGGCACGGAAGTCCTCATCGCGGTAGCAGCGCGCAATCTGGTAGTACTTCTCGAACCCGCCCACCTGCAGGAGCTGCTTGAAAAGCTGCGGGGACTGCGGAAGGGCGTACCAAGAACCCGGGGCCAGGCGTGCCGGAACCAGGAAGTCACGGGCGCCTTCCGGCGTCGAACGCGTCAGCGTGGGCGTCTCAATCTCCACGAAGCCCTCCTGGTGGAGCAGGTCGCGCGCCACCCGGTTGGCCTCGGAGCGCAGGCGCAGGTTGCGGCTGGGGCCGGGGCGGCGAAGGTCCAGGTAGCGGTGCTTGAGGCGGGCTTCCTCGCCGACTTCCACGTGTTCGTCAATTTGGAACGGCAGGGGGTCGGAGGTGTTGAGGATGGTGACGTCCTCGGCGATGACCTCGATCTCTCCGGTGGCGAGGGCGGGATTCTCGTTCCCCTCCGGACGCTTGGACACGGTGCCCGTGACCTGCAGGACGTACTCGTTGCGCAGTCCGTGGAACACTTCTTCCTCGCGGACCACCACCTGGGCCACGCCGGAAGCGTCGCGAAGGTCAACGAATGCCACACCACCGTGATCACGACGGCGGCCCACCCAGCCGGCCAGGGTTACGGTTTGTCCAATGTGCTCGGAACGAAGGGATCCGAGGTCATGTGTGCGCAGCACAGCACGCCTTTCTGCGGGAAAACAGTGGGAAGTTTCAATATGATCGTTGCGGGAACGATCCCGTCCGAGTTTACCCGCTGGAAAGGGAATGCCGCCGCATGAGCGAACCGCAGCAGCTGCAGCGCAGGCTCGGGACCTTTGACGCCACCGCGATCGGACTGGGTTCCATGCTGGGTGCCGGCGTGTTTGTGGTGTTCGCTCCGGCCGCCGCGCTGGCAGGGAATCTCTTGGTCCTGTCGGTGCTCATCGCAGGAGTGGTGGCGTACTGCAACGCTGTGGCCTCTGCCGCCCTCGCCGCCAAATACCCCACCAGCGGCGGTACTTACGTGTACGGGCGGAACCAGCTCGGCGAGTGGCCGGGTTTCCTGGCCGGCTGGGGTTTCGTGACAGGCAAGACGGCGTCGTGCGCGGCCATGGCGTTGACGTTCGGCAGCTACGTGGCGCGGGATTATGCGGTCCCGGTTGCTGTGGCCGCCGTCGTGGCGCTCACCGGAGTCAACCTGCTCGGCATTACCCGGACCGCCCTGCTGACACGCATCCTGCTGTGCATGGTCCTGGCGACGCTGGTGTTCGTCGCCGTGGCCGCGTGGCTGGGCCCGCACGCCGCGGCTGAACTGGCCGGGCCGCCGTCGGGCAACCCGGCGGGAGTCCTGCCGGCAGCAGGGCTCATGTTTTTCGCTTTCGCCGGCTACGCCCGGATCGCCACGCTGGGCGAAGAGGTCAAGGACCCCGCAGGGGCCATCCCGCGGGCCATCCTGGCGGCCCTGGCAGCCGCTTTCGCCATCTACCTGCTGCTGGCACTGCTCCTGCTGAACCATCTCGGAGAGCGGCTTGCCGCGTCCGGAACTCCCCTGCTGGACGCAGTATTGGATTCCCGCCTTGCCCCTGCCGCGCCGCTGGTGCAGGCGGGCGCAGCCGCTGCGTGCCTGGGTGCCCTCCTCGCCCTCATCACCGGCGTGGGGCGGACCACCCTGGCCATGGCACGGGAACGCGATCTGCCGGGTCCGCTGGCAAAGGTGGGCGGCACCCACACCGTCCCGTTCGTGGCGGAACTGGCTGTGGCCGCCGTCGTGATCCTGCTCCTGCTGACCACCAACGCGATGACGGTGGTGGGCTTCTCAAGCTTCGGCGTACTGGTGTATTACGCCGTGGCGAACGCGTCGGCCTTCACCCTCACGGCCCATCCCGGCTATGCCCCCCGCTGGCTGAACGCCGTGGGATTCCTGGGCTGCGTCGTCCTCGCCTTCACCCTGCCGCCGGCGCCCGTCCTGACCATGGCCGCGGTCCTCGCTGCCGGGGTTACCGGTCGCTGGCTGGTGCTGCGCCTCCGGCAGCACCAGCCCTGAGTTGCCGGGCTACACGGAGGCTGCTGCGGGGGCGGTGGTTTCAACCTGAACCGTCAGGTCCTCCAGCGGCGGCATCCAGGTTTCGGGCGCGGCCAGCACCTGTTCGCCAGTACGGATGTCCTTGACCTGGTGGGTGCCGTCCTCGTCGGTGAACCAGACGAACGGGATGCCGCGCCGGTCCGCAAACTTGATCTGCTTGCCGAACTTTTCTGCCTTGGCCGCCACTTCCGTGGGGATACCCCTGCTGCGCAGGAGCGCGGCGACGTCCTGCGCACCGCCCCAGCTGTCGTCGTGGTTCAGGGCCACCAGCACCGCCGTGGGAACCGAACGGGAGGCCTTGGCCAGGTCCTGGCTCAGGATCCGGGAGACCAACCGGGTCACGCCGATGGACAGCCCGACGCCCGGGAACTTCCGGTTTCCCTTGGACGCCAGGGCGTCGTAGCGGCCGCCGGAGCAGATGGACCCGAGCTGCTCGTGGCCCACCAGCACGGTTTCCACCACGGTGCCGGTGTAGTAGTCCAGGCCGCGGGCGATGCTGAGGTCGGCCAGCACCTTGCCGGGAGCCCGCTGCACGGCGGCATCGATAACCTGCTCCAGTTCGTCGAGGCCTTCATCCAGGAGCTCGTTGGTGACGCCGAGGGCACGGACCTGCGCCACGAAGGATGTGTCGTCCGTGCGGATTGCTGCCAGCTGCAGCGCCTTGGCGGCCTGGTCATCGGAAGCGCCCAGCTCGGACTTCAGCAGCTCAGCCACCTTGGCGGGACCGATCTTTTCAAGCTTGTCGATGCTGCGCAGCACGCCTGCGGTGTCATCGAGGCCGATGCCGCGGTAGAAGCCTTCGGCGAGCTTGCGGTTGTTGATCCGGAGGCGGAAGTCGGGGATGGGCAGGGCGCTGAGGGCCTCGGCGATGACCAGCGCAATCTCGACGTCGTAACGGAACGGAAGCTCGCCGTCGCCCACCACATCGATGTCCGCCTGGGTGAACTCGCGGGCCCGGCCTTCCTGGGGCCGCTCGCCGCGCCACACCTTCTGGATCTGGTAGCGGCGGAACGGGAAGGCGAGGTAGCCGGCGTTTTCGACGACGTAGCGGGCAAACGGCACCGTCAGGTCAAAATGCAGGGCCAGCGCGTGGGGATCCGCTTTGCCGCCCTTTACCGGGTTGTCGCTCTCATCCTCCTGGAGCCGGCTGAGTCCATACACTTCCTTGTCGATCTCGCCCTTGCGGAGCAGCTGGCCCACAGTCTCCACAGCCCGGGTTTCGATCGAGGCAAAACCATGCAGCTCAAAGACCCTGCGCAGGGTATCGAGCACATGCAGCTCCACCAGCCGCTCTTCGGGAAGCCACTCGGGGAATCCGGACAGGGAGGCGGTGCGTGCCATGGGGAAGGTTCTCCTTAGGGATGGAAGGCGCGGCGCACTGCCGGCCACACCGTTCAGGGACGGCGTACGGCGGCAGCACAGCCGGCCATGCATAAACTATGTGCGGCAGCCAGTTTATGCATTCATCCGTGTGCATCTCTAATACGGCGGACGGCACGGACTGGCCGCTGAATTCTTCGCGCCGCGGCCAACCGCGGCACACCAGCAGCCCGACGATGAGGAGGACCCTTGCCGGCCAGTTCACGCAGTGCCCGCGAAACGAAACGGCGCATCCAGCAAATGGAAGCCAAGCGTGACCTCCGGCGCGACCAGGAAAGGCGGCGCAAGCGCGACAACCTCGTGGCCGCCGGCGCGGGAACCGCCGCCGTACTGCTCGCCGTCGTCCTCCAGCTCACGGCGTTCGCCGGAAACCCGACCGAGGACGAGTATGCTGCCGCGCAGGCAGGCCTGACCGAGCCATCGGCCTCGGCCAGCGCCTCCCCCACTCCATCCGCTGCTGCAACCAACGGGCCGAACATCCCGGCCGCAGACTCGGCGGCCGGCAAGACTTTCACGGGCCAACTGCTGCTGAACGGCAGTCCTCTGGGCGTGGAGATGGACGGAACCAAGGCTCCCCAGGCCGCGGCGGTCTTCAAGTCCCTCAGCGACGAAGGCTATTTCAACGGCAAGACGTGCCACCGGCTCACCACCGCAGACCAGTTCGGCGTGCTGCAGTGCGGTTCGCCCACGGGCGACGGCCAGGGAGACCCCAACTACACGTGGGGTCCGCTGGAGAACACCCCGGCGGACAACATGTACCCCGCCGGCACCATCGCCGTGGCCCGTACCGGCAACAACGCCTACGGCAACGGGACACAGTTCTTCATTGTCTATAAGGACACCGCGATTCCGGCAGACGCAGCGGGGGGCTATACCGTGCTGGGAAAGGTGACCTCGGGGCTTGATGTGGTGTCCAACATTGCTGCCGCCGGTATCACGCCAGGTGCCAGCGACACGGACGGCGCGCCAAAACAACCAGTCACGATAGACTCGTTTTCTCTGAAGTAGGAGCCGGGCCGGCAAGGCCGCGGTGCAGTACGTGAGTATTTCCCTCCAAGCGAAAGACTTTTAGCGGTGACAGACAGTCAGAAATCCGACGAAACAGCAACAGGCGTAACCGAACCAACGGCTCCGGCCGAGGACGCTGCCGATACTGCTGCACAGGCCGGGCACGCACCTGCGGCCCCCGAAGCAACCGCTTCAGAGGAGGGCACTGCTGAAGAAAGCCCTGTTGACGAGGACACTGCTGACGCAGCCAGTGTTGACGCGGCCAGTGGGCAGGATGCAGAGGGCCAGTCCGGGGTAGCCACTGCCGCGGAGCCGTCCGTGCCTGCTGCCGCACCCGGCCCCCGGCCGTCAGCACCGTCGCCTGCTGCCTTCGCATCGCGTCCCAAGCCCGCTGCCGCCGCTCCCGCTGCCGCACCGGTGCCCGCTGCGCCCAGCACGTCTGTCGCCGAGGCCTCCAAGTGGGGCCGAGTGGAAGGGGACGGCCACGTCTACCTGAATATCGACGGCGGCGAGCACCCCGTGGGACAGTACCCCGGCGTGAGCGGTGACGAGGCGCTGATCTACTTTGCGCGGAAGTACGACGACGTCGTGGCGCAGATCGTCCTCCTCGAACAGCGTGTCAGCTCCAAGGCTCCCAGCACGGACATGCAAAAGACGGTGACGCACCTGCGTGAACAGCTCGCCGAACGGAACATGGTGGGCGACCTGCGGGCAGCCGAAGCGCGACTGGACAAGCTCGCCGTCGAAATCACGGAGCTGGAGAAGGCCGAGAAGGCCGAGCACGATGCCGTGCGTGCATCCGAGCTTGCAGCGCGTGAGGCCATCGTCACCGAGGCGGAGCAGATTTCCGGCCAGGATCCCGCCCAGACGCAGTGGAAGACCTCCAGCGCCCGGATGAACGAGCTGTTCGAGAACTGGAAGGCAGCCCAGAAGAGCGGCGTGCGGCTGGGCCGCAGCAACGAGGACGCCCTCTGGAAGCGCTTCCGCGCCGCCCGCACCGTCTTCGACCGCCACCGCCGGGCCTATTTCTCCCAGCTGGACAGCAACAATTCCGCAGCCAAGGCTGCCAAGGAGAAGCTGATCGCCGAGGCCGAAGCCCTATCCACGTCAACCGACTGGGGCTATGCCGCGGGCGAATACCGCCGGCTGATGGACCAGTGGAAGGCATCACCGCGCGCCAGCCGGAAGGATGACGACGCCCTGTGGGCACGGTTCCGCGCCGCCCAGGACGTCTTCTTCACCTCCCGCCAGGCGGCCAACGACGAAATCGACCAGGAGTACGCGGCGAACCTTACGGTGAAGGAGGCGTTGCTGGCCGAGGCCAACGGCATCCTTCCGGTGAAGGACCTGGCAGCCGCCAAGAAGGCGCTCCAGTCCGTCCGTGACCGTTGGGAAGAGGCCGGCAAGGTACCCCGGGCGGACATGGGCCGGATCGAAGCCGGGCTCCGGAAGGTTGAAGACGCCGTCCGCCACGCCGAGGAAGAGCAGTGGCAGCGGTCCAACCCCGAACGCAAGGCACGCACCAATAGCGCACTCTCGCAGCTGGAATCCGCCATTGCCGGGCTCCAAGAAGACCTCGCCAAGGCCGAAAAGAGCGGTGACCAGCGCAAGATCAAGGCTGCCCGGGAGGCCCTCGAAGCGCGCCAGGCCTGGCTTGACCAGATCCAGCGCTCCGCCAGCGAGCTGTCCTAGGCTTCTCGCGCTGAGCTTCTCTGGCTTGGGCTGGAAGTCACAGGCCCGGTTCCGGTTATCCACATAACCGGGACCGGGCCTGTGCCCGTTAACCACGGTCCGGGCAGGATGGGGGTATGGCCACACCATCAGCATCCTCCGACGCCGGACCGGGCAGGGACCCCTCCGCTTCCCCACCGGGGCCGGGGTGCCCTGCAGGCGCAGCCGAGGCGGCGGCGGCGGCGCCACGCTTTCCCGAACTGTACGCACCCGGGGTCCCCTTCGCCGGTCCGGAACTCCAGTCCCTGGCCGCCGACGGACTGCTGGCCCGCTTCCACCAACACGGTTACACGCTTCCGGGGTTGCCGGCGTCCCCGCAGCTGCGGGCAAGGGCGGCCGCGGGTGCTGTGCCCGCGGCCATCCGGCAGCGGGTCGTCGCGGGGCGGATGACTGCGGCGTGGATCTACGGCTGCGCGGCGGAGCCGGACAGGCTGGCACTCCTGGTTGATGCCAAGCGGCGGGTATCCAGCCTGCGGAATACCCGCGGCTGCACGCTCCACGAGGTGAGGCTGGGGCCGTTCGACGTGATCAGCCTGGGCGGCCTCATGGTTTCCAGTCCCTTGCGGACCGCCCTTGACATCGCCCTGCACGTGGAACCGGAACGTGCCGTACCGGCCCTCGCCGGCTTGCTGGCCCGCCCGCAGCAGGACGTGCGGTTGCGGCTGCTGGTGCGCGCCATCGAAGCAACACCCAGGGTGCCGCACAAGCGGGCTGCTTTGGAAAAGCTCGCCCTTTTAGCTCCGGCGTTTGTTGCCGGTGGTGCGGTAGACGTCGAAGACCCCGTCGATCCTGCGCACGGCGCTGAGGACGTGGCTGAGGTACTTGGGGTCGCCCATCTCGAACGCGAACTTTGAGATGGCCACCCGGTCCGTGGAGGTGTGGACGCTGGCCGCGAGGATATTGACGTGGTTGTCGGAAAGGACCCGCGTCACGTCAGACAGCAGTGATTTGCGGTCCAGGGCCTCCACCTGGATCTCCACCAGGAAAACGCTCGACTGGGTTGGCGCCCAGTCCACGTCCACGATCCGGTTCGGCTGGTCCTTCAGGTCCGAGATGTTGGTGCAGTCGGTGCGGTGCACGGAGACGCCGGATCCCCTGGTCACAAAGCCCAGGATAGGGTCCGGTGGAACGGGCGTGCAGCAGCGGGCCAGCTTCACCCAGACGTCGCCCACGCCGCGGACCACAACACCGGAGTCGGAGAAGCGGGCCTTGCTGACCTGGGTGGGGATGCTGACCTCTTCGACGTCATCATCGGCACTCTCGTTGCCGCCCAGGCTTTCGATCAGCTTCTCCATGACCGACTGCGCAGATGTGTGCCCGTCGCCCACGCCGGCGTAGAGGCCGGAGATGTCCGTGTATTTGAATTCCTCGGCCACGGCGGCCAGGGCCTCGTGCGTCATCAGCCGCTGCAGTGGCAGGTTCTGTTTCCGCATGGCACGGGTCAACAGCTCCTTGCCGCGGTCAATGGCCTCTTCGCGGCGTTCCTTGCTGAACCACTGGCGGATCTTGTTGCGTGCCCTGGCACTCTTGACGAAGTGCTGCCAGTCCTGGCTGGGTCCGGCCCCCTCGGCTTTGGAGGTAAAGATTTCCACCCAGTCGCCGTGGTTCAGCTCGCTGTTAAGCGGGACCAGCTTGCCGTTGACCCGGGCGCCAATGGTGCGGTGGCCTACCTCCGTGTGCACGGCGTAGGCAAAGTCCACGGGCGTTGATCCTGCCGGCAGCGCCATGACTTCGCCCTTGGGCGTGAAGACGAACACTTCGCGGGCGTTGATTTCAAAGCGCAACGAGTCCAGGAACTCGCCGGGATCCGAGGTTTCCTGCTGCCAGTCCACCAGGGAGCGCAGCCATCCCATGTCGCCGTCGCGGGGGCTTCCGGGGCCCACCGCGGTGCGGTTGGGCTGGTCCTTGTACTTCCAGTGGGCCGCCACGCCATACTCGGCCCGGCGGTGCATCTCGTGCGTGCGGATCTGGATCTCCACCGGTTTGCCGCCGGGGCCGATCACGGTGGTGTGCAGGGACTGGTACATGTTGAACTTGGGCATCGCGATGTAGTCCTTGAACCTGCCGGGCAGGGGGTTCCAGCGCGAATGCATGGTGCCCAGGGCGGCGTAGCAGTCCCGGACGGAGTCCACCAGGACACGGACACCCATGAGGTCGTTGATGTCGTCGAAGTCCTTGTCGCGGACAATCATCTTTTGGTAGATGGAGTAGTAGTGCTTGGGCCGGCCGGTAATAGTTGCTTTGATCTTGGCCGCGCGCAGGTCCTCGGTGATCTGGTCCCGGATCACGCCCAGGCTCTTTTCCCGCTCGGGGGTCCGGTCCCCCACCATCCTGACGATTTCCTCGTACACCTTGGGGTAGAGGGCCGCGAAGGACAGGTCCTCGAGCTCCCACTTGATGGTGTTCATGCCCAGCCGGTGCGCCAGCGGGGCGAAGATTTCGAGGGTTTCACGGGCTTTGCGGGCGGACGATTCGGCTGATACGAAGCGCCAGGTACGGGCGTTGTGGAGCCGGTCGGCCAGCTTGATCATGAGGACGCGGATGTCCTTGGCCATGGCCACAACCATCTTGCGGACCGTTTCCGACTGGGCGGCCTCGCCGAAACTGACCTTGTCCAGTTTGGTCACGCCGTCCACCAGCATGGCCACTTCCGGCCCGAAGTCCCGCTTCAGGTCCGCGAGGGTGTACGGGGTGTCCTCGACGGTGTCGTGCAGCAGGGCCGCCGCCAGGGTTGTGCCGCTGAGGCCAAGCTCGGCGAGGATGGTGGCCACAGCCACCGGATGGGTAATGTACGGGTCCCCGCTCTTGCGCTTCTGTCCGCGGTGGCTCCGCTCAGCTACGTCGAAGGCGCGCTGGATGAGGTCGAAGTCCTCTTTGGGATTGTTGGCCCGGACAGTGCGCAGCAGCGGCTCAAGGATGGGCGAATAGGTGGCTGCTCCACGACCGGTCAGGCGGGCAAGGCGCGACCGGGTGCGCTCCCTTCGGCCGGGAAACGTTGCCCGTGATCCCGAATTGTCAACAGGAACCAAGGACCCTGGGCGCGCAGAGGATGCCGCACCGGCTTGTACACCGGCAGGACTTTTTTCTTCCTCTGCCGTTGGCACCGACGCCGAACGTTCTTCCAATGAAGCACCCCTCACCACCGTTTAATTACTCCAGTCTATTCCCCCGGGCAGCCACTTTTATAACCGGGCGCGGACAGCCAAAGGCCGGGCAGCGCACGGTGTGCGTTGCCCGGCCTTTGAGGGAATCGCGGGTGCCTGTAGCTGGCAGGTCAGGCTTTAGCCGGCGATGCCGGAACTGCCCGTTCGGTTGAACCGGCCCGCCGCTGCTGGACGCGCCGCGCCTGCTTGACCAGGTCCGGTTCACCCTGCCGGAGCCAGGCGTACATCGGAGCTGCGACGAAGACGGTCGCGGCGGTGCCGATGAGGATCCCGACGAACAGGGCCAGGGACAGGTCGCGCAGCGTTCCGGCACCCAGGAGCCCTGCACCGATGAACAGGATGGCGCCCACGGGGAGGATCGCCACCATCATGGTGTTGATGGAACGCACCAGGGTCTGGTTGACGGCGAGGTTGACTTCCTCACCGAACGTCCGGCGTGTGGAGGCGTCGATTCCGGTGGTGTTTTCCCGGATTTTGTCGAAGACCACCACGGTGTCGTACAGGGAGTAGCTCAGGACGGTCAGGAATCCGATGATGGCCGACGGTGTGACCTCAAAATCACTGAGCGCATACACACCGGCCGTGATGAACATGGTCACGGCCATGCCGGCAAGCGCCGACAGGGACATCTTCCAGGTCCGGAAATAGAGGGCCATCAGCAGGGCCGCCAGCAGCACGAACACCACCAGGCCGATCAGCGCCTGCTTGGTCACGTCAGCGCCCCAGGTGGGGCCAACGAACGTGGAGGTCACCTCGTTGTCGGTGACACCGTAGGCGCCGGTGAGGCCCTGCTTGATCCGAAGGGTCTCGTCGTCGGTCAGCTTGTCCGTCTGGATGCGCATGGTGTTGCCGGCCACGTTCGCAACGCGCGGAACACTGCCGGCAACCACGTCAGTCACGGCCTTTTCGCCGATGGTGGCGTCCGTGGTCTTGACGTTCGAGACCGTGAATTCGGAGCCCCCACGGAATTCGATGCCGAGGTTGAAGCCACCCTTGGCCGCCGGGATGATGATGGACAGCGCCACTCCCACCGCGGCGATGATGAACCATATCTTCTTGGCCCCTACAAAGTCGTAGGAACGCTTTCCGGTGTAGAGCTCGTTGCCGAACGTAGCGAAGCCTGACATTACTTGTTCTCCTTCGCGGAGGTCTTGGACGAGCCGGCCAGCTGTTCCTGCTTCTCTGCCAGGCGCCGTTCAGCGATGGTCATGCGGCGTTCGGCCTCGGCCGCTGCGCCGGTGTTCTTGGTACGGACCACCGCGGGCTTGTCCTCGGGAGTGCGGACCCGGCCGGCACCGCGGTACAGCGGCACGGCGCCCAGACGTTCGGGGTCCAGGCCGGAAAACTTGTGGCCTTCACCGAAGAACCGGGTACGGGCCAGCAGCTGCAGCGTGGGGTGGGTGAACATGAACACCACGATGAGGTCGGCGATGGCCGTCAAGCCCAGCGTGAACGCAAAGCCACGGACGTTGCCCACGGCCACGAAGTACAGGACCAGGGCGGCCAGGAGGTTGACGGCCTTGGAGGCAAGAACCGTGCGCTTGGCCCGCTTCCAGCCGTTTTCCACGGCGGACACCAGGCCGCGCCCTTCGCGCAGTTCGTCGCGGATGCGTTCGAAGTAGACGATGAAGGAGTCGGCAGTCTGGCCGATGGCCACGATGATGCCTGCAACACCTGCAAGGGACAGCCGGTAGTTCTCCGTCCAGCCCAGGATCGCGATGGCCAGGTACGTCAGGGCACCGGCCACCACCAGCGAGGCGATCGTGACGAAGCCCAGGGCGCGGTACTGGAACAGGGAGTAGACCACCACGAGCAGGAGCCCGATCAGGCCCGCCAGCAGGCCCATGCGCAGCTGTTCGCCACCAAGCGTGGCGGAGATCTGCTGCTCGCTCTGGATGTCGAAGCTGATGGGGAGGGCACCGAACTTCAACTGGTCGGACAGCGCCTTGGCGGTCTTCTCGGTGAAGCCGCCGGTGATCTGCGGGCGTCCGTCGGTGATGACAGCCAGCGACCGCGGGGCGGAGATGACCTGGTCATCCAGCACAATGGCGAACTGGGACTTGGGGTCGGTGCCGGACTCGCCGCCGGCGGCCACGTAGAACTGGTTGAGGCGTTCGGTGACGGATTTGAACTTGGCCGTGCCGTCGGCGTCGAACTGGATGTTGACGGCCCAGTCGTTGGTCACCGCACCCTGCGCACCCTGCTGCAGCTGGAAGGACGAGGTGACGATGTTGCTGCCCTTCACCTCCACGGGACCCAGGATGTACTTGATGGCAGGAGACTTGTCGGTGGCAGGCTCGCAGGTCACCAGCGGCTTGGTGGGATCTGACCGCTTGGATTTCTCGGCTGCGGGGCTGTTGCAGTCCAGCGCCTCGAACTGCTTGTAGATCTCCGGGGTGATCCAGTTGGTGTCACTGCTGTTGGCCGGCTCAGCTGTGGGTTTGGGCAGCTGATCCTCCGGCGTCTGCGACTCCGGCGGCACGGGGGCGCCGTCACCGTTGAGGAGGACGGGGCGGAAGTTCATGTCCGCGGAAGCCTGGATGAGGTTCCGGGTTTCGGCGGAGGGGGTGCCGGGGAGGCTGACCACCACGTTGCGCCCGGACTGGGTGCTGATTTCCGCTTCGGAGACGCCGGAGCCGTCAACCCGCTGCCGGATGATCGCCACGGCCTGGTTGAGCTGCTGTTCGTTGATGTCCGAACCGCCCTCCACCTTCGGCGCCAGGATCATCTGGGTGCCGCCCTCGAGGTCCAGGGCCAGTTTGGGTGCCCAGCTGGCCTGCCCGGCGACGGTGCCGCCGGCCAGGACGGCTGTCAGCGCTGCCAGGAGTACGCCAAGCCAGACCAGGACGCGGAGCCCTGGTTTCTTGCGGCCAGTTCGTGCCATTGTCGATCTTTCTCTTATTCGCGGAAGAACCGCCGGCGCGGGTTGTTACCTGCGCCGGCGGTGGTCCGCAGCGGTAGAGGGAGGAAAGGGGCCAGCGGGCCTAGCTGTCCTTCTTGCCCTCGTCGTTGAGGCGCTTCAGGGTTTCTTCCGGAGTCTCGCTGCCCGTTGCAGTGCTTCCGGCTTCCGGCGTGGTCAGTGAGGATGCGTCATCCGGCACCACGGGTGAGGCAGCGGCGGGCTCGACCGTGGCTTCCGCGGCAGGCTCGACAACCTTGGTGACCGCCTGGCGGTGCACGGTGGCCAGGTTGCCGGGGGAAAGTTCAAGGGTGACCTTGTTGTCGGCGTCGTCGATGTTCACGATCCGGCCGAAAAGGCCAAAGCTGGTCATGACCTCCACGCCCGGGGCGAACTTCGACTGGAGCTCTGCCTGCTGCTGCTGCGTCTTCTTGTTGCGGCGGAACATCATGAAGATGAACACGCCGAGCATGACGAACAGGAGAATTGACATTGGATCCAAGGGGGAATTCCGTTCTTTTGCGTGGTGCTGCTGGTTTTCCAGCGACGTGGGCTTCGCTTCAGCCGGGGCGGTTGGTGGCACAGGCAGAACGCCTGACATTTCCTTCCCCAAGCGACGGGGGCGTCAGGGCCACCCGCGAAACAAAGACCCGAACGTGCCGGGCGTCATACCAGTCTAAAGGGAAAAGCTGAACGGAGCCTGCTATTGGCTCTCCGGGGCCCAATCCCCCGCCGCGAGGGCGTCCCCGCCGGGCTCGAAAAGGTCCAGCTGCTCCTGGCCGAAGACCCCGGATGGAATGGCGTATCCGAGGTGCGTCCACGCCGGCGCCATCGCAATCCTTCCGCGGGGCGTCCGGCCCAGCAGGCCTTCCCGGACCAGGAAGGGTTCGGCCACGGTTTCCACTGTTTCGGTTTCCTCGCCAACGGCGATGGCCAGGGTGGACAGGCCGACGGGGCCCCCGCCGAATTTGGTGATGAGGGCATCGAGAACAGCACGGTCCAGCCGGTCAAGGCCTTTCTTGTCCACTTCGTACATGTCCAGGGCGGCGGACGCAGCCCTGGCATCGATTTGTTCGACACCATGCACCAGCGCCCAGTCCCGGACCCGGCGCAACAGGCGGTTGGCGATACGGGGGGTCCCGCGTGAACGGCCGGCGATTTCAGCGAATCCGGCGGAGTTGACCTTCAGGTCCAGCAGCCCGGCTGACCGGCGCAGGACCAGTTCCAGTTCAGGAACGGAATAGAACTCGAGGTGCCCGGTAAAGCCGAACCGGTCGCGCAGTGGGCCCGGAAGCAGCCCGGCGCGGGTGGTGGCGCCCACCAGCGTGAACGGCGGCAATTCCAGTGGAATGGCGGTGGCACCGGCGCCCTTGCCCACGACGATGTCGACCCGGAAGTCCTCCATGGCCATGTACAGCATTTCCTCGGCGGGCCGGGACATGCGGTGGATCTCGTCGAGGAACAGGACCTCGCCCTCGGACAGCGAGGACAGGATCGCTGCAAGGTCGCCCGCGTGCTGGATGGCGGGCCCGCTGCTAAGGCGCAGCGGAGCGTTCATTTCCGCGGCCACGATCATGGCGAGGGTGGTTTTGCCGAGGCCCGGCGGCCCGGAGAACAGCACGTGGTCCGCTGTGCGACCGCGCATCCGGGAGGCCTGAAGCACGAGCGAAAGTTGCTTGCGCACCCGGTGCTGGCCCACGAAATCGTCGAGGTTCTTCGGCCGGAGCGCCGCCTCGATGGCCCGCTCCTCCGGTTCCTCCCCCGCGGCAACCAATGAAGGTTCAGCCACGGCTGCCTACGCGGTTGCCGGCGCGGGCGCCGTCCTGCCCCAGCCACCGGAGGGTGGTGCGGAGGATTTCGGCCACATTGCCGCGGAAGTATACTTCCGGCTCGTCAGCCAGGGCTTTGTCGATGCTGGCGGAGGCATCCTTCTCTGACCAGCCCAAGCTGGTCATGGCGGCCACCACCTGCGGCTTCCATGCGGCCTCGGCAGGGGTGGCGGCACCGGCGGGTGCGGCCGTTCCGTGCGGTACCAGCTTTCCGGCCAGCTCCAGCACAATCCGGCCCGCGACCTTGGGCCCGATGCCGGGAACCTTGGTGAAGGTCTTGCTGTCCTCCGTATGGGCCGCAACCCTGATTGCTTCGGGGTCGTGGACCGCCAGGACTGCGAGGGCAAGACGGGGGCCGACCCCGCTGACACTCAGCAGGACGTCGAAAACCTCACGTTCGTCGTCGGATGCAAAACCAAAAAGGGTGAGCGAATCCTCCCGGACAATCAGGGACGTAAACAGCTTGCCCTCTTCCCCCACGCGCAGCCGGCTCAGGGTCTGCGGGGTGGCGTTGACGCTCATCCCGGCACCGTTGAGGTCAATCACGGCCGTTGACAGGCCAACATGCGCTACGGTTCCGCGGAGGAAACTGATCAAGGCCGGGCTCCCGTTGTACTGCGGGCCCCCAATGTGGAGCCCGGCTATCCGAACATATCTACGAATACCCTAGCAAGCGGCAGGGACAATCAGCGTGCACGGCGCGCTTTCGCCTCTGCTTCCGCCCATGCCCGCTGGGCCGGCGTCAGGGAAGAGCTGCCGGGACCGGTGGTGGCCACGGCAGCGCCACTCCCGGCCCGCCACGCATGGGTGATAGCCAGCGCCAGCGCATCGGCCGCGTCGGCGGGACGCGGCGGAGCGTCAAGACGGAGGATCTTGGTGACGAGTTTAGTCACGGCGTCCTTGTTCGAGGACCCGCTTCCGGTCACCGCGGCTTTAACTTCCGACGGCGTATGCAGCGCCACCGGGATTCCCCGGCGGGCCGCCGCGGCGATCACCACGCCGGAAGCCTGGGCGACGCCCATCACCGTGCTGACGTTGAGCTGCGAGAAGACGCGTTCGACGGCGAGGACCTCGGGCTCGTAACGGTCCAGCCACTCGTCGATGGCCGTGGCGATCACCAGCAGGCGGCGGTCAAGGGTCTCGTCCGGCGAGGTGCCGACAACCCCTACCGCCACCATGCTGGCCCGGCGGTTGCGTTCAACATCCACCACGCCGATGCCGCAGCGGGTCAGGCCGGGGTCAACGCCCAGGACGCGGAGCGTCACTTCTGCCCCGCTGCGGGCGGCAGGGCCGGCTGGAGCTCCCGCTGCGGTCTAGCTGGCAAGGCCGGACGTCACTCGGATTCCAGGGCGGCCTGGACTTCGTCGCTGAGGTCGGCGTTGCTGTACACGTTCTGGACGTCGTCGAGGTCTTCAAGAGCGTCCGCCAGCTTCAGGAACTTGCGGGCGCCGTCGACGTCGAGTTCCACCTGCATGGAGGGCACGAATTCAACTTCGTCCGTGTCGTACTCAATGCCGGCTTCCGCCAGGGCCTCCCGGATGGCCTGGAGATCGCCCGGTTCCGAGTGGACCTCGAAGGTCTCGCCGTTGTCCTTGACTTCCTCCGCGCCCGCATCCAGGACGGCCATCAGGACGTCGTCCTCGCTCAGGCCGTTCTTGGGCAGGTTCACTACGCCCTTGCGGGTGAAGAGGTAGCTCACGGAACCGGGGTCGGCGATGGTGCCGCCGTTGCGGGAGATGGCCAGGCGGACTTCGGAGGCTGCCCGGTTCTTGTTGTCCGTGAGGCACTCGATGAGCAGGGCCGAGCCCTGGGGGCCGCGGGCCTCGTACATGATCTCGGTGTAGTCCACCACTTCGCCGGTGAGGCCGGCGCCGCGCTTGATGGCGCGGTCGATGTTGTCGTTGGGAACCGAGGTCTTCTTGGCCTTGGTCACCGCAAGTTCCAGGCCGGGGTTGCCGGCGAGGTCCGGTCCGCCCATCCGGGCGGCAACTTCGATGTTCTTGATCAGCTTGGCGAACGACTTTGCGCGGCGGCTGTCAATGATCGCCTTTTTGTGCTTGGTCGTTGCCCATTTGGAGTGGCCTGACATGCTTTACGCTTCTCCTCTGATCATGCGGATAAAAAGTTCGTGTACGCGTTTCTCGCCGGTCACTTCCGGATGGAAGGAGGTGGCCAGCAGCTGGCCGGAACGCACTGCGACAATTCTAGCCGCCCCTGGCAGCGGTACGGCGTGCGAGGCTTGTCCGGGATCTGCCGGTTCCACCTGGGCCAGGACCTCCACGTCCGGCCCCACGCGTTCCACCCAGGGCCCGCGGATGAAGACAGCGTGCACCGGTTCCACGCCCGATTCGGTGGCACTGAAGTCCAGCCCCTTGAAGTCCAGGTCGGTTTCGAAGGATTCGCGCTGCCGGCCGAAGGCATTGCGGCGGACGGTGATGTCCAGGCCGCCGAACGTCTGCTGGGGAGCGCCGGACAGGTCGGTTGCCGGGTCGGCGATGTCCGACGCGAGCAGGATCATCCCCGCGCATGAGCCGTAGACGGGCAGGCCCTCGGCGATGTACTTGCGCAGCGGGTCGGCAAGGTCGAAGGCCCGCGCCAGCTTATCGATCGTGGTGGATTCGCCGCCGGGAATAATGAGGCCGTCCAGGCCATCGAGCTCCTCCGGGCGGCGGACGGCAACGCCCTGCGCGCCGGTGGCCTCTGCGGCACGCAGGTGCTCGCGAAAGTCTCCCTGGAGGGCCAGGACACCGATCCGCAGGCCTGAGCCCACGCGCGCAGGATCAGCAGAAGGGGTGTTTGTCATCCCTCCAGCATACGGCCCCGGCCCTCCGCCCGGTGCGGCGGGGCCGGGGCGGGCAAAGGGTGCATGCCGCTGCTGGGATATATTCGAAACATGGTCTTCTTCAGTGTTCCGCTCGGCAAGCTGGTCCGCAGGGTATCCCGGCTGCGGGGCGGCGGGTCCGCACTTCCGGGCCTGGTGGTCGAGAAAATCGATCCCGGCTTCATGCGGCGGACGCTCACTACCCTGCCCCACGGCGTGGCTGTGGTCAGCGGCACCAACGGAAAGACCACCACCACCAAAATGGTGGTCGAACTCCTGGAAAGCCAGGGCCTGAAGGTTTTCACCAACCGGACCGGCAGCAACTTCACGCGGGGCGTGGCAGCGGCCCTCCTGGGCGAGGTGGACTGGCGCGGCAGGCTGGACGCGGACGTTGCCGTCCTGGAACTCGATGAAGCCCACGCCGTCCATTTCGTGAACAGCGTTCCGCCCCGGTACTGCCTCCTGCTGAACGTGCTTCGCGACCAGCTGGACCGCTTCGGCGAAATCGACAAGACCGCACAGCTCCTGCAGCACATCGCCGCCAAAACCACGGGAACAGTGGTCCTGAACCGCGAGGACCCGCGGGTTGCCCGGATCGCCGACACGCTGACGGGACAGGACGTCAGGTACTTCGGCCTGGACGACTCCCTGCTGGGCACCTTCCCGAACGATGACGACATGCGCGCCGCTCCCGGCAGCCCCGCCCCGGCGGGCCTGCCGGCCAAGCCGCAGGCCGACGTCGTCCTCCGCAAGGTAGGCGCAGACAGCGCCGAATTCGAGTACGACGGCGGCACGGTCACCACGGCGATGAAGCTGCGCGGCGTGTACAACATCTTCAACGCAGCTGCTGCTCTTACGCTCGCCCGCAGCATTTGCGGCGGCGGGGCCGCCACCGCGAACCACGAGACCCTGCTGCAGGCGCTGTCCCAGGTGGCACCGGCCTTCGGCCGCGGCGAAAGCCTGACCGTGGACGGCCAGCCCCTGGACCTGGTGCTGGTCAAGAACCCCAGCGGCTTCCGGCTGGGACTGAAATCCTTCCCCGCTGCCGGTTACGCCACGATGATAGCCATCAACGACAACTACGCCGACGGCCGGGACATGTCCTGGCTGTGGGACGTGGAATTCGATTCGCTTCGCGGGGGCGGGGTGGAGGTGCTGACCGGATCGCGCGCCTACGATATGGCGCTGCGGCTGCAGTACGACGAAGTCCCCGTTGGCGCCGTGGACACCGACATTCCCGCCGCCCTTGCCGCCTTCATCCGGGAAGGCCGGGGCAAACCCAAACGGATCTTCTGCACCTACACCGCCATGCTTGCCATCCGCCGCGAGCTGTCCAAAATCACCACCGTGGAGGTTGTCTCGTGAGTCCGGCAGAAGCAGCAGAAGCTGGCGACCAGTCCAAGGGCACGCTGCGCGTGGTCCAGCTGTACCCGCGGGACATGAACATCTATGGCGACTGGGGCAATGCCCTGGTCCTGCAGCGCCGCATCCAGTGGCACGGGTACACCCCCGAACTGCTTGAGTACAACGTGGGCGATCCCTTTCCCGAAGGCGTGGACATCATTGTGGGCGGCGGCGGCCAGGACAGCGGCCAGCTGGTCATCCAGGACGACCTGCAGGCCCGGGCCGGCCAGCTTAAGGAGTTGGCCGAGGACGGCGCACCCATGCTGGTCATCTGCGGCCTCTACCAGCTTTTTGGCCGTTTCTTCGAGACGCGGACGGGAACTGTCATCCCGGGCATCGGCATCCTGGACGTGGAAACCCACGGTACCGACGAGCGCCTGATCGGCAACGTCAAGGTCTCAACCACCGACTTCGGCGAAGTCCTCGGTTACGAGAACCACAGCGGCCAAACCACCCTGGGCAGCGGGGTGCGGCCGCTCGGGACGGTGGCCAAGGGAACGGGGAACAACAGCAACGACGGCCACGAGGGGGCGCGGTACCGAAACATCGTTGCCAGCTACCTGCACGGCTCGCTGCTTCCCAAGAACCCTGCCATTGCCGATTACCTCATCCGCACGGCCGCGGAGCGCAAGTTCGGCAGCTTCTCCCCCGGCACCCCTAACGACGCCTACGCGGTCCTGGCACGGGAGCACGCCGCCCGCCGGCCCCGCTGAACTGCGACCGCCTGGATCACCGCCACTGGAAGTACTCCCGGTGGATGTTGAGCCTGCGGACACCCGCTGCCCGGAAGGCTTTGCGGAACTGCCGGAGCATGGCGTCGGGCCCACCCATGAAAACTGACAGCAGGCGCGGTTCGGTGCCCACCGCGGCCATGACCGCGGCCGGGGTCAGCCGCCCGTCCCTTTCAGTGTCAACCACATGGACCTTGAGCCGCGGGTGGTTCCTGGCGATGGCGATGATTTCCTCGGCAAAAGGCGACGGGCCCGCCGAGGTAACGAAGAAGTCGACATCTTCCTGCAGCCCGGCACCGGGGTCTGCGTCCAGCGACCGCAGCCAGCTCAGGAAGGGCGTGATCCCCACCCCGCCGGCGATCCAGACCTGGTGGGCAGTGCCCTTGTGCCGGTCAAAGCGGCCGTAGGGGCCGCCCACCACGGCCGGCATCCCAGGCTGGACCACGTCGGGAAGCCTTGTGGTGTGGTCACCCAGCGCCTTGACCGTGATGCTGATGCCACCCTCCTGCGCGGGCCCGGAAATGGAAAAGGGGTGCCGCTGCCAGCCATCCGCTGTTTCGAGATAGACCATGGCGAACTGGCCGGGTTTGAACACCAGGGGGCGGCCCAGGGGACGGAGCGCCACCTCCAACAGGTCCGCCGCGACCGGGCGGACCCCTGCAACCTGGTAGTCGTGATGGGGCAGGAAACGGCGCGCCAGCAACTCCCGGTAGACGTAGAACGCCAGCCCCGTTCCGCCGATGGCAACATAGCTCCACCGCAGGACGGGCGCTGCTTCAAACGCACTGGCATCGAGCAGTCCATGCAGGAATCCGGCAGCCACGAACAAGCCTGTGAGGCGGTGGAAGCCGCGCCAGCGCTCATAGCCACCCAGCAGACGCACCACCAGGCGGACCCCCTTGGTCTGCAGTGCGGCGAGCACCACGCGGCGGACGGGCGCCGGCAGCATAGTCCGCCAACGCGGCAGCACCGCCCACACCACCAGTGCCGCAAGGCCGGAAATGGCCACCACGGCCAGTGTCTTTCCCACGCTGGTTGCCTCCGGGTTGGACGCAAGTTCTATGTGCGGCAGCAACAGGACAGTAGCCGTAACGGCGGCCCTGCGGTGCCAGATCGCGGCATGGTCTATGCCGCCGAACACCGGCTCAACGTGCGGGAGTGTGCTGACCAGGACGAGTGCGATGGAATACAGCAGCACGGATTCGCCGCCGAACAGCTGGCCCACATGGCGGAGTACGGGTTCACCTTCCGGACGCGCGAAGTACCAGAAGATGCCGTAGGCCAGGGCCAGGACCGTGACAGCGCCCGGACCCACCCACCGTAAGGGCACGCCCAGGGATGCAGCCGCCTGCGTCGTGGCACTTTTGCTCATGGACCGGTGGCCCCCTCGTATAGCCAAACCCGTGTACGCCTTCCAGCACGTGCGGAATGGGGCCCGGAACGGACACCATAGCGGCAATTCTAGGGATGTGACCTGGGAGGCAGCACCATTTCCATCAATTGAGAACCGCGCCCCGCTGTGAAAGGTTTACCCCATGACCAACCCCCTCCTTGCCGCCAGTCCCCTGCCCTACGGTCTTCCGCCATTCGAGGCCCTCACAGCAGGCCAGTACGGCGCCGCCATCGAAGCCGGACTGGCTGCCCACCTGGACGAGATCCGGGCCATCAGCAGCAACGCCGCACCGGCCACGTTTGAAAACACGGCACTGGCCATGGAACGCTCCGGGCAGCTCCTCAACAGGGCGGCTGCGGCATTTTTCACCTTGGTGTCGGCGGATGCCTCCGCGGAAATCCGGGAACTTGAAACAGAGCTTTCGCCGCGCTTCCAGGCCCACCAGGACGAGGTATTCCTCAACAGTGCACTGTATGGGCGCTTTGCCGGCATAGATACGGACAGCCTCGATCCCGAGTCAGCCCGCCTGGTGGAGGAGTACCTCAAGGAGTTCCGCCAGTCCGGCATCCAGCTCGATGCGCCCGGCCAGGAGCGGCTGCGTGCCATCAACGCTGAACTGGCCCGGTTGGGCACGGAGTTCGGACAGCGGGTCAAGGAGGGGATGAAGTCCGCGGCGCTGCTGCTGGAGGACGCCGGCGACCTGGCTGGCCTGCCGGCGGACGACGTCGCCAGTGCCGCGGAAGCGGCACGCGCCGCCGGGCACGACGGGAAATTCCTGCTCACCCTGATCCAGCCCGGCAACCAGCCGGCACTGGCCTCGCTCGAGAACCGGGACGTCCGCCGTCGTCTGTTCGAAGCATCCGTGGCCAGGGGCAGTGGCGGCGGGAGCCTGGATGTCCTGGACCTGGCCCGGGAGATGGCCGGGCTGCGGGCGGAAAAGGCCCAACTGCTGGGTTTCGCCAACTACGCCGAACTGGTGGCCGACCGGCAGACGGCGCCGGACTTCGAAGCCGTCCGGACGATGCTGGGCCGGATGGCGCCGGCGGCCGTCCGCAATGCTGACGCCGAGGCGGCAGCCCTGGCCGACGCCGCCGGGCATCCGCTGGAGGCTTGGGACTGGGCCTACTATTCGGCAAAGGTGCGGCGGGAGAAGTACGACGTTGATGAACAGGCACTGCGTCCGTATTTTGAGCTGGACCGGGTGATCACGGATGGAGTGTTTTTTGCAGCCACTGCGCTGTACGGGATCACGTTCCACGAGCGGCACGACCTCCGCGCCTATCATCCGGACGTTCGCATCTGGGAGGTCCGGAACGGGGACGGAACCGGCCTGGGGTTGTTCCTGGGCGACTACTATGCGCGTGAATCCAAGCGCGGCGGTGCGTGGATGAACTCGCTCGTGGACCAGTCTGGACTCCTGGGCACCCGGCCGGTGGTGATCAATACGCTCAACATTTCCAAGCCGCCCGCGGGTGAGCCGACGCTCCTCACCCTGGACGAGCTGCGCACCCTTTTCCACGAGTTCGGCCACGCCCTGCACGGCTTGTTCTCCGACGTCACCTATCCCCGCTTTTCCGGCACTGCCGTGCCCCGGGACTTTGTGGAGTATCCGTCGCAGGTGAACGAGATGTGGATCATGTGGCCGGAGGTGCTATCCAACTACGCACGCCACCACGTCACCGGCGAACCTCTTCCGCGGGACGTTGTGGACAGGCTGGAGGAATCCCGGCTCTGGGGCGAAGGGTTTGCCACCACCGAGTACCTGGGCGCAGCCCTCCTGGACCTGGCATGGCACACGCTGGAGCCAGGCGACGTTCCGGACGATGCCGTGGAGTTCGAGGCTAAGGCCCTGGCTGCGGCAGGGATTGCGCACCCCCTGATCCCGCCCCGGTACCGCACAGGCTACTTCCAGCACATCTTCGCCGGCGCCGGCTACGCGGCCGGCTACTACTCCTACATCTGGAGCGAGGTCCTGGACGCGGAGACCGTGGACTGGTTCAAGGAGAACGGCGGCCTGTCCCGCTCAAACGGCGAACGCTTCCGGCAAGAGCTCCTCAGCCGCGGCAACAGCCGGGACCCCCTGGAGTCCTTCCGGATCCTGAGGGGCCGCGAAGCCAACCTGGACCCCCTGCTGAAGCGCCGCGGCCTGGAGTAACCCCCATCGATTGCTGAGCACTTGTCGTTTTGAGCCCCGAAAACGACAAGTACGGAGCAATCGACGGTTCAAGAAAAAGACCTAAAAACGGACGACGCCGGTCCCCCACCAGAAAAGGTGAGGGAACCGACGTCGTGGTCAAGGCAGTGAAGCCGATCGAAGCGGCAGGCGGTGGTGATCCGGCAGCGTGCGTAAAAGGGGCCCCGCGTCCCGGCTCGCCGCGAAGCGGCTTTAGCGGGAGGCGGGGAATAGCACGCCGAGGATCGCGCCGTCCGGCGCGTCACAGAACGCGGAAATTACCAGCCGCGCTCGGCGAGGCGGTGCGGCTGGGGGATCTCGTCGACGTTGATGCCCACCATGGCTTCGCCGAGCCCGCGGGAGGCCTTGGCAATGACGTCGGGGTCGTCAAAGAAGGTGGTGGCCTTGACGACGGCGGCGGCGCGCTGGGCAGGGTTGCCGGACTTGAAGATGCCGGAGCCGACGAACACGCCGTCGGCGCCGAGCTGCATCATCATGGCAGCGTCAGCGGGGGTGGCGATGCCGCCTGCAGTGAACAGGACGACGGGGAGCTTGCCGGCAGCGGCAACTTCCTTGACCAGTTCGTACGGGGCCTGGAGTTCCTTGGCGGCGACGTACAGCTCGTCCTCGGGCAGCGAGGAGAGCTTGGCGATCTCCGAGCGGATCTTGCGCATGTGGCCCGTGGCGTTGGAGACGTCGCCGGTGCCGGCCTCGCCCTTGGAGCGGATCATGGCCGCGCCCTCGTTGATGCGGCGCAGGGCCTCACCGAGATTGGTGGCACCGCAGACGAAGGGAACCTTGAAGTTCCACTTGTCGATGTGGTTGACGTAGTCGGCCGGGGTCAGGACCTCGGACTCGTCGATGTAGTCGACTCCGAGGGACTGCAGGACCTGGGCTTCCACGAAGTGGCCGATGCGGGCCTTGGCCATCACCGGGATGGATACGGCGTCAATGATCTGGTCGATCATGTCGGGATCGGACATGCGGGACACGCCGCCCTGGGCGCGGATATCGGCCGGAACACGCTCCAGCGCCATGACTGCCACGGCACCGGCGTCTTCGGCGATGCGGGCCTGCTCGACGTTGACGACGTCCATGATGACGCCGCCCTTGAGCATCTCGGCCATGCCGCGCTTCACGCGGCTGCTGCCCGTGACGCTGTTCGCGGACGAACCGGCCTCGTTGCTTACATCAGGTGTAGACACAAAAACCCCTATGGGTAGACAGATGATCTTCGCCGGGCATGCGGCGGCAGCTGCCGGAGGTGCACGCACGGATTGCCGGGTCGCTTGACCGGGCACTTATATACTAGTCCCCCGCCGCACGGCCGGCTTAATCATGCTTAATCAGCGGGCGTGGGTTCCGCCAGTGACTGCCGGCGCACGGAAACGACGCGCTGCACGACGGTGATGAGGCTCGCCGCAGCCAGGAGGACCAGGGTGGCCAGGAGCACCACCGGTGGCAGTCCCAAACCGGTCAGGCCGGTGACCACCAGCACGGAGACCAGGCGTTCGGCCCGTTCTGCGATCCCGACGTTGGCGGTGAACCCCAGCGACTCGGCCTTGGCCCTGGCGTAGGACACAACCATGCCCAGGACCAGGCACAGCAGCGCGCTGACGGCGATGGCGGTGTTGTATCCACCGGTGAAGAACCATACGGACACGCCGGCGAAGAGGGCGCCATCAGCGACCCGGTCAAGGGTGGAGTCGAGGAAGTTTCCCCAACGGCTCTTGACGTCCTGCATCCGGGCCATGATGCCGTCCAGGACGTCGGAAAAGATGAACGCGGTGATGAAGACGGTCCCCCAAAAGAGTTGACCCAGGGGGTAGAAGATGAGGGCTCCCGCGGCAACACCCGCGGTTCCGAGGATGGTGACCGCGTCCGGGGAGACTCCAATTTTCAGGAGCCAGCGGGCCAGTGGGGTAAACAGCGCGGTGAAGAAACCGCGGGCATGCCTATTCAGCATCCGACTCCCCGGGCCAGGCCTCAGCCACTTGTTGCCGGACCTCATCAAGGGTCTGGGTAATGGCTTTGGTCTGGGCGATGATGGGGAAGAAATTACCGTCCCCGCCCCAGCGCGGCACAATGTGCTGGTGCAGGTGTGCGGAGATACCTGCACCGCCCACCACGCCCTGGTTCATGCCCAGGTTGAAGCCGCCGGGATTGGACACTTTCCGCAGGACCCGCATGGCCGTCTGGGTCAGCTCGGCGAACTCCGCTGTTTCTTCAACCGTAAGGTCCGTGTAGTCCGGAATGTGCCGGTAGGGGCAGACCAGCAGGTGGCCCGGATTGTAGGGGAACAGGTTCAGCACCACATAGCAGGTCCGTCCGCGGTAGACGATGAGCGCCTCTTCGTCAGTGCGGCCGGGGCCTACGCAGAACGGGCAGTCGTTCTCGTTCTTGAACTGGTGCTGGCCGCCCTTGATGTAGGCCATGCGGTGCGGAGTCCACAGGCGCTGGAAGGCGTCCGGGACACCGGCGAGGGCAAAGTCGTCGGTAACGCCGGCATCGCCTGGATATCCTGCGCCTGTGTTCTCCTGCACTGTGCTGCTTCCGTTCGGCTAGCTGGTCCGGTTGCGGACGGCTTCGGTGATGCGCTTGACCGCTTCCGCGACGGGCACGCCGTTGTCCTGGCTTCCGTCCCGGAAGCGGAACGAAACAGCGCCCGCCTCTGCATCGTCTCCGCCCGCGATCAGCACGAACGGGATCTTGTCCTTGCTGGCGGTGCGGATCTTCTTGGGGAAGCGGTCCGAGGACGTATCCACCTCGGCGCGGATACCTGCCGCCTTGAGCTGGCCAACGACGTCGAACATGTAATCGTTGAACGCCTCCGCCACGGGGATGCCCACCACTTGGACCGGAGCCAGCCACGCGGGGAACGCCCCGGCGTAGTGCTCGGTGAGGACGCCCATGAAGCGCTCCACCGATCCGAAGAGCGCGCGGTGGATCATGACGGGACGCTGGCGGCTGCCGTCGGCGGCCTGGAATTCCAGCTCGAACCGTTCGGGCAGGTTGAAGTCCAGCTGGATGGTGGACATCTGCCAGGTACGGCCCAGGGCATCCTTGGCCTGCACCGAAATCTTGGGACCGTAGAAGGCTGCTCCGCCTGGATCGGGCACCAGCTCCAGCCCGGACTCCTGGGCTACCTCGGCGAGGGTCCTGGTGGCTTCCTCCCAGGTGGCGTCGTCGCCGACGTACTTCTCGGGGTCCTTGGTGGACAGCTCGAGGTAGAAGTCGTTCAGCCCGTAGTCCTTGAGCAGGTCCAGGACGAAGGTGAGGGTCTTGGTGAGTTCGTCCTTCATCTGCTCGCGGGTGCAGTAGATGTGGGCGTCGTCCTGTGTCATGCCCCGGACACGGGTGAGGCCGTGCACCACACCGGACTTCTCGTACCGGTACACGGAGCCGAATTCGAACAGCCGCAGGGGCAGCTCACGGTAGGACCGGCCGCGGGAGCGGAAGATGAGGTTGTGCATGGGGCAGTTCATCGGCTTCAGGTAGTAGTCCTGGCCGGGCTTGCGCACTGTGCCGTCCTCATTGAGTTCAGCGTCGACGTGCATGGCAGGGAACATGCCGTCCTTGTACCAGTCCAGGTGCCCCGAGACCTCGTACAGGTGGCCCTTGGTGATGTGCGGGGTGTAGACGAACTCGTAGCCGGCCTCGACGTGCCGCTGCCGCGAGTAGTCCTCCATCTCCTTGCGGATGATGCCGCCCTTGGGGTGGAAGACGGGCAGGCCGGAGCCCAGTTCGTCCGGGAAGGAGAACAGGTCCAGTTCGGAGCCGAGCTTGCGGTGGTCGCGGCGCTCGGCTTCGGCGATGCGTTCCTGGTAGGCCTTCAGGGCGTCCTTGGTGGGCCAGGCGGTGCCGTAGATGCGCTGCAGCTGCTGGTTCTTCTGGTTGCCCAGCCAGTAGGCCGACGACGAACGGGTCAGGGCGAAGGCGTTGGAGATGAGCTTGGTGTTGGGCAGGTGGGGGCCGCGGCAGAGGTCGCACCAGACGGTGGCGCCTTCCTTGCGTTCCACGTTGTCGTAGATGGTGATGTCGCCGGCGCCGACTTCGACGTTCACGCCTTCCCCGGCTTCGGCGGCTTCGTTCTTTTTGCCCAGGAGCTCGAGCTTGTAGGGCTCGTTCTTCATGGCTTCGCGGGCCTCGTCCTCATTGACCACGCGGCGGACGAACTTCTGGTTCTGGTTGATGATCTTCTGCATCATCTTTTCGAGGGTCTTGAGGTCCTCGGGAGTGAACGGCTCGGCAACGTCGAAGTCGAAGTAGAAGCCGTCGGTGATGTAGGGGCCGATGCCGAGTTTGGCGTCGGGACGGAGCTGCTGCACGGCCTGGGCCATGACATGGGCGGTGGAGTGCCGCAAGACATTCAGGCCATCGGGGGAATCAATGGTGACGCCTTCCACCTCGGCGCCTTCAGGAAGTTCCTGGTCCAGGTCCTTCAGCTCGCCGTTGACGCGGGCAACAACAACGTCACGGCGCTCAAAGAAGAGTTCCGCACCGGTTGTCCCGGTAGTCACCTTGGTCTCTTCGCCATCGACGAGAAGGGTGATCTGCTGGGCATCTGACACGGGTGTCTCCTATTCAAAGTTGAGGCTTCATAGCTTGTGGCATACGGGGACCACAGCCAGCCACCGTCAATGCTATCGGTTCCGGTATGGGCCGACCAACGCGGCACACGGGGGGTGCGGAACCGCGGTTACCCGTTGAACCCGGTAATCGCCAGCGTCCTGCTGATGCCATCCAGGGGATGTGGCACATCGCCGAAGGCCTCCGGGCCGGACACCCCGGTGGACCCGCCGATGGACTCCGGCAAGGGCAAACTGTCCGTTTTGCCCAGGTCCCAGGCCATGCTCGCGCTGATGCTGATGCCCCGAGGACCGGTCCTTCGGGTGGTCCCGCGGATCAGCAGCAGGCGTGTTCCAAACAGAAGCGGACCGGCGTTTTCCTGGGCCTCGTGGAAGAAGACCGAATCCACGCAGCCGGTGCCGTCGTCGATGCTGATGAACACCACCCTCCTGCCGCCACGCATGGGTGGGGTCTGGGTGGCCACCCGCACTCCTGCCACCAGCACTTCTGTACCGTTGCGCAGGCTGAGGAGTTTATCGGCAGTGGTGACGCCCAGCCTTTCCAGCAGGGGACGGTGGCTGTCCATCAGGTGCGTGCTGACATCCACGGCCATGAGGTCAAGTTCTGCCCGGACGTTTTCCACCAGCGTGGGGGCAGGGAGCCCGGGCTTGATGTTGCGCAGTTCGACGTCGCCCAGGGGAAGGGACAGCTGCCCCTCCAGCACCTCAAAGCCTTTCCGCGGGCCATTGGCTGATTGAAGCTGCTGCAAATGGTGCACCAGGTCCGCGCGGTTGGCGGTGCCTCCGGCTTCGCGGTGCAGGGAATCAAAGGCCCCCAGCTGTGCAAGGCGCCTGATGCTTGGCTTGCTGAGCCGCGAGCGCGCCCGGAGATCCGCAAGTGAGTCATAGGGCTGGCCGGCGACAATCCGCTTCAGTTCTGCAGCAGAGAGGCCGTAAATCCCGTTCAGGCTGAGCCTGATTCCCAGCCTGCCGGCGTCCCTGCCTGTCCCGATCCGCTCCACCCGGTATTCGGCTTTGCTGCGGTTAATGTCCAGGGAAAGGATGGGGATGCCCAGCCGGCGGGCTTCGGCCACGAGCAGCCGTTTGGGGTACATGCCGGGGTCGTGCTCCCATAATCCTGCAAGGAAGGCTTCCGGGTGGTGTGTCTTGAGCCAGGCGGACTGGTAGGTGGGGACAGCGAAAGCAGCCCCGTGGGCTTTGCAGAAGCCGAAGCTGGCAAAGGACTTCAACGTCCCCCACACTTTGTCCACCACCTCGGGGGCGTACCCCCTGGCCTTGGCGTGGCACCGGAAGTACTCCTCCACCCGCGCTTCTCCGGCCTCGCTGCTGAGTGCCCGGCGGAATTCGTCGGCTTTTGCCAGGCCGCAGCCGGTCATGACGTGGAGGGTTTTCAGGATCTGCTCGTGGAAGACGGTGACCCCGTGGGTTTCCTGCAGCACCGGCTTGAGGTCAGGGTGCGGGTAGACCTCAGGGGCGAATCCGTGCCGGTGTTCCAGGAAGGGCCGCACCATGTCCGATTTCATCGGTCCCGGGCGGAACAGTGAAATATCGATGATGAGGTCGTTGAACTCCCGCGGCGCCATTTTGCCGATCAGTTCCCGCTGCCCGGGTGATTCGATCTGGAAGCAGCCAAGGGTATGCGTGCTCCTGATCAGCTCATAGGTGGCTTCGTCGTCGAGGGGGACGGCGTTGAGGTCTATCCGGCCGTTGGCGGCAATGTAATCGGGGCCGGAACCTTCCGGGCCAGCAGGGTGGTTCCCCGCCTTGACCACTTCCTCCTTGGAGGGATGGATCCTGATGATCTCCCGGACCGCAAACGCCATGGCGCTTTGCATGCGGACACCCAGGACATCGAGTTTGAGCATGCCCATGGGGTCCATGTCATGTTTATCGAACTGGCTCATGGGCAGTCCAAGACCGCTGGGCTGGACCGGGGTGCGGTCCAGGAGGGTGGCATCACCCAGGATGACGCCGCACGGGTGCATGGATATGTGGCGGGGCAGCCGGTCGAGCCGTTCGGTCAGGTCCACCAGCAGGTCCAGTTGCTGGTTGCCATGGGCGTCGCGTTGCTCCACCCGGCCGGCAAACTCTCGCAGTTCCGGTTTTTCCTGCAGTGCTTCCCGGAATTTCCGTGCAGAGAACCGCCACAGCTGCTTGGCGATCTCCCCCACCTCGTCGTCGTCCATGCCCAGCGCCAGGCCGGCGTCGCGCACGGCACCACGGGCGCGGTATCCGTTCTGCATGCTCATCAGGGTTACCCGTTCAGAGCCGAAGCGTTCGAAGATGCGGTGGTAGACGTTGTGGCGTTCAGCGCTTTCGACGTCGATGTCGATGTCCGGAAGGGTGGCGCGGTCGTTGGAGAGGAAACGTTCAAAGATCAGGTCGTGCTGGAGGGGATTCACATGGCTGACATCGATCAGGTAATTGACCAGGCTGGATGCTCCCGATCCTCTTGCTGCCGCCCTGACCCCCATGTCCTGGATCATCCGGGACACCTCGGCAACAGTGAGGAAGTACGAGGAGAAGCCCAGGTTGTGGATGATCCCAAGCTCATGGTCCAGGCGGGCCAGGATCTCCTTCTCCGTGTTGCCAGTGGCGCCCGGGAACCTCCGGCCGATTCCTGCATGGCAACGCTGGATGAGTTCAGCGTGCGGATCCTGGTTGATGCCAATAACGGATGCTTCGGGAACCACGGGCTGTTTCCATCCCATGTCTGAGGTGGGATCGATCCGGCAGAGATCGGCGAGCGCCTCCGTCTGCGTCATCAGCTGCTTGAGATCGGCGGCACCATAACCGGCAGCGGAAATGATTTCCTTGCCCAGCCCCAGCATCTGCGCCGGGGTTTTCAGCCACCCCTGGCCGGTGGGCTGCAGGAGTGGCTCCCCTGCCAGTTCGGGCAGGGACTTCAATGTCCGGGCCGAATCCAGGACGTCAGCGGTTGGTGCTCCGTCCGCAGCGCAGTACCTAACGGCATTGGACAGGACCGCCGGTACCTGGTGTTCCTCGGCGAGCCTGAGCATGCGCACAGCATGCGCCGTGCTCATCGGGGTACCAGGTGCGCTGAGTTGGGAGACGATTTCAGCCACCACGGTTCCGGCGGGCATGGCGTCAAGCCACTGCTTGAAGAGGGTCCGGGGCCGCAGGTAGCGCCGTCCGCCCATGGCCCGGCCCACATCCGAATCAGGGCCGAGCAGTACGGTGAGCACCGGCTTAAGGGTTTGGGGGTCCAGGGTGCGGGAGGCCAGTTCGGCGCGGGTGACAGCAGCGGGCACCGCTCCCCCGGCTTTCCCCGAGGTCCTTGCGTGGGCGTCCGAAACCAGCCGGCACAGCGCACGGTATCCGGCACCGTTGTTTTGGCCGCGGGCCAGCACCACCACCCTGCCTGACACCTGCGTTCGGTGATCGCCGTCGTCGTCAAACACTGCAAGGTCCACCCCCACAATGGGGTCGATGCCCGCTGCCATGCAGGCCTTGAGGTGCTTGATGGTTCCGTAGAGGCCATCCCGGTCTGTACAGGCGAGGGCTGTGGCACCGTCGGCGGCGGCAGCCATGGCCAGTTCCTCCGGCCAGGAAACACCGTAATGGGCGCTGAACGCCGTGGAAACGTGAAGGTGGGTGAAGCTCATGCTGGACTGGTCAGGCTGTTCTGTGGCGGAGGGCGTCATGGATCCGCAGCAGCCGCCAACGGTTGCTGCGGAGATGGCGGGTCAGGTCAAGGGTGAGGGGTTCTGCGCCGGCCGGTTCTTCCGGCGCAGCGGAACGGGAGGCTGCCCGGGAGGGCAGAACCTGCACGCGCCAGATTTCGTGATCCACCACGCCCTGGCCGCTTCCCAGCGGTGCCCTGCTGTCCTCCGCCCACCATTGCCGGCGTTCGTACCACCGGAGGGGTTCGGCGCAGACGGTGTAGGAAGCCCCGGCCCAGGTCAACGATTCCGGCTGTCCGGCTTTGTTGCACACCACGTCAACAGACTCGCTGAACATGCCCATGCGCACCTCCCGGACGATTCTCCCCATAACAGGTATTCGAATATGTATTCGAATAAAACCAGTCTACGCCGGGATGGCATCAAAACATAGGCGGGGGTGGACGGGGCGTGCGGCAGGGAGCAGGATGTTGGCATGAGTACCGATGACGCACTCCTGAAGCAGGCCAGCATCAAGACCGAGGACTCCACCCTGGTCGCCACGTTCGATATCGACGGCACCATACCGGTATCCGGTGCCTACGTGGTGGGGTTGATGGGAGCCTCGCCTGATTATTCGGCGCAGCGCCGGCTGTGCATTGAGTTCATGAACGGGGAGGCCATCGCCTGCTACGCGTTCAACCGGGACCAGGGAATCGAAGAGGATTACGACCTGTCCGGCGTCACCCACTCACAGAGCAGCATCACCGGCAGCTTTCCCCTGACGGCGTTGAACGGGCTCGGGCAGGGGCATGTCCTGTCCGCCTTCAGTGAGGCGGACGGACGGGAGTTCCAGCACGGGGTGCCGGTGGAGGAAGCGCTCTAAGCTCTTCCTCAGCTGTTTTCTTTATGGATCCGCAGTTCAAGTTCAATGAACGCGGAGATCATGGCCCGGTAGGTTGACTCCACGATGTCCGGGTCAATGTCCTTTTTCTCGGCAGCAGCCCGCACGTGTTCAATGATCCGCTCCACCCGGCCCGGGGCGCGCACCTCGGCGTCATCACCCTTCAGCGTGCCGGCGATCCTGATCAGCCGCTCGCGGCGGGCGATGAGGGTGACAATCTGCTCATCCACCTCGTCAACAGCAACCCGGACGGCAGCGAGCTGTTCCCTGTCGGCCCGGGCATCCCTATCGTTTCCTTGAATTGTCGCCATCATCTGACAGTATCGAAGCATGGAGCCCAGAGTCGACTTTATCTCCCTCGGTGTCCGCAGTGTCGAGGCCTCGCGCGCCTTCTACGTGGACGGCCTTGGCTGGCCCGTCCACCGCGAGGTTGCCGGGGAAGTCCTGTTCATCCAGGTAAACCATGGGCTGGTGCTCTCCCTCTGGGACAGCACCCAGATGCAGGCCGAAGCCGGCACCAGTCCTCCCGCCGGCGTCCCCGGCATCACGCTCAGCCACAACCTGGGAAGCCCGCAGGAAGTGGACAGCGTCATGGAACAGGCTGCGGCGGCCGGTGCTGCCATCGTTGCCGAGCCCGTCACCAAGGCGTGGGGCGGCTACGCAGGATATTTTGCCGACCCTGACGGGTTCCGCTGGGAAGTGGCGTACAACCCCACCTGGGCAGTGGACGACGCCGGCACGGTCACCGTCTGACGGGCGGCGGCCCCGGCGGGGCTGCTAGAACAGGGCTTCCACCGGGCGGATCAGTTCCGGGCCGTTGTTGCGGACATTGCCCACTTCCTTGCCCACGGAGTCCACCTGCCAGTCGGCGGCTGCCTCCTTAACCCCTGTCCGCACCAGGTCAACGAGTGCAGCGGCATCGTCCGCCTGCGGGTCCAGCCAGGCCTCCATCGTGGCCTTGTCCATGGGCAGCGGCACCCTGTCATGCAGCTCGGTCAGTTTCCCGAAGATGGTGGATTCCGTCCCTGGCGGCGGCGTGTCGGCCGTGAGGATCGACGTCGACAGCAGCCAGCGTCCGGGCTCCCCCTCCGGCACGGACGGGTCCTTCCACCACTCGTAGAGGCCGGCGAAAACCAACCCATGGTCCCCGCCCGGGTGCACGTAGTAGGGCTGCTTCGATTTCCCGGGCCCCTGCTTCCATTCGTAGTAGCCGTCCGCCGGGACGGCGCAGCGGCGGGCCTGCACAGCCTTCCGGAAGGCCGGCTTCTCCAGCACGGATTCGCTCCGGGCATTGATCATGCGGGATCCGATCCCGGGATCCTTTGCCCAGGACGGGACCAGGCCCCAGCGCGCCACATGCAGCTGGCGGACCTGCCGGGGCTCGGCATCGCCATCCACCAGCCGCTCCAGCACGATGGGGACCGCGTCGGTGGGTGCCACGTTCCAGGACGGCGGGATGGTGACCTCGTCCTCCAGCCCGGCGTCGAATTCGGCCAGGAGATCACCCACGGCGCGTGCCATTACGTAGCGTCCACACATGCCACAAGCTTGCCACCGCCCGCCACAAACTGTCATCCAGGCACCGCAGCGGCCACCCGGCACGGGGGAATACCGCCGGCCACGCTACGGTTGACAGTAAGGAAACCTTTCAAGCGACGTATAGGAGATCCCTGTGGACTTCACTCCCGAATCCGGCACCATCACCATGTTTTCCACCACCTGGTGCGGCTACTGCAACCGGCTGAAGAAGCAGCTGGACGCACAGGGCATCGGCTACACCGAAATCAACATCGAAGAGGTGGACGGCACGGCTGAACTCGTGGAGCAGCTGAACGGTGGCAACCGCACCGTCCCCACGGTCCTCTTCCCGGACGGCACCGCGGCCACCAACCCGTCCGCCGCGGAGGTCAAGAGCCGCCTGGCCGCCTGACCGGCCGCCGCGCCGGAACTGTTGCGGGTCATGCCCCCAGGCTGCTGAAGGAAGCAGCTTCCAGGGTGGCATGGCCCGCATACGTGTTAAGGATGGCCTGCTCGACGGCGGCGACGTCCAGGCCTGGCACCAGATCGTTGGCGGCGCCGGCGGTGGCGGGATCCCAGTCCAGGCCGAGCGCGGCATAGCTGTCGGTAAGGACCTTCCGGATCGGGGCGGAGTCCTCCACCACAATCACCGAGCTGAAGAGCCAGCCGCCGGAGACAACCCGCTGGGCGGTGCCCACCAGTTTCACCCTCCGGGAGCTGTCTGCGGGGTCGGTACCGTGGACACTGAATTCGCCGGGACAGTATTCACCGGGAATTTCACCCACGGCCGCCTGCACGCCCACGCTCCGCAGCGCCTCCGCAAACAGGTCCCCGAAGTAGCCGAACCGGGCTTTGGATCCGGCGACGGCGTCGGTATCCGGTTCAATGTGGTCCACCACCAGGGTGCCCCGGTGGTAGGCGGCAGCGCGGCCGCCCGCCCTCCGGACCAGGGGTTCGAAGCCGTTGTCCCGGCAGGCCTGGGCTGCGGCGTCGAATCCCGGCAGCCGGGTATCCCGCTGCCCGAACGCCACGGTGGGCGACGGCCGGTACAGCCGCAGGGTGGGACCAATGGCGCCGCTCCGTGCTCTTGCCAGCAGCTCCAGGCCGAATTCGAGGTCCCGGCCCGCGCCGAGCGACACGTCCTGCCGCACCACGGTGAGCGTGCTGGATCCGGTACCGGTGTGGTGCATTGTGGCGAAGCTCCCATGGTGTGGCGGCGACAATTTCAACGTCGACAGGTTTCAGTGGCGGCGGTTCATGGCCCGCGGACGGGCAGGCCACCCCTAGGTTACGCCCGACGGCGGCAGCCGCCTTAACGTCCCCGCCGCCCCACCCACAGCGCGTGCAGCAGCGGAAGGGCCGACGCGGTCATCAGCACATTGCCCAGCGCAAGGTCGTCGGGGCGGACAATGGCTCCCGCGAGCAGCAGGGCCCCGAAGACCAGGGCCGAGGCTGAGCGGCGCACAGCCCGGTCCAGCCGCGCAGCCTGGCGCTCCAGGCGTGGGACGGAAACCTGCAGCGATCCTTCCTCCAGCCTCCCGGCCAGGGCATCCAGGCGGCCCGGGAGGCGGAGGGCAACACCGGCAGCGTCGACAGCCTGCCGGGCAACGTCCTGCACCACGTTGCCCCGTTCGTTCCGCAGCAGCTGCGCGGCGTAGGGCTCCACCGAATCCCAGAGGTTGAAACGCTCATCCAGGGCACTGCATACCCCGGAGGTCAGGGACATGGCCCGGATGATCAGCAGGAAGTTCTCCGGCAGCTGGAACGGCAGCGACCGGACCACGTCGCCGAACTCCACGGCAAAGTCACGGAACTCCCGCGGGTCGACCTCGCGCAGTTCGGCGAATCCCATGCCGCCGAAGCGGGCGAAGAGCTGCGTCATGGCGCGTTCCAGGCCCACGCTGTCGGCTGACGGCATCAGGACGCCCACGTCATTGATGGCCGCCACGAGCCCCTTGCCGTCCCGGGCGGCGGCTGCGATCAGCAGCTTCCGCAGGCCGCTGCGCGTGGAGGCCGTGACTTCGCCCATCATCCCGAAGTCGATGAACGTCAGCTTCCAGGGAAGTCCCCCTGCGTCCGGGGGGACCGGGGTGACGAAGATGTTCCCCGGATGAGGGTCGGCGTGGAAGAAGCCGTTGGTGAACAGCTGGTCGAACATGATGGACGCGAATACCGGTGCAACCGCGGCGGGATCGATGCCGGCGGCACGGAGCGCCCGGACGTCCGTGATCTTGATGGCTGTGACGTCCTCCAGGGTGAGCACACGGCGGGTGGTCCGTTCCCACACCACGCCCGGGACTTCCACGCGGTCGTCCCCGGCGAAATCCGCGGCGAACCGCTCGGCGTTGACGGCCTCGTGCAGGTAGTCGATTTCCAGCAGGCTGGTCTGGGCGAATTCCTCCACCAGCGCCGGCATGTCGGCGCGGCGGGAAACGAGCCGGATGTGGCTGAGCCAGCCGGCAACCTTGCGCAGGGCGGCAAGGTCGACGTCGACAATCGCGCCGATGCCCGGGCGCTGCACTTTCAGGACCACGGCGTCGAGTCCGGTGTCCCCGGCGTCGGCAGGATTCAAGCGGCCGCGGTGGGCCTGGCCCAGGGAGGCAGCCGCGATCGGTGCCGGGTCCACCGAGGCAAAAACGTGCTCCAGCGGTGTTCCCAATTCCCTGGCGGCCAGGGCGGAGATGGCCGGGAAGTCGACCGGCGGCACCTCGTCCTGCAGCCCCTCCAACTCCTTGGTGATCTCGGGCGGAAGGACATCGAGCCGGGAGGACAGGAACTGGCCCACCTTGATCATGAGGCCACCGAGGTCCACGGCCAGGTCATGGAAGCGCTGGGCAAAGCTCCGCATCCGCCGTGACCGCGTCCTGGCGGCCACCCGGCCGAGGCCAATCCGGGGCAGGAACAGCTCGAACCACCACGTGGCGGCGAGGTTCCAGGCAGCGAAGCGCAGAATCCGCCGGTAGCGGCCGCGGTGTTCCCGCAGGGGCAGCTGGGGGTTGGCCCTGTCCTGGACGGTGGACGCCACCCCCGTCAGTCCTGGGCGAGGATCGCGTACAGGCGGCGGCGGGCCTCGTCCAGCACCGCCACCGCCTGGTGCACCTGCTCCTGGGTGCCGGTACGGCCAACCTGCGCCGCGGCCTGGGCCAGCTCGATCCCGGCTTTGGGCAGGGAAGCAACGCCGCCGGGCAGGGGGCCGGCCGGATCCCAGGGCGCAGCCCCGGGGTGGGCCGCCACTTCCTCGCGGCCGGCTTCGGTCAATGAGTAGATTTTGCGGCCGTTGGATTCCTCGGCAGTGATTGATCCTTCATCCGCCAGCAGCTGCAGGGTGGGGTAGACGGAGCCCGCGCTCGGTTTCCAGCTGCCCCCGCTGCGTTCTTCGATCTCGCGGATGATCTGGTAGCCGTGCATGGGCCGTTCGGCCAGCAGGGCCAGCACCGCCGTCCTGACCTCACCTTTCCCGGCGCGGGTTCCGGCCCGCTTTTCGAACCGGGAGCGCAGTTCCTCGACGGCCTGCCACATACCGTCAAGATTGTTCCCGCCGAATCCGCCCGCAGGGTATGAAGCACGCATCATGAACTCCTTTGCCAATCGTGAACGATATACAACGATACTCAGCGATACATGCCCGCACCATAGGTCAGGGCCCGCGCACGGCGAGGACCAGTCACAAGGTCAGGGAGTGGGAATCATCAGGATTTGCGCAGGGTCAGGATCTGTTCAGCCCGCCCGAACGGCCCCTGCCGGTCGTGCAGGACGGTGGATGTCAGCCCGATTCCGTCGCTGCCGAACGACACCGCGTTGTCCAGTCCGAGCCATTCCCCCCGGGGGCGGCGGTACATGTGGATCTGTAGGTCCAGGTTGGGGAACGCGTAGCTGCCTTTCCCCGGCGGAACCCTGGCCGCGATGCCGTTGGCCGTGTCCACCATGCCCATGAGGCGGGCCAGGTCGCCGCTGTCGGCGCGGTCGGTCAGGGGGTGGTCGGTGCGGAGCCACACCTTGCCCGCTCCGGGCCGGTGGCCCTCGGCCACCCTCATTTCGAGGGAGCGGATGTAGCCGCCGGGCCAGACGGCGGCGCCGTCGTACGGCTTGCATTCGTCGGGGCCGGGGATCCCTGCGTCCTCGACGGCGGCGACTTCAGCTGTGTCGCTGGTCAGCATGCGCCACCCGGCGGCGCGGATGGCGGTGCGGCCGCCGGCCACCAGCTCCGCCTGCACCAGTTCGATGGTCCTTCCGGGACGCAGCGTGGTGGTCTCGATCCGGAACTCGCCGCCCGGGATCAGTCCAAGGATCTCGTAGCTGAGGCGGGCCATCCGCATGTCTTCCCGTGGCTGGTGCCGTTCCAGGGCATCTGCCATGAGGCCCGACGCCGGGGCCATGTGCTGTTCGTGGACGTTCCAGGCACCCTGGGCGTGGATGGTGGAGCGGAACCGCCCGCCGCCCAGGTCCTGGTAGTAGAAATTGCCTTCGGCGAGTTCAGGCAGGTCTGCAGTCAAGGCTGGCCCCTTACGGAAATTCAGTGAATTGCCACTAACTCTATCCCCCGTGGACACCGCACGGCGCGGCGGCGCGGGCAACGAAATGTTGGAGGGTGCGGGTGGCAATCGGACTAGAGTAAGGAACTGGTCCTGTCAGCAACCCTCAAAAGAGGTGTTTCATGCGCGTCATCAGCTACAACCTCCGCAAGCACAAGGCCAGCGGCGAACTTCTCGCCCTGGCCCGCAACCATGACATCGATGCGCTGTGCCTCCAGGAAGTGGACGCCAGCGACCTCCCGGAGACCCTCGGCCCGCTGCACCTGGCGGATGCCACCAAGGGCAACCGGCTGGGCCTGGCCATCTACTACCGCACGAGCCGCTTCACCGCACTGGACACGCAATCCTTCGCGTTGAAGAAATCAATGCATGACAGGGTGCTGGCTCCGGCCCATGAACGGCTCATCGGCACCAGGGTGATGGACACCGAAACGCAGCACGAGCTGGTGATCGGTTCCTTCCATGCAGCCCCGCTGACGGCGTCGAACTCGCTGCGGCGCAAGCAGATCCACGCAGCCCACGCGGAACTGCTCAGCATGGGCAAGGGTCTGATGACCCTGATGGTGGGTGACTTCAACTACCCGTTCTTCACCAAGAACCTGGACATGCACATGAAGAACTCCGGGTATGCCCTCTCCCTGAGCAACCGGCGCACGTACACCCGCTACAAGGTGTTCAAGGGCCACTTCGACTTCGCCACCTCGCTGGGCCTGGACATCGCCAGCGTGGAGACGCTCCCGCGCGGAAATTCAGACCACCTGCCCATCCTGGTGACCGCCGAGTACGGCGAAGGCTACTAGCCGGAAGCTCCCGGGGAGGAGTCCGGGGCCGGCCTACCAGGGTTCGCCGGTGTCCAGCTGCGCCAGCAGTTCCGGCCACGCCGCCGCGAAACCGGGGTGCAGGTCCAGGGCTTCCACCTCTGCCACCGGGATCCAGAGCAGGGCGATGCTTTCGGGGTCGCTGATCACCGGCTCGAAGGCTTCCCGCACCCTCACTACCACCGTGGTGTAGGACCAGTAGCCGTGGTCCAGCACGGACGTGAACAGCACTTCCACGCTCTCCGATGGGACGGCGGCTTCCTCGTACGCCTCGCGGAGGGCACCGTCAACGGGTTCTTCGCCCTGGTGCAGGGCACCGCCGGGCAGCCCCCAGGTTCCACCGTTGTGGCTCCAGACCGCACGGTGCTGCAGGAGCACGCCTTTGGCGGGGTCCCAGGCAAGGACGCCCGCGGCGCCGAAGCGGCCCCAGTACCTGCCGCGGTCCCCTTCCACCCAGGCGTCGCCCGGGTCGCGGGGACCGGTGCGCTGCGGCGGGGTGGAGGACATGCCTGCGGACGGAAAATGATCCATTGCTCCAGTCTGACAGGTGAAGCGGCGCCGGTGCAGTCCTGCAGGAGCGTCAGGTGCTGTGTCCGTGCTCGACGGCGAAATCGCCGCCGGGATACATGACGGTTTCGTGCCCGTCGTCGAAGCGGACGACGTACGGCGGACTGCCGCCCTCGCCGCGGACCTCCAGAATCACCCCGTGCCGGTCCGAAGACCCCACCGTCCTCCCGTGCACAACGATGCGGTCGCCTTGGGCTGCCTCCATGGCAATCACCTCCAAGCCCCCAGATTACGACTCCCGGCCGTACGGGAACAGGGCACCGTGGCAGGATTCGGGTATGCCATTGAACCTTGTCCTGCTCGCGGATACCCACGTGCCCAAACGGGCCAGGAGCCTGCCCGGGCAGGTGTGGGACGCGGTTGACCGCGCCGATGCGGTCTTCCACGCCGGCGACTGGGTGGAGGCGGCACTGCTGGACGAGTTCGAACGCAGGAGCCGGCGCCTGCTGGGGGTTTTTGGCAACAATGACGGCCCGGAGCTGCGGAGGCGGCTGCCCGCGACCGCCACCGCAGTCCTGGATGGTGTCCGTTTTGCCATGGTCCACGAGACCGGCCAGGCAAAGGGCCGGGAACAGCGATGCGACGCGCTGTTTCCCGACGCCGACGTCCTGGTGTTCGGGCACAGCCACATCCCCTGGGATACGGTGTCGCCGAACGGGCTGCGGCTGTTGAATCCAGGATCGCCCACCGACCGCCGCCGCCAGCCGGCATGTACCTTCATGGAGGCCGTGGTGGACGGCGGGCGGTTGGCGGAGGTCAGGCTGGTGGAGGTCAGCCGCGGCTGAGCCCGCGGAGCAGCTTGGCAGGGCGGCGGATTTCTGCCTAGGGTAGGAACCGTAAGCATGCTTAGTTTTTAGTGGTTGCCCCGGCAGCCCGGGGCTGCTGCACCATCCGGGCGAAGAACCAGCCCGCGTCCCGCACGAACAGGAGTACCACCATGACTGACCAGTACACCTTCCGTAATCCCGTGACTGCCTACGAAAAGATCTCCCCGCCCAAGCAGCACCAGCCCGAGCCCGGGCTCGATGCGGACCTGGCGCCCAAGGCCGACCTCGGCGAAGAGACCTACCGGGGCACCGGGCGGCTGGAAGGCCGCCGGGCCATCGTGACCGGCGCGGACTCAGGCATCGGGGCAGCAACGGCGATCGCTTTCGCACGGGAGGGCGCCGACGTCGTGCTTTCCTACCTGCCGCAGGAAGAGGAGGACGCCTCGCGCATTGCCGGACTCATTGAGGCCGCCGGCCGCAAGGCCGTCAAGGTACCCGGCGACCTGAAGGACTCCGCCGTGTGCCGGGAACTGGTGGACACGGCGGTGGCCGTGCTGGGCGGGGTTGACATCCTGGTCAACAACGCCGGAAAGCAGGTTGCGCAGGAGGACCTGCAGGACATCAGCGACGAGCAGTTCGACCACACGCTGAAGACCAACGTCTATGCCATGTTCTGGGTGACCAAGGCCGCCGTGCCGCACATGCCCGCGGGCTCAACCATCATCAACACCACGTCGATCCAGGCCTACAACCCGTCCCCCACGCTGGTGGACTACGCCACCACCAAGGCCAGCATCAACAACTTCACCAAGGGCTTGGCCCAGCAGCTGGCGCCCAAGGGAATCCGGGTAAACGCGGTGGCCCCGGGGCCCATCTGGACGCCCCTGCAGGTCAGCAGCGGCCAGCCCAAGGAGGAACTGCCCGAGTTTGGCCAGTCCACTCCCCTGGGCCGCGCGGGCCAGCCCGCCGAGCTCGCCCCCGCCTACGTCTTCCTGGCCTCGCCCGAGTCCAGCTATGTGGTGGGTGAGACGCTCAACGTCAACGGCGGCAGCCCAACACCGTAGCGCGCCCCGCGCTCCCCGCAGCAGCGGGACAGCCGCCGGAGGTCAGCCGGCCGCGTCCTGGCCGGCCAGGAGCTCGTCCGTGGCCGGGTCCGGTTCCCCGTTGAAGAACTGGGCCAGGACGGTCTTGAACACTGTTTCTCCGGGCGCCGCCCGGAGGAACAGTGTCATGCTGGAGCGGAGTTTCCTGGCGTCGATTCCGCCGAAAATGTCTTCGGCCGACTGGTCGGCGTGGTTTGCCAGGACCAGCGCGCACTCTAGGAGCCGCGGACCCAGCACCTCGTGGTCCAGGTAGGCGCGGGCCTCCGCCAGCGAGGAAATGGCGTACTTGCGGGACGTGTCGCTCTGTCCCAGCCCGGCAATCTGCGGGAAGACAAACCACATCCAGTGCCCGGACTTCCTGCCGACCTGCAGCTCGCCCAGCGCCTGCTCATAGGTTCCGCCGGTGTTTTGGGCGGCAACAAAACGCTCAAGGTCAAACGGTTCATTCATGTGGATCTCCTCGGTACGTTTCAAATGGACAAGTGTTTTTCAAGGGCGCCGGCCGCCGCCCGCAGCTGCGGGTCGGGGTCTTCCCGCCACCGCGCCAGGACAACACCTGCCCGCTGCCGCTCGCGCTCCCCCAGCCCCGCCAGCAACGGGACCAGGACGTCGGTAAGAAGGGGCCCGGTCAGGTCCGCCGCCTGCGCGGAGCGAAGGAAGCCCTCCAGCCGGGTCAGGTCAGAGTGACGGAGCAGCCGCAACCGTGACTGCAGCAGCACCACCGCTGCCAGGCGGCGCTCGAACACCGGCCGGGAACCGGGCCGCGGCTGACCCCACAGGGCGGAGGCCAGCATGACCGTGCCGTCATGGTCCAGGTCCTTGAACTTCCGCAGCGCATCACGCACGGTCCCGCGGACGGCCCCCACAGACGAACCATAAGAGGCCAGTACCCCGCCCAGCCGGGCCCCGACGTCGTCCGCACGATACCAGGCGCCCTCGTTCTGCAGGGTCCGGTCCACGAAATCCGCCGCCGCGGACACAACGTCCGCCGTACCGGTCACAGTCCGCGCCCGGACGCCGAGTGCCGGATGCAGTACGGGGTCCAGGGGCGGGCTTCAAGCCTGCCCTCGGCGATGGGCTCCCCGCAGACGGCGCAGGTTCCATAGGTCCCCGCCGCCAGCCGGGCAAGGGCCGCCTCAATCTGGTCCAGGCCCGCCGAACTCTGTTTCAGGAGCGCGGAGGCCTGTGAGAGTTCGAATGCGATGGTGGCACCCTCGGGATCGTGCTCATCATCGACATTGGAATCCTGGCGCGCCGAGTTTGCTGCCTCGATGTCCGCCCGCAGCGCCGGCAACAGTGCCAGGCGCCGCGCCCGCTCCTCTTCGAGCAGCGCACGGAACCGTTCGAAATCTGGCATGGTGACAGCCTAACGCGCCAGTCAGTACCAGTTCAGGGATACGGAGTGGTTCCAGGCCGCGCACGGGGAACCGTAGCGGTCGCGGATGTAGCCCAGGCCCCATTCGATCTGGGTGCGGTAGCTGGTGAGCCAGTCACCGCCGGCGCTGGCGTACTTCCCCGGGGGCAGGGCCTGCGGAATCCCATAGGCTCCGGAATAGGCATTGGTGGCGGTGGTCAGCCAGTTGGACTCCTTGGTCCACAGCTGGGCCAGGCACAGGAACTGGTCCTGGCCCCACCCGTAGGCGGGCAGGCGTCCGGACGCGTAGCTTTTGGCCCCGGCGGGGTCGTTCACCGCACCGCCGGGAACAGAAGGCACGACGACGGCGGGAGGGCTTGGCGGGGCCGGCGCCGGGTCTTCCGGAGCGGGAGGGCCGGGGTTGCTGACGCCGGGATTGCTGACGGCGCCGGGGGCTGGACCGGGTTGTGCCGGATTGGCCTGGCCAGGGTCGGCAGCGGGTGCGGGCGCCTTTGGCTGCCGGGCTGCCACTGCGGCCGCCCTGGCTGCAGCCTCCGCCTGCCCGCGGGCCTGCTCCTCAGCGGCGGCACGTTTGGCCGCCTGGGCCGCCTCGTAGGCGGCCAGTGCGGCCTGGCCCTGGCGGTACTCACCCTCCATGGCCGCCGTCGTACCTTTCAGGGTGGCGAGCTGGGCGGTCAGCTCGCTGCCGTGCCACTGCTCCTCTGCGACGCGCCGGGCCAGCGAATCCTGGGCGGAACGTGCGGCGTCCAGTTTTGCTTTCGCTTCCCCGGACAGGCGTTCCCGCTCGCTCCTGGCGGCTTTTTCCTGTTCGGTGAGGGCGGTGGCCGTCTTTTCGGCGGCGGCAGCATTGGCGACCAGGGTGGCAGTCTTGTCGCCCACGAGCTTGACCAGGTTGAGCCCCTGGACGCTGTTGGTTTCCAGGGCGTCCAGCGCGACGAAGAATCCTGCATTGGTACCGCCGGTCTTGTAGGACTGGACGGCCAGGGCACCGATGTCCTTCCGGTGCCGGGCCAGCTCCGCGTTGGCACGGGCGGCGTGGGCGGACAGGGTATCCAGGCGGGAGGTGGCTGCCTGCAGCGCGGCGTCTGCGGCGGCGTAGTCGGCGGCCGAGCGCACGGCCATCCCGCCTGCTGCCTCCGAATCCGCCTCAAGGTCCGTCAGGAGTCCATTAATGGTGGCGATTTCTGCGGCTTTTGCCGCTTCGGACGATTTCGCCTCCTGCACGTCCGCCCAGGAGGGATACCCGCCGGGCGGTGGCGGCTCGTCGGCCGCCGCCGGCAGCATGGTGCCTGCGGCCAGGGCAAGGGCCAGGAGGCCTCCCTGCCAAGGGAGCCTCGCGATGGTCACGAACAGGGGCATAGTCCGGAAGCTTACCGCCGGATTCCCGCGCAACGCAGGCTGCTGTTTCCACATTGTTACCGTGCTCAACAGGAAAAGTATCAGCAGAGGTCCGCCCAGGAACGCCCTGGAATGTCCAGACGTTTGCGCAATGCGAGAGAAGAACATCGTATGTTATCCAAATGTGACAATTACGATGCACCTGGGTTATGGTCGACTGGTGTCCCTCTCAGACGGGACATTCCCGTCAGCATGCCGAGCCCTGCCGCTGATCATGGGATCCAACCGCTCCAGTTGGCAGGGACGGGGGAACCAAGTTTCCACGGCCACATTGTGGCCTAGGGGTTAAGTCGAATGCGCTTCCGCCTACCGCGGAGCCGCTTCCGGCCGGGTATCTCCAGCCCGAACCCGACAGCTCACCCCGCAGGCATGGGAGAGGCGATCAACCGTGTCAAAAAATTCCATTTCAGCCCGTCACCGCGCGACTCCGGCCCGCTCCATTGTGCTCGAGGGCCTCGCCGTAACAGCAAAATCCCAGGCCCGCTCGCTGGGCCGCCCGGCGCTCGCCGTTGCTGCAGCGTCCGGCATTGCCTTCGGAGTCGGCGCCCCGGCCCATGCAGGTGTATCCGGCCCGGACACCACTGAGCAGACCAGCGTCCAGGCCACCTCGGCACCCGCTGCCCCGGCCGCAGCCCCCGCCGCAGCAGCAGGCAACGTCCACACCGTCGTTTCCGGCGACACCCTTGGCGCCATCGCTTCAGCCTACGGCGTCAGCCTCAATGACGTGCTGTCCGCCAACGGCCTGGGACTGTCCTCGATCATCTACCCGGGCGACCAGATCCAGATTCCGGGCGCCGGCTACACCGCAGCCCCGGCGTCCGCCCCTGCAGCAGCACCCGTGCAGGCCGCAGCCGCCACCGCTCCGGCGAACACCGGCATGAACATGTCTTACGCCTCGGCAACCCCCGTGGCATCAACCACCGGCACCGGCGCAGCGATCCTCGCCTCGGCCTACGGCCAGCTGGGCGTCAAGCAGGATTGCACCGCCATGGTCGAGAAGGCGCTGCGTTCCGTCGGCAAGTCCGTGGGCGACCTGGCCCCCACCCAGTTCTTCCAGTACGGCACCGTTGTAGGCGCTCCCGCCCCCGGCGACCTGATCATCACCTCCGGCCACGTGGGCGTTTACGCGGGCAACGGCCAGGTTGTCAGCGGCGGCGTCAACGGCTTCGACACGCAGGTGCACTCCATCAGCTGGCTCGGCGGCTACTCCGCTGTGCGCGTAGCCTAGTCTTCGCACTGTCCGGCGCCCTTGGCGGCCCCGGACGAAGCAGGAGGGTGGCAGCTGGGAATACCGGTTGCCACCCTTCTGTCGTTTTGCCCCGCGGCCCGCTGCGGTCAGGTCCCGCAGAATGTCATGTAGCTGCCGAAGTCGTCGGGCGCCCCCTGCAGGTAACGTTCCAGGCCGGGCCGCTCGGTGAAGGGGTCGCTGACCGCCTCCAGCAGTTGCTGCAGTGGAGCCAGGTTTCCGTCGGTGGCAGCGGACAGCGCCTCTTCCACCAGGTGGTTCCGCGGAATGTAGGCCGGGTTCACGCTGTCCATCAGCTCCGGGTCAGGCTGCAGCGCCTGCCACCGGTCCAGCCAGGCATCGAGGGCGGCCAGGTCAAGGACCATGCCGCGCACGGGACGAAGGTCCCCGCGGGCCGCTTTGCCCAGGTTGCGGAAGAACAGAGTGTAGTCCACGGGTCCGTCCTTAAGAATGTCGAGGACATCATCCACGAGGGCCCCGGCGCCGTTTTCATCGACGCTGTCCAGTCCCAGCTTGGCCGTCATCCCGCGGGTCCATGCCTGGCTGTAGTGGCCCCGGAAACTGCCCAGGACCTCCACTGCCGGGGCCACGGCCTTCTCCTGGTCCTGGTCAATCAGCGGCAGCATGGCCTCGGCGAGCCGGGCCAGGTTCCATTCGGCCAGGACAGGCTGGTTGGCATAGGCATAGCGTCCGCCGACGTCAATGGAACTGTAAACGGCGGCCGGGTTGAAGGCATCCATGAACGCGCACGGGCCGTAGTCGATGGTTTCCCCGGAGATGGTCATGTTGTCCGTGTTCATGACCCCGTGTACGAAGCCAACGAGCATCCACCGGGCCACCAGCTCCGCCTGGGCGGAGACGACCGCCGCGAACAGCGCAAGGTAGGGGTTGTCGGCATCCGCCGCGTGGGGGTAGTGCCTGCCGATGGCGTGGTCCGCCAGCCGCTTCAGGAGGTCCATATTTTCGGTGGCGCGGGCGTACTGGAAGCTGCCGACGCGCAAATGGCTGCCCGCAACCCGCGCCAGGACGGCACCGGGCAGCATGTCATCGCGCCGGACCTGCCGGCCGGTGGCCACGACGGCGAGTGAACGGGTGGTGGGAATGTGCAGTGCGTGCATGGCCTCACTGACTATGTACTCACGCAGCATGGGCCCGACCACGGCACGGCCGTCCCCCGCGCGGGCGAAGGGCGTTCGCCCCGAACCTTTGAGATGGACGTCCAGGAGGCGGCCGGCCCGGTCAGTGACCTCGCCCAGCAGCAGGGCCCGTCCGTCGCCGAGCAGGGGCGAATACCCGCCAAACTGGTGTCCGGCGTACGCCTGCGCCACGGGTGTGGCGCCGGCCGGCACATGGTTTCCCACAAGGAGCCGCACACCCTCGGGGCTGCGCAGGTACTGCGGGTCGAGGCCCAGGTCCGTTGCCAGTTTCCCGTTCAGGACGAGGAGCTCAGGGCTGGGCGCTTCCTCGGCCTGCCAGGGCACGGCGAGTTCCGCCAGTTCCCGGGCGAAACGGCCATCGAAAGTGACCGTGGATTCAGCTGCTGCCGTCATGGTTCAACCCTATCGCCGTTGTTGGGGCCGCAGCCTCTGCCGCTGGTTGCCGCCGCCGTGGGACGGGGATGCGGTCAAGGTCGTTGGCGGCGATCACGGTAACCCCCGGAGCCCGTGCCTGCGCCTGTTGTTCCAGCACGGAAACGTCGTCGCCGTACCGTGCGGAGAAGTGGGTGAGCACCAGGGTGCGGGCCCTGCCGGAGGCCGCCAGCTCCCCGGCCTGCCCGGCAGTGAGGTGCAGGTATTGCCGTGCCAGGGCGTCGTCGTCGTCACTGAACGTTGACTCGGTGACCAGCAGGTCAGCCCCGTCCGCCAGGTCCTCGGCGCCCGGGCACGGCACGGTGTCCATAATGAAGGCGAAGCGCTGGCCCGGCCTGGGTACGCTCACATCCTCCAGCCTGACTGCCCCAAGGACGCCGTCGCGTTGCAGCCGGCCCACATCCGGCCCTCCGATTCCTGCCGCCCGGAGCCGCTCCGGCAGTAACGTGCGTCCGTCAGGCTCCCTTAGCTGGTAACCGTAGGTCTCGATGCGGTGCCTCAGGGGCTGCACCTCCAGGCAGTCCGCCACGGGCCCGGCGCCCGAATGCGGGTGGAGCCGCAGGTCGATGCCGGGCGAACCCACTGCCACCAAGGCCTGCACCACCGGGTCACCCGACGCCGGATAGTGCAGGTGGACAGGGTGTGGCACACCGTCAAGGGCCATCCGGGACAGGACCCCAGGCAACCCGTAGCAGTGGTCACCGTGCACATGGGTGAGGCAGATCCTGGTGATGTGGCCGGCCGCGACGCCGGCGTGGATCATCTGGCGCTGGGTTCCCTCACCGGGGTCGAAAAGCAGCCCCTCGCCGTCCCAGCGCAGGAAGTAGCCGTTGTGGTTCCGGGTCCGGGTGGGAACCTGGGAAGCGGTGCCCAATACCACCAGTTCACGCACCGCCGGCGCCTGCCGTTCCGCCATGCAGCCCCTTGGCGTAGGCGGCCTGGCCGATGTGCTGAAGGCAGTCCCCCAGAATGCTGACCAGCCGCACTCCGAGGGTCACAGGTGGATTCCAGTGCCTGTCAACCACGCGGTCCAGGTCCGGATCAGCAATGTCTTCCAGGACCTTGGCGGTCTGCCGGTGGACGGCTTCGTAGTACTCCTGCAACAGCTCCCGCGGCGCCCTGACGGCGTCCACCTGTTCACTGGAGTGGCCGTAGCCCGTGTCGCGTTCCCCCAGCGGAAGGCCGAAACGCTTAACGAAACCTTCAGCCGTCCACACCTGTTCCAGGCCCGCAGCGGAGGCTACCTGCGCATCCTCCACCCGGCCCGTATGCCAGATCAGCCACGCGATGGAATTGCCGTTGCCACCCGGCCGGCGCTGCAGCTGCGCCGCGTCCAGCCCGTCGAGGGCCTCCCGGACCAGGCCCGGGAGCCGATCGAAGGACTCCAGCAGCAGTTCTTTGGATTGCATGGGTCTCCCTCCCCTGCCGGCCGGGCCACGCCGGCCCGGCCCGCGGGGTTGCTAGCGTTCCAGGTCGTCGGGCTCAAACTCGCTGAGCGGCGAGCCGCCAAAATTCTCCTCGTCGTCGCTGCCGTCAGCCTCGAGGCCGGTGGGGGCTTCCCCAAAATCGACATCCGCTGCGGCCTCCCCCAGGGTGGGGGTGTCCGGCGATACCTGCTCATCGCCCGAACGGTACCGCGCCCGGGCGCTTTCATCCCGCAGCGCCTGGTCGCTCAGGAAGTCCTCCTCTTCACCGGAGAGGGCCTCGTCCTGCAGCAAGGGGTCCTCCTGCCAGCGGTCGGGGTTGTTTTCGGCAGCACCCGGGTAGCTGTCAGGCTCCCCCGATACGGGGTCCAGTTCCAGGGACGACGCCGCGCCGGGAGTTTCGTCGAGAAGCACGTCGTCCTGCTCCACGACTTCCAGCTCATCGTCCGGGACGTTCTGTTCAGTCATGATGGTGCCTCTCTCGTTGCGGTGGGCAGACAATAGTAAGCATACTGACCAACTAATGCTGATGGAACCTCAGGTGCACCCGGCAGCAAGGAGAAAGCCCATGGAAGGCAATGAACCCCTGGACGGGGACGCGGCAGATCGCTCCCGTCCGCGGTCTTTTAGCGGCCGGATGTCCCTCCTGTGGACCGACGGCCTGGGCCGGGCAAGCATACGGGCAGTCCAGACGCTCTCCCTGCTGGCGCTCGCCTGGGCAGTGGTGACGGCCGCGACCAGGGTTCCCCTGGTCACCATCCCGGTGATGGTGGCCTTGATCCTGGCCTCGGCCATGGCTCCCGCGGTCCGCTGGCTTGCTGCCCGCGGCTGGCCCCGCGCCCTTGCCGTCCTGTCCTCCTTCCTGGTGATCCTGGCAGTGGCGGCCGGCGTGGTGGGAGGCATCATCACACTGGTCAGGCAGCAGGCCTCCGTCCTGGCAGCCCGGGCAGAAGCCGGTATAGGCCAACTTCAGCAGTTCGTTACCACCGGCCCCGTGGCGCTGACGAACGACCAGATCAATGCCGCGCGGGAGGAGTTCCAGAAGTTCCTTGCCGGCGGGAGCCTGGGGGCCGACGCGTTGACAGGGCTGAGAACGGCTGGTGAGATTGCGGCCGGTACGGTCCTGACGGCAGTCATCCTGTTCTTCTTCCTCAAGGACGGCGAGAAGATCCGCTCGTTCCTGATCGGGTTTCTCCCGGCAACCCGCCAGGGCAAGGCACATCTGGCGGCCGGGCGAAGCATCGTGGTGCTGGGCGGCTACGTCCGCGGGACACTCATCATCGCTGCCATTGACGCCTTGATGGTCCTGATCGGGCTCCTGGTCCTGCGGGTTCCCCTGGCAGTGCCGCTGGCCGCGGTGGTCTTCCTGGGCGGTTTCATTCCGATCATCGGAGCAACCGCCGCCGGCAGCCTCGCGGTGCTGGTGGCCCTGGTGGAAAACGGGCCGGTTACCGCCCTCATTGTCCTGGTGATCCTGGTGGCCGCCAACCAGTTCGAGCACCATATCCTCCAGCCCCTTTTCATGGGCCGGGTCCTGCGGATCCACGGGCTGGTGATCATCCTCGCCCTGGCCGCCGGGGCCACCCTGGCCGGCGTCATCGGGGCCCTGCTGGCAGTGCCGCTCACCGCCGTCGGCTGGACCATTTTCAAGACCCTCGCGGAAAAGGACACTCCGGGCCCGGAGCCCGTCGCTCCGGCAGAACCGGGAGCGTAGAAGCGCCTGAGCAGCGCTTCCGTGACTTTTGGCCCTAGAGTGCCGCCAAAGGCCGGGGCCAGTCTTGAAAGGCAGGAAACCCCAGTTCACGACGAGCAGGAAGAGCGGCCATGACATCGCAAAAACCCATAGCTGCGGGCACCAACGACTCAGCCCAAAGCCAGGCCGCGGTCCTGTGGGCAGCCCGCCGGGCCCACCGGGCGGGCCTGCCACTGGTGGTCCTCCATGTGGTGGACGACCGCTGGGTTGCCGAACCCTATCCGTGGTTCGGAACCCTCCAGCAGGCGGGCGAGGAACTCCTCAAGACCGCCGCCAGGCGCCTGGAAGGAGCGGTTCCCATCACGCCCGCCACGGAACTGCTCACCGGAAGCGTGGGCGGCTCCCTGGCCAAGTACTCCAAGAAAACTTCGATGATGGTCATTGGGTCCGGCAGCGGCCACCTCGGCGGCGCCCTTGCCGACCGCGCCCTCCAGGTGGCCACCGCTGCCAAGGTCCCCGTCGCCGTCGTCGGAACCCAGGACCTCGAGGGCAGGTCGGGAGTGGTGGTGGGCGTTGACGGGTCACCGGAGGCCACCCAGGCCGTTGCCTTCGCAGCCGCTGAAGCAGACCGCGAGGGAGACGAGCTCACGGTCGTGTACGCCGTCAGCGTGCCCGATCCCATCATCGATGCCGGTCTGACGCCGGGTGCCCTCGCGGACCTCATCGTGGACGAGGACCGGGTTGTCCTCTCCGAAACCGTCGCCGGGCTGAAGGAAGACTACCCCGACCTCACCGTGCACCAGCGGCTGGAAACCGACAAAGGCCCCGTGGACGCCCTCGTCGAAGCCGCAGCAGGAGCCCGGCTCCTGGTGGTGGGCAGCCGCGGCCGGGGCGCCTTCAAACGCCTCCTGCTGGGCTCCACCGCCCACGGGGTTCTGAAGCACCTGCCCTGCCCCACCATCATCACCCGGACCCAGGCAGCAACGAACGCCATCTAGGCAGCACGCCCAGCACCGCCCGCTGATCCTCCCACCGCCCTGCCCGCATACCTAACGCGGAAGGTTCACCCCATGAAGAAGCCCGCAGCCATCATCATGCTGATCCTCGGGATCCTGATAACGCTTCCGGGCCTTGCCGCGCTGGCGGGCGGGGCCGTGGCGTCGGCGGTGGGAACCATCCAGGGGGACGGATACCTGACGTCCGGCTCATCGCGTTTCTCCGTGAGTTCATTCGCCCTGACCTCGCCGCGGGCAGACGCCATTGGAGACGACGTTCCCGGCAGGCTGCCCTTCGACGTCGGAACCCTGCGGCTGCGCGTTGAATCAGTGACCCCGGACAAACCGGTGTTCATTGGCATCGGCCGGCAGGCCGACGTCGAACAGTACCTCTCAGGCGTGCACCACTCGGAGCTGCTGAACATCCGCCAGCGGCCGTTCCGCGCCGAATACCGCGATGTACCGGGCGGCAACCCGGCATCACCGCCCGCGGACCAGCGCCTCTGGACCGCCTCCGCGTCGGGAACGGGACAGCAGGAGCTCACCTGGAACATCACGCCGGGCGCTTGGGAAGTGGTGGTGATGAACGCCGACGCCTCCCCCGGGGTTGATGTCCAGGCGCAGGCCGGCTTCCGCTCGGACCTGATCCGGCCGGCAGCCACGGGCCTGCTGGTGGGCGGGATCATCGCCCTGCTGATCGGCGTTCCCCTCATCATCTTCGGGGCCGCGGGTCTGGGCCGGCACGCCGCACGCCCTGACGGCGGGCGCCCCATGGGTGGTCCGGACATGGGTGGTCCGGGCATGGGTGGGCCGGTTTTTCGGGAACCGTCAATGAATGGTCCGGCCGCGGCCGGACCGCCCTACCCTTCTACAACGCCGGCATCATGGACCCAGCCGGGAGCGGCCGTAACGCCGGGAACCGTCCCGCCACCACCGCCCCAGCAGTACAGCCCGGCAGCTGCCGCCCGCCCCCGCTACCCCTCCAGCCTCTTTGGTGAGCTCGATCCCGGGCTTTCACGCTGGATGTGGCTGGTCAAATGGTTCCTGGCCATACCGCATGTCATCCTCCTCTTCTTCCTCTGGTTCGCGTTCGCCGTCACCACCATCGTGGCGGGGTTCGCCATCCTCTTTACCGGCCGTTATCCGCGGGCACTGTTCGACTTCAACGTGGGCGTCCTGCGGTGGAACTGGCGCGTGGCCTTCTACGCCTACGCCGCCGTGGGCACCGACCTGTACCCGCCGTTTACGCTCAAGCGCGCCAATTACCCGGCCGATTTTGACGTGGAGTACCCGCAGCGGCTCTCGCGCGGACTGGTCCTGGTGAAATGGTGGCTCCTGTCCATCCCGCATCTGCTCCTGGTGGCCGCTTTCGCAGGGAGCACGGAAAGCGTCTGGCGGTGGCAGTCGGAGGACAACGTCCTTGGGGCCACCTACGAACGGGTCTCCGGGCCGTCCCTGCTGGGGCTGCTGGTGCTGATAGCGGCAGTGATCCTGCTGTTCACCGGCCGCTACCAGCGGCCGCTGTTCGACTTCATCCTGGGCATCAACCGCTGGATTTACCGTGTCCTGGTGTACACCGCGCTGATGCGTGACGAATATCCGCCGTTCCGGCTGGACCAGGGCGCCACCGAACCGGAGGGGCCCGGAGATGTGGTTCCCACCGGGGGCGTGCCGCCTGCGGGTGCGCCATGACCTTCGGCCCTAGCCCCGCCGCGCGCCTGCAGGCATGATGGGCCTGACACCGCGGGTCCGACGAGGGAGCAAACATGAGCATTGCCGGGGCACCAATAGCCAGGATCGTTGTAGGCGTCGATGGGTCGGAGGCGTCCGTGGAGGCGCTTCGGCAGGCCCAGCGGATGGCCACTCCCCTTGGCGCCAAGGTCCAGGCCATTGCCTGCTGGGAGTACCCGCAAATGTACAGCGGTTACGTGATGATGGGCGTCGAGGGCTTCGAGGAGGGGGCCCGGAAGGTCCTGGACGATGCTGTGGCGCAGGCCTTCGGAGACGAGACACCGGCCAACGTCAGCTCGACCCTTGTGCGCAGCCATCCCCGGGAAGCGCTGATCGATGCCAGCCGGGACGCCGACATGATCGTGGTGGGGCGCCGGGGACACGGCGGGTTCGGCGGCCTGCTCCTTGGCTCGGTCAGCTCCGCCATCGTTGCGCACGCCCATTGCCCTGTCCTTGTGGTCCACACGCCGGAGACCGAAGCCGACGGTTCCAAGGGTTCCTGAACGGAACATCGGCGGCAGGGACGGCTGACTTCCAAGGCAGGTGATGGTGGTGCCGGCCAGTGACGCACGACGACGGGCGCCCGCCATAGCGCTCGCCGCCGCCCTGGCGGTCCTCGCCATCATCCTGGCCCTGTTCCTTCCGGCACCCACGTCCGGGCCGCCGTCGGCCTCCCCGTCCCCATCACCGGCGCTCCCATCGCCGCTGCCGGGACCAACAAGTCCGCCGGCCCCGGGCAGTTCCCCGCCGGCAGAGGAGCCGCAGGAAACCGATACCCCCGAAGCAGGCCAGGCTCCGGTCGAGCCACCTGTGACCGTTCCGCCGGTGCCAGTGCCACCGGTTCCCGAACCGGAGCCGCCTGAAGCGCCGGCCCAGCCTCCGGAACCGGCCCGGCCGGCGCCGTTTCCGGAATCCCTCCGCGGCCAGGACCTGACCGTCATTCCCGGGGCAGGCCGTGTCGTGGCCCTGACCTTCGATGCAGGAGCCAACGCGGCAGGGCTGCCGAAAATCCTGTCGGCCCTTGCCGCCCGGGGCGTTGCCGGGACTTTCTTCCTGACCGGCAACTGGGCGGCGAACAACCCGCAGGCCGAGGCGCAGATCGTGGCCGCCGGGCACCGTGTGGCAAACCATTCGATGACCCATCCGGGGTTCACCAGCCTGGGAGATGACCTGATCGCGCAGCAGGTGCGCGGCGCCGAGGAGGCCATCCAGGCTGCCGGGGCCGACCCCAGGCCGCTGTTCCGGTTCCCCTACGGCGAACGCGACACCCGCACCATCGCGGCGGTCAACACCCTGGGGTACGTGTCCGTGAGGTGGACCGTGGACACCCTCGGCTGGAAAGGCACCAGCGGCGGCGCCAGCATCCAAACGGTGGCCGACCGCGTCCTGGCAGGGCTGCAGCCCGGCGAAATCGTCCTCATGCACATCGGGTCCAACCCCGACGACGGGACGACGCTGGACGCCGACGCCCTCCCCCAGGTCATCGACCGCATCACGGCCGCGGGGTACGGTTTCGCCACCCTCGACGCCATGCTGGGACACTGATCAGGGCGGCGGCACCCGTGGCGAAGCACAGGCCCTCCCGGAACAGCCACGTGACGGCCCGGCAGCCGGACCCGTCCGGCAGTGGCACCGGACCCGGAGACGCCGGGGATACGGCCCACCACGGATTGCCCGTCCACGAGGTGGTGTTGCTGCTTGAGACGGATGCCGCCAGGGGCCTTGACCAGGAAGAGGTGGCGCGCCGGCGTGCCCAGTTCGGCGTCAACGAGCTGCCGCGGTCACAGCGCGCAGGCATCGCGCGCAAACTCGGACGCCAATTCAACAATCCGCTGGTCTATGTGCTGTTGGCCGCTGCCGTGGTCACCGTCTTCCTGGGCGAATTCCTTGATTCCGCCGTGATCCTTGCAGTGGTCCTGGTCAACACGCTGATCGGCTTCGTCCAGGAGGTCCGGGCAGAGGCGGCCCTGGATGCCCTCCATTCACTGGTCCGCACGCATGCGGCCGTGATGCGCGGCGGCGAACGGAAGCATGTCCCGTCCGAGGACCTGGTCCCCGGCGACCTCGTCCTGCTGGAAGCCGGCGATAAGGTACCGGCCGACCTCCGCCTGGTACGCCTGTCCGCCCTGCGGGTGGACGAATCCGCACTGACGGGCGAATCCGATCCCGTAGCCAAGGACGAGGTGGTGCTGCCCCAGGTCACGCCCGTGGCGGACCGGCGGAACATGCTGTACAGCGGCACTCTGGTGACCGCGGGAACCGGTGCGGGAATCGTGGTGGCCATCGGCGGCGAAACCGAACTCGGCGAAATCCACCGGCTCATGGGTGCCGTCCGGCCCGTGGCCACGCCGCTGACCTTGAAACTGGCACGGTTCAGCACCACCCTCACCGTCGCCATCCTGGCCCTCGCCGCCGTGGCGTTCCTCGCCGGACTGGCACATGGCGAACGGCCGGGACAGATGTTCACGGCCGCCGTCGCCCTGGCCGTGGGGGCCATCCCCGAGGGACTTCCCGCCGCAGTGACGGTCACGCTTGCCATCGGCGTGCGGCGCATGGCCCGGCGCCGTGCCGTGGTGCGCCGGCTGCCCGTGGTGGAAACGCTGGGCAGCACCACGGTGATTTGCTCGGACAAGACGGGAACCTTCACCGAGAACCAGATGACAATCCGTGCGCTGTGGACGCCCTCCGGGTGGTACGACGTGACAGGCTCCGGCTACGGGCCGGAAGGACACATCACCCCGTCGGCCGGACAGCACCCCGCCCCACAGCACCCGGACGGCCGGAACCTGGCCGCCGGTGTGACACGTCCCGGCGGTGCCGCGCAGCCCGGCGGCGCCACGCACCCCGGGGATGCTGCGCTGCCCAAGGATGATGCGCTGCAGTGGTCGCTGTTGGGCGGAGCAGCCTGCAATGACGCCAGCATCCGCAGGGAGGGGTCCGGCTGGCAGGTGCGCGGTGATCCCACGGAGGCCGCGATGCTTGTGGCGGCAGGAAAGGCCGGCATCAAGGTGCAGGACTTCCTGGCTGCCAACCCGCGGCAGGCAGAGCTGCCCTTCACGTCCGAGCGGCAGTTCATGGCCACCCTCCACGCATCCACGCTCCCGGAGGACGGCGGCACAGTGTTCGTGAAAGGCGCCGTGGAACGTGTCCTGGAGCTCTGCGCCCACGAAATGGACGGCCAGGGCGCCGGCAGGCCCGTTCGCAGGCACGCCGTGCTCGGTGCAGCCCACGCGCTCGCGGACGACGGGCTCCGGGTCCTTGCCACGGCCATGATGAGCCTTCCCGCCGGTTCGGGCCCCCTCTCCGCCACGGAGTTGCGGGGCCGGATGACCCTGACCGGGCTTCACGCGATGCACGACCCACCGCGGGAAGCAGCCGCAGCCTCGGTGAAGGCGTGCCAGCGCGCAGGCGTGGGCGTGAAGATGATCACCGGGGACCACGTGCGCACCGCCGTCACGGTGGCAGCGGCCGTGGGGCTGGCTGCTGACAGCGCCGCGGGGACAGCCCTGACCGGGGCGGACCTCGATGCCATCCCGGCGGACCGGCTGCCGGAGGCCGTAGAGCGGGCCACGGTGTTCGCCCGGGTTTCACCGGAACAGAAGCTTCGGCTCATCGGTGCCCTGCAGTCCCGCGGACACGTGGCCGCCATGACCGGGGACGGCGTCAACGATGCACCCGCCCTTCGCCAGGCAAACGTGGGCATCTCCATGGGGCGCAGCGGAACGGAAGTGGCCAAGGAAGCATCGGACATTGTCCTGACGGACGATGACTTTGCCACCATCGAGGCGGCTGTTGAAGAAGGCCGGAACGTCTTTGACAACCTGACCAAATTCATCGTCTGGACCCTCCCCACCAACATGGCCGAAGGCCTGGTGATCCTCGTGGCCATCCTGCTGGGGGCGACGCTGCCCATCCTGCCCACCCAGATCCTCTGGATCAACATGACCACCGCCGTCGCCCTTGGCCTGATGCTCGCCTTCGAGCCGAAGGAACCGGGACTGATGTCCCGCCCGCCGCGCCCACCGGACCGCCCCCTGCTGACGTGGGCGCTCACAGTGCGGGTCCTGCTCGTTTCAGCCCTCCTGGTGGCCGGCACGTGGTGGCTCTTTGAACACGAGGTGGCCACCGGCGCCTCTGTTGCCCAGGCCCGCACGTCGGCCGTGAACCTGTTCGTGGCCGTGGAAGTTTTCTACCTTTTCAGTTGCCGGTCCCTGACCCGGCCGGCCTGGCGGATCCATCCATTCGGCAACCGGTGGCTCCTCGTCGGCGTCCTGGTCCAGGCAGGCGGCCAACTGGCCCTCACCTACACACCGCTGATGAACGGGCTCTTCCACACGGCCCCCATCGGAGCCGACGCCTGGTTGCGGATCCTTGGGCTGGCCCTGCTCGCGTCCCTGGCCGTCGCCGTGGACAAGCGGCTCCGGCGCCGCGGCTTCTAGGACCCGGTCCCACCGGAAAGCCCTGCAGCCGCGGGCCGAAACAGGACCAATGACTCTCCCCCGGACCCCTGCGGGAGCCCAATACTGGAACGGAAAGCAGACGGCTGGCGTCCGCCTTTCAGTGGACCGGAGGTCGCGGAAGTGTACGGCTGGAACGACGGCATGGGCCTGTGGGGCTATGTCCTGATGAGCATCAGCATGGTGGTGGTCTGGGGAGCAATTATCACCGGCATTGTCCTGCTGGCCCGTTCCCTGCGGGCACCCTCCCCGTACGGTGCCCACCCTCAACCCCCTCGGGTGGCAGAAGACGTCCTGGCTGAGCGCTTCGCCCGCGGGGAGATCGACGCTGCCGAGTACCAGAACAGGCTGGCCGTCCTGCGCGGCCACCCGGGTACCTGAGTCCGCGGCTCCCGCAGGCAATGGACAGTGGGGTGCAGCGATGCTCTCTGAATTCGAAAAACGCGAACTCGACCTGATCAGCCACGGTCTGGAAGCGGAAGACCCCAAGCTGGCAGCCCTGCTCAACAAGGATGCCTTTGCGCTGACACTCCGTACCCGCTTCCGGCGGGGGCTCGTCCTTGTCGCAGTGGGCGCCTGCCTCCTGCTTCTTGGGCTGGTGGTCCGGGTCCCCTTGCTGGGCATCGCAGGTTTTGCGGTGATGAACGGGGCTGCCTATTGGGCAATCAAGGACCTCCGCTGGTCCCTGCGCACCACGAACCGGCATGTCACCCAACTGGAAGGCAACAGCGAATGAACGCGGTGAACGGAAAGGGTGCCTCCGCCGAGGCCCAGGCGCTGCAGGCAGTCGAGGCGCACCACGCCGACATGCTGTGGCACCTGAACGGTCTGGTGGGCCTGCTCACGGAGGCCGTGGAGGCGGGCGATCCCGGCGCCGGGCAGGAAACGCAGGCCGCCCTGCTGGACTGGTGCGACAAGGAGCTGGTGCCGCACGCGCTGGCAGAAGAAGGACCCCTCTACAGTGGGCCGCACGGCATGCCGGAGGCCCGGCTGCTGGTGGACGGCATGCTGGCCGAGCATCAGGTCATCGTGGGCCTGGTCGATGAACTCAGGACGGCCGATGGCGTTGCTGCAGCGGTGGCAGCCGGCGCCATCCAGCGGATCTTCGCCCTCCACCTGGACAAGGAGAACCGGCTCCTGATGCCCTTCGTCGTCGCATCCCCTGGCCTGTCACTCGCCCAGGCGGTCGAAGGACTTCACGAACTGGTGGGGGAAGGTGCGGCCCACCACCACGGGCAGGGCCACCACGGACACTAGGACAACCGGGCACACGGACACGCGGGCACACGGACGACGGCGGCGGGCCGGCTCCCGGAGCCAGGGCCCGTCTCCCGGGGCCAGGGCCCGTGGGCGTCAGGTCACCGCAGCGCCAGGCACCAGTCAGGGCAGCACAGCAGACTGGGCCTGGGCAGCATTGTCGCCGGCTCCAGCCTCCGGGGCGTGCACCACCAGCACAGGGCAGTGCGCGTGGCTCACGCACGCGGAACTGACGGACCCGGGCACGAAGTTTCCATGCCCCCTCCTGCCGACAATCAGCAGCGAGGCGTTGCGGCTCGCGTCGATCAGCGCGGGGCCGGGCTTGCCGCGCACCAGGCGTGGATGCACAAATGCCGGCACTTCCCCGAAAGCGTCCGCCAGCGCCTGCTCCAGCACCTGGTGGGCGGCATACTTGAACCCCTCGATCCCTACGGCCAAATACACGCCGTAACCGGCTGGAACGTCCCAGCAGGCCCAGGCCTCCACCGGCGCGGACATGGGTTCCGCCATTGCGCTGGCCACCCGGAGCGCGGCGACGGATGCCTCGGAGCCGTCCACCCCCACAATGATCCTGGGGCGCCGATCGGATGGCCGATCGGAAGCAGGCACCGCTGCCCCGTTCCCTGCTGTTGCCACGTTGCCTCCTGTCGCCGTCCCACCCCAGCGTGTCCCTGAACCGCTGCCTCGAACAGGGCCAAAGGTCATCACGGGTGCACCAGTGCCATGGTGCCATGCGCAGCACCGGCAGCGACATGGGGTGCCCGGCGGACTTTGGTCCCTTCCGGCACAACGCCCGGCAGGGAACAATGGGACCCAGGCCCTTCCGGGGCCTGGCCCGCGCAGGCGGGACGGGGTGGTGAAGATTTTGGGAGCGTTCGGTGCAGATGCATGAAACTGGGGCTGATGAAGCGGCAGGATCTTCCGGGCAGGTCCGCGTGTTCATCCTTGATGACCACGAACTTGTCCGGCAGGGGCTGAAGGACCTGCTGGAAGGCGAAGGGTTCCTTGTGGTCGGCGAGAGCGGATCGGCGGCCGAGGCCACGCGGCGCATCCCCGCCCTGCACCCTGACATCGCCATACTGGACGGCCGGCTTCCGGACGGCACCGGGATCGAGGTCTGCCGGGATGTGCGTTCACTCGATCCCCGGCTGCGCTGCCTGATCCTCACCAGCTACGACGACGAACAGGCCCTCCGTGGGGCGGTCCTGGCCGGCGCGTCAGGGTACATCCTGAAGCAAATCAGGAGTGATGACCTCCTGGCGGGTATCCGCCGGGCCGCTGCGGGCGAGTCCCTTTTTGATCCGGGAGTCGAACAGCAGATCATTGCGGGGCTGTCCACGGTGCCCACCGACCCCCGGTTGGACGGCCTGAGCGCGCAGGAGAAAAAGGTGCTGGCCCTGATCGGCCAGGGGTTGACCAACCGCCAGATCGGCGATGACCTGTTCCTGGCCGAGAAGACCGTCAAGAATTACGTGTCGTCCATCCTGGCCAAACTGGGCTTCGAGCGCCGGACACAAGCCGCCGTGTACGTTACCAAGAGCTCCACGGACTCTGCCTGAACCGCACCCTGGCCGGGACTTACGCCAGCGGCACGGACCATTTCACGCAGGTGCCCCCGCCGGGGACACTCTCGATGACGCAGCTGCCCTTCAGTTGCCCGGCGCGGTTGCGCATGTTTGCAAGGCCGCTTACCTGGACAGGTTCGGTGAAGCCGTGGCCGTTGTCACTGATGAGGAGCTCCACCTGGTCCTGGCCAACGGCGACCGAGACCTGGATTTCGTCTCCGCCGGAATGCCGCAAAGCGTTACTGAGGCCCTCTGACGCCACCGACAACAAATGGACAGCCACGTCTTCCCCGATCGAATCGACCGGTCCGTCCAAGGAGACCTTGGGAGTGACGGCGTAACTGCGTGAGCTTTCCCGGACCACGCGCAGGATACGGCCCGTCAGGGGTTCGCGTTCCTCATCCGCGGTCCTGAGCGAGTAGATGGTGTCCCTGAGCTTTCGGATGGTGTCATCGAGTTCGGTGGTCACGGCGGCAATCCGTTCGTGCGCCACCGGGTCCAGGGTGTAGCGGCGCAGGGTCTGGATGCTGAGTCCGGCAGCAAACAAGCGTTGGATCACCAGGTCATGGAGGTCCCGGGCGATCCGCTCCCGGTCGGTGAACAGGAGGTTTTGTTCACGCAGGGCATTCACCCGCGCCAGGTCCAGCGCCAGCCCAATCCGGCTCCCGAAGATGGCACTGGACTCCGCCTCAGCCTGGCTGAATGCGGGCGCTCCTTGTGCGCGGGCCAACAGGAGGACCCCGTTGTCGCCGGCGCTGTGCCCCAGCGAAAACACAAGGACGGAGCCGAGCTTCTCTGCCATCCTGTCTTCGAAAACCTGCCGCGGGTCCTGTGCCACGAACGACCCGCCGTTCTGGATCACGCCGGAGACCGCCTCGGAGGCTATCAGTTCCTGGCCTGTCTGGACGCCCTGCACGCCAAGGCAGGCCCTGCACCGCAGCGCACCATCGCCCGCCGGTACCGCAATCACCGCAAGCGCCGAATCGGACACCTTCAAGGCGGTCTCGGCAACGGCGTCCAGGCTGCCCGCGTCCCCCGGTTGCGGGGTCATGATCAGGCGGCTGCTCAGCTCCATGCCTGCCTCCAGCCATTTCTGCCGGCGGCTGCTGTTTTCAAAGAGGCGGGCGTTCTGGATTGCCACGCCGGCCGCGGCCGCCAGGGCAACGGCAAGGTCCTCATCCTCCACGGTGAAGTCCTCCCCGCCCTGTTTCTCGGTCAGGTAGAGGTTTCCGAACACTTCATCCCGGACGCGGACGGGGACGCCCAGGAAGGTCCGCATGGGCGGGTGGTTCGGGGGAAAGCCTGAAGTGATGGGATGCCGGCCGAGGTCGTGCAGGCGCAACGGCTTTGGGTCACGGATGAGCAGGCCCAGGACGCCATTGCCCGTGGGCAGTTCGCCGATGGAACGGATGTCTTGTTCGTCGATGCCCACAGTGATGAAGTGGCTCAACCGGCGGTCCTCGCCGATGACACCCAAGGCTCCATACTTGGCGCCCACCAGGGCGCAGGCGGACCGCACCAGGCGGTCCAGGACGGTTTCCAGGCTGAGGTCCTCGGCGAGGGCCACTACCGCGGCCAACAGGCCGTTAATCCGCTCCTGGTTGTCCGGCAGGCCATCTCCCCGGACGGTGAAGTCCCGCTGCAGGTCTTCCACCGGATCCCTCATCGGAGAGTGCCAAGGCCGCTCAGTGCTCACGTCCCACCTCCTGCGGCAGGAACCTGCGGCGCTGCGGGTCCTTGGCGCGGTCTAAGTGCACGAAACGGAAGTGCCGGCCTCCGCCCCCAGTGCCGCCTTCACCTGGGCATGAAGACGCTTCGCCTCCCATTCTAGGAGAGCCGGGGGGAAAATACCCTCAGTGAGCTTGGTAATGGGGGGCATGCGGGGTGCGGGACCTTCTTCCCTATCCTTGGCAAGCCGGCCGCCCTAGGCTACGGCCATGAACAGCGCAGCGGCAGAACCGGAAATCAAGGAACTCGGCGTCCACGATTGCTGGCGATACCTCAGGTCAACGTCCCTTTGCAGGATTGCCTTCACCGACGGCGGCACCGTGGAGAACTACCCGGTGAATTTTGTCCCCACCAACGGCACGTTGCTCATGCGTACCGGCGAAGGAACAAAGCTTGCTTCCCTGACGGACCGGAAAGGGGTCGCCGTCGAGGCGGACGGAATGAACCAGTACGGCACCATCGCCTGGAGCGTCGTCCTGAAGGGCCATGCCATGGTGGTGTCCGATGAAGAGGAAACCAGGGATGCCATGGAGGCCGGCCTGTCCCCCTGGCAGCCGGGTCAAAAAAATATCCTGATCCGGATCACGCCGGAGAAGATCACCGGCCGGAGGTTCGTGATCGCCGCTCCCACCCATTGGTGGCCGCCGCGGGAGCCCACCGCAGACTAGCCACCCAGCCCGACCTGACACCCCTCACCAGAACCCCCAAAGGATGGTTTCCCATGGCACCTGCCAAGCCAATCGCCGTCGGCATCTCAGACACTGCGGCGTCCAATGCCGCCCTGTTGTGGGCAGCAGCCCGGGCCAACCGGCTCAAGTGTCCCCTCGCCGTCGTGAACGTTGTGGACGACCGGTGGATGGCGGCGGAAGTGCTCCCCTACCTCGAAGTCCTGCGTGAATCAGGCCTGGGCCTGCTGAAGGAGGCCGGCGAAAAAGCCGTCGCCGCCGAACCCGGCCTGCAGATTTCGCTCCAGCTCCTCGAAGGAGGAGTGGGGGCGGCACTGGGTGACTATTCCAGGAACGCCTCCATGCTTGTCCTGGGCACCAGCGGGCACAACCGCGGTGCGCTGACGGACCGGGCGCTGCAGGCGGCTGCCACGGCTGAGTGCCCCGTTGCTGTCATCGGTGAGGGCCAGGCGGAGGGCCGCGGCATCCTGGTTGGCGTGGATGGGTCGCGGGAGTCAACGCAGGCAGTGGCGTTCGCGGCCGCCGAAGCTGATGCGCTCGGTGAGGAACTGACGGTGCTCTACGCTTTCACCGGCCCCAACCGGTGGATCGCGGCCGGGCTCCCGCAGAGCAGCTTTGCCACCCATGTGGTCGAGGAAGAGCAGATCGTGCTCTCCGAAACCGAGGCGGGACTCCGGCAGGACTATCCGGACCTGGTGGTGCACACCGTGATGGAAACCGTGCTGGAGCCGGCGGACGCCCTGCTCCGGGCTGCCGCAGGCGCCCGGCTGCTGGTCATGGGCAGCCGCGGAAAGGGCGGCTTCGAAAGACTCGTGCTGGGTTCCACGGCGCACGCGGTGCTGACCCAGCCGCCGTGCCCCACCGTGATCACCCGCATGCACAAGCACAACGGCTGACCGGGCCTGCTGCCTGGCCGCACCATGCCACCAGCCGGGGAAAACGGGACGCCGGTCCCGGGAATGGACCTGCGCCATGCCCGGGACGGGCTCTCCACGGCCGAAGTACGCGAACGGACCGCTTCCGGCCGCATCAACAGCGTGCCCACGGCAACCAGCAGGAGCGTCCGTGAAATCGTCCAGGCCAACGTGTTCACCCTCTTCAACGGGGTGGTGGGCGGGTGCTTCATCCTGCTCCTGTTCCTTGGCCAGTGGCGTGATGCGCTCTTCGGCCTGTCAGCCATCAGCAATTCGCTGATCGGCATCGTCCAGGAGTACCGGGCCAAGCGGTCGCTGGACCAGCTGGCCATTCTGCAGGCTGCCCGGAGCACGGTGGTCAGGAACGGGACCAGGGAAAGCATTTCCTCGGAAGATCTGGTGCCGGACGATCTCGTTGTTCTCAACGCCGGAGACCAGGTCGCGGCGGACCTGTTGCTTCTGGGCGACAGCCCGCTTGAGGTGGACGAGTCCCTGCTGACCGGCGAGTCGGAGCCCGTCCCCAAAACCGGCGGCGCGGTGCTGCTGTCCGGGTCGCTGATCCTGGCAGGCAACGGCCGGGCCACGGTGCTGCGGGTAGGGCCGGACACGTTCGCCTACCGGCTGGCCGCCGAAGCACGACGGTTTTCCCTGGTCACGTCTGAGATCCGCAGGGGCCTGGAAAAAGTCTTTACCGTCATCACCTGGTTGCTCCTGCCCACGGCCCTGCTCCTCACCAACGCACAGATGCAGGACCAGGGCGGATGGGCTGGCGCGCTCGGGTCGGGGCGGTGGATACCGGCCGCCGTGGGGGCGATCGCAGGCATCATGGCCATGATTCCCCTGGGCCTGCTCCTGATGACCAGTGTGGCGTTTGCCGTGGGCGGCCTGCGCCTGGCCCGCCAAAAGGTCCTCATCCAGGAACTTGCCGCGGTGGAGGTCCTGGCCAGGGTGGACGTCCTCTGCCTCGATAAGACAGGCACGTTGTCCTCCGGTTCCATCGTGTTCGACGCCATCCACGATGCCGGCACAGCCCGGGCGGCCGGCTGGCGGGCAGCCCTGGAATGGTTCGGCGCCAATGCGGACGCCAGCAGTACCGCCGCTGCCATCGGGGCAGCCTTTCCCGTCCAGCGACCGCTGCAGGAGCAGGATTCCGTTCCGTTTTCGTCAGCCCGGAAGTGGAGTTCGGCAACGTTCGGGCCGGAGTCAGCCGCATCCGGCACCTGGATCCTGGGAGCACCGGATGCGGTGCTCGGTTCTGCCGGAAGCGCCCGGGCCCATGGCAAGGCCGCCGCCCTCGCCTCCACCGGCCTCCGGACTTTGGCCCTGGCCCACCTTCCGGCGCCTTTGCCGTCCGGCGCCGCGGACAGTGGCCTGCCCACGGACCTGGTGCCCGTCATGATCCTGACCTTCCGCGAGAGCATCCGCCGTGATGCCGCCGCGACGCTCGACTATTTCCGGCGCCAGGGGGTTTCCGTCAAGATCATCTCCGGTGATGATCCCCGGACAGTGGCGGCCCTGGCAGGTGCGGTGGGTTTTGGCTCCGGTGCTGCCTATGACGCCCGCACACTGCCCCGGGACCGGCTCCAGCTGGAGGAGGCGGTGGAAGCCTGCGACCTCTTTGGAAGCGTGACGCCGTCCCAGAAGCGGGACCTGATCCAGGCCCTGAAACGGCGGGGGCACACGGTGGCCATGACCGGGGACGGGGTGAACGACGTCCTGGCCCTCAAGGAGGCGGACCTGGGCATCGCCATGGACTCGGCCTCCCCGGCGACCAAAGCCGTGGCCCGGCTTGTGCTCCTGGACGGGCGGTTCGAAAGGCTGCCGGCGGTGGTGGATGAGGGGCGCCGGGCCATCAGCAACATTGAGCGTGTCTCCCTGGTCTTCCTGAGCAAGACCGTCTACGCCACGGTCATCTCCATAGTGACCGGCATCCTGTTGCTGGCCTTTCCGTTCCTTCCCCGGCAACTGTCCGCGCTGGACGGACTGACCATTGGCCTGCCTTCGTTCTTCCTGGCCCTGCAGCCCGGCGGCCAGCGTTACGCACCGGGATTCCTCCGGCGCTCGCTTGCCTTCGCCGTACCGGCAGGAATCTGCGGAGCCCTGTGCGTCCTCGCGGTCAGCGGCTATGCCCAGATCTGGAGCGGCCACAGCCAGGAAGCCGCGCAATCGGCGGCCACCGTGACCCTGGGCCTGGTGGCGGCGTGGATCCTGGTGATGGCATCCCGTCCCCTCAACCTGAACAAGGTCCTGATCCTCGCCGGGATGTACGCGGGCCTGGTCCTGCTGTTCACCGTGCCGTTGACGCAGGAGTTCTTCCGCGTGGACTGGCCGCCAGCCGGGCTGCTGGTGCCCGCGGTTGCAGTGGCCGCGGCAGGGTGCGCGGCCATCGAAATCATCGGCCGTCTGACCCGCCGCCGGCCCGCCGCCGCCGATGGGCCGGGGCTGGGACCTTTGACTCTGGAACCGGCATCCCGGGAAGCGGATGGTGGAAATGCCGGGCACCGCGATGGTCCGGTATCCAGATGAGCAGGAGGCAACAATGACTGACCTGATGAAATGGTTCGAAAGCCGCCGTTCCCCGATGGATGTCATCGAAAGGCTTTTCGAAGGCGACGTGGGTTCCTCGGCCATCCGGGTTGAGGAGATGGTGGACGGCAACACACTCGTGGTGCGCGCCGAACTGCCCGGCATCGATCCGGAAAAGGACGTCGACGTGACGGTTTCCGACGGCGTGCTGTCCATCAAGGCGGAGCGGCAGGAGAAGAAGGAGCAAAAGGACAAGGACGGCTACCGGTCCGAGTTCCGGTACGGGTCCTTCGTCCGGCGGATTCCCCTTCCCGGCGGCGTCCAGCAGGGTGACGTCACCGCCTCCTACAAGGACGGCGTCCTTGAAGTCCGGGCGCCCATGCCGGACCAGGGACAGGCAGCCGCGGCGTCGAAGATCCCCATCAGCAGGGGTTGAGGACAGCCAGGGTACGACGCCGGTGCCTGGCTCCCTGAGGGGACCATCCCTTGAGGTGCCAGGCACCTCAGCCAGGCACTTTCAGCCGGGCCCTTTCACGGCGACGGCCGGCCAGCCGCCCGGACCCTGTCAGCGGCGGCCTCCGCCGCTGCAATGACGGGCAACGTTTTTACGTAGGTATCAGGGTTAAGGGACACCGAATCGATCCCCTGGCTCACCAGGAACTCCGCCAGGTCCGGATGGTTGCTTGGCCCCTGCCCGCAGATGCCGATTTTGATGCCGGCGGCGTGGGCCTTGCTGATCGCCTGGCCCATCATGGACATCACCGCCGGATCCCGCTCATCGAACAGTCCGGCAAGTTCCTCCGAGTCGCGGTCCACGCCAAGCACCAGCTGGGTGAGGTCGTTGGACCCGATGGAGAAGCCGTCAAAGCGCTTGGCGAATTCCTCCGCCAGGACCACGTTGGCAGGAATCTCGCACATCATGTACAGCTGCAGCCCGTCCACGCCGCGCACCAGACCGTGCTCTTCCATGGCCTGGATGACCTGGTCCGCTTCCCGCACCGTGCGGCAGAAGGGCACCATGACAATGACGTTGCTGAACCCGGCCTGTTCCCGTACCCGTTTGATGGCCCTGCACTCCAGGGCGAACCCCTCCCGGTAGTGGCTGCTGTAGTAGCGGGACGCCCCGCGGAACCCCAGCATGGGGTTTTCCTCCGGGCGCTCAAACGCGCTGCCGCCGATCAGGTGGCTGTACTCGTTGCTCTTGAAGTCGCTGAGCCGCACAATCACCGGCTTGGGATGGAACGGTGCGGCGATTTTGGCGATGCCGGTGGCCAGGACGTCAATGAAGTACTCCTGGGGGTCCTGGTAGCCGCTGGTGAGCTTCCGGATCAGTGCCGCCTCTTCCGGGTCCGCCACCCTTTCCGGATGGACCAGGGCCATGGGGTGGACCCGGATCAGGTTGTTGATGATGAACTCCATCCGGGCCAGGCCCACGCCGGCCGCGGGCAGGCGCCACCATTTGAACGCGGCAGCCGGGCTGGCGATGTTGATCATCACGGCCGTGCGGGTGGCGGGAAGTGCCTGCATGTCCACTTCCTCCACCGAAAATTCGAGCAGCCCCTCGTAGACGTGGCCCTCCTCCCCTTCCGCGCAGGACAAGGTGACCTGGGCGCCGTCGGGAAGTACTTCGGTGGCGTTGCGCGTCCCCACGACGGCGGGCACCCCCAGTTCGCGGCTGACGATCGCGGCGTGGCTGGTTGGGCCGCCGTGGTCGGTGATGATCCCCGCGGCACGCTTCATCACGGGCACCCAGTCCGGGTCAGTCATGCGGGTAACCAGGACTGATCCGTCCACAAAGGATTCGATGTCCTTCGCATCCCTGACTACGCACGCCTGGCCGCTGGCAATGGAGTCACCGATCGCGGCACCGGTCACCAGCACCCGGCCGGGCCGGTCCAGGTGGTAGGTCCGGAAGGTGGAGGTGCTGCGGCGGGCCTGGACCGTTTCCGGCCTTGCCTGGACCATGAAGAGTTCGCCGGTGATCCCGTCCTTGGCCCATTCCATGTCCATCGGACGCCCGTAGTGGTCCTCCACCGCCACCGCCCAGCGGGCCAGCAGGACAATCTCCCGGTCGTCCAGCACCAGCGAGCGCTGTTCCCGCCCGGTGGTCTCGACCGTCCGGGTCCGCGCATCCCCTCCCTGGCTGTAAACCATCTTGCGTTCCTTTGCACCCAGTTCCCGCTCGATGACCGGGCTGAAGCGCTGATCCGCCAGGAGCGGCTTGAACACCTGGTACTTGTCCGGGTTGATGGTCCCCTGGACCACGGTCTCCCCCAGCCCCCAGGCGGCGCTGATGACCACCACGCCGGGAAAACCAGATTCCGTGTCGATCGAGAACATCACCCCGGACGCCCCGAGGTCCGATCGGACCATCCGCTGGACCCCCACGGACAGGGCAACGTCCAGGTGGTCATAGCCCTTCATTTCGCGGTAGCTGATGGCCCGGTCCGTGAACAGGGAGGCGTAGCAGCGCCGGCATGCCTCCAGGACGCCGCGTTCCCCTGCCACGTTCAGGAACGTTTCCTGCTGGCCGGCGAAGCTGGCGTCCGGCAGATCCTCGGCGGTGGCGCTGCTGCGGACAGCAACAGCGGCCTCAGCCTGCCCCGCGCGTTGGCACAGGGCCCGGTAATGTTCCTGGATGCCTCCGGCGATGTCCTCCGGGAAGGTAGCCTGCAGGAACAGTTCGCGGATTGCCGCCCCGGCCTGGCGAAGTGTCGACCGCCCGGCCCGCTGGTCCTCGATGTGTTTCCGGATCCGGGGTTCCAGGTTGTTGGCGGCGAGGAACGCGCGGTAGGCGGAGGCCGTGGTGGCGAACCCCTCAGGAACCCTGACACCGGCGGACTTCAGTGCCCGGCTGAGCTCCCCGAGGGAAGCGTTCTTGCCTCCCACCGAGGGGATGTCCGCGATCCCGGTGTCTTCTATCCACATCACATTGACGTTGGCCAGGGACGTTTCTGCGGAGGCGCTCATGGCTTGATTCTTGCCCGGGGCAGCAGGGGCAGTCAGAGGCTTTGGTCCCGGCGGCCGGCCACGCCTAGATGCGGCGCAGCCGCCCCCGGACTGATTTATGGATCCAGTCCGCAAGCAGGACCGCCGGGGCTGCAAGGAGTGCAAGGAGGAGGCCTTCCGGGGGTGGCGGGGACTGGCCCAGCAATGCGGCGAGGGAAGGCACGTACAGGCACACCGCAAGGATGGACGCTTCAGCCAGCACAGCCCACACCAGCAGCTTGTTCGTGCCCCAGCCCAGCTTCCAGGGGGGCACCGTAGCGCTCCGGCACGCGAAGGCGTTGGCGAGCTGTCCCAGGACGACGGCGGTGAAGGCGGCACCGGACGCGGCCATCAGCAGGGGCGCCGCAGGTACCTGCCCCCGGGTCCAGCCGCCACCGGCCAGGACAGCTGAGAACACTGCCATTTCCACGGCGGCTTCCACCGGGCCCAGGATGCAGAAGACCCGGATGATCAAGCGCCGGTCCATCAGGTGCCTGCGTTCAGGCGGACGGGCCAGCACGCGTCTGCCCGGCGGCTCAGCGCCCAGGGCCAGCGCAGGCAGGAGGTCGGTGCCGATGTCCAGGGCAAGGATTTGAAGGACGCCCAGGGCAAGCGGGAAGTGGCCGCCGGAGAGCGCCCAGATGACGAAGGGGGTCAGTTCGGCCACGTTGTCGGTGAGGTGGTAGGTGAGGAACCTGTGGATGTTGGCGTAGGTTGCCCGGCCTTGTTCGATGGCGGCCACAATGGTGCCGAAGTGGTCATCGAGGAGGACCAGGTCCGCGGCTTCGCGGGCCACGTCGGTTCCGCTCAGGCCCATGGCCACCCCGATGTCGGCTTCGCGCAGTGCCGGGCCGTCGTTGACGCCGTCGCCGGTCATGGCCACCACGTGCCCCCGGGACTGCAGGGCCTTGGCGACGCGAAGCTTTTGCTCGGGCGAGACCCTGCTGACCACCACTCCGTCACGGTCCAGGAGTGCTCCGAGCACCTGGTCGTCGTCTGGGAGGTCTGCGCCTTCCAGAACGTATTCGGGTGTCCCGGTCAGGCCGATCTGCCGGGCAATTGCCGCCGCGGTGGCAGGATGGTCGCCGGTGATCATGGCTACCCGCAGCCCTGCCTGCCGCGCGGTGCGGATCACGTCCCCAACGTCCGGCCGCGGCGGGTCCTGCAGCCCGATCAGGCCCAGGAGTTCCATGCCCGTTTCCAGCTCCGCTGCCGACGCGGACTGCCATGTTTCAGGGGCTCCCCCAAGCCGCCGCCGGGCCACCGCGATGACGCGCAGGCCGCGTCTTGCCATCACCTCCACCTGTTCCTTGACCGGCCCCGGCACGGATCCGCACACCGGAAGGACGGTTTCGGGGGCGCCTTTGCAGTACAGGTCGGGACCCACGATTGCCGATTCCCTGCGCCGCACCGGGTCGAATGGCAGCCTCCGCGACGGTACAGGAGCGGACACCGTACCGGTCAGCCTGCGGGCAAGGACGTCCATGGCCGCTTCCATCGGGTCACCCTGGGCACGCCATTGCCCGTCGTGCAGTTCAGCGCGGCCCTGTGAGGCGGTCCGGGCGGCGAGCGCAGCCTGGGCTGCCTTTTCCACGCCCCGGCCCTCGATTTGCGCCTCCGGGGCATACCCCTCGCCTGTCACCTGGATGGACCCTTCCGGTGTGAAGACCTCGACGGCGTTCATCCGGTTCTGCGTGAGGGTCCCGGTCTTGTCGGTGCAGATGAAAGTGGTCGAGCCCAGGGTTTCCACGGCCTCCAGGTTGCGCACCAGTCCCTTGCGCGATGCCATGCGTTGGGCGCCCATGGCCAGGGACAGCGTGACGGTGGGCAGGAGTCCTTCCGGCACCAGAGCTACGGCAACGCCAATGGAGAACAGGAATGAATCGCGCCACTGGAAACCCACCAGCAGCGATGCCAGGAAGAAGACAGCGGCGATGCCCAATGCCATGCCGGCCGTCACCCGGACAATCCGCCGCAGTTCCATGGACAGCGGTGTGGGCGGTGCAACCGCTCCGCTGGTGAGGGCGGCGATTCCTGCCAGCCTGGTGCCGGCACCAGTCGCGGAAACGGTCGCCTCCCCGTAGCCATTAACCAGGAAGGTGCCGCCCCACGCCTGGCCGCCTGGGGCTTTCGGTACCGGCTCGCTTTCTCCGGTCAGCATCGATTCGTCCACCGCGCAGGCCGAGGCGGTCAGGAGGACCATGTCTGCCGGCACACGGTCGCCGGCAGCCAGCAGCACCACATCCCCCACCACCAGTTCACTGGCGTCGACCTTGCGCACTTTCCCGTCCCGGCGGACCACCACGTCGGCGGGCAGCAGTCCGCGCAGCTTTGCGGCGGCGTGCTGGGCGCGTTCCTGCTGGATGTGGGCGAACACCCCATTGACTATGACGACGACGATAATCGCCACCGCCAGTTGGGGCATGTCCGCAATAAAGGCCAGCCCGGCGGCGCACCAGAGCATGAGGGCGAAGAAATGCGTCATCTCCCCCCAGAGCTTCCGCCACTGGGATACCGGTTTTTCCGTCGGAAGCTGGTTGGGGCCCGCCTGCCTCAGGAGTTCCGCCGCCCGTTCAGAGCTCAGGCCCTCCGCGGCCCTCACACAGCGTCCGCCTCCTGCCCTACCAGCAGCACCGGGCAGTTGGAGTGGGCAGCGCAGGCCTTGCTGACGGAGCCCATGGACGATTTCAGCAGTCCGCCCTCGCCGTGCCTGCCAACCACCAGCATCTGCGCACGCCGGCTCTCCTCCACCAGCACCTTTGCCGGCGGCCCGAACCTGATGGTGACGTCGATGTTTTCCGGCCGTTCCGCGGTAAAGGCCCGGCCCAGGGCGTCCTCGACCAGGCGCCCTGCAGCATCCTCAAGCCTGGCGGTGAACTGCCGGTCCGCCCCTTCAAGACGCGACATCACCAGGTAGTCCGGCATCCCAACGCATGAGATGACTTCCAGCCTCGTGCCGAGCCGGGCTGCCAGCATGCCCGCGTAGCGAAGGGCGGCAGAGGAGTATTCAGAACCGTCGACACCCACAATGACAGGCTTGGCCCCTGTTTCTGCATTCATGGACACCACGATCCCGCCTGGGAATTACGGTCGGAAGGGCCAAAGGTCATGCCGGGCGGCACCGCTGGGGGCATGCTGCCACGCTGATCGGCGTTGTCTTCTAAGTTTGGCCCTGTCTTTTAGGTTTGGCCTTATCTCTTGGGCTCGGCACCGTGCAGTGCCCGCAGGCCGTTCAGGATGGTTGCCAAATCCACCAGCTCCTGCAGGAGGGCGCCGGCGACGGCTGGAATGTATCCCGTCATGGCGATGGCCATCAGTACCAGGCTGAGTCCGATTCCTGTCCAGATGCTTACCAGGGCCACTGCCACTGTCCGCTTTCCAATGGCGACGGCCTGCGCAACTTTCGAGACGTCGTCGAGCATGACCACCACGTCAGCGGACTCACTTGCGGCGGTGGCCCCCTTGGCGCCCATGGCGATCCCCACGTCCGCCGCAGCCAGGACGGGGGCATCGTTGACGCCGTCGCCCACCATCAGGACGGGCCGTTCCTGGATGCCGGCCACCGTGTTGACCTTGTCCTCCGGAAGACATTCGGCCTGGACCCGGCCGATGCCCGCTTCCTCGGCGATGTGCGCAGCCGTGGCGTGGGCATCACCGGTCAGGAGCATGGTGTTCCGGACACCCAGGCTGTACAGGCGGGCCAGGGTGTCCACGGCATTGCGGCGCAACGGGTCCTTCATGATCAGTGCGCCGGCGTACTGGCCGTCCACCGCCACGTGGACAGCCAGCTGGCCGCTGCGCACGGCTGCCTCCCGGAATCCGGTTGATGAACTCCGCACCAGCCCTGCTTTCCCCACCACCACCCGCTGCCCGTCGCAAACGGCGTCCACGCCGTGGGTGGCGCTCTCCGTCGCCTGTTGCACCGTCAGCAGTCCAAGGCCGGCGGCCTTGGCGGCTTCAATCACGGAGCCTGCCAGCACGTGCGAGGAGTACTGCTCAGCGGAGGCGGCCAGCTGCAGGATCCTTCGGCTCCCCAGGGCTTCGCCGTAGCCCGGGGCCAGCTGGATGTCGTCCAGGACGGGGTGCCCTGACGTGAGCGTTCCGGTCTTGTCGAAGACCGCCGTTTGTGCCTTCGCAAGTTGCTCGAGGGTCCGCGTGTTCTTGATGATGATGCCTTTGTGGGCGGCCTGGCTGGTGCCGGCAAGAAAGGCCACAGGGGCGGCGATGAGGAGCGGGCAGGGCGTTGCCACCACCAGGACCTGGGCGAAGCGGAGCGGCTCGCCCGACAGGAACCAGGCTGTCCCGGCCATCGCCAGCGCCAGGAGGGTGAAGGGAACGGCATAGCGGTCGGCCAGGCGGACCACCGGCGCGCGGCTGTTGGACGCCTCCTCGACCAAGGCGATGATCCGGCTGTATTGGGAGTCGGCCGCGCTGGCCGATGCACGCATGCGAATGGCGGCCACTCCGTTTACCGCGCCGCTGAGCAGTGCCTGCCCCCTGGTGCGTTCCACCGGCAGGCTTTCGCCGGTGAGCGATGATTCGTCGAGGCTGGCTGAATCGGACAGGAGTTCACCGTCAACGGGCACCAGCTCCGAAGGCCGGACCACAAGGACGTCTCCCGGGGCCACATCACCGATCGGGGTCTCCTCGAGTACGGCACCCGCCCCCTCGCGGTGGGCAAAACGCGGGGCCCGGTCCAGCAGGGACCGCAGTTCACGCGCGGCCCGTCCCTGGGCAATGTTTTCCAGCGCTTCGCCGCCCGTGAGCATCAGGATGACCACCAGCGCGGCGAGATACTCGCCCACCACTACCGTGCTGGCGATCGCCATCAGGGCCAGGAGGTCGATCCCCCAACGTCCTTCCCGCAACGACCGGACCATGCCGGCCGCCCGTACCACCACAATGACGGCCGCGTAGGCCGACGCGAGCACGCGGACCTGGAGTTCCAGGTTGAACGGCAGCAGCACCAGGGTGGCCGCGAGCACCAGGCAGGTGAGGGCGACGACGGGATACCGCCGGACGAAGCCCCTGGCCTTTTCGACGGGCGAGCGGGCAGGTCCCTCGTCGTCAAAGCTGCCGGCGCTCCCACCGGTTGCCGCAGGCGGGGCGGCCTGCTTCCTCATCCGCGACAATTCGGCAGGGGATGGAAACGGTCATCGCACATAGAGCCGAACCTACCCTGATCCTGTCAACCCGGGTAGGGCATTTGGCCCCGCCCACCCCTGCGGCATGACTTTTGGCACTCCCCCGGCGCTGGGTCCCGGGAGAGAGTTGAAGGCGCCCTGATCCGTACGCACAACCGGAGCCCACCATGAATGCCGTGCCTTGGACGGTGGAACGCTTTTTCGACGGCGCCCCGGTGGCCCTGGCGCTTTACCGGGCAGCGGAGCAGATGGCAGCGGAACTGGGTCCCCATGAGGTCCGGGTCAGCAAGAGCCAGGTCTCTTTCCGCCGGCGCCGCGGGTACGCCTACCTCTGGCGGCCGGGGGTCTACGTAAAATCCGCGGTTCCACTGGTGCTGTCCCTTGCCTTGCCCCGCGCCTTGGACTCACCGCGCTTCAAGCAGGTCGTCCACCCGGCACCCGGAACCTGGATGCATCATCTGGAGCTCACAGACGGCAGGGAGCTCGATGCCGAGGTCCGCGGCTGGATGCTTGAAGCGTACGAGGCAGCCGGATGATCAGGGGTGGCCCCCTAGGTGTACTGAGTCAGGACGTCGGTTACATCGTGAATAGGTGAAGACCTCTTAGGTTGGTGGTTACCACACACAGCCAACGACTAAGAGGTCTTCATGTCCCACCGTAATGCCCGCCTGACTCCGAACGGTAGGCGGATCATTATCGAGCGCGTCCTTGCCGGCCGGCCAGTGGCCCATGTAGCCAAAGAGATGGGCATCTCAAGGACCTGTGCGCACCGCTGGATCAGCAGGTACCGCGCGGATGGCTGGGCTGGTTTGGAGGACCGCAGCTCCCGTCCGAGGTCATGCCCGCACGCCACCTCCGCGGAAGTCGTAGCGGATGTTCTCACCCAGCGCGTCGAGCATCGCGAGGGACCAGCGGACCTGGCCGTGCGCTGCGGCACGAGCGCCCGGACGGTCTCCCGGATTCTGGTCCGCGCGGGCATGCCCAGGTTGTGGGACCTGGACCCAGTGACCGGGGCACGAATCCGCGCGTCCCGGGCTACCGACCGCCGCTACGAACGCGACGCTCCCGGCGACATGATCCACATCGACGTCAAGAAACTAGGCCGGATCCCGGACGGCGGCGGTTGGCGGACCGACCCGGCGCAAAGCCGCGCCAACCACCGCAAATCACCTCAGAAAGTCGGTTTTGACTACGTCCACGTCGCCGTGGACGACTACACCCGTTTCGCCTATGCCGAGGTCCTGCCGGACGAGAAAGGCCCGACCTGCGCCGGCTTCCTCACCCGGGCAGCGGCCGCGATGGCAGCCAACGGGGCCCCCGTACGACGGGTCATGACTGATAACGCCTTCGCCTACCGGCTATCGAAAGATTTCCAAGAAGCTTTGGCTGCCCTGGGCGCCAAACACATTCTGATCAAACCCCGCCACCCCTGGCAGAACGGCAAAGCAGAACGCTTCAACCGCACCCTCCAAGAAGGCTGGGCCTACCGCCAACCCTTCACCACCAACCAAGCCCGCACCGACGCCCTGCAACCATGGCTAAACTTCTACAACAACCACCGGCCACACGGCAGCCTCGGAAGCAAACCACCCATCAGCAGGTGCAACCAACCTACTGGCTGAGTACACCTAGGGTCCTATGGCCCTGTCACTTCCCGGCGCGGATGGCAAGGCTGATGGCATGACTGAGAATGGCCAGCAGCCGCAAAAGATCCACATCACCGAACAACCCGTCGCCGTGGTCCGCGAACGTGTTCCCATGGATGCACTGACCAGTTTCTTTGGCCGGGCCTTCGGTGCCGTGATGGCCGCGGTCCAGATGCAGGGCGCCAGCCCGGCCGGGCCGCCGTTCGCGCTGTATCACGGCATGCCGGGCGAAACGGTGGACGTCGAAGCCGGGTTCCCGGTCGCCGGGAATTTCCACGGCACCGGTGAGGTGGCCAGCAGCACGCTTCCCGATACGGATGCCTTCGAAGCCATCCACACGGGCCCTTACGACACGCTGGGCACCACGTACGATGCGATCAGGAAGAGCATCGAAGCCGACGGCGCCTCCCCCGCCGACTCCATGTGGGAGTACTACTTGACCGATCCGGAACAGCAGCCGGATCCTGCCACCTGGCAAACCAGGGTGGTCTGGCCGGTCGCCTGAGGCCCGGATTAGTCGCACCGGAATCCGCCGGAACCTTGGAGGGATAGTGCCAGGTCCCAGCAGCGCTGCCACTGGCCACGCTGGGCACCGGCAGGGCTGGAAGCTCCTCTTCCTCGTCGCGGGGGCGTCGTCGATCCTGTTTGTGTTTCTGCTGATCACTGCCCTGGTGATCGATTTCATGGCTCCCCCGCCCGTTCACGGCGGAGCGGCCACCCTTGAGTTCATCGCGTCGAACAAGGCCAGCTATGTGGCCGAGCAGATCCTGTGGATCCTGCCCAACATCTTCCCCGTGCTTGTTTTCGCAGCCCTCTACGTGGCCCTCTCGGCCTACCGGAAAAGCCTGCCCTTGATAGCACTGGTCTTTGGTGCACTGCCGTGGGCGCTGCTGCTTGCCGTTCCGGTCAGCAGCCGGGGCTCCCTCAACCTGGTCTATCTCAGCGACCGCTTCGTGGCCGCCGGGACCGAGGAGGAACGCAGGGCCTATGCCACCGCCGCCGAAGCAATCATCGCCGAGAACAACACCCCGGCCATCGTGGGCGTCCTCTCCGCCCTTGGGATCCTGCTGATGGGACTGGCGATGCTTACGCCCGGCAAGGCATCTTTCCCCCGATATCTGGCATGGCTGGGCATCGCCACCGGTGCCCTGGGGGTGGCCAGCGAGGTCCTTCGCCACGCAGTCCCAGGCTTCTATTGGGGGTACGGCATCTTGTTGTGGGCGTGGTTCATTGCCACCGGAGTTGCCTTGATCCGTTTGTCCCGGGTGACGGCCTGACTTCCCGGGGCACCTGTGATCAGGGACCTTGGTCCCTAAAAGCCGGCGCGTGGCCTCTGAGATGGTGGTTTAGGTCGAAAGGCGCACCACGATGGGGTAGTGCGCCCTGGGTTTTGCCGTGCCGTTACCGGCATGGCATGCAGCCTCACCAATGGAGGCAGGACGATTGAGGAGAACAAGGCTTATGGCAGGTACGTTCGAACTGTTTGTCGATGATGATTCACAGATTCGGTTCCGGCTTGTGATGCCCGATGGACATGTGCTGGCGGTTTCCGGACAGTTCACGGACAAGCATGCGGCGGCGGCCGCCATCGAGGAAGTACGGGAGTGTGCAGGTACCGGCCTGATCCAGGACGTAGCGCCACCTCCGCCAAACGTTCTCCTCGCTACCCCGCCGCACCCGCGCTACACCGTCCGCCGCGGGACCCGCAGGCTCAACTCCCTCGGCGCCGCCTAGGTCCGGGCCGTAGAGAGCCGACGGCGGAACCCGCCGGTCAGGCCAGGCATTCAGGCAGTGGGGGCACGTCCAACGACGGGCCCCACTACTGTGTGTCCGCCAGCGCTGTGTATCCGCTGCGCTAGAAGCCTGATGAGCTGCCGGAGCCGGAAAAGCTGCCACCGCTGCTGCCATAACCGGTGGTGCTGCCGCCGCCCCTGGCGGAATTGACGCTGCTGACCCCGGTATTGAAGCCGGAGTTGAACGTGGCCACGGAGAAGAACGTGTAGGACGGGTACACCGTGCCAAGGATGCTCGGTTCGTAAGTCCGCTGCCTGCGGTGGTCCGTGCCCTCATGGGCCGTCTCCATTTGTTCGCGCATCAGGCGTGCTTCGCGGTCGTTCCTGGCGAATCCCTGAATGACCGTTTCGGCATGGTTCTCCAGCAGCTCGGACAGCCGGGAACGCGCCGTATAGAGTCGGTCCAGGGCCTCTTCCGGGCTAATCCGCCGGTCGGCCAGTTCGGCGGTCCACTGCTCGATCTCCCGCAGGCTTTCGCCGCGGAAGGACCGCAGTGCGGCAGCCGTTGCCGAGTCCCCCTGCCCGTGGCGTTTGGCCAGGAGCTGCTCCAGTCCGGCCAGGTCCTTGCGGAACGGGGCCAACTGCCGGTCCCAGGCCGTTGGCCAAGTGTCGGCGCGGTTCAGGAAGGCGTTGCTGTCCGCGATGACGTCATCCAGGGCATCCAGCTCGGCGGCGCTGTCCGCGAACTGCCGGGCAAGCTTGAGGTTCTTCCGGCTGCTCAAGGCCCGCCTGCCCAGTGCGTGCACCTGGTTGGAAAGCTGCGTAACGGTGGCATAGCGGCTAAGGAACGTGCGGTGTTTCTCCAGGACCTGACTGCCGTAGCGGGATGACTCGGGTATGGTTCCGGCATTCAGTTCCGTGACGTCCAGGTCCATGCTCACGTTGGAGTAGCTGCGGTCCCCGCGTTCTATCTGCTTTCGGCATCCGGTCCTGGTCACGGCGCGGACAATCAGCCATGCGGCTGCGCCCAGCGCCGCGGTTCCCGCGGTAACCCAGGCGGTGACCAGAAAGGCCGCGGAGCGGTACCAGGGCTGGTTGATGAGCTCTGCGCCGCGGCGGATGCCGGCCACTGTTCCGTCCGTCCACTGGGCGTCGCGGAAGAGTTCCTTGGAGGCGTCCTGGATGTCACTGCGTTGCTCGAGCGACACCTTCCGGTCCTCGCCCATGTACGTTCCCACATGCCGGCCCACGGGGTCGAGCGCGAAGATGAACAGTCCGTCGGCCCATTTTTGGCCGTCGGGGCTGATCCACTCAGGATGCCTGGACCGCGCAAATTTCAGGACCTCTTCATTGAGGTTGTCCTCCGCCTTGCCGTTGTAGGTGAAGACGGCAACGCGGGTGGGCTCGTAGAACTGGATGCGTTCGACGGCGGGCACCAGGGTGTTCTGGTCGAGCACCCCTGCCGTGTCCTCCACAATGACGGCCACCGGCGCTACAGCGGTGCCTGGCGCGGCCGCCCCCACCAGCAGGACAGCCAGGGCGAGCACCATCAACACGATCCGGCGCACCATGCTGCCCATGTCCCTCCCCACTGCCTAGAATCAGGATGAAACCAACGAGCAGGCCCGCCAAAGGGCCGAAGGTCCCGCCGGTGAAGATCGTGATGGTCAGGAGCGCTGAGACGTGACGCAGGAGTCAGGGTCCATTGTGGCCGGCTTTGACGGGTCGGATGAGGCTGCCGCCGCCGTCCGATGGGCGGCACGCTGCGCACACGCCACCGACTCCTCCCTCCATGTGGTGCACTGTTCGCTGTGGCCGCTGCTGACCCGGCACCTCGGTCCGGTCCCGGGCGTGTCGGGCAGCGGCCTGGAACAGTCGGCCAGGTCCATCCTCGAGGAGGGCGTGGCGGTGGCCACCGCGGAGGTACCCGGGCTCCAGGTCAGGAGCACCCTGCTGCACGGATTGCCCGCGCAGCTTCTGGCCGAAATTTCCGCAGGTGAATGGATGCTCGTGGTGGGCAGCCGCGGCCTGGGCGGCTTCCTGGGCCTCCTGGTGGGCTCCGTGAGCCTGGAACTGGCAGCCACCGCCACCTGCCCTGTTGCCGTGATCCGGCCGGAACTCCACCCGGACGGTCCGGTCGTCGCCGCCGTCGATGCCTCGGGTTCCCCGGCGGCACTGGATGATGCATGCGCCCTGGCGTCGGCATGGCAGGCACCCCTCAAGGTGGTCCACGTCCGGCACGAGCCCGCAGGCTATCAACTGCCTGAAGGACGGGACGCCGCCGAAGCCCGGGAAGTCCTGGCGTCCGCACTGAACCGCGCAACTGCCAAGGGGCCCCTTGTGCGCGTGGATGGTGAGGTACTTGCGGACACGTCGGTCCCGCACGCCATCCTCAAAGCCGCCGGGGAAGCCCGGATGGTTGTGGTGGGGTCCCAGGGCCGGGGCATCCTCAGGGAGACCATCGGTTCAACCGCACACGCCGTTTTGCACCACGCCCGCGGACCTGTCCTCATCTCACGGCACGGCGGCTGATGCAACGGACTGCGGGTGTCGACCCGGCTGCCGGCCGCACTGCGGCCTAAGCTGGTCGGGTGACCCCTGTTCCCTCCCCCGGCCCGTTGGATGTCGTGGTCCATTCCGGCCCGGCGGACTGGTGGGTCATCCTGGCCGGCCTCGGACCCCTGGCAGTCCTCATCGCCGCGTTGCTGGCCTTTTACATCAACTGGCGCACGCTCAAGCAGCGCACGGCCGCCGACAAAACAGCGCTGGAGCAGAAGCGCGAGGCCGACGCCAACGCCCTTCAGCAAAAGACCGAGTCGGACAGCCGGGCCGAGTGGTGGCGACGGACCCAGTGGGCGCTGGACCGGGCACTCGACCCCGATGAAGGGACCAAGGCGCTGGGGCTGGCGACGCTGGAAGTCCTGGCCCGGAGCGAACTGGCCCGCAACGAGGAGCTCGAGCTGTTCGACATTGCCTGGAAGAGCGTGTCCGGAGACGAAAACGGCGACGACAACGGCGACGAGGCTGACGCCGGCTCCGGGCAGGAACCAGCGTTCGTGGACGGCCGCGGCAACTTAGGCGAGAATGGAACGACGGATGAAGACAGTACCAAGGAGGTTGGACCATGAGCGCCACGTCGCCTGAACACCGGTTTGTCCACGCTCCCCGGAACAGCGCTGCCAAGCCCGCCACGAAAAAGGCCTCCCCGGCCGAGCACCGTGTCCAGGTTGCCGCCGCACGGCTGCGCGTCACCCTGGATGAACGCCTGGGGCGCGAGACGCCCGCAAAGACCAAGGCACTGGCCAAGGAACCGATCTAACCCGCCTTCAGAGCGTGGGGGTCGACGACGCATGGCGGGGTTTGGTGGACAGTGGCTGCTGTAATTCTCGGCTGCGACGCCAACACACTGCGCCGCTGGAACTACCGTGCCGCCGTCGCGCAGGTCTCCGGGTCCGGAACCTTCCTGGACCGCTGGCACACCGGCTTCCGTCCTGACGTCAGTCCGGGAACCGAGGCCTGGCTCCTCCTGGAGGGCAGCAATGACGCCGCGAGCGGCCTGATCGGCCACGGGTTCGTGACATCCGAGCCGTATCAGGCTGCCGCCGGTGTGGATGCCGTCCCCGATGGCTGGTCCTTCGCGCTCGCTTTGGATTCACTCCTGCCGCTCGGCGAGCAGATCCGTCCCGGCATCCTGGGCGGGGCCCTCCCCAATGACCTCCGTGCCAGGGTGAAGGGCCCGCCCCTGGTGACCCTGCCGCCGTCGTCCGTGCCTGTACTGCGCCGGCTGTGGCGGGACCACGGGCCATCCACGGCGGACCCTGCCGAGGTGGCGGGCGGGACCCTCCCGCCGGAGGCCGTCAGCACCATCCAGGTGAGCCGCTACGAGCGGGACCCCGATGCGCGCCGGGCCTGCCTGGCCTTCCATGGCACGTCGTGCGCCTCCTGCGGCTTCTCTTTCGAGTCCGCCTACAGCGGGGCGGGGACGGGGGTGATGGGCGTCCACCACCTGGCTCCCCCATCCATGCTTGACGGCCCTTATCAGCTTGACCCCGTTGCCGACCTCGTTCCGCTCTGCCACAACTGCCATGCCGTGGCGCACAGCACCAGTCCGCCCCTGACCGTAACCGAACTCCGGAGCATCATCTCCGCGGCCGGGCATGTGAAGGGTGAGGTGGTCACGGACGTGGCACTCCGGGCGCAGGAGGATGCGCGGCGGATCCTCGAGGGCGGCCAGATGTAGCGTTGCTGGACTATCTTGGGACCATGGCGGAGCCGGGCCGGAAAGAGTACGGGGTTGACCCCGAGGAGTTCGGTTCTGCCCAGGTAGATGCAGCCGCCCTGCTGGATGCCGGGTTGGGCGACGTCGATTGGTCGGTCCCGCCACTGGGCGCCGTGCAGTTCACGATCGACGTTCCCAGCGGAAAGCTGGCCGCCATGGCCTTGGGAAATCCGGAAGATCCCTCCGTCGTACTAATACCCGGTGCCACGGGCTCGAAAGAGGATTTCTCGCTCATGATGCCGGACCTCACCGAAGCCGGCTACTACGCGCTGACCTACGACCTGGCGGGCCAATACCAGTCAGCCGGCGCCGGCCCCGAGAACCTGGTGCCGCCCCGGAAGCATTACGACTACCGGTTGTTCGTGGATGACTTCCTGGCCGTCCTGGAAACCACAACCACCCCGGCCCACATCGTGGCCTATTCCTTCGCGGGCATCATCGCCCAGCTTGCCTACGTGCAGCGGCCCGAACTGTTCCGGTCCATCACGTTCCTGGGGTGCCCGCCGGAACCGGGCCAGAGCTTCCGGGGCGTGAGCCGTATTGGCCGGTTCAGCACCTGGGTGAACGGCCGCGCCGGCGCTGCCCTGCTGATCTGGGGAATCCGGAGCGGCAGGGTGGCCCATGTACCGCCGGGACGGCAACGGTTCGTCAACTACCGCTTCCGCTTCACCCGCCGCGCCTCCGTCCGCGATATCTACACCCTGATGCAGAACGTCCCGGACCTTCGGGCCGCATTGGCGGAGGCGCCGCTTCCCAAGTTCGTGGCGGTGGGTGAACATGACCTGTGGCCGCTCCGGCTGCACCGGCTGTTCGCCCAGGCAATCCGGGCGCGGATAGGGGTGTACCGCGGTGGGCACAGTCCGTGCGAAACATCCCCGCACGAGTTCAGCCGCGATCTCCTGGCCCTCTACGCCAAGGACGGGGACGCGTAACGCGCTTCCGGCATGCCCGCTCCGGTGCCTCCTTCGGTGCTGCCAGGGGCGAACCCTGCGGACAGGGCATCGGTACAGATCCACCTCACCACCGCTTCCCGGGACCACGGCACCAGGGCTAGGATTTTGCGGCACACTCCAATGCCTGGGTGTGAGTACGTGAAGAGGAGAAAACCGAGGTGGCCGGAGGCACAGGAATGAACGGCCCGCATTGGCGGCGGGTGCTGGCAGCACTGGGCAATGCCGATGCGAGGATTGCCTACGCTCAGATTGTGCTGGGTGCGGCGGCCAAGGACGTCCTGCCTGGGGTGAAGGAACAGCGGCGGGTGCGGGCGCTCGCAGCACTGACTGAGTCGGGGCTGGTGCAACAGCAGACATCGGGTGGGCTGGTGGCAGTGGACTCGATTTTCCGCGACCTGCTGGCCCAGCAGCCGCGCCGGCAGCCGCGGACTGGGCTGGACAGGTTCATGCGGCTGGGGCGGATCGAGCGATACCCTGCGAACGTTGCCGAGCGGCGGGCCCTGCTGGCAAGGATCGCCAACGAGATCGTCGAACCTGGCGAAACGCTGACGGAGCGGCAAGTCAATGAGCGGCTGCTCAGCTATACCGACGACGTCGTCCTGCTGCGCCGCTACCTGGTCGACTTCGGCCTTTTGCAGCGCACGCGCACGGGCTCGTCCTATTCATTGATGGAGTAGCCGGCGCCGTGCCCTTTGAAGCAGTGCAGTAGCTTGGAGCGCATGAGCGACTCGTCACGTGTGATGCCGGGAGGCACTGTGAAGGGGGCCGTGGCTTTCGGCGCGGTCGCGCTGTTGTGCGTTGTGGCGGGCGGGTTGGTTGCGGCAGTCACCGGTCCGCTCCGTCTTGAGCATGGGTCGTGGGCCGCTGCGTACCTGGTGCTCGTCGGAGGAGTGGCACAGGGTGCTTTGGGCATTGCCCAGTACTTCCTGGCCCCGCAACGCTTTGTGGGGTGGAAAGCAGTTGCGGAGCTGGTGGCCTGGAACGGCGCCTCTGCGGCCGTCATTGGCGGGACATTGACCGGCAACCCGTGGGTTGTTGATGCCGGCGGGGCGCTGCTGGTTGTTTCGCTGGCATTGATGTTCCGGACCGTTCAGGGCCGGGGCCCAACGTCCGGTTGGTTTTCGTGGGGATACCGGGCCCTGCTGGTGGTGATCGCCGTCAGCATACCTATCGGGCTGGTGCTGGCTCACTTGCGCGCTCCGTGAACTCCCGTGCGGCAGGGCAAACCCGCCGCGCACGCCATCTCCCCTAAAATACTCACATGCCTACACTTGTTCACGAGTTTGCCTGGCCGGATCGGGTCGTCATCGGCACCGTCGGAGCTCCGGGTGCGCGCACGTTCTACTTGCAGGTACGCGCGGGGGCGCAGCTGGTGAGCATCGCCATGGAGAAGCAGCAATCTGCCCTGCTCGCCGAGAAGATCGATGAAATTCTCGACCAACTCATCACCCTCGAAGGGAACCCGTTCAGCGTCCCCACCGGCACGCCCATTGAGCTGGTCGACAACGATCCGCTTGAGGCTGTTGAGGAGCAGTTCCGGACCGGTGCCATGGGCCTGGGCTGGGACCCAGCGACGGCGCAGGTGGTGATTGAGGCCTATCCCCTCTCCGATGCCGATGTTGATCCAGACGACGAGTCCGTTGGCGAGGACGGGGCCGAGGCTCCCGAAATGCTGTTGGTGCGGATGCCAGTAGGGACAGCCCGCGCCTTCACCAAGCGCACACGTGAAGTGGTGGGCGCCGGGCGGCCCCTTTGCCCGCTCTGCGGAAACCCGATCGACGCCGACGGGCATGCCTGTACTCCTCCTGAGCTATGATTCCGGCGATCTGCCAGCCACAGGCTACGGCGACGCGGACTCGACGGCGTGCTCGAGTTTCTGGAGGTTAGCCGGGCCGGCTGCGATTTCTATGACGCCGCCGTCTGAGTCCAGGGTGAGGATCCGGAAGTCCAACGGCACGCCCTGTTGATTGTCGTGACGGTTAACTTTCCGCACCGGAACGCCTGATGTCCCCAGCCCGGTGAGAGCCTTGCTGCGGCCACTGGGGATCAGCGTGTCGTCGACGATGGGCTGGAAATCGATCCGCCTGGCTCCCGGCCTGGCAATCCCCATCTGCCAGATGCTGCTCAACGAGCCGGGCGATGAATCGGGGAATCGCAGGAAGACGACCAGGTCGCCGTGCTCATGAAGCTTCTCCGCCGTGGTCGGGAACCGCTTCGTCAGGAAGAACACGCCGCCACCGACCATCAGCGCGTAGAAGACGGCGTTCGCGATGGCGTCGTCGGGGCTTCCCCCGGCGATAAGTCCTGCCGCCAGAATGACGGCGCAAGCGAGTGCGCCAACCAGAACGGCACGGAGCGCGGGATGCATCTCGCCCCACTTCCTCATGGCGCCATCCTAGGGGCAGAATCTTCCAGCAGCTACGGCTCCATCCTCACCCATCCCGGGAGCCGGGGGCCTTCCGGTCACCCGCTTTGAGGGCCGCCAGCCGGGCTTCCACTTCGGTCTGCTCTCCGAGGTCCTCCAGTGATGCGAACTGGGCCTCAAGGGAGGAGGATGCGAGTTCCTGCTGGCCGCGGACGGTGGCTTCCTGGCGCCGGACGTTGTCTTCGTAACGGCCGATCGCCGATGTCGGGTCTCCACCGCCCAGGGCTTTGAGGGCGTCGTTGACCTGGGACTGGGTGGCGGCGACCCGGGCACGGTTAACGAGTTCGTTGCGCTTTACGGTCAGTTCCCGGAGCTTGGCCCGCATCAGGTCCAGGCCGTTCTTCAGTTGGTCGACAGCCTGGTTCTGCGCGGCCAAGGTGGGCGCCTGGGACTTGGCCATTGATTCGGCGGTCATTTGCCGGCTGAGGGCGAGCCTGGCCAGGGCGTCAAACTTGTCGGCGTCCGCGTTGTTGCCGGCGGCACGGAACTCATCGGCCTTGCGTGAGGCGGCTACGGCCTTGCTGCCCCAGGTGTTCGCGTCGTTCACTGCCCGGGTGTAGTCGTCTTCGGCCATCCGGAGGTTGCCGATTGTCTGCGCCGCGGCGGCCTCGGCTTCGCGGATGTTCTCCGAGTAATCCCGGATCATCTGGTCCAACATCTTCTGCGGGTTTTCGGCTGAGTCCAGGAGGGTGTTCAGGTTGGCCTTGGCGAGCTGGGCAACGCGGGCGAAAATACTCTGCTTCACGGGGTCTTTCTATCGTTGATGGAATTCGCATCCTATCTGACCGCCGTCATCCAAAAACCAGTGGTAATGCCAGAGCCACTCTTGAGCGAACCTTGTGCCCATCGTGGGTTGCCGTTCAGTGACGGATCCTATCGTTGAGGTCAAGATCCTGCCGCTGGGGCAGGGTCTGCACATCGAGCCAGGGCCGGCGGCCGGAGCATCCCGAGACCGGATGCAACCCCCCAATCCGCCGCCGGCCCCGTGCCCGTAGATGCGGATCGGCGGGCATTCCTCGCGGGTGTTGCCTGGATGGGAACCGCGATCAGTCGGTGTCGCCCAGTTCCGTGGCTTCCTCCTCCGAGTCCTCAAGCAGCCACGCCATTGCCTTGTCCCGAGACGTGAAATACCTGACCGGGAATCCCGTCGGTGCCAGGGGGAGGCGGAACATGCCGATGACGCGATCAACGGGAGAGGAACCCAGCAATGCCATACGCGAAATGCTGGCTGCGTCGGGAAAGACTTTTCGAGCGGCCGCAGAGTGGGTCACACCGTGGATTTCGACCAGCATCGGCAACCTGGTGCCCTGGGCCAAGGAGGAGATGGCCGCGAGGGCGGCGTTGGCCACGTCGATGCCTACGTAGGTTCCCTGCTTCCAGCTCAAGCGAAGGACTCCATCGGACAACTCCAGCGTCGCCTTGCCTTTGATGTCCACTGTGCTCATGTGTCCCCTGTCGTGGAAGTGCAGCGCAGCTCCTGACCGTAGCTGAACGGCGTCGCCTTTGCAGCAGAACGGACCCACACGCCGTGGGCCACTGTGCGCAACCCTTTCATCTGCTCACATAGCCTATGGGCAACGACTATCCGGGGGTAGTAGCGAAAACTTCCGGTGCAGTCCACTACCCGCTCAAATTGATGCTCCTATGGGAGTCAATTGGTGTTGAGCCAGTCTGAGTACCGTTGGAAGAAGTGGTCGTCGCGGGTGAGTCCACGTTCGAATCTGGACAGGGTTGAGGGCCAGATGCGGAGGTTATCGG
>Ga0308158_10000245_pt1 | contig 112395 bp, 108 predicted proteins | sample PhyBR2_FD_201038 | JGI IMG/M metagenome (GOLD analysis project Ga0308158, IMG submission 201038) | Phyllosphere microbial communities from UC Gill Tract Community Farm, Albany, California, United States - DLSLB.R2 | ecosystem: Host-associated > Plants > Phyllosphere > Unclassified | place... | reverse complement strand
GGACGCCAAGGTCGAATACCGAACCGACGCCGACTTGGGCGGCGCGCCCGAGGGGTTGGACGCGCTGATCGTCGCCGAACGGATCAAGGCCGGCGGCGGTGTCGGCCTGTTCGTCGCACGCGACTTTCAGAGGTCGGGCAGCTTCGTTCAGGCGTTTCAGTTCTTCTCGAAAGATATTGAAGTCCTGGATTATCCGGCGTGGGACTGTCTGCCCTATGACCGACTGAGCCCCACGGCGGGAATCGCGGCGCAGCGCATGGCGACGCTGACGCGACTGGCGATGCGCAAGCCCGGCGATGCGCCGGTTCTGGTCGTGACGACGGTGTCGGCGGCAATGCAACGCACCCCGCCCAAGTCGGTCACGACACAGGCCGGGTTCGAAACCAAGGTCGGACGCGATCTCGATATCCAGGCGCTGGAGCGCTATTTCGCCGCCAACGGCTATGTCCGGGCCTCGACCGTGTCGGAGCGCGGCGAGTTCGCGGTGCGCGGCGGGGTCGTCGACGTCTATCCGCCTGGCTTCGAGGAGCCGGTCCGGCTGGACATGTTCGGATCCGAGCTGGAATCGATCCGCACCTTCGATCCCGAAACGCAGCGGTCGACCGGCCAGATGACGTCCGTGTCCCTCGCGCCGGTGTCGGAAGCGCTGCTGGATGCAGCGGCCATCTCGCGCTTCCGCACCGGCTATCTGAACCTGTTCGGCGCGCCGGGCGACGACCCGCTGTATGCGACGATCAGCGAGGGCGCGCGGCGTCAGGGCATGGAGCAATGGCTGCCGCTGTTTTATGAGACGCTGGACAGCCTGTTCGACTATCTGCCGGACGACGCGGCGATCTTCCTCGACAACCAGGTCGAGACGGCCCGCGCCGAGCGATGGGATCTGGTCGCGGACGCCTATGATGCGCGCGCCGAGGCGGCCAAGGCCAAAGGACAAGCCAGCGCCAATCGCGCCTTGCCGCCCAAGCGGCTTTATCTGGACGCCGGCGACTGGAACCAGGCTCTGGCGGGTCGCACCGTGCGTCGCTTCACGCCCTTCTCCACAGGGGGTGAGGATGCAGGCGGACGTTTGGGCCGGACCTTTGCCGCCGAGCGGGCGCAGGACAGCGTCAATCTGTTCGAGGCGGTGGCGGCCCATGCGGCGGCTCTGAAGGCCGACGGCAAGCGGGTGCTGTTCGCCTCCTGGACCGAAGGGTCGTCGGAGCGTCTGGCGACCATGCTGGCCGACCACGGGCTGGATCACATCGTCGCCGTGCGCGACTGGGCCGATGTTCAGGCGGCGCCGAAGGACCTCTATCTGCGCGGCGTCCTGCCGGTCGAGCACGGCTTTGTCACCGACGCCGTGGCGGTCATTTCGGAGACCGACATCCTGGGCGACCGTCTGGCGCGACCGCGCAAGAAGCGCCGCGCCTCGAACTTCCTGGCGGAGGCGTCGGCCCTGACGACGGGCGATCTGGTGGTTCACCTGGATCACGGGATCGGCCGCTATGAAGGGCTCAAGACGCTGGAAATCCAACAGGCCCCGCACGACTGTCTGGAGCTGTTCTACGCCGGCGAGAGCAAGCTCTATCTACCAGTTGAAAACATTGACCTTCTGACGCGGTACGGTTCGGACTCCGAGGGCGTCCAACTGGACAAGCTGGGCGGCGCAGGCTGGCAGGCCAGAAAGGCCAAGGCCAAGGAACGTCTGCGCGCCATGGCCGAGGGGCTGATCGCTCTGGCCGCCAAACGGGCGCTGCGCGAGACCGATGCGGTCACGCCGCCGCCGGGTCTGTTCGCCGAGTTCTGCGCGCGCTTCCCCTATGAGGAGACCGACGATCAGCTGAACGCCATCGGCGATGTGCTGGAGGATCTGGGCAAGGGCACGCCGATGGATCGCCTGATCTGCGGCGACGTCGGCTTCGGCAAGACCGAGGTGGCGCTGAGGGCCGCCTTCGTCGTCGCCATGACGGGGCAGCAGGTGGCGATCGTTGCGCCGACGACCCTGCTGGCGCGCCAGCACTACAAGACCTTCACCGAACGGTTCGCTGGCTGGCCGGTCAAGGTGCGTCAACTGTCGCGGATGGTGGGATCCAAGGAGGCGGCGGAGACGCGCGCCGGGCTGAAGGACGGCTCGGTCGAGATCGTCGTCGGCACACATGCGGTGCTGAGCGAACAGGTCGGCTTCCGCGATCTGGGCCTGGTCATCGTCGACGAGGAGCAGCACTTCGGCGTCAAGCACAAGGAAAAGCTGAAGACGCTGCGCGCCGACGTGCATCTCTTGACCCTGACCGCCACGCCAATCCCGCGCACGCTTCAGATGGCGCTGTCGGGCATCCGCGAGATGTCGATCATCGCCACCCCGCCGGTCGATCGTCTGGCGGTGCGGACCTACGTCACGCCGTGGGATCCGGTGCTGGTGCGCGAGGCCCTGCTGCGCGAGAAATATCGCGGGGGTCAGGCCTACTACGTCGCGCCGCGCCTGAAGGACCTGCCCGCCATCGAGAAGTTCCTGCGCGAACAGGTTCCCGAGGTGAAGTTCGTCGTCGGTCACGGCCAAATGAGCGCGACCCAGCTGGAGGAGGTGATGAGCGCCTTCTACGACGGGGAATATGACGTCCTGGTCTCCACCACGATCGTCGAGAGCGGGTTGGACATTCCGACGGCGAATACGCTGATCGTGCACCGCGCCGACATGTTCGGCCTGGCGCAGCTTTATCAAATCCGGGGCCGGGTCGGGCGGTCCAAGGCGCGCGCCTTCGCCTATCTGACCACCGATGCGGTCAAGCCGATGACCTTGTCAGCCGAGCGGCGGTTGCAGGTTTTGCAGTCGCTGGACAATCTGGGCGCCGGCTTCCAGCTGGCCAGCCACGACCTGGACCAGCGCGGCGGCGGCAATCTGCTGGGCGACGAACAGTCGGGCCACATCCGCGAGGTCGGCGTCGAACTGTACCAGCAGATGCTGGAAGACGCCGTGGCGGAGTTGCGCGAGAAGGGCGAGGGACAGGCGGTAGATCGCGGTTGGTCGCCGTCGATCAATGTCGGCGCTTCTGTCTTAATTCCAGAAGATTACGTGCCGGACCTAAACGTGCGTCTGAGCCTCTATCGCCGTCTTTCCGACGCCGAACAGGCCGAGGATCGCGAAGCCTTGGCCGCCGAACTGATCGACCGTTTCGGGCCCTTGCCGGATGAGGCGCAGCAGTTGCTGAAGATCGTCGGCATCAAGTCGAACTGCCGTAAGGCCTGCATCGAGAAGATCGACATCGGGCCGCGCGGCGCGGTGCTGACGTTGCGCGACAACAGCTTCCCCAATCCGGCGGGACTGGTCGGGCTGATCCAGAAGAACCACGCCTTCTGGAAGATTCGGCCGGATCAGAAGATCGTCGTTTCAGGCGATTGGCCGACGGCGGAAGAGCGATTGAAGGTGGCCGAACGGATCACCGCCGATCTGGCGCGGGTGGCGGGGGCGTAAAGCTCTCAGCGCGTCTTTTCGAACAGGTCGGCCGAGGCGCGCTCAAGCAGGGCGGCGGCGCTTTCGTCGGGACGCATCTCGGCGGCGCCGACGTCGAACTCGGCGACGAACGGCGACCGGTCCGGGCCGGCGTCGAAGGCGGTGCAGCCGATCACGGCGGCGATTCGTTCTGCGGCCAGACGCGCCGGTTCAGCGTGGGTCGCGGGCAGGGCGAGGGCGAAGACCTCCTTGGCCAAGCGGGCAGGGGTGTCCTCGACACGGACAAGGCGCGAAACCATGGCCCCGATCTGCGGCATGGCGCGATCCAGCCAACCGCCCTGACGCGCCCAGGTGACGGATTCGGTTTCGCGCACCCTCAGTACGCAGACGGAAAGTGGGCGCTTGCGCGCGCGCGAGGCCTCGGCGACACGGCCCAGGTGGCTTGCGAACAGTTCGGGCGTGAACAGGCCCGTTTCCGGGTCCATCACTTCCAGGCTGCGGACCGAGTCCAACGTCTTTCGGATGCCCAGATGAATGCGGTGCGCGCCGGCCAGGGCCAGGATCCGCTCGGCCGTTTCGCCCTCGGGCGTGTCGGCGGACGCGACATCGGCGAAGCCGCGATTGAACAGTTCAGCCAGGCTGATCTCGTTCCTGCCGCGCAGATAGAGCATCAGCGGAATATGATAGAGGCGCGTGTTGCGCTTCATGCCCGCCGCGATCGACAGGGCCGGCGCATGGTCTTCGGCGCCCCACAGAACGGCGGCGTCAAACGGGCTTTCGTGCAGATAGTCGAAGGCGGTGTAGGGCGTCGGCGCCGCGACCACCTCGACACCGGCCGCAGTCAGGGCGTTCGACAGGGCGAGAAAGCGCCGGTCCGCGACGCCAGCGGCCAGCACGCGCAAGGGACCATCGTCGTCGGCCCTTTTGTCCAAGCCGACCCCGCGCGTGGCGAAGGTGGTGACGCGCAGCCGATATTCTTCCTCGGCGATGGCGGCCCGGCCCAACTGCTCCAGGCGCAAGGCGGCCTGGGCCGGATGCGGCGGCGTGGACATGGTCAGATCCGCACCCTTTACCGAATCAGGGCGGGCGCCGATGACCACGATGGGCAGGCGGCGCGGCTCGGCGGCGGCGCGAAGGCGTGACGCCACGTCGGCGTCGAAGGTGTTGATATCGATGACGGCGGCTTCGAGCGGAAAGTCCTGAAGCGTCATCTCGGCGGAGACGACGTCACGGGCGGTCACCGTCGTCCAGCCCAGCGCGTCCAGACCCGCAGCGAGCGGCCCGATCCGGCCATCGTCAGCCGCCAGGATCAATACGCGCGCGTCGAAAGCCAAGCCGATCGTCTCCAAAAGTCGCCGCGCCAATAGCCGGCCGGAAACGCGCGGACCATAGCGACGAGGGTGTTAAGGATGCAATGTCGTCCGGCCAAAGGGATGCGGCCCGATCGCGAATGATCGTCCTCACGCGGATGAGACTTTCGTCACAGACGAATTCCGCTAGGTTCCGCCGCTTGTGCAACGGTTGTGGGGACCGATTTGAGTGAGCAATTGACACGGTCGGTCCTGAAAGCGCCCGGGTTCTGGGGCGGGCTGGCCGTGCGAGCGTTTACCCGCAGCTGGGGCCGCGACGTCATGCTCTACACGGGCGGCGTGTCCTTCTTCGCCCTGTTGGCCGTGTTTCCGGCGATCGCCATCCTGATCGGCTTTTACAAGTTGGGTCTGTCGATCAGCGAAGTCAGCGCCCAGGCGACCGCCTTGTCGGACCTGTTGCCCAAGGCGGCGCAGACCATTTTTCAGGGCGAGATCACGCGTTTGAGCAATGCGTCGGCGCGGACGGTTTCCGCTCAGAGCGCCTTCGCCTTGTTCGTCGGCGCCTATGCCGCGCACCGGGGTTTCAAGGCCTTGTTGGCGGGATTGAACCTGATCCATGACGAGACCGAGCCGCACGGCTTCTTCAAGTTCAATCTGCTGGCCTTCTTCGTGGCCATCTTCGCCTTTGCGCTGTTCACTGTGGTGTCAGGCGCGGTGGTGACCGTGCGGATCATGGCGCATGCCTCGTCGTCGGCCGCCGGCCTGCCCGGGCGAAGCGGCATGGCGCCGCTGGATGCCTTCCTGCCCGCCATCGGTTTGGTGATCGGGCTGACGCTTCTTTACCGCTACGCCATGAGCCACAGGACGCCGGTCGCCTGGCTGCCGGCGACGGCGGGCGGTTTGGTGGCGACATTGATGTCGGTCGTCTCGTCGTGGCTGTGCGCCATCTATGTCGAGCAGATCGCGCCGCTGGGCGCCACCTATGGATCGGTCGGCGCCGTGGTGGTGCTGCTGATCTGGCTGTCGTGGAACGTCAACGCCATCTTCTACGGCGGCGCCTTCGCCACCGAGATGGAACTGGCGGCCAAGGCGCGCGCGATCGCCGACACGCCGCCGGCCGATGTCGTCAATCTGTCGGAGCGTCGGGCCGGGCGCCGGTCTCGATCGTAAAACGAAGAAGGCCGTCGGCCTCCTCGATCTCGAGCACGCGGCCGCCTTTTTGAGACATCAGAAACGGCACGTCGATGCGGGCCATCGGATCGGTGGCCAGCAGCACGATCCGCGCGCCGGGCGAGGCGGTTTCCATCGCTTTCATCAGCTTCAGGCTGGGAACAGGGCAGCGGTGACCCCTGGCGTCGATAACGACCGGGTCGCTCACGCGAGCCGATCCACTAGCATTTCCAACGCCACACGAACGCTGGCTAGGCGAACCCCGTCGCGGCCGAGGTCGCCAAATCGCTCGACACGGTGGACGACGCCCTGCGGCCCGCACGCCGCGAAGTGCACCAGACCCACGGGTTTATCCACCGACCCGCCGCCTGGTCCGGCCACGCCGGTTACGGACACCGACACGGAGGCGCGCGAGTGCGCCACGGCGCCCTCAGCCATCGCCACTGCGACGGCTTGAGACACGGCGCCATGGGCGGACAGGCTTTCCAGCGATACGCCCAGCATCTCGGCCTTGGCCTCGTTGCTGTAGGTGACGAAGCCGCGATCCAGGACCGCTGACGAGCCGGGGATGGCCGTGATCGCAGCGGACACCAGACCGCCCGTGCAGCTTTCGGCCGTCGCCAGCATCAGGCCGCGGTCGCTGGCCGTTGCGGCAATCTGTTGCGCCAGCTGCGCGATATCTTGGGAAAACATGGTCTTTTCATAGGTCGCGAACCTCGCTCTAACCAGAGCCATGACCGAGGTTGTCGATCCGTTACGCCCCGCCGCCCAGACATCGGATCGCATCGCGCCGATCCTGTTCGCCGTCGCCATCTTCACATCGGCCTGTCTGGTCTTCGTCGTTCAACCGATGGCGGCCAAGCTGCTGTTGCCGACGCTGGGCGGATCGCCTTCGGTGTGGAACGCGTCGATGGTGTTCTTCCAGACCGCGCTGCTCGCCGGATATGGCTATGCGCATCTGCTGCAACGTTTGGCGACAATGCGGGCGCAGGTCGGGGTTCACCTAGGCCTGCTGATCGTGGCGGCGTTCTTCCTGCCCCTGCAGATCAGCGGCCTGTTGGGGGATCCCGATCCGTCCCAACCAGCGATGTGGCTGCTGGCGACGCTGGCGGTGTCGATCGGCGCGCCGTTCGCGGTGCTGTCGGCGACTGCGCCGCTGCTTCAGGCCTGGTATGCGCGTGTGCGGGCCGGACATGCAGACGGCCAGAACCCCTATGTTCTTTACGCCGCCTCGAACCTGGGCAGCTTTCTGGCCCTGCTGGCCTATCCGGTCGTGATCGAGCCGCTGGCCAGCCTGTCGGGTCAGCGTCTGGGCTGGAGCGTCGGCTATGGGCTGTTCGTGGTTATGGTCGTGGGGCTGGGCGTTCAGGTCTGGCGACGACGCGAGATCGGTACGGCGGAGCCCGCGCCGCTTGACGCCAGTCTGCCGATCGGCTGGCGCGAAAAGGGGATGCTGGTTCTGCTGGCCGCCGCACCGTCCAGTCTGATGCTGGGGGTAACGGCGCATCTGACGACGGATGTGGCTTCGGCGCCCTTTCTGTGGGTCATACCGCTCGCGCTCTATCTGCTGACGTTTGTCATCGCTTTCCAGACCCGGCCGGCGATTTCGCCAGCCATCGGCCTTGGTTTGCAGGCGGCGGCGGCAGCGGCCTGCGCCGCCCTGATTGCGTTCCGGACAGGCGAATGGCTGCTGGTGTTCACCGTCAATTTGGCGGCCTTCTTCTTCACCGCGCTGATGTGTCACCAAAGGCTGGCGGCGCGGCGGCCGGCGCCGGATCGGCTGACCGAATTCTATCTGTTGCTGTCGCTGGGCGGCGTGGTCGGCGGGCTGTTCAACGGCCTGATCGCGCCGGCCGTTTTCGACATGGTGTGGGAATATCCGCTGGTGCTGGTGGCGGTCGGATTGCTGCGGCCGTGGAGCCGTCGCGAGATCAGGCCGTGGGAGATCATCTGCTGCGTCGCCGGCGTGGTCATCGCACTGTTGGGGCCGCTGTCGATGGAGGCGGTCCGTTATGCGCCGGACATTCGCGCGGCCATACCCGACGCCGAACTGGTGCGGATCGCGCAAGCCATCCTGGGGATCGCGACCCTGTTCGCCTTCCTGGTGCGCGATCGGGCGGTGATGTTCACGATCGTTTTGGCCGCCATCGTCTGGTCAGGCTATCATCTGGCGCGCGGTTATGACTGGGCCCTGTCGGAACGCAGCTTCTTTGGCGTGATGCGGGTGGCCAAGATCGACGATCCGCTGATGGGCGGGCCGGTTCATGTGCTGATGCACGGCACGACCCTGCATGGCGCCCAGGCCCAGGCGCCGTCGAACCGCTGTCAGCCGACGCTCTATTATGCGACCTCGACGCCGCTGGGGCAGGCGATGCTGCAGATGCAGGCACGTCGGCTGGACGGCGCGCGCGTCGGCGTTGTGGGGCAAGGCTCGGGCGCCATGGCCGCCTACAAGCGCGCCCAGGACCAACTGACCTTCTTCGAGATTGATCCGATGGTAGATCGGCTGTCGCGCGACCCCCAATGGTTCAGCTTCATCAATGGCTGCGCGGATGGGCCGGTACGAACGGTTCTGGGGGATGCGCGCCTGACGATGGATCGCGAGCCGGCGGGATCCTACGACCTGCTGGTCATCGACGCCTTCTCGTCCGACGCCGTGCCGACGCATCTGCTGACGGTGGAGGCGATCCGCGGCTATCTGCGGCTGCTTGCGCCCGACGGCGTCGTGGTGCTGCATCTGTCGAACCGGAACCTAGAGATCACCCTGCCGGCCGAGGCGGCGGCGCAGGCGCTGAAGGTCCCGCACCTGCACCAGGTCTATATCGAGCAGTCGGGCCAGGGCGACATGGCCGAGGCCTCGACCGAGGCCCTGCTGATCGGCAAGAGTCCGGCGGCGCTGGAGGGCTTCAGGGACGATGCGCGTTGGCGCAAGCTGTCGCCGACGACGGTGCGTCCGTGGACGGACGACTACGTCAATCTGTTCGGATCGCTGGTGCGTCAGATGAAGATGGCGGCGCGCTAGGCGACTGGCGTTTCCACAGTCGCCACAGCCTGGGCGGCCAGACCCTCGCCGCGTCCGGTGAAACCAAGCCCTTCGGTCGTGGTCGCCTTGACGCTGACGGCGTCGAGCGGAAGGCCCAGCAGCCCGGCAATCCGGTCGCGCATGGCCTGGCGGTGCGGCTTCACCTTGGGTCGTTCGCAGATCAGGGTGACATCGACATTGACGATGCGGCCGCCGCGCGCCGCGACCAGTTCGGCGGCATGGATCAGGAACTGGTCCGAGGAGGCGCCTTTCCATTTCGGATCTGTTGGCGGGAAATGGTCGCCGATGTCGCCCGCCGCGATGGCGCCCAGGATGGCGTCTGTCAGGGCGTGGAGACCGGCGTCCGCGTCGGAGTGGCCAATCAGCGTTTGATCGTGCGGCACCTCGATCCCGCACAGCCAGACGGACCCGCCGGGCCCCCAGCGATGCACGTCATAGCCGGAGCCGATGCGGGTCTGACAACGCTGCGCTTGGGGCAGCAGAGCTTCGGCCATGGCGAAATCCTCGGGATAGGTCAGTTTCATCAGACGCGCATCGCCCTGAACCAGGGCCACTGCGCCGCCGCTGCGCTGGACGACGACGGCTTCGTCGGTCGGAACCTCGGCGTTTGACCAGGCGTCATAGGCGGTCTCGATCACGCCCCGGCGGAAGGCTTGAGGCGTCTGGGCGCGCCAAAGACCGTCACGCTCGACCACGTCGGTCATGATGTCCGCCTCTCCGCGTCGCAGGCTGTCGGCGACGGGCAGGACGGGCAGGGCGCCGTCCGACGTTTCAAGGGCCGACACCAGACGATCGACGACGGCGCGATCCAGCAGGGGGCGGGCGGCGTCATGGATCAACACCGGCTGATCCGCCGGACAGGTCAGGGCCGAAAGCCCGGCGCGGACCGAATCGGCGCGGGCGGCTCCACCCGTGACGGCTTTCCAACGCGGCAGATCGGACAGCACCTCCGCCACCCGCTCAACGGCGTCAGGCGCGATCACGACGATCAGTTCGTCCGCGCCGGCGTTCAGCAGGGCCTCGGCGGACCAGCGCAGCACGGGCTTTCCACCCAGGTTCCGCCACTGTTTGTCGCCGCCGGCGCGCGAGCCGGAACCGGCCGCGACGATGATGCCCGAGAATGTCATGGCGGCCTTGATAGTGCGCGCGGCGACGGGGCGAAACCATCAAAGCGCCGCGGTCGTGCTTGACGAGGGCGGCTGCGATGCGGCGAAAGACGGAAATGCCCAAGACCTTGCAAATCGGCGATGTGACTGTGCCCGGCCAGGTGCTGATGGCGCCGATGACCGGCGTGACCGACCTGCCGTTCCGCGTGCTGGCCTCAAAGCTGGGCGCCGCCTATGTCGCCACGGAAATGGTGGCCGCCAAGGAATTGGCGCGGGCGCGGCCGGACGTCGTGCGGCGCGCCGCCGTGGGGGCCGGTCTGCCGCTGACCGTCATCCAACTGGTCGGGCGTGATCCCGAACAGATGGGCGAAGGGGCGCGCATGGCGGAAAAGGCCGGGGCGGACATCGTCGATCTGAACTTCGGCTGCCCAGCCAAGGAGGTCACGGGCTCGGCCGCCGGTTCGGCCCTGATGCGGACGCCCGATCTGGCGTGTCGGATCATGGAGGCGGCGGTCAAGGCGACCGAACGGCCAGTGACGGTCAAGATGCGGCTGGGCTGGGACGACGAGAGCCGAAACGCCGCCGAACTGGCCCGCCGTGCGGAAGCGATCGGCGTCAAGGCCGTCACGGTGCATGGCCGCACGCGAAAGCAGTTCTACACCGGGCAAGCGGATTGGGATGCGGTCGGGACGGTGAAGGCGGCGGTCGGCATCCCCGTCATCGTCAATGGCGACATCATCACCGCCGAGGAAGCGCGCCAGGCCTTGGCGCAGTCCGGCGCGGACGGACTGATGCTGGGACGGGGCGTCTATGGACGGCCGTGGCTGGCGGCGCACCTTGAACGGGCGCTGATCGACGGCGTGGCGCTGGAGGAACCCGGACCCGAAGAGCGGCTGGCGATCGTGATCGAGCACTTGCGGGCGTCGTCCGAGTTCTACGGCCTGCCGCTGGGTCTGAAGATGTTCCGCAAACATCTGGGCTGGTACATCGAACAGGCGCCGTGGCCGGCCGATCCGCAACACCGTCGTGAGGTGAAGGCAAGAATTTGCCGCCTGGAAGATCCGATGGCCGTCGAAGCCGCCATGCACGAACTGTGGCGGCTGGATTTGCCTCGAGATGGCAAGTCTGCTGTTGAAAATAGGCCACAGGTGTTGGAGACTGCTGTGGCATGACGGATACGCCCTCAGCACGCACCGCTTCGCCCGACCTCGCGTCGGACGACGGGTCGTTCTGGGGGTGGGTCGATAGCGAACGCGCACGGACCGGCTTCGGACTGGCCTTCTTTCTGGCTGTCGCGATCACGGCGGCGGCCATCTGGCTGGTGGCGGTCGCGCCGGGGGCCACATCGGGGTCGGCGCGCGGATCGAGCAGCCAGATCGCCTTGATCGTGCTGGCGGCCAATCTGCTTCTGATTTCCGGCCTGGCCATCATCGTCGGCCGACGCGTGCTGACATTGGTGCGCAGCACCGACGAAGCCGGATCGCGCCTTCACCTCAGGTTCGTCGCCCTGTTCTCGATGGTGGCCTTGGTCCCGTCGGTGCTGATCGCCCTGGTGTTCGGCGTTCTGGTCAATCGAGGCGTAGACCAATGGTTCAGCGCCAATGTGAGCACCTCCGTCGACAACGGGGCGTCGATCGGCAAGGCCTATATCGCCGATGTCAGTGCAGATATGACGCGCGATCTGCGCACCATGAGCACCGAGCTGGGTGGGGCTCGCCAAGTCTTCGACAATCGCATTCAGTTCGCCGGCGCATTGACGCAAATCGCCGAGTTTTTCGGCTATCCGGCAGTCTATATTTTGAACGGCAAAGGTGAAGTTCTGGCCACTGGGGAACTTCCCGGCGCTCCGCCTTATCTGGCGCCTCCAGTGTCCGAACTGGAAATCGCGGCCGAGGGCCAGGACATTCCCGTCAAGGTGACCGAACATCCCGATACCGTTCGCGCCCTTTATCCTCTGCCGGGATATGGCGATGCCTATCTTTACGTCGTGCGTCCTCTGGCGCCGGGACTCGTCGCACAAATGCGTTCGGCCGTGCAGTCCATTCAGGCCTATCGCGAGGCGGAGGAGAGCCGGGCTCGTATCCAGTCGGCCTTTGTCCTCAGCTATCTGGAAACAGCGCTGCTGGTGCTGGTCGGGGCGGTGTGGCTGGGGATGTCGGCGGCCAGCAGCATCTCCGCGCCCATTGGTCGTCTGGTGAAGGCGGCGGGACAGGTCGCGGGCGGCGATTTCACCGCACGGGTCGACAGCGACGGCGCGCCTGCCGAGATCGCCACCCTGTCAGACGCCTTCAACCGCATGACCGGGGACCTGCAGGCGCAGCAGGCCGCGCTGAAGGCCGCGAGCGACGAGGCGCACGACCGCAGTCGATTCATCGAGACGGTGCTGTCGGGCGTCAGCGCCGGGGTCATCGGCCTGGACAGGCGTGGGCGGGTGTCGGCCATCAACGACAGCGCCGTGCAACTGCTTCACATCGAGGACGCTGAGGTTCTTGGCCATGAACTCGCGGCCCTGTCGCCAGAGCTGAGCGATCTGGTGCGGCGCGCCGAGGCCCATATCGAGGAAGACATCGACGTCAGCCGGGGCGGGGACACGCGGCGGCTGCGCGTTCGGATCGAGGGTGGTCTGGGCGGCGAGATGGTCCTGACCTTCGACGACATAACTCGCCTGGTGACGGCCCAGCGAAACGCGGCTTGGCGCGACGTGGCCCGTCGGATCGCCCATGAGATCAAGAACCCGCTGACGCCGATCCAGCTGTCGGCAGAGCGACTGAAACGGAAATATCGCGCACGGATCGGCGAGGATGTCGAAATCTTCGACCGGTGCACTGACACCATCATCCGCCAAGTCGGAGACATCGGCCGCATGGTCGATGAGTTCTCCTCCTTCGCCCGCATGCCGGCGCCGCGTTTCGCGCCCGAGAACCCGGCCGAAATGTTGCGCGAGGCGGTGTTCGCCCAGCGGGTCGCCGCGCCGGACATCGTCGTCGATATCACCGAGCCCCTGCCCAAGGCGACGATGCAGGCCGACGGCCGCATGGTAGGGCAGGCGCTGATCAACATCCTCAAGAACGCGGGCGAATCGGTTGCGGCGCAACGGCTTGCGGCGGGCGAGGCGGCGGCGGCGGACCACGCGGGCGTGATCGCGTCGCTGACAGTCGAAGACGGCGTCGCGACTTTCGTGATCGAGGACGACGGCGTGGGTCTGCCGACGCGCGACCGCGATCGCCTGACCGAACCCTATGTGACCACGCGCGAGAAGGGCACGGGCCTGGGCCTGGCCATCGTCAAACGCATTTGCGAGGACCACGGCGGCGAGCTGAAGCTGGCCGACGCCCAGACCCTGCGCGGCGCACGCGTGTGCATGATCTTCCCCCTGAAACCCAACGGCAAAGGCGGCGGGGGCGTGGAGCGCAAGCTCCAGACCCTGGCCGCCGAATAGCGAGGCAAGATGCGACCAACCGGTTCCGACATTCTCGTTGTCGACGACGAGGCCGACATCCGCGACCTGGTGTCCGGCCTGCTGGAGGACGAGGGCCATGCCGTGCGCGTCGCCGCCAACTCCGACGAGGCCCTGGCCGCGATCCGGGCCAGGAAGCCGTCACTGGCGATCCTTGACATCTGGATGCAGGGCGGCGGGCTAGACGGGCTGGAGCTGCTGGAGGTCGTCAAGGAACTGGACCCCGATCTGCCGGTGGTGATGATTTCCGGTCACGGCAATATCGAGACGGCGGTGACGGCGCTGAAGCGCGGCGCCTATGACTTCATCGAAAAGCCGTTCAAGTCGGATCGGCTCGTCGTCGTGGTCGAACGCGCTATCGAGGCGGCGACGCTGAGGCGCGAGAACCGCCGCCTGCGCGCGGCGACCATGACGCCGTCGGGTCTGATCGGCCGATCACAGGCTGCGCAGGCCTTGCGCAGCACCATCGCCAAGGTGGCCCAGGCCAACAGTCGGGTCCTGATCGCCGGACCGGCCGGCTCGGGCAAGGAGCTGGTGGCGCGTCAGATCCACGAAGCCAGCCCGCGCGCCCGCGCAGAGTTCGTCGCGATTTCGGCCGCCGGCATGACGCCGGAACGTCTGGATGTCGAACTGTTCGGCGAGGAGGGACAGGACGGCCGTCCGCGCAAGATCGGCGTGTTCGAACGCGCCCACAACGGCACGCTGTACCTGGACGAAATCAGCGACATGCCGCGCGAGAGCCAGAGCCGCATCCTGCGCGTTCTGGTGGACCAGCGGTTCCGACGTGTCGGCGGAGAGCAGGACGTTCAGGTCGATGTCCGCGTCGTGACCTCGACCTCTCGCGATCTGAAGGCCGAGATCGCAGAGGGACGTTTCCGCGAAGACCTGTTCCACCGTCTGAATGTGGTGCCGATCCGCGTCCCGCCGCTGTCGGAACGGCGCGAGGACATCGCCGAACTGGTTGAATATTTCGTCGACACGATCAGCGCTTCGCAAGGTCTGCCCAAACGCATCGTTGGGGACGATGCGGTGGCGGTGCTGCAGGTTCACCCGTGGCCCGGAAACATTCGCCAGCTGCGCAACAATATCGAGCGTCTGCTGATCCTGGCGACCGGCGATCCGGCCGAGACGATCACCGCCGATATGCTGCCGCAGGAGGTGGCGACCTCGAACGGCGGGACGGCGAACCTGGGTGGCGAGCGCACCATCGCCCTGCCGCTGCGCGAGGCCCGCGAGGTCTTCGAGCGAGAATATCTGGCGGCGCAGATCATGCGGTTCGGCGGCAATATCTCGCGCACCGCCGCCTTCATCGGCATGGAGCGATCGGCCCTGCACAGGAAGCTGAAGTCGCTGGGCGTCTCGCCTGCACGCGGCGGCGATGAGGAAGAGCCGGCCTGATGTCACGCGTCGCCTATGTGAATGGCGCGTATAGCGCGCATGGCGAGGCCGTGGTCCATATCGAGGATCGCGGTTTCCAGTTTGCAGACGGCGTCTATGAGGTCTGGTCGGTCTTCGACGGGAGGCTGGCCGATTTCGAAGGTCACATGAGCCGCCTTCACCGCAGTCTGAGCGAACTGAAGATCGATATCCCGATGAGCGTCGGCGCCTTGGGCGTCGTTCTGCGCGAGACCGTGCGGCGCAATCGCGTGCGCAACGGCATGGTCTATCTGCAGATCACACGCGGCACGGCGCCGCGCGATCATGGCTTTCCGACCGATATCGCGCCCAGCGTGGTCGTGACGGCCAAGTCGATTGATCCGGCGCGAAATCAGCGTTTGGCGCAGAACGGCGCGGCGGGCGTCACCCAACCCGATGTTCGCTGGGGACGTTGCGACATCAAGACGGTCGGCCTGTTGCCGAATGTGCTGGCCAAACAGGCGGCGCGCGAGCGCGGCGCCTATGAGTGCCTGATGTACGATGACATGGGTCTGATCACCGAAGGCGCATCGACCAATGCGTGGATCGTGGATGAGGACGGCAGGCTGAGAACGCGGGACATCCAGGCCAATATCCTGCGGGGCGTCACGCGAGCAGCCGTCCTCGAGCTCGCCGCCGCCGAGGGGGTCGAACTGGAAGAACGGGCCTTCTCGGTCGATGAAGCGAAACGGGCGCGCGAGGTGTTCGTCACCGCCGCCAGCGCCTTCGTTATGCCGCTGGTTTCGCTGGACGGCGTGAAGATCGGCGACGGCCAGCCTGGCCCGGTCGCGACCCGCCTGCGAGAACTCTATCTTGAACAGGCGCGTCGAGGGGCCATTTAGGGCGTTGCCCGAGCGGCCGGGCGGCGGTTAAGGTCGCTGTCGGCTGCATCGGCCCCGCCGCTCCCACGGCGACAAACAACGAAGAACAGGAAAAACCTGCCATGTCGCAAGACAAACGTCAGAACCTTCAGGACACTTTCCTCAACTCGGTCCGCAAGACCAAAACGCCGCTGACCATCTTCCTGGTCAATGGGGTCAAATTGCAGGGCATCGTGACCTGGTTCGACAACTTCTGTGTCCTGCTGCGCCGCGATGGCCAGTCCCAGCTGGTGTACAAGCACGCCATCTCCACCATCATGCCGTCCGCGCCCGTGCAACTGTACGAGCCCGACGCCGAAGAAGACTGATTGACCCAAAAACTGATCGACCACACCGTCCCGCTGATCCGGGCGGTCGTCATTCACCCCGACCGAGGCTCGGACAGTCCCCGGCTGGCGAGCGAACGGCTTGAGGAGGCGGCGGGCCTTGCCCGCGCGCTGGACCTCGACGTGCGTGCCGAAGAGATCGTGCGGCTGCGCAGCACCACGCCAGCGACCCTGTTCGGCACGGGCAAGGTCGAGGAGTTGGCCGCGCTCGTGCGCGCCGCAGACGCCGAGGCTGTCATCATCGACGACGCCCTGACGCCGGTGCAGCAGCGCAATCTGGAAAAGGCGTGGGAGGTGAAGGTCATAGACCGCACCGGCCTTATCCTGGAAATCTTCGGCCGTCGCGCGCGGACCAAGGAGGGCCGGCTTCAGGTCGAGCTGGCGCGGCTGGATTATGAGCGGTCGCGGTTGGTGCGAACCTGGACCCACCTTGAGCGGCAACGTGGCGGCACTGGTTCGACCGGCGGGCCCGGCGAAACCCAGATCGAGCTGGACCGGCGTCTGATCGCCGACCGGATCGTCAGGCTGAAGTCTGAGTTGGAAGAGGTGCGACGCACGCGCGGCCTGCACCGCAAACAGCGTCAGAAGGCGCCGTTCCCGACGATCGCCCTGGTCGGCTACACCAACGCCGGCAAGTCGACGCTGTTCAATCGGCTGACAGGGTCGGAGGTCTTCGCCAAGGACCTGCTTTTCGCCACCCTGGACACGACCCAGAGAACCATTCGGCTGCCGCAAGGGCGACCGGCCATCGTGGCGGACACGGTCGGCTTTATCTCCGATCTGCCGCATGAACTGGTCGAGAGTTTCCGCGCCACGCTGGAGGAGGTCGGCGAGGCCGATCTGATCCTGCACGTTCGCGACATCGCCTCGCCAGACAGCGCCGCCCAGGCCAAGGACGTCGAGGCCGTGCTGAAGCAGATCGAGACGCCAGAGGGCAAGACGCGCCGGGTGCTGGAGGTCTGGAACAAGATCGACCTGCTGGATAACGAAGCGCGCGAGACTGTGCTGGGTCAGGCCGAACGGTTGGCGAAGGACGGTGAGGCGGTGGCCGTCTCAGCCTGGACGGGCGAGGGGATCGAGCCTCTGCGCCAGATCATCGCCGGCCTGATCGACGATGATCCCGAGACTCAGCTGACGCTCGAGCCGCATCAGGGCGAGGCCCTGGCGTGGCTGTACGAACACGGGCGGGTCACGTCGCGCGATGCGGACGAGCTTGGCCGTACTCACGTCACGGTGCGGCTGCATCCTGCGGCGCTCGGGCGATTCGAGCGCCTGTATCCCGACCTGACCGACTGAGTTTTCATGCATCTGATCGAAACCGTCCTGCTTCTGCTGTTGGCCGTGGTGGTGTCGGGTTCGATCGCGCGGATCACGCGTATCGCCCTGCCTCTGGTTCAGATCGGGCTGGGCGCCGCCATCGTGCTGATCACGGGCAAGACGGTCGATCTTGAGCCGGACATCTTCTTTCTGCTGTTTCTGCCGCCGCTGCTGTTTCTGGACGGCTGGAGAATTCCCAAGGAAGACTTGTTTCGCGACCGGGCGGTCATCCTCGAGCTGGCGCTGGGGCTGGTGCTGTTCACCGTCGTCGGCCTGGGTTTCCTGATCTGGTGGATGATCCCTGAGATGCCGCTGCCGGTGGCTTTCGCCCTTGCCGCCATCCTGTCGCCGACCGATCCCATCGCAGTTCAGGCCATCGCGGCGCGGGCGCCCATCCCCAAGCGCCTGATGCACATTCTGGAAGGCGAGTCGCTGTTGAACGATGCGACGGGCCTGACCTGCATGCGGATCGCGGTCGCCGCTGCGACGACTGGGGCGTTTTCGATCGGCGACGCGGTGGGGACGTTCGCTTGGCTGGCTCTGGTTGGGGTCGCCGTCGGCGTTCTGGTCACTATGGCCATCAGCTACGCCAAAAGCTTCGTCAGCCGACGCTGGGGCGAGGACGTGGGCGCGCAGATTCTGGTCAGCCTGCTGATCCCGTTCGCCGCCTATCTGGTGGCGGAAGAATTGCACGCCTCCGGCATCCTGGCGGCGGTTGCGGCCGGGGTGACGATGAGCTTCACCGAACGCGGAGGCATCGCCGGCCAGTCGATGGCGATGACGCGGATCCGGCGCAGCGTCGTGTGGGACACGGTCCAGTTCGTGGCCAACGGCATCATCTTCGTGATCCTGGGCGAACAGATGCCCTCGATCATGTCGCGCGCGGCCGAGGTGGTGGCGGGCACCAGCCGGCCCGAGGTCTGGTGGTTGGGGGTCTATGTGTTCGGCATCGTCGCCACCTTGGCGGCGTTGCGGTTCGTCTGGGTCTGGACCTCGCTGAAGCTGACCCTGTTTCGCCGCCGCCATCGCGGTCCGCCGGCCAGGGTCGGTTTGCGGCTGACCATGGTGATGTCTCTCGCGGGCGTGCGGGGCGCGATCACTCTTGCGGGTATTCTGACCCTGCCGTTCGCCTTGGGCGACGGGTCGCCGATGCCGTCGCGGAACCTGGCGATCTTCCTGGCGGCGGGCGTGATCGTGGTTTCGCTGGTGGTGGCGACCTTCGCCTTGCCCCGGTTGCTGAAGAACGTCGAACTGCCGCCGGAGCCGTCGCATGAGCAGGAAGAGGATCGCGGCCGGGTCGCGGCCGCTTCGGCCGCCTTGCGCGCCATTGAGGACGCCTCGTACGCTATGGCGGAGGGCAAACCCGACCCCGACCTCTATTCCGACATCGCCGGTCGGATCATGGAGACCTATCGCCAGCGGATCGAGACCCACACCCGCACGGACGAGGAAGACGCCGCCCTGACGCGAAAGATGGACGATATCGAGCGTCGTCTCTGGCTGGCGGGGCTGGCCGCCGAGCGCGAGGAACTGCGTCGATTGATGAGGGCTCGTCAGCTGGATGAGGTGACGGCCAAGAAGCTGTTCCGTGACGTCGATCTTCAGGAACTGCGCTACCTCTGACGATCCATGAAAGCGGAGACGGCCGCATAGCTGTCGGCGATTTGGTGGGCGCCGCGGGCCGTCAGGCGCTCGGCATGGCCGTCGCGAACATGGCCGCCCGCCGTCAGCCCCACGACCGTCATACCGGCCGCGACGCCGGCCGTGACGCCCGCCTCGCTGTCTTCGATCACCAGGACGCGGGACGGATCGACGCCCATCGTCTGGGCGGCGTGCAGGAAGATGTCGGGGTGGGGCTTTCCGCGCTCGACCACCAGGCCGGTAAAGACCGCGCCGTCGAAATGATCCGTCAGGCCGAATAGGTTCAGGCCGACGCCGATCCAGTCGGGGCCGCTGGACGAAGCGATGCAGCGGGGCTCGGGTCGGGCAGCGACAAAGTCCAGCAGACCGGGCACGGGTTCAAGCTGCTGCGGCGCGCGCTGACGACAGGTGGCAAACCATGTGGTGTGGAAGTCTTCAGGGCAGGCACGACCCAAGGCCGCCTCGACGACCGGCCGATTGTCGCGCCAACGCTTGCCCGTATAGGCGGCCAAGACGTCGTCGAGCGAGGTCGGCAGACCGATGGCGGTCAGTTGCTCGGCCATGACGGTGCTGTTCAGCACCTCGCTGTCGGCGACCACGCCGTCGTAGTCGAAAATGATCAGGTCGTAGGTCACGCGGGGTCGCTCAGGCTTCAGGCGCGGCCTTTTCGGCGACCTTTGCGGCGTCCCAGAGGCGGTCCATCTCGGTCAGGTCCGATTGGTCGGGCGTGCGGCTGTCCTTCGCCAGCTCGGCCTCGATGAAGCCGAAGCGACGCACGAACTTCGCGTTGGCGGCGCGCAGGGCGTCTTCGGGTTCGACGTCCAGCTTGCGCGCCAGGTTGGCGACGACGAACAGAAGATCGCCCAGCTCTTCGCGCGCCTTGGCCTTGTCGCCGGCGGCGATCTCGACGCGCAGCTCCTCGACCTCTTCGGCCAGCTTGTCGAACACCTCATCGGTGGATGGCCAGTCAAAGCCGACGCGACCAGCGCGCTTTGTCAGCTTGGCGGCGCGGGTCAGGGCGGGCAGGCCGACCGGCACATCGTCCAGCACGCCCGGCTTCTTGCGGTCCTTGCGCTCGGCGGCCTTGATGGCTTCCCAGGCGACGGTCTGTTCCTTCGAAGAGCGCTGGGCCTCGTCACCGAAAACGTGCGGGTGGCGGCGCTCCAGCTTGTCGGCGATGGCCGTGACCACGTCGTCGAAAGCGAACAGCCCTTGTTCCTCAGCCATGCGGGCGTGGAAGACGACCTGGAACAGCAGGTCGCCCAGTTCGCCCTTCAGCTCGACCAGATCGTTGCGCTCGATGGCGTCGGCGACCTCATAGGCCTCCTCGATCGTATAGGGGGCGATGGTGGCGAAGGTCTGCTCCACGTCCCAGGGGCAGCCGCCGACGGGATCGCGCAACCGCTCCATGACGCCGAGCAGGCGGTCGATCGGTCTCAACGGCGGGCTCCGTCACGAGCTTCCAGGGCGAGGCGGATTTCATCGTGTCGCTTCGGCGTCAGGGGATAGCCCTTCAGCACCCAGGCGGCGGCGGCCAGCAGCAGGCCGGGGACCAGGATGAACAGGATCTGGAGCGTCAGCAGTGAAAAGTCGCTGTTGCCCATCGGTCCTGGCACGGCCTTGAAGCCCACGCCTTGCAGGATCAGGTACGGAATCAGCGCGACCACATGACCGATCTTGGTCGTCGCGGACAGGATGGAGAACATCAGTCCGGTGCGGTCCACACCGGTCTCCAGTCGCACTTCGTCGCCGGCGTCCGCCATCATGGCGCGCAGCAGAAACAGGCCGGCCGCATAGGGCAGGCCGGCGATGAACATGGCGCCTGCCGTCAGGGCGAAGTTGCCGCCGGGGACCAGGGTGGCGGCGATATAAAGGCCGGCGAAGATCAGGCTGGCCACCGCCAGCGCCTTGTCCTTGCCGATGCGGGTGGCCAGCCAGGCCCAGATCGGCGCGCCGCAAAGACCCGCAACGAAATAGAACAGCATGAACAGGCCGGCCTGGCTGTGGTCGTAACCCTTGATCTGTCCGAAGAAGAAGAACAGCAGCGAACCTGTGATGCCCGGCGCGACGCCCAGCAGCAGGTCCGCGATCAAGAGCTTCCGGACCGTGGGCATCTGCAGCAGGCCCAGATAGGCGCTGGCGCCGCCATGCGGCTGATCGCCCGCATTCACCGGCTCGGGCACGGCGACCATGGCCAGGCCGATGGTGACGGGCAGGGCGATCAGGATGGCCCAGCCCATGATGCGCACGCCGTCGGAATAGTTTCCGATGCCGGTCTGAACCACCACGGTCGGCAGCACCAGGATCAGGATCACGCCGATGATGTTGAACACCTGCCACCAGCCATAGATCCGGCTGCGCTGGTCATACTGCGGCGCAAGCACGGCGGCCCAGCCCAACTGACCAAGGGTGCCGATCGAGAAGCCGAGATAGAGGACCAGCAGCCAGCCGAAGAGATAGGCCGGCCCGGCGCCGGGCTGGACCACGACGAACATCATAAAAGCCGACAGCATCAGGATCGGCGTCGAGATCGCCATCCACGGGCGATAGCGACCGAACCGCGTCTTGGTCTTGTCCATGCCCCAGCCGATGAAGGGGTCGAAGACGATGTCGATCAGGCGCACGGCCATGAAGACGGCCGCCACAACTCCCAGCTCCAAACCCACATGGGTGGCGTAGAATTCGGGCAGGGTGACGGGCAGGGCGACCCCGAAGGCCGCCAGCGGCAGGCACGGGCCGGAAAAGGCCGCAAGCACGGCGTTGGAACGGCGTGGCGCGGTCGGCGCGGCGGTGGACATGCGTCGGTCCGGAAGGCGCGGCGCGAGTCGGCCGCGCGTCACCATGCCAGCGATCGGTGACGCATGCACTTGTGAGATCGACCGGCTTGGGGCTTCCTGTGGGACATGTCGCGAAGCCTTTTTGCGTTCCTGTCCGTTTGCTTCGTTCTGACGTTTGCCGACGGCGCGCGTGCGGCCGGGCCCTGCCACACCAATGCTGACGGATGGCAAGCCCAGGGGCTGGCGAACGCGGCGTCGGCCTACGGCATGGAATGGGCGCCGTTCGGGGCGGGGGAGTGGGGGTGGCAGGCCTATCTGCCGCTGATCCAGCGCGAACTGCATACGACGTGCGGACCCGGCACGCCGATCTTCGCGTCGCAGCTGGCCGGGTTTCAGCAGACGCATGGCCTGACGCCGACCGGCCTGTTCGATGCGGCGACATTCCAGGTGTTTCGCGGCCTTTGGCAGGAGCGACGGCCGTTCGTCATGGCGCGCGTCAGCGGAGCCTGTCCCGAGCCGCCGCCGATCAATCAGCTCGGCTATCTGGTCGAGTCCGAGGAACATGCCGACCGTCTGACACGCTTGCTGCGCCGCGACGTCCTCGACGCCTATCGCCGGCTGGTCGCCGCGGCGCGGGCTGAGGTTCCGGAGGTGGGGGCCGATTCCGAACTGCTGCAGATTTTCTCCGGCTTCCGCGATCCCGAGGCGGACGCGGCGCGCTGTGCGCAGCAGGGCAACTGCGACGGCCTGCGTCGTGCCGTCTGTTCGCCGCATCGGACGGGCACGGCGGTCGATCTTTACGTCGGCCAAGCGCCGGGTCTGGGTGTCGATTCCACCACCCCGGCCAGCCGCGAATATATGGCGCGGTCGGCGACCTATCGCTGGCTGGTGACGAACGCTGGGCGTTTCGGCTTTGTGCCCTATGTCTATGAGCCGTGGCACTGGGAGTATGTGAAGCCTTGGGATCCTTCGTTCGCGCCCTGACCGAAGCTGAGAAATCGCTCGCGCGAGAGGCGTTCGGCGCCGCGATCGACCTGGCGCCCGTCCGTTTGATCGGTTGGCTGTTCCGCCGCGCGTTTGTGGCCGGACGCTGGTTCGGGCGAGACTGGATCGTGTGGCCGCAAGCGCAGCTCGCAGACTTCACTTTTGCGTCCGAGCGAATGCAGGGCGTGCTGATTCATGAACTGACGCACGTCTGGCAGGCCCAGCAGGGTGTCAATCTGCTGTTCGCAAAGCTGAAGGCTGGGGATACGCCAGCCTCCTACGCCTATTGCGTGGAACCGACCTGCCGGTGGGACGCGTTGAACATCGAACAGCAGGCGATGGTGATGGAGCACCGTTTCCATTGTCGTCGCGGTCGCCCCACGCCGGGCGACAAGACCTTTTACGAGACCGTTTGTCCCTTCGAGACGTGATTTGATGTCGGGGACTTGCGGAACGGCTGGCAGCGCGCCAAGTTAGCAACGGTCGTTGTTGCGAATGACGACCCTTGTCATTCAATGGAGCCTCCTCGATGCCGAAAGTCCTCGTCCTCTATCATTCGACCTATGGTCACCTGGAAACCATGGCCAAGGCGGTCGCCGAAGGCGCGCGTGAGGTCGAAGGGGCAATCGTGGACATCAAGCGCGTGCCGGAAACCGTGCCGGAAGAGCTGGCCAAGGCCTCGCACTACAAGCTGGATCAGAAGGCGCCGATCGCCAAGATCGACGATCTGAAGGACTACGACGCCATCATCATCGGCGCGGGCACCCGCTTCGGTTCGGCCGCGTCGCAGATGCGCGCCTTCCTGGATCAGGCCGGCGGCCTGTGGTTCTCGGGCGCCCTGATCGGCAAGGTGGGTGGGGCCTTTACCGCGACGGCGACACAGCACGGTGGTCAGGAGACGACGTTCCAGGGCCTGCACAATTTCTTCATGCACCACGGCATGCCGGTCGTGGGTCTGCCCTATTCCTTCCAGGGACAGATGACGCTGGACGCCATCCACGGCGGCTCGCCCTATGGCGCATCGACGATCACGGGCGGCGACGGCTCGCGTCAGCCTAGCGACGTCGAGCTGGACGGCGCCCGGTTCCAGGGCAAGCATATCGCCGAGCTGGCCAAGAAGCTGCACGGCTGATCCGATGCGCCAGCCCGCCGTCTTTTTCGGCCACGGTTCACCCATGAATGCGCTTGGCGGTCCCTATGGGGCCGCCTGGCGTGAGCTGGGCGAAGCGATCGGCAAGCCCATGGGGGTGGTGATGATCTCCGCCCACTGGGAGACGCGCGGACTGGGCGTCACCGCGCAGGAGAGGCCAGAGACCATCCATGACTTCGGCAACTTCCCGCGCGAACTTCATCAGATGCAGTATCCGGCGCCCGGATCGCCTGCGCTGGCGGCGCGGGTGTCGGCGCTGACCGGGGCCGTCCAGACGCAAGGGTGGGGCCTGGATCACGGGACCTGGTCGGTGCTGTGCCATGTTTGGCCAGAGGCGGACGTGCCCGTGGTTCAGTTATCGCTGAATCGCGAGCTGACGGCGCGCCAGCATTACGAACTGGCCAAGGCGCTGAAACCGCTGCGCGACGAGGGAATCGTCATCGCCGGCTCGGGTGACTTCGTCCACAATCTGCGGACCTGGAAACGCGAGGACGGCGCCGAACCCTACGCCTGGGCGACCGGCTTCAACGAAGCGGTGAAGGCGGCTTTCGAACGGAGCGACCATGAGGCGCTGATCGATTGGGTGGGTCTGGCCGAGGACGCGCAGCTAAGCGTGCCGACCGACGAACATTTCCTGCCGGTGCTTTACATCGCCGCCCAGCAGGAGCCGGGCGAGGCGGTCAGCTTCTTCAACGACCGTATCGACGGCGGCTCGATCTCGATGACAGGCGTCCGGATCGGCTGATCAAGCCGCCTTCTCGGCCTCAACCATCTTCTGGATCGACACATAGTCTGTCTTGCCGGTGCCCAGGACGGGGACCTCGGCGACCTTGACGATCTTTTTCGGCACGATCAGTTCGGGCGCGCCGTTGGTTCGCGCCCATTCAGCCAGGGGCGCGACCTCAGCGTCTGCGTGGTCAGTGACGAGCACCAGCTTCTCGCCCTTGCGGCTGTCCGGAATCGACACCACGGCGTGGCGCTGATCCGGCCAGACGGCGCCGGCGATCCCTTCGACGGCGGTCAATGAGACCATCTCGCCGCCGATCTTGGCGAAGCGCTTGGCGCGGCCGCGGATGGTGACATAGCCGTCGTCGGTCACATCGACGATGTCGCCGGTGTCCAGCCAATCGGCGCCAATCGGATCCCACTGCAAGGGCTCGGCCGAGGTGACATAGCCGCTCATGACATTGGGACCGCGCAGCATCAGGCGACCGCCTGCGTCGATGCCCTCGACCGGCTCGAGCTTCCAGTCGATGCCGGGCAGCACCTGGCCGACCGTGCCGGGCGTATTGCGGTCAGGATGGTTGACGGCGATCACGGGCGAGGCCTCGGTTGCGCCGTATCCTTCCAGCAGTTCGACGCCGCCGAACTTGGTGTTGAACAGGGTGCGGGTCTCCTCCCGCACCTTCTCGGCGCCCGCGACCACGAACTTCAGCGTCGAGAAGTCGTTCGGCTCGGCGACGCGACCATACTGGTTCAGGAATGTGTCGGTCGCGAACAGGATCGAGGCCTTCACCTGGGGCAGCAGGTCGGTGATCTGTTTGGCGTGCAGCGGCGACGGATACTGGAAGGCCTTCAAGCCTTGCAGCAGCGGCAGGATGACCCCGCCGGTCAGGCCGAAACAGTGGAAGGTCGGCAGGGGATTGAACATCACCCATTCCGGCAACAGGTCGATGTGGGCCGCCACCTGACGCGCATTGGCGACGAGGTTCTTCTGGCTCAGCACCACGCCCTTGGGCGTGCCGAAGCTGCCGGAGGTGAACAGGACGACGCCCGGTGCGTCCGGATCTGTCTTCACGCGGAACCGCTTGGGCGCCGCGCCGGCGGCGAGGCCGTAGAGCTTGTCGGCCAAGCCGATGGTCTTGCGCACGTCGTCCAGCCAGACGACCTCGGCCACCGTCTTCAGTTCGACGATCAGGTCGTCCAGCTTGGCCTGATCGATGAAGCGTTTGGCGGTCAGCACCTTCTTGACGCCGGAGGCCTTGATGGCCGCCTTCAGATTGGCTTCGCCGGCTGTGAAATTCAGCATCACCGGCACACGACCATGGGCGTGCAGACCGAAGAAGGTGACGACGACGCCCATGGACGACGGCAGCAGGATCGCGACCCGCTCGCCCTTGTCGGTCATGTTGGCGATCTTGCGGCCCAGCACGAAGGCGGCGCGGATCAGGCCGGTATAGCTCAGCGGATGCCGGTCCTGATCCTCCAGGATTTCCTTGTCGCCGAACCGCGACCGCGCATCGATCAGGGCGTCGATCAGGGTCGAGTCGTAAAGCGAGGGATCCAGGGCCTGGCGCAAGCGCGTCTCCTACGGAGGACGCGGGCGGCCCTCTCTGTTGTTCGGGCGACTGTCATTAATGACGCCGCGTCATCTTGAAAAGATGCGTAACGTCGCGTGAGTTCCGATGCGCGATCACGCCTGCGGCAAGTCTGTTACCCGGTGTGCCTTGCCTAAACGGCCTCAAAGTCCGAAATACCGGCCATGGTCACCCTGATCGACACCCTTCAGCGCAAGCCGTCCGAGCTGCGCCACCCCGAAAAGCAGAACCGGCCCGAGTCGGTCGTTCTGAAAAAGCCCGACTGGCTGCGGGTCAAGGCGCCGGGCTCTGGTCAATACAACGCCACCAAGGAGATCGTTCGCTCCAAGGGGTTGGTGACGGTCTGTGAAGAGGCGGCCTGCCCGAACATCGGCGAGTGCTGGAGCCAAAAACACGCCACCCTGATGATCATGGGCGACACCTGCACGCGGGCCTGCGCCTTCTGCAACGTAAAGACGGGCTTGCCTCAGCCGCTGGATCCGGAAGAGCCGGGCAAGGTGGGCCTGGCCGTCCAGCAGATGGGCCTGAACCACGTGGTCATCACCTCGGTCGACCGCGACGATGTGGCCGACGGCGGCGCAGCCCACTTCGCCGAGGTGGTGCGCCAGATCCGCATCCAGGCGCCGGACACCACCATCGAGATCCTGACGCCCGACTTCCTGCGAAAGGACGGGGCGGCCGCCGTGATGATCGACGCCAAGCCCGACGTCTTCAATCATAATCTGGAGACCGTGCCGCGTCTGTATTTGAAGATCCGCCCGGGCGCGCGCTACTTCCACAGCCTGCGCCTGTTGCAGATGGTCAAGGAACGGGACCCGAACCAGTTCACCAAGTCCGGCATCATGGTCGGCCTTGGCGAGACCAAGGAAGAGGTCATGCAGGTGATGGACGACATGCGTTCCGCCGGCGTCGACTTCATCACCATCGGCCAATACCTGCAGCCGACGCGCAAACACGCCGCCATCGATCGGTTCGTGACGCCGGAAGAGTTCAAGGCGTATGAGGCGATCGCACGGGCCAAGGGCTTCCTGATGGTGTCGTCCAGCCCGCTGACGCGTTCGTCGCACCACGCCGGCGACGACTTCGCCCGGCTGAAGGCGGCGCGCGAGGCGCAGCTGCGCCGCTAAGTCCCGCATGGCCGTCCACCGCGTCACGCGCATTCTTCCCTATGCGCCCGAACAGCTTGCCGATCTGGTCGCCGACGTGCGCGCCTATCCCGACTTCGTGCCGTGGGTGACGTCGATGCGCGTCTGGAACGCGCGCGAGGAAGGCGAGGGCGTCAGCCTGAAGGACGCGGAGGCCAGCGTGGGCTTTTCCTTCCTGAAGGAGCGCTTCTCCACCTGGGTCAGGCATGATCGCAATGCGCCGAAGGTCGAGGTCGGCCTGTTGCGCGGACCGTTCAAGCACCTGAAGAACCGTTGGGAGTTCTTTCCCCATCCGGACGGCACGCGGCTGGAGTTCATGATCGACTTCGCCTTCAAGTCCCGGATGCTGGACATGATGCTGTCTGCGAACTTCGACCGTGCGGTGGAAAAGCTGATCGGCTGTTTCGAGGCCGAGGCGAAGCGGAGATACGGCGGCCGATGAGTTTCGATTTCGACGCGACCGTCGTGGGTGCCGGGGCTGTGGGCCTGGCCTGCGGTCGGGCGCTGTCGAAACGGGGCCTGACGGTGCTGGTGCTGGAGAAGGAAGGCCACATCGGCCAGGGCGTCTCCTCGCGTAACTCCGAGGTCATTCACGGCGGTCTCTATTATCCGACCAGATCGCTGAAGGCCCGCTTCTGCGTCGAGGGACGCCGCGCCCTTTACGACTTCCTGGCCAGCCGCAAGATCGACCACTGGAAATGCGGCAAGCTGGTCGTGGCGACGCTGGAATCAGAGGTCCAGCGGATCGAGGCGATCTTCGAACAGGCGACGGCGAACGGTGTCGAGGGGCTGGCGCATCTGACCGGCGCTCAGGCGCGGGCTCTGGAGCCGGAGCTGAACGCCCACGCCGCCATTCTGTCGCCCGAGAGCGGCCTGTTCGACAGCCACGGCTATATGCTGGCTCTGCAGGGCGAGATCGAGGATGCGGGCGGATCGGTCGTGGTCTCGGCGCCGTTTGAGGGCGCAGAGCCCCTGACGGGCGGCGGCTTCACGATCCGTGTCGGCGGGGAGGGGGCGATGCAGGTCACGAGCCGCCTTTTGGTCACCGCGCCCGGACTGTCGGCCCAGGCTGTGGCGGCGTCGATCGAAGGCTATCCACACGGAGACATTCCCGCCGGGCATTTCGGCAAGGGCGTCTACTTCCGTCTGACGGGTAAGGCGCCGTTTGATCGGCTGATCTATCCGCCGCCCATCCCCGGCGCGCTGGGCACCCACTATCGCAAGGATCTGGGTGGTCAGGCCGTATTCGGGCCCGACCTGGCCTATGTTGAAACCGAGGATTACTCGGTCGATCCTGCCAAGGCCGAAGAGTTCGCCACCTACATTCGCCGTTTCTGGCCGGGATTGCCCGATGGCGCCCTGACGCCGGACTACGCCGGCATTCGGCCCAAATTGCATGGGCCGGGCGAGCCGCAACCGGACTTCCAGCTTCATGGCCGCGAACATCACGGCATCAATGGTCTGATGGCCCTGTTCGGCATCGAAAGCCCGGGCCTGACCAGTTCGCTGGCCATCGGCGAAGCGGTCGCTGACGCTCTGACGGAGGATGCGTGACCGAACGCGAGAAGATGCTGGCGGGCTTGCCTTACGATCCGGGCGATCCCGATCTGCGCGATGGTCGCGCCCGCGCCGTGGCCCTGACCGTCGCCATCAACGCTGAGCCGGATCGAGACCGGCGCGGCGCCCTGGTCAACGAACTGGTCAATGCGGCCGACGGCAAGGCGATCATCATGCCGGGCTTCTTCTGCGATTATGGCGTCAACATCCATTTGGGCGCGCGGGCCTTTGCAAACGCCAACTGCGTGTTCCTGGACTGCGCCGAGATCCGTATCGGCGACAACTTCCAGGCCGGGCCAGGCGTACAATTGCTGACGCCGGAACATCCGCTGGACGCGGTCGCCCGCCGGGGCGAGGAGACGGCGCGGCCGATCGTCATCGGGGACGACGTCTGGATCGGCGGCGGCGCGATCGTTCTGGCGGGCGTCACCATCGGCGATCGTTCAGTGATCGGCGCGGGATCGGTCGTGACGAAGGACGTGCCGTCCGACGTGGTGGTGGTCGGCAATCCTGCGAAGATCGTCCGGCGTCTGACGCCTGCTTAAACGCCTTGAAATCGTCGCGCGGTTCATGCATAAGCCGCGCCTCGCGTGGCGGTCCTGAGGGCCGCCGCTATTGTTTTCGCGCTAGACGGAGCTCGGCTCTGGGCGGCGCCCGACTTAGAAGATTGAGACGGACATGGCCGTTCCGAAGCGCAAAGTATCTCCCTCGCGTCGCAACATGCGCCGCGCCCACGACGCCCTGACCTCGAACGTCTACGTAGAGGACAAGGACACCGGCGAGCTGAAGCGCCCGCACCACATCGACCTGAAGACCGGCACCTATCGCGGTCGTCAGGTCATCACGCCGAAGGAAGACTAGTCTTTCAGGCGACCCCGACTTCGGTCGGATGACGATTTCGACGGCGCGCGGTGACCCGCGCGCCGTTTTCGTGCGTTCAATGCGGTGAAGCTTCCATTGGAGACGCCGCATGATGATTCGTTTCACCGCCGTCAGCGCCTGCGCGCTGCTGACCCTCGCCGCCTGCAATCGCGCAGGGGACCGCGCTTCGGAGCCCGTTGCACCGCCCGTCGCATCCGCGAACGAGATGCCCGCTACGCCCGCAGCCGATCCGAATGCGTTGACGGCCGAAGGTCTGGGCCCGGTGCGAATCGGCATGACGCGCGCGGAGCTGGTGAAGGTCTGGGGCGAGGACTCCCAACCGAACGCCGTCGGCGGCGCCGAGCCTGAAGTCTGTGACCAGTTCCATCCCGGCAAGGCGCCCGCCGATGTGCAGGTGATGATCCAGAACGGCGTGCTGACGCGAATCACCCTGGCGCGCGGTGCGACGACGAAGACCGATCGTGGATTCGGGGTGGGCGATACGGCCATGGCGATCAAGCAGGCCTATGGCGGCGCGGTCTTCGCCCAGCCGCACAAATACCAGGAGGCGCCGGCCGAGGATCTGTTCGTCTGGTCGAAGGGCGGATCGACGACCTATGTCACCGATCCGTCGGCGCGTGGCGTTCGATATGAGATCGGCAGCGACGGCAAGGTGATGATGGTCCACGCTGGCGATCCCTCGATCCAGCTGGTTGAAGGCTGTTCCTGACGGCCGGCGATGACGTCGGCATTGGCGTTTGGCGGGGAGGCGGCTAAACCGTCTGACCTCCCTTGCCCCTTGAGCCAAAGAGCCGAGCCATGACCGACATCGCCGACATCGTCGCCCGCCAGATCCTCGACAGCCGGGGCAATCCGACGGTCGAGGTCGATGTCACGCTGGAAGACGGTTCTTTCGGCCGCGCCGCCGTTCCGTCCGGCGCGTCTACGGGCGCGCACGAAGCGGTCGAACTGCGTGACGGCGACAAGGACATGTGGGGCGGCAAGGGCGTCCAAAAGGCGGTCGACGCGGTCAACGGCGAGATCTTCGACGCCCTGTCCGGCATGGACGCCGAGCAGCAGCGCCGGATCGACGAGGCGATGATCGAGCTGGACGGCACGCCCAATAAGGGCCGTCTGGGCGCCAATGCGATCCTGGGCGTATCTCTGGCGGTCGCCAAGGCCAGCGCCTTGTCGGCCAATCAGGAACTTTATCGCTATCTGGGCGGCGTCTCGGCCCGCGTCCTGCCGACCCCGATGATGAACATCATCAACGGCGGCGCCCACGCCGACAATCCGATCGACATCCAGGAGTTCATGATCCTGCCCACGGGCGCCGAAACGTTTTCGGACGCCGTGCGCATGGGCGCCGAAATCTTCCACGCCCTGAAGAAGCAACTGAAGGACGCCGGCCACAACACCAACGTGGGCGACGAGGGCGGCTTTGCGCCCAACCTGGCATCGGCCGATGAGGCGCTGAGCTTCATCACTAAGGCGGGCCAGGCGGCGGGCTACCTCGCGGGCGAGGACTTCCACCTGGGCCTCGACGTCGCTTCGACCGAGTTCTTCAAGGACGGCAAATACGTCATGGCTGGCGAGGGCAAGACCGTCGATTCCGAAGGCATGGCCGCCTATCTGGTCGACTTGTGCGAACGCTTCCCGATCGTGTCGATCGAGGACGGCATGGCCGAGGATGACTTCGACGGCTGGCGCCTTCTGACAGAACGTTTGGGCGACCGCGTCCAACTGGTCGGCGACGATCTGTTCGTGACCAATCCGGCGCGTCTGGCTGCGGGTATCGGCGAAGGTCTGGCCAACTCGATCCTGATCAAGGTCAACCAGATCGGCACACTGTCGGAAACCCTGGATGCCGTCGATATGGCCCACCGCGCGGGCTATACTGCCGTGATGAGCCACCGGTCGGGCGAGACCGAGGACTACACCATCGCCGACCTGGCCGTGGCGACCAACTGCGGGCAGATCAAGACCGGCTCGCTGGCCCGCTCCGACCGGGTAGCGAAGTACAACCAGTTGCTCCGCATCGAGGAAATGCTGGGCGATCAAGGCGTCTATTTCGGCGACGGCATGCTGCTGAAATAGAAAACGGAATTGTCGGCGGAGAATCAGCGTTTTCCGCCGACAATCTTACGGTCAAGCTACATTTCGTTAGGCATTTTCGGGCACGGTTTTTGAACTGTGTTTTTCGCGCTCAGAAGGAGCGTCTCAAGTGCCCGAACGGATGAAACCTTACCGCCTGTCCCTCGCCCTGTTGCTGCTTCTGGCCTATCTCGGGGTGCAGGCGCTGACGGGCGAGCGCGGACTGTTGAGCGGCTCGTCTCGCGACGCCCTGCTCGGGCAGCGCGAGGACCAGTTGGCGCATCTGACCGAGCAACGCCGCGATCTTGAGACGCGAGTTCGCTATCTGCGCACCGACAGCCTGTCTCGCGACCTTCTGGAAGAGCGCGCGCGCGCCGTCTTGGGTTTCTCCGATCCGCGTGACTATGTGATCCGCGTCTCGGCCCCGGCCGCCCAAGGCTAAGCGACCTTCACCACTTGAACTATTGTTACAGGGCGACCCGCACCCCTTTGCGTTACCGGAAGGAAGGCTGCTAAAGCCCCTTTCCGTAACGATAAGAAGGCGTCGGTTCTCGGCGCCTAGCCGGGAGATACCGGATGGCGAAAGCCCCAGCCAAATCCGCTCAGACGACCACGCCTGACAAACTGCCCAACACGCCGACGGCGTCCAAGGAAGACCTTCTGCGCTTCTATCGCGAGATGGTTCTGATCCGTCGCTTCGAAGAGCGTGCGGGCCAGCTCTACGGCATGGGTCTGATCGGCGGCTTCTGCCACCTGTACATCGGCCAGGAGGCTGTGGCGGTCGGCGTTCAGGAGAGCGTCAAACAGGGCCACGACAAGATCATCACCGGCTATCGCGACCACGGCCACATGCTGGCCGCCGGTATGGATCCGAAGGAAGTCATGGCCGAACTGACCGGCCGCAGCGGCGGTTCGTCCAAGGGTAAAGGCGGATCGATGCACATGTTCGACGTGCCGACCGGCTTCTACGGCGGTCACGGCATCGTCGGCGCCCAGGTGGCGCTGGGCACCGGCCTGGCCTTTGCGGGCAAGTATCGCGGCGACGATTCGGTGGCCTTCGTCTATTTCGGCGACGGCGCCTCGAACCAGGGGCAGGTGTACGAAAGCTTCAACATGGCGCAGCTGTGGAAGCTGCCGGCCATCTACATCATCGAGAACAACCAGTACGCCATGGGCACGAGCATCGAACGCTCGTCCTCCACGACCGAACTGTATCAGCGCGGCGCCAGCTTCGGCATTCCGGGCGAGCAGGTCGACGGCATGGACGTGCTGGCCGTGCGCGACGCGACGGCCCGTGCGGTCAAGCGTGCCCGCGAGGGCGGCGGTCCCTTCATCCTGGAAGTGAAGACCTATCGCTATCGCGGTCACTCGATGTCCGACCCGGCCAAGTACCGGACCAAGGAAGAGGTCGACGAGGTCAAGAAGACCCGCGACCCGATCGATCACCTGAAGACGCTGCTGTCGGCCGCCAATGCGACCGAGGATGAGCTCAAGGCCATCGACAACGAGATCAAGGCGATCGTCGCCGAAGCTGTTCAATTCGCCCAAGAGAGCCCGGAACCCGATCCGTCCGAGCTCTATACCGACGTCTACGTGGAGGCCTGATCCGTGACCGACATTCTGATGCCGGCGCTGTCCCCCACGATGGAAGAGGGCACGCTGACCAAATGGCATATCAAGGCGGGCGACACCGTGTCGGCCGGCCAGGTGATCGCCGAGATCGAAACCGACAAGGCGACGATGGAAGTCGAGGCCGTGGATGAAGGCGAAGTGCTGGAAATCCTGGTCGCCGAGGGCTCCGAGAACGTGAAGGTCAACACGCCGATCGCGCGTCTGGCCGGTGAGGATGGCGCAGCGGCGCCTGCGCCCAAGGCTGAAACCGCAAAGAGCGAAGCTGAGACGCCCAAGGCGACGACCGAAGGCAAGACCGGCGATCCGGAAAAGGCCCCGGCTCAGACGGCGACGCCCAAAGTCGAACTGCGAGACCCGGAAATCCCGGCCGACGCCAAACTGGTCAAGACGACCGTGCGCGACGCCCTGCGTGACGCCATGGCCGAAGAGATGCGCCGCGACGATCGCGTCTTCCTGATCGGCGAGGAAGTCGCCCAGTATCAGGGCGCCTACAAGGTCAGCCGCGACCTGCTGCAGGAGTTCGGCGACCAGCGCGTCGTGGACACCCCGATCACCGAGCACGGCTTCGCCGGTCTGGGCGTCGGCGCGGCCATGTCGGGCCTGAAGCCGATCGTCGAGTTCATGACGTTCAACTTCGCCATGCAGGCGATCGACCACATCATCAACTCGGCCGCCAAGACGCTCTACATGTCTGGCGGTCAGATCCGCGCGCCAATCGTGTTCCGCGGCCCGAACGGCGCTGCTTCGCGCGTCGGCGCCCAGCACAGCCAGGACTACTCAGCCTGGTACGCCCAAGTGCCCGGTCTGAAGGTCATCGCGCCCTATGACGCGGCCGACGCCAAAGGCCTGCTGAAGGCCGCCATCCGCGACCCGAACCCGGTCGTCTTCCTCGAACACGAGATGATGTACGGCCTGGAGTTCGACGTGCCGGAGGTCGAGGACTATGTCCTGCCGATCGGCAAGGCCAAGGTCCGTCGCGAAGGCAAGGACGTCACCATCACCGCCCACAGCCGCATGGTCGGCTTCGCCCTGCAGGCCGCCGAGAAGTTGGCCGAAGAGGGCATCGAGGCTGAGGTGATCGATCTGCGCACCCTGCGTCCTCTGGATCACGAGACCATCGTCGAGAGCGTCAAGAAGACCAATCGTCTTGTCTCGGCCGAAGAGGGTTGGGGGCCGATGGGCGTCGGCGCCGAGGTCGTGGCCCGCGTCATCGAACACGCCTTCGACTATCTGGATGCCCCGCCGCTGCGCGTGCACCAAGAAGACGTGCCGCTACCCTATGCCGCCAATCTGGAAGTGCTGTCGCTGCCAGGCGTGGACAAGATCATTGCGGCCGTGAAGCAGGTGATGGCATGACCGAGGCATCGGAGTTCATGCTGACGACGCCAGACAGCGTCGCTGCTGACCCCAAGGCCATCGAAGTCCTTCGGATGTGGTGGTCGAAGGACGAGCCGGTGATGTCCGTCAAACCGGCCTTCAACGATCCCATACAGTTCGGCCGACTGCTGGCCTATGCGGCGCGACATATGGCGCATGGTTATGCCGTGCGGCATCAACACGATGAAACTGCGGCCTACCACCGCATCCTCGAAGGTCTCAGCGAAGTGGTGAAGGCGAATGACGTCCGCACTGTCGCCGAACCGATCGCGCCAACCGGGGGGAACGCCTGATGACCGACATCCTGATGCCGGCCCTGTCTCCGACCATGGAGGAGGGCGTTCTGGCCAAGTGGCACGTGAAGGTCGGGGACGTCGTCTCCGCAGGCGACGTGATCGCCGAGATCGAAACCGACAAGGCGACGATGGAAGTCGAGGCCGTGGACGAGGGTGAAGTCACCGACATCCTGGTCGCTGAAGGCACGGAAGGCGTGAAGGTCAATACGCCCATCGCCCGCTTGAAGGACGAGGGCGGCGCGGCCGCACCCAAGCCGGCCGAAAAACACGCCGCCAAGACGGAAGAGGCGCCCAAGGCCGAGGCCACTCCGGCTGCTGCCGAGGCGCCCAAGGCGGCTACGCCTGCCGCTCCGGCGCCCGCCGCGCCGAAGTCGGACAGCGGAGATCGCATCTTCTCGTCACCGCTCGCTCGCCGCATCGCCGCCCAGAGCGGCGTCGATCTGAAGTCGATCAAAGGGACCGGTCCGCACGGTCGCATCGTCAAGCGCGACGTCGAGGCCGCCGGCAAGGCACCGGCCCAACCGGCGACCGCCTCTTCGGCGGCGCCCGCCACGACCGCAGCGGAGCCGCGCAAGGCGCAGTCGCTGGCGCAGATGGGCATTCCGGACGGCAGCTACGACCTGATCCCGCTGGACGGCATGAAGAAGGCCGTCGCGCGCCGCATGGTCGACAGCGTCCAGAACGTCCCGCACTTCCCGCTGTTCATCGACTGCGAGATCGACCAGCTGATGGCCGTGCGCGCCAAGGTCAACAAGATGCTGGAGCCGCAAGGGATCAAGGTCTCGGTCAACGACTTCGTCATCAAGGCCGCCGCCCTGGCGTTGAAGATGGTGCCGGAGGCGAACGCCTCCTACACGCCCGAAGGCATCGCCATGCACCACAACGCCGATGTCTCCATGGCGGTGGCGATCGACGGCGGCCTGATCACCCCGATCATCAAGAAGGCCGAAACCAAGGGTCTGGCGCAGATCGCGACCGAGTCCAAGGACCTGGCCAAGCGCGCCCGCGACCGCAAGCTGAAGCCCGAAGAGTTCCAGGGCGGCACCTTCTCGGTGTCCAATCTGGGCATGTTCGGCATCAAACAGTTTACCTCGATCATCAATGAGCCGCAGGGCTGCATCATGAGCGTGGGCGCGGGCGAGCAACGCGCGGTCGTCAAGAACGGCCAGGTCGTGCCCGCCACGGTCATGACCGTGACCCTGACCTGCGATCACCGCGTAGTGGACGGCGCGACCGGCGCCCGCTTCCTGCAGGCGTTCAAGCCGCTGATCGAAGATCCCGTCGCGATGCTGGCCTAAGGGGAGGGTGAGGTCATGACCTCGGTCTATGACTTCTCCGCCCGCGCCATCGACGGCACGGACGTTTCGCTCGATCGCTTCCGCGGTCAGGCGCTGCTGATCGTCAATACGGCGTCCAAGTGTGGCTTTACGGGGCAGTACGACGGCCTCGAAAAGCTGCACCTCGCGTTCGCTGATCAGCCGTTCGAGGTGTTGGGCTTTCCCTGCAACCAGTTCGGCGAGCAGGAACCGGGCAAGGCGGCGGAAATCGCCGCCTTCTGCGCCACCAGTTTCGACGTGACCTTTCCCCTCTTCGACAAGGTGGAGGTCAATGGACCGAACCGACATCCGCTTTACGCCTGGTTGACCGAACAAAAGCGCGGCTTCCTGGGCTCCAAGGCCATCAAGTGGAACTTCACCAAGTTCCTGACCGACCGCGAGGGCAGGGTGGTCGCCCGCTATGCCCCGCAGACTGAACCCGAGGCCATCAAGGCCGACATCGAGAAGTTGATCTAATGGCTGCTGAATTCGATCTCGTCGTCATCGGCTCGGGCCCCGGCGGTTACGTCGCGGCCATTCGCGCCAGCCAGTTGGGCCTGAAGGTCGCGATCGTCGAGCGCGAGAACCTGGGCGGCATCTGCCTGAACTGGGGCTGCATCCCCACCAAGGCCCTGCTGAAGTCGGGCGAGAAGTTCGAGAGCCTAAGCCATCTGAAAGAGTACGGCCTGTCGGCCTCCGGCGCGTCGTTCGACTTCGACGCCATCATCCAGCGCTCGCGCGGCGTGGCCAAGCAGTTGAATCAGGGCGTCGGTTTCCTGATGAAGAAGAACAAGATCGAGGTGATCGAAGGTTCGGCCAAGCTGGAGAAGGGCGCCGCCGCGCCCAAGGTCGTCGTCGCCCTGAAAGCGGGCGGTTCGCGCGCGCTCGAGGCCAAGTCGGTCATGCTGGCCGTCGGCGCCCGCGCCCGCGCCCTGCCGCAGATCGGGCTGGAAGCCGATGGTGATCGCATCTGGGCCTATCGCGAGGCCATGGCGCCGAAGTTCATGCCCAAGTCGATTGTCGTGATCGGTTCGGGCGCCATCGGCATCGAGTTCGGCAGCTTCTATCGCGCCTTGGGCTGTGATGTGACCGTGGTCGAGGCGGTGGATCGCATCATGCCGGTCGAGGACGAAGAAGTCTCAAAGGCCGCGCAGAAGTCGTTCGAAAAGCGCGGCATGAAGTTCAAGCTGGGCGCCAAGGTCACCAAGGTGAGCAAAGACGCCAAGGGCGTGAAGGTCGCCGTGGAGATCGGCGGCAAGGCCGAGACCTTGGAGGCCGAGGTCTGCATCTCCGCCGTGGGCATCACCGCGAACACCGACGGCATCGGCCTGGAAAAACTGGGTCTGGAAATGGACCGCGGCCACGTCAAGATCGACGGCCACTGCCAGACCAACGTCAAGGGCCTGTACGCCATCGGCGACTGCGCCGGCGCGCCCTGGCTGGCGCACAAGGCGTCGCACGAAGGCATCCACGCCGCCGAACACATCGCCGGCTACAAGACCCCCAACGTCCATTCGCCCATCGCCGGCTGCACCTATGCCCAGCCGCAGGTGGCCTCGGTCGGCGTCACCGAACAGGCTGCGCGCGCCGAGAAGCGCGACGTGAAAATCGGCCGCTTCCCGTTCCGAGTAAACGGCAAGGCGATCGCGTCGGGCGACACCGACGGCTTCGTCAAGGTGATCTTCGACGCCAAGACCGGCGCCCTGATCGGCGCCCACATGATCGGCCACGAGGTGACTGAGATGATCCAGGGCTATGTCACCGCCATCACCATGGAGGCCACGGAAGAAGACATCCACGGGATCGTCTATCCGCATCCGACCATGTCGGAGGCCATGCACGAGGCGGCGCTGGACGCCTATGGGCGTGTGATCCACATCTGATAGCGGGGGTGGTCTTCAGACGCTCTTGAGGAGAACACTTTGCTGTCTGGCTTGCTCGAAGCGCCGACCTTCAAAACCACATGCGATGCTAGCTTTGAACGTGGTTCTGTCTATGGCTGCGCCCGATCAGTCAGGGCTTGTGACGAGAGGCGGATATGTTCGCAAAGCTGATGTCGAGGAGCTTTCTGGATAGGGATTTGGAAGATTGGCACCTGGAAACTTGGGCGATCCTGATCGACCGGTTTGGCGTTGATCTTCCCCTGAACCAAACGCCTGTCGTCGTGCCGACACGAGACTTTTTCCCGCCGTCTGACGCCGTCGGACATGAACGTGCGCTTCATGTTTTTGACTGCGTGAAGGCTGCTATGGGGATGCAGCACTGGCATTGTAGCTTACATGCGCAGCCACCACAGATGACGGGATTGCGCGTGGCCGAGTTCGTTTCGATCCAGGGCGAGCAAGGTCCGGGAGGAACGTTCAGCTTTGATGAAGCCGGCCAGCCGGTCATCACCTATGCACCGGACCTGGTCGAGAAGCCGACTGAACTGGTCGCGGTGTTGGCGCACGAACTATCGCACCTGCTTCTGTCGGCGGAATCCGACATCTTAGATGATCAGACCCATGAACTGATCACCGACCTAACCGTAGCCTATGCCGGCATGGGGGTGTTCGGCGCCAACGCGGCCTTCAGCTTCTCCCAGCATGGCGATGCGTTCAGCCAAGGCTGGCAAAGTCAAACCAGCGGCTATCTTTCTCCAAACAGTTGGGCTTTCGCGTTGGCCGTCTTTGGCGAGCTACGGGGGGATGATGGAGAGATGGGCCGTTATCTGAAGCCCGAGATCGAGCGCGCCCGGCTGAAGGCTGTAGCCTACCTGAGGAAGAACCCGCAGTTGCTGGCAGGATTGCGCGCCGCCTGAGATAGGGCGCGACGGTTCGACGCTAGCGCTTTTTGCCCAGTTCCGCCGCGATATCCTTGGTCATGCGGCCGACCTTGCGGTGGGCGGCGGTGATCTGGTCCTTGGTCACGCCCCAGCGTTTCATCCAGTATTCGACCGACTGACGTTCCGACAGATCAATGCGATCCTTGTCGATGAAGCCGCGCTTGTCCTTGAGGCCCGCCATCTTTGGCTCCATTCGTTGCGTTAGAGCGCCGGGTTAGGCCTTCTCGACAAAGCTGTCGATGACGCGCTTCTCCCCGGCCTTTTCGAACTCGACCAGCAGTTTGTTGCCTTCGATGACACGCACGTTTCCGTAGCCGAACTTCTGGTGGAAGACGCGTTCGCCCTTTTTCCAGCCTGAGCCGGATTTGGGGTCGGCGGTGGCGATCAGGCGGCCGTCGCCCTCGATGACGGCCTTGCGCGCCGGGATCTTGGCCGGCGTCTGAGCGGCGGTGAAGGATTGGGCGCGTTTCCAGCCGGGGGAGGAATAACCGCTGCCGAAGGATGGCGCGTCGTCCCAGCGGCTCTTGGCCTCCTTCATGCCGGTCGAAGCGCCGTAATAGCCGGTATCGGATTGGGGATCGACGTGGGCGATGGGCAGTTCGTCGACGAAGCGGCTGGGCAGTTGCGAGGTCCAGCGGCCATAGACCAGCCGGTTGGCGGCGAAGGAGATGCGCGCGTCCTGCTTGGCCCGGGTGACGCCGACGTAGGCTAGGCGACGTTCCTCCTCGAGACCCTTTTCGCCCTTTTCGTCGATGCTGCGCTGGCTGGGGAAGACGCCTTCTTCCCAGCCGGGCAGGAAGACCAGCGGGAACTCCAGTCCCTTGGCGCCGTGAAGGGTCATGATCTGCACCGCCCCGTCGCCGTTGGGATCGTCGCTGGTCGCGCGCTCCAGATCCATGACCAGGGAGACGTGCTCCAGATAGGTTTGCAGCGTCTCGAACTGCTGCATCGACTGGGTCAGTTCCTTCAGGTTCTCCAGGCGGGTCTGGCCGCTGGTGCGGTCGGCCTTCTGCATGTCGGTATATCCGCTCTCCTCCAGCACCGTCTCCATGACCTGCCAGTGGGGCGTAGTCTCGGACAGTTGGCGCCAACGGTCGATGTCGCGCACGAAGTTGGACAGGGCGGTGCGGGTGCGGGCCTGAAGCTCATCGGTATTGATCAGGCCCCGCACGGCGGTCAGGGCCGACAGGTCGTGTTGGCGGGCCAGTTGCAGGATTTTCTGCACGCTGGTGTCGCCGATGCCGCGTTTGGGCACATTGACGATCCTTTCGAAGGCGAGGTCGTCGTCTTCCGACAGGATCAGGCGCAGATAGGCGTGGGCGTCGCGGATCTCGGCGCGCTCGAAGAAGCGCGGCCCGCCGATGACGGTGTAGGGGATGGCCAGCATGACCAGCCGTTCCTCGAAGGCGCGCATCTGGAACGAGGCGCGGACCAGAATGGCCATGTCCTTGTATTTCAGGCCGGGTTCGCCGGCGTGGGGACGCCGCGCGGTCTCGATCTCGTCGGCGATCAGCCGGGCCTCGGCCTCGCCGTCCCAGACGCCGCGTACGCGCACCTTGTCGCCGCTGTCGTCCTCGGTCCACAGGGTCTTGCCCAGCCGGTCTCGGTTGGCGGCGATGAGGCCGGACGCCGCCCCCAGGATATGACTGGTCGAGCGATAGTTCCGCTCCAGCTTGACGATCTTGGCGCCAGGGAAGTCGCGCTCGAAGCGCAGGATGTTGTCCACCTCGGCCCCGCGCCAGCCGTAGATCGACTGATCATCGTCGCCGACGCAGCAGACGTTGCCGGTCGAGGCCGTCAGCAGCCGCAGCCACAGATACTGGGCGACGTTGGTGTCTTGGTATTCGTCCACCAAGATGTAGCGGAACCGACGGCGATATTCCTCAGCCAGGTCCGCATGCTGCGACAGGATGGTGATGTTGTGCAGCAGCAGATCGCCGAAGTCGCAGGCGTTCAGGCTGCGCAAGCGCGCCTGATAGGCGGCGTACAGGCCCTGACCTTTGCCGTTGGCGAAGTCCTCGCCCGGCGGCAGCTTGTCCGGCGTCCAGCCGCGGTTCTTCCAGTGATCGATCAGGCCGGAGAGCGACTTGGGCGTCCAGCGTTTGGTGTCGATGTTGGCCGCTTCCAGCAGCTGCTTCAGCACCCGTTCCTGGTCGTCGGTGTCCAGGATGGTGAAGCTGGATTTCAGACCGACCAGTTCGGCGTGGCGACGCAGGATCTGGGCGGCGATGGAGTGGAAGGTGCCAAGCCAGCGGAGGCCCTCGGCGGAGGGGCCGATCAGATGCGTGATGCGCTCGCGCATTTCGCGCGCGGCCTTGTTGGTGAAGGTGACGGCCAGCAGCTCCCACGGCTTGGCCCGGCCTGTCGCCAGAATGTGCGCCAGCCGTGTCGTCAGGACGCGGGTCTTGCCCGTGCCGGCGCCCGCAAGCACCAGAACCGGACCCTCGGTCGTCTCGACCGCCTCGCGCTGCTCCGGGTTCAGCCCCTTCAGATAATCACGCGGCACCTCGCCCTCGGGCGCACGAGCGCGCGCGAGGTCGGAAATGCGGGGGGCGGGAAGATCAGTCACAGGCGCAGAAATATCCGTCAGTCAGATTCGAAACCGGAACATAAGGGGACCGCGCGGCAATGTCAGGGCCGCCGCCACAATCAAACCTCGGAACCCGGCGGATCGACGGCCGGTTCCTAGGTGCGATGCAGCAGAACACTGACAAAAGGGACGCGGCGTCACACCGCAAACCACGCGGCAAGAAGGCCGGGTGGTGGGCCTTCGTTCTGGGCATGGTCGGAATGTTCGTGATCCTGGCCGTCTGGGTCGTGTTGGTCGAGATAGGTCAAGATCCGCACGCCGACGTCGATTTCATCGGGCGACCGCAGTCCTCCGACGCCGGACCGCCCGAGACTACTTCAGACTATAGGTGATGGTCGTGACGACCCGGATCTTCTTGTCGATGGAGGCGGCCTCGTCACCGGCTGCGCCATCGCGCGGCAGGATTTCGAACGAGCCCTGGGTGGCCTGACGGATCGGGCCCAAGGGCGTTCCGCTGTCCTTGGCGAACTGTTCCGCGCCGGTGCGCGCCGCCGCGGTACCCTCGGCGATCATTTGCGGGCGCACATCGTTCAACTTAGTGAAGATGTAGGACGGACCCTGGAAGTCCTGCAGCACCACGTCCTGACGCACCAGGTCGTTGAGCAGTCGCGTCGTTGCCTGAACCCGGGCGACATCGCTGGTCCGCACGATCACCGTCTGAGCCAAGATGAAGCGTGGACCGCCGTTCTGGGCGGCGTATTCTCGCGACCGGGTGTCGGCCACCTCCAACCGGCCCAATTCGATGGCCTGGGCAGGATAGCCCTGGGCGGTCAGGAAGCGACGGACCAGCGCCAGATCGCCGTCGATCTTGGTTTGCACTTCCGAAAGGACATCGCCCGAGGCGGTGAAGCGTAGCGGTAGGACGGCAAGGTCCGCCTTCACATTGCGTTCGGACAGGCCGCGCACCGTCACGGTGCGGTCGCCAGCGCGGGCATGAATGACGCCCTGACCGATCAGGGCGCCGGCGCCGATGAAGCCGACAGCCAGAAGACCGCCGACCACAGCGGCTGGAAGCAAACGATTGTCGGACATGATCAGGTCTCCATTGGATCGAAGCTACGCCGGTCTTCCATGATCCGCTACCCAGTCCAGCGCCAGCAGGCGACAGGCGGAGGCGAGGGGGCGTCGGCCGCGACCGGCGTCGATTTCGGCCAGAAGCTGAGCCTTGCTGAGGCTTCGGGCAGCCGCGATCCGGTCCAGCACGGCCCAGAACTCCGGCTCAAGTGCCACCGAGGTGGCGTGGCCGGCGAGGGCGACCGAACGTTTGCTGAGGCTGCTCAACGCGCGGACTTCAGCACGATCTCGGCCGAGGCCGGGGCGCCGTTCGTCAGGATCGCGTGGCGGGTGTCTGTGACGAAGACCAGGGCGCCGGTCGCGTCGCGGATCTCGGCGCGTGCGGTGTAGGTGTGGCGCGGATCTATCTCAGACGTCGGAAAGCCCAGGGTGACGCGATAGGGCGGGGCGCCGGTCAGCGGCTCGCTGGTCTCGGCGAGAACCTTGGTGGGCGCGTCGGCCAGACTGACATCCTCAACCCTGACGGTCAGGACATGGCCGGGCGGCAGCATGATCCTTTCGCGATAGGTGGCCGTTACGTTCACCATCGTCGTTCCGGTCGTCACGTCCGGCGTGGCGGCGCAGGCCGCAAGGACCAACGCGGCGGGCAGGATCAGGGGGGCGTTTCGCATGGTGATCTCCTTGGCGGCGTCCAGTGTGTCACACTCAGGTGCAAGACGTGAGGGCGCTTGGCGCCAGAGCGTGTTATGCGGGCCGTCCACCGCCGGAGGTCAACCCTTGAGTCGCCCCTTTGCGATCGTCGCGATCGCCATCTGCGCCCTGATCTGGGGCACGACTTGGTACGCGATCACCCTGCAGCTGGGGCCGGTTGATTCCATCGTCTCCATCGTCTGGCGGTTCGGTCTGGCGTCGGCGGTCCTGTTCGCCTTCTGCGCCGTGACGCGACGGCCGCTGCGTCTGACGCGCAGCCAGCATCTGGCCGCGATCGGACAGGGCGCCTTCGTCTTCGCGGTCAGCTATGGCTTCGTCTATGCAGCGGAGGGGCAGGTGGCTTCGGCTGTGGTCGCGGTGATCTTCGCCGCCCTGGCCTTTGTGAACCTGATCCTGTTTCGACTGCTGGGCGGACAGAAGGCGGCGCCGGCGGCGTGGATCGGCGCAGTTCTAGGCGTCATGGGCGTCGGGGTTTTGTCCTACGGCCAGATCACGGCGGCGGGGGCCGGCCTCAATCCGGGGTTGGGCGTCATCTTCGCCCTGACCGCTGTCCTGGCTTCGGCGCTCGGCAACTGGTTCGCCTGGAAGGGACAGCAGGCGGGCGCACCCGTCATGGCCGCCACCTCTTGGGCGATGGCCTATGGCACAGCAATGTTGGCGCTGTACGGCATCGCGACCGGCGTGACGTGGCGGATCGAGACGACGCCGCACTATGTCCTGTCGCTGCTCTATCTGTCGCTGTTCGGGTCGGTGATCGCGTTCGGCCTGTACTTCACCATCGCGCGCCAACGCGGCTATGCCCTGGCCAGCTACATCTCGGCTCTGACGCCGCCCATCGCCATGCTGGTGTCGGTGCTGTTCGAGGGCGCGCGTTTCGGCTGGAGCGCCCTGATCGGGCTGGCGCTTGTGCTGGCGGGGCAGGTCATGCTGATCCGCGCGCCCAAGGCCTGAGCCGTCATTCGTCGGATTTCGGCTCCAGCTTCTGACCGTCCAACTGCTTCTCGGCGCGTTGACGCTCAAGAGCGGACAGGGTCTTTTCGGCCTTGGAGCGTCCGTGCGCCACGCGGTTGGCGGCGGCCAGCGCCTTGTCTTCGGCCTTGGCGCGGGCCTTTCGCGCCCGGTTTAGATTGATGATCTCGCCCATGACTACGACGTGGGCTTGTCAGCGGGGGGCATATCCGCCGACGGTTTCGCCGAGGGCTCGGGCGTCAGCACAGCCGGCACCTGAGACTCCGAAATCGTCGTCTGGGGGATGAAGGGCTGATCCGCCGGGCGCTCGCCCAGCCGGGTCCAGGCCTCGGCGCCGCGTCCGCGCTGGCGACCCAGTTCGAACATGGCCGTCATGGTCTCTTGATCGAACTTCAGGCTGGAGGCGGCGACATTGTCTGGAATGGCCGACAGCGCCATGTCCAGCCCATTGCGCCGCGCAAACGCCGCCGTCACGGCCAGATGGATGCGCAGCGACGATTTGCTCATGCTGTCATAGGTACGCGACAGAATTCCCGACAGGCGGCCGGGCGTAACCCCGTCGTTGCGGCCGACCTGACCATTGACGATGACATAGAGGGCGCCGACACGCCCTTCGTCCCTCGGACGGGTCCACAGCATCAGGTCTTCAGGAATGGCCAGGAACGGCGTGTTGACGCCGCCATCGACGTGCATTTCCAGAACCACCTTGTCGTCGTCCTGAAGCCCGGCGATCAGAACCGGGGGAAAGACGCCGGGAATGCTGGCCGAGGCGACCAGCACCTCCTTGAACAGTTCGCGGGCGTTCTCGTCGCCCTGGGTCGCCAAAAGACCCATGTCCCAGATGACGGTTTCCTCGCTGTCCAGATCGGTCGTCGCCACCAGCAGCCGTCTGCCCTTGGCGTGCTCGCGCGCGACGGCCTGCATCAGTTCAGGGGTGACATTCTCGTCCACCAGATTACGCAGGACCTGTGACGAGAACAGGCTCGGGTTCAGGAAGGCGGCAAAACTGCGCCAGCTCAGCAAATTGCTGGCGGCGCCGCTGGTGTAGGCGTGCTGAAGTTCGTCGTCCCAATCCGATCCAAGAAAGGCGAACGGAGCGGCAAGGGCCCCGGTGCTGACGCCGGTGACCACGTCAAACGCGGGGCGATCGCCCTGTTCGGTCCAACCGACCAGCAGCCCAGCGCCGTAGGCTCCGTTTGCGCCGCCGCCGGACAGCGCCAGGATCGAGGTGGGCTTGTCGGGCCGAAGTCGCTGACCGATTTCCTGGGTGAAGGCTTGAAGACGCGCGCTGTCGCTGGCGCGGATGCGAGGGTCTTCCGCCTTAACGAGCGTGCCGTCTGCAATCCGAAGAGGGCCAGTCGGGCGATCCAGGGTTCCACACGCCGACAATGCCAGGGCCATGAGGACGCCGAACAGGCCTGATCCAATCCGCCGCATATCTTGAGTTCCGGTTCCGTGTGAACGCCGGCTTCTACCGCGTCCTGGCCAAGCCTGTCATCATTGCGATGAACAAGCGTCGCCGTTTGAAACCGTCGCATGCCGGGTGTGTTCTCATCGACAGGACAAACCAAACTGCTGGAGATACACATGGTTGACGTTTCGCTCATCAAGGAACACCTCGAAGTCGTAGGCTCGGACGGCGGTCACGTGGGCCGGGTCGATCACGTCCTGGGCGACCAGATTGAACTGGCGAAGCTGGATTTCGCCGGCGGCTTCAAGCACCACATGATCCCGGTCAGCTGGGTCGAACGGGTCGATGACAAGCACGTCCATCTGAGCCTGACCCAAGACGACGCCAAGGCGCGCTGGACCGAGAAGCCTCACTAAGGCCGATCTCACGCCGATTTAATGAAGGCCCCGCTGCACAAGCGGGGCCTTTTGCTTATCTGCGATATGTCGCATTGGGCGACAGTGGAGCCTGTCTTGATGCGCCTGATCCTGAATATCCTCTGGCTCATCTTCGGCGGCTGGATTTCCGGCCTTCTATGGTTGCTGGGCGGCGCGATCCTGGCGCTGACCGTCGTCGGCCTGCCGTGGACGTTCGCAGCGTGGCGCATCGCCAGCTATTCGTTCTGGCCCTTCGGCCGCGAGATCGTGTGGCAGGACACGCATCCTGTCGCTGGCTGTGTCGGCGTCGTGTTGAACATCGTCTGGTTCGTCGTGGCCGGCTGGTACATCGCCCTGACGCATTTGATCATCGCCGTGGCGGAGTTCGTCTCCATTATCGGCATTCCGTTCGCGCTGAAGGATCTCGAATTGGCCAAGCTGGCGCTGGCGCCGGTCGGACGCACCATCCGCGACAAGGCCTGACCCAAAAGAAAACGCCGACGTCAAACGACGTCGGCGCTGCAAAATTTTGTCCCTGGATGGGATCAGCCCGGCGAGATCATCTTTTCCGGCCGCACGGCTTCATCGAACTCCGCGTCCGTCAGATAGCCGCCGCCGACAGCCTCTTCGCGCAACGTGGTGCCGTTCTTGTGCGCGGTCTTGGCGATCTTGGCGCACAGATCATAGCCCAGCTTGCCGTTCAGAGCGGTGACCAGCATCAGCGAGTTGTTCAGGCCGCGCGCAATATTATCCTCGCGCGCCTCAATGCCGACGACGCAGTTGTCGGTGAAGCTGATGGCCGCGTCGGCGACCAGGCGCACCGACTGCAGGAAGTTGTAGGCCATCACGGGGTTGTAGACGTTCAGCTCGAAATGGCCTTGCGACCCGGCGAAGGTCAGGGCGGCGTTGTTGCCGAACACCTGGACGCAGACCTGGGTCAGGGCTTCGCATTGCGTCGGATTGACCTTGCCCGGCATGATCGACGAGCCCGGCTCGTTTTCCGGCAGCGCCAATTCGCCCAGACCCGAACGCGGGCCGGAGCCCAGGAAGCGGATGTCGTTGGCGATTTTGAACAGGCTGGCGGCGACCGTGTTGATGGCGCCGTGGCTGAAGACCATGGCGTCGTGGGCGGCCAAGGCCTCGAACTTGTTCGGGGCCGTCGTGAAGGGCAGGCCGGTGATCTCGGCGATCTGGGCTGCAACCTTCTCGGCGAAGCCGATGGGCGCGTTCAGACCGGTGCCGACGGCGGTGCCGCCCTGCGCCAGTTCCATCAGGGCCGGCAGCGTCTGTTCGATGCGCTTGATGCCGTTTTCAACCTGCTGGGCGTAGCCGCCGAACTCCTGGCCCAGCGTCAGAGGCGTGGCGTCCTGGGTATGGGTGCGGCCGATCTTGATGATGTGCGCCCAGGCCTTGGCTTTAGCGTCCAGGGCGGCGTGCAGATGTTTCAACGCCGGGATCAGGTCGTTGACCACCTGTTCGGCGCAGGCGACGTGCATGGCCGTGGGATAGGTGTCGTTGGACGACTGGCTCATGTTGACGTGGTCGTTGGGATGGACCGGCTTCTTGGAGCCCATCTCGCCGCCCAGAATCTCGATCGCGCGATTCGAGATCACCTCATTGGCGTTCATGTTCGATTGGGTGCCCGAACCCGTCTGCCAGACCACCAGCGGAAAGTGGTTGTTCAGCTTGCCTTCGATAACCTCATTGGCGGCCTTGATGATGGCGTCGGCCAGAGCCGGATCCAGCTTGCCCAAGTCGCGGTTGGTCTCGGCGGCCGCACGCTTGACGATGCCCAAGGCGCGCACGACCGGCAGGGGCTGCTTCTCCCAGCCGATCTTGAAGTTTCCGAGCGACCGCTGCGCCTGAGCGCCCCAGTAGCGATCGGCGGCGACTTCGATCGGGCCGAAGGTGTCGGTCTCTGTGCGGACGTTGCTCATGCGCGTAAATCTCGTCTCTCAGGCGTGGCGATGGGTTGCGCGGCGGTGTAGCACGAGAGCCATGCAGGGCAAGAAGAGCGCGGATATGAGACGAGGGCTGATCGCCGTGGCGGCGCTGTCGGCGCTGGCGGGCTGCGTGACTGTTCAGCCTGAATCCACAATGCCCCGTGTGGCCCTCGATACGACAGCCGGCAAGATTGTCCTGGCGCTGAATGCAGCCGCTGCGCCGATCACGACATGCAATTTCATCGGCTACGTTGTTACCGGTGATTATGATGCGGGCACGTTCTTCAGGACCGTCAGCCGCGAAACCAATACCGCCAGCCGCTATCCCATCGACGTGATCCAGGCGGCGACGCCACGCGGCAGCGACGACGCCTCGCGACCACCGATCACTCTTGAACGGACACGAGACACTGGCCTGCGTCATACGGCCGGCGCGGTGTCCATGGCGCGGGACGGACCGGACAGCGCCACATCCAGTTTCTTCATCGTCACACAAGATACGCGGAGCCTGGACTTTGGCGGAGGGCGGAATCCTGACGGTCAGGGCTTCGCCGCATTCGGCGCTGTGGTCGAAGGGCTGGATGTCGCGCGCAGAATTCAGCGGATGCCCGCGAATTCTGAGGAGCAGCTTACGCCGCCCGTGACGATCCGCTCTGCGCGCTTGCTGGATGCTGCGCCCGCCGTCTGCATAAAGTCGATGCGACCGTGACCGCCGGCTGGACCGGGACCGGCAAGGTCCGGGCGCGTGAAGACGGCGACGCGGTCGAGATCGTCATCGATGGCCTGACGACCCAGGCCAAATACTATAAGCCGCTGGTCTATGAATTCATGCGCAAGGAATGGCGCGGAGCCAGACCATCATGGGGCGACCATGTCGTAGAAATCCGCATGGAGCATGTCGGCGAACCGCCCTGGATGGACCTCGACAATCTGGCCAAGGCCTTGCTCGACTCCATCAAGGGCTATCTGTTCCACGACGACGCTCAGGTCGCGCGGCTGCTGGTCGAAAGACGCGAAGGCGAAAGAGAGCGGATTCTGATCCGCTCCTATCCACGCAAGGACTGATGGCGGCTATTTCTTGCGGAACTGGTCCAGCGAAACGACCTTGGGGCCGTCCGAAATCGGCGGCATGTCTTGGGGCGGGGTCGGCTCGTCTTCGACCTCGTCCAGAAGCTGCGGGTCTTCGAACTGCAGTAGGAATTGGACGCTGGGATCGTAGAAGCGCGTGATCGCGGAATAGGGGATGACCAGGCTCTTGGGCATGCCGCCGAAGCGCAGCTTGACCGAGAAACGCTCAGGCTCGACGCGCAGGTCGTCGTACTGGTGCTGCAGAACGACCGTCATCTCTTCCGGATATTTCGCCAGAATGTCAGGGGCCACGCTGACGCCGACGGCGCGCGTCTTGAAGGTAATGTAGAAGTGGTGGGCGCCGGGCAGGCCCTCGGCCAGCACGCGTTCCAGCGCGGCACGCATGACGCCGCGCAGGGCTTCCTGCGCCAGCTGTTCGTACCGCATCTCATCGACCGGAGGGGCCTGGTCGCTCATCGTCACCTCACATCAGAGCGCGACTGATAGCGGCGCAGGGCCGTAGGCGAAAGGTGTCATGAAGGTAAAGCGCCGGGATTCTGGCGCCACGCTCCCGATCATCTTTTGGAAAGTGCCGGGGGTTCTGTTGCCAGGCCCCCCGACGGGCCCCGCCCAGGGATCTGAACCCCTAGGACTTAAGATTCGAAATCACTCGAACCGCATTACGCGGCGAGAGCGACTTCTCCAGCGAAGTTATCGTTCGCAGTTAGAAAATGGCCCGATACGGTGGGCCAGGACGAGCGAAAGCAATCCTCTTTACACGTCCGTCGATGCTAGTCGGCCCCATGCTGCCTCCGCCGATAACGCGGGGAGAAATTTGGTGGAGCCGCCGGGAATCGCACCCGGGTCCGGTCCGCTTATTACAAGCGCGTTTATCGCTATAGTCCGGCCGAAACCGGACCAGACGAATATAGGCGCAGCCGTGAGGCATTCCAAGCGCCGGATTGCACTCAGGCGCGGCGCCACTCCGGAGTCTGGTTTCGGAACCACGTCAACTGACGTTTGGCGTAGTTGCGGGTAGCTTGTTTAAGGGCGGCGATCGCGTCGTCGCGGGCCAGATCGTGGGACAGGTAGGCGGCCAGTTCTCTGACCCCGACCGCCTTCATGGCGGGCAGGGCGGGGTTCAAGCCACGGTCCAAGAGGGCTTGGACTTCGTATATCGCTCCCTGATCAATCATCAGGTCCACGCGCTGGTCGCAGTTTGCATAGAGTTGCTGGCGCTCAGGCTCCCTGACCCATCCGGTCCATGAATCCGGCGCCAACAAGGGCTGAGTGTCGGCCTTCCAGGCGCTAAGCGCACGACCGCTGGCGATGAAAACGCTCATGGCTCGAACCAGTCGCTGTCGGTCTCCCTGTTCGATGGCCTGCGCCGCCTCAAGATCGATCTGGGCCAGGCGCTGGCGAAAAGCTGACTCGCCGAGCGCCGTGTAGTCAGCATCCATCTGATCGCGCACCGCGCTCGGCACCGCGGGAATATCGGCCAAGCCTCGCGTCAGGCTGGTAAAATAGAGGCCGGTACCGCCCACCAGAATGGCCGGGCGGCCTTGATCGCGAAGGTCGTCGAGCAACGCCATTACCGCGCGGCTCCAGCGTCCGACCGACCAGGCGTCGGCCGCATCTGCGACGCCATACAGTCGATGATCGGCTTGGGCTTCATCCTCAGCCGAGGGGCGGGCCGTCAGGATACGCAGGTCGGCGTAGAGCTGCTGGCTGTCGGCATTGATGATCACCGCGCCCGTTTCGTGCGCCATCTTCAGCGCCAGCGCCGACTTGCCCGAGGCCGTCGGGCCGGCGATCAGGGTGATTGGGGGCTGCTGGGACAAATCGTGGCTCGCGAGACGGGTTCGAGGGCGATAGAACGCGCGCATCATCGCCTGCAAGTCTTCTGGAGACCGCCTTGGTCGAACGCTCCGCCGTCATCGCCGCCCTCGACGCCATCATCGATCCGGTTTCCGGCCAGGGGCTGGTCGCCGCCGGTCTGGTTCAGGGTCTGGTCGTGGCTGAGGATCGCGCGGGGTTTGCTCTGGAAGTCGATCACACTCAAGCGGCCGCCTACGCGCCGGTTCGTGACGCAGCGGAGGCTGCGCTGAAGGCCATTCCCGGCATGGCGCGCGTCTCTGTCATTCTGACTGCCGAGACCAAGCCTGCTGCTGCGCCGCGCACGGCGAGCCTGTCAAAGGCGGCTGTCGATCAGGGCCGCGCCAAGGCGCCCGTCCCGACCGATCGTCCGGCCCATGTTCGCCGCGTCCTGGCCGTCGCCAGCGGCAAGGGCGGGGTGGGCAAGTCCACGGTCGCGGTGAATTTGGCCGCTGCGCTTTCGTCGCGCGGGCTTTCGGTCGGCATTCTCGACGCCGATGTCTATGGGCCGTCGCTGCCGACCATGCTGGGCATCAGCGGCCAACCCGCCTACGAGGACGGCGCCATCGTGCCGCACGTCGCTCACGGGTTGAAGGCCATGTCGGTCGGCCTTTTGACCAAGATGGACGACGCCATGATCTGGCGCGGACCCATGGCGTCGCAGGCCATCACACAGATGCTGACCCAGACGCGTTGGGGAACGGCTGATGCGCCGCTGGACGTGCTGGTGGTCGATCTGCCGCCGGGCACGGGCGATGTCCAGCTGACGCTGATCCAGAAGACGCCCCTGGATGGGGCGGTAATCGTTTCGACGCCGCAGGAAGTCGCTCTGGCCGATGCCCGGCGCGCCCACACTCTGTTCCAGCGCGTCAATGTCCCGACGTTTGGCCTGATCGAGAACATGAGCGGGCCAGTCTTTGGCGAAGGCGGGGGCAAGGCCGAGGCCGAGCGCCTGTCCATCCCATTCTTGGGCGCCTTGCCGCTGGACGCCGCCTTGCGAGAGGGCGGCGATGCCGGACGACCGCCGGTCGCAACCGATCCACAGGGCGATCTCGCCGGCCGCTTCGCCGAAATCGCCGCGCGCGTCTCGGCGGCGCTCGGACTATAGAAAAAGACGCCGCAAGGGGTTTTCAAACGCAACCCTGTTCGCCACCTTGGGTGCTGCAGATGCCCAAGGAGATCCAATGAGCCTCGACGCCCTGTTCAGCCCCTTTACGATCAAGGGGCTGACACTGCCCAACCGCATCGTCATGGCGCCCATGACGCGGTCCTTCTCGCCGAACGGCATCCCGACCTCCGACGTCGCCGCCTATTATCGCCGTCGCGCCGAGGGCGGAGTGGGTCTGATCGTCACCGAGGGCACGGTCGTCGAGCGTCCGGCGGCGCGCAACGACGCCAATGTTCCGGTCTTCCACGGCGAAGCGCTGCCGGAGTGGAAGTCCGTGGTGGAAGAGGTTCATGCCGCCGGCGGCCTGATCGCGCCGCAGATCTGGCACGTGGGCTCGGCGCGGGGACGCGGCGAGGACTGGGCACCTCTGGGCAAGGTGGACAGCCCCTCGGGCATTACCATGCCGGGCAAGACCAGGCTGGAGCCGATGACAGAGGAGGATGTCGCCGACACCATCGCCGCTTTCGGCCGGTCCGCCCGCGCGGCTCGCGACCTCGGCTTCGACGCCGTCGAAATCCACGGCGCCCACGGCTATCTGATCGATCAGTTCTTCTGGGGCGGCCTGAATGCGCGCGAGGACCGCTGGGGCGGACCGACCATCGCCGACCGCGCCCGCTTCGGCGCCGAGGTCGTGAAGGCGGTGCGTGAGGGCGTCGGCGACGACATTCCCGTCATCCTGCGCCTGTCGCAGTGGAAGCTTCAGGATTACACGGCTCGCATCGCCGAGACGCCGGAGCAGATGGTCGAGTGGCTGACGCCACTGTCGGACGCCGGCGTGGACGTCTTCCACTGCTCGCAGCGCCGCTTCTGGGAGCCGGAGTTCGAAGGCTCGGACCTGAACTTCGCCGGCTGGACCAAGAAGCTGATGGGCAAGCCCACGATCACCGTCGGATCCGTGGGCCTGGACGGCGAGTTCATAGCGGCCTTCGGCGGCGAAGGTTCAAAGCCCGCTTCGCTGGACGGTCTTTTGCGCCGTCTGGAGAACGAGGAATTCGATCTGGTCGCCGTCGGCCGCGCGCTGCTGGCCGATCCTCAGTGGGTCGCCAAGATCCGCGACGGCCGCGAAGACGAACTGCGCAACTTCGAACGTTCGGACCTGATGACCCTGTCCTGATCGGGAAACGTCGAGCCGGTCATGCCGGCTCGACGATCACGCCCGTGCCGTAGCACAGCACCTCGGTCACGCCCGGCATGATCTCCGTCGCGTCATAGCGGACGGCCAGGATGGCGTTGGCGCCGTGGGCTTGGGCGTGTTTGACCAGTTCGTCATAGGCTTCCTGACGCCCGGCCTCAGCAAGCTTCACATAGGCGCCGACGCGGCCGCCCAGCATGGACTGGACCCCGCCGATGGCGTCGGAGATGGCGTTGCGAGAGCGGACCGTGACACCGCGCACCAGGCCGATGTGGCGCGTCACGCGAAAGCCGGGCAGGTCGTTGGTCGTGGTGACGTACATCTGTTTCTCCTAGCGGCGTTCCAGCACGCGGAAGGTGAAGGCATGATCGTCCTTCTCGCCTGCCGGGTGCGATTCTGACGATACCTCGACCCAGGCGGTTTCGTCGAATGCCGGAAAGACGGCGTCGCCTTCGGGAGAAGCCTCGACCTCGGTGATGTACAGGCGCCTGGCGCGGGGCAGGGATGCCTCGAACAAGGCGGTGCCGCCGATGATGCAGATTTCCTCGACGCCATCGTCCTCGGCGGTTTCGCGTCCGATCTCGATGGCCTCGTCCAGAGTGGCGCAGACCAGCGCGCCCTTGGACATGCCGTCTGTTTCGTAGGATTCGTCACGCGTCAGCACGATGTTCAGACGACCGGGCAGAGGCTTCAGCGGCAGGCTCTCCCAGGTCTTTCGGCCCATCAGGCAGGGCTTGCCCACGGTGATGGCCTTGAAGCGCTGCAGGTCGCTGCGCAGCCGCCAGGGCAAGGCGCCGTTTCGGCCGATGACGCCGTTGCGTCCACGCGCGACGACCAGGGAAATGAGGGGCTGGGGCAAGAACCTTGACCGTATCGATGCGTTGAGGTGGCCCATCCCATGGACGCGAGCCCCGTCATGAGCAAGTACATCCCCGCCATCGTAGTCGGTTTCGTAGTCGCGTTCGTCATCAGCGGTGGGCTGGCGTTCTTGTTCTCATCCGCCGGAGCCGACGCCGGCTATCTGCCGATGATGGTCGGCGCATTCTTGGGCGTATTCACCGCCTACATCATGGCCAATCTGGCGGGCACAAAAATGGGGAAGTCGGCGACGGCGGAGCAGAAGCAGGCCGCACTGGCGTTTCGCCCTCAGTTTCACGATCAGGCTTTGCTGATCGTCTATCGCGAAGGCTTCGTGGGCAAGGCCGCCGGAATGAACCTGTCGGTGGACGACAAGTTCGTGGCGCAGCTGAAGAGCCCGCGTTTCACCGCCATTTCGGTCTCGCCGGGCGGACACCAGGTGTCGATGGCGTTCGGCGGTCTGGCGGGCAACCAGAACAAGCCGACGCTTGAGGGATTCATCGCTGCGCCCGGCGACGTGATCGCGTTTCGCGCCACCATGCAGATGGGCATGATGAAGAACCGGATCGTGGTCGAGCGCATCGAAACGGACGACGCCTTGGTCGCGCGTCTGAAGCCGATGATCATGATTGCGCCAGAGACTTAGGATTAGGTCTGAGGCTCCAGCCACTTCAGCCATTTGCGCTGCATGGCCTTATCCAGATCGACACCCGCCCGCGCGCAGTAGATCAGCAGAATCCCCAGCACATCCGCCGCTTCGTCACCCAGCGCCTGGCTGTCGGGCGCGCCTCGTACGCGGCCTGTCAGCCGCAGGTGCTCGGCGGTCAGTTCGCCAAGCTTTTCCTGAAGCTTGCGCAGGGCCCAATCGCGGTCGCGGTCGATATCGTGTTCGGCGGCATAGATGTCGGAGATGCGAAGAACCGACGCGGTCAGATCGCGCAGATCCATCTGTTCAGCGACGCTCGGCGCTGACGCCGTCCGCCGCGAAGGCCTGAAGGCGCGACCGGGCGTCGGCGTCGTTCAGCGCATAGGCGTCGAGGAAATCCTCCGTCGCCCGGATGATCTGATCAAACTGCTCGCCTTGCGCCGTCCCCGGCAGCTGGTGGTCAGCGCCCGCGAAGATCATGAGAGTTTTGTCGCCGGCCGGGCTGTTGTCGAACGGCGCGCGATGATCGCGCCAATCGCTGACGAAGCCGGGCACCAGATCCTGATCGCCAGTGATCACCAACAGCGGACGGTCAAGCGTGCGGTAGCTGTCTGAGGTGACGAGGCCGGGGATGGAGCCGGCCGAAGAAAAGGCGATCACGCCTTTTACCGCCGGGTCGCCTGCTGGCCCGGCAGCCGTAACGGCGCCGCCCTCGATCACGGACATCAGAGAGCCAAACGAATGCCCCGCCACGATCAGCGGTTTGTCCGAATGCGCATGGGCGGCGATGCCGCGTGCGACGCCCAGGTCGATCAGCCTGGTCGAGAAGGCGGCGCGATTGTCATATTTCTCATGTTCGGGATGGCGCAGGGAATCGACGTGCAGCGGTGCGATTACCGTGAAACCATACGCCGCCCAGGCTGACAGAATGCGAGCATAGGCCGTCGGCGAGCCGTTATAGCCGTGACTGAACACCACCACGCCGCGTTCGATCGGAGCGGTCCAGATGCTGATCGGTATGGCCCGACCGTCCGGCGCCGGCACCCTGATTTGTACCGGTGTGATCTCTGCGGCTTCAACGGCGGATGAGATCGGCTGGGCGATCGCCGACGTTGCCGGCGTCGCGAGCAGAATGAAACCAAGAGAGAAAGCGCGGATCATCGTGAATGACCTTAAACGGCGACGGCGGCCTTGATGTGCGGCCAGGCTTCGTAGCCTTCGAGGGTGAAGTCCGAGAGGTCGAAGGCGAACAGGTCGGTCTTGGGCGCGATCTGCATGACGGGCAGGGGCAAGGGCTCGCGAGTCAGCTGAAGCTCGGCCTGCTCAAGGTGGTTCAGATAAAGATGGGCGTCGCCAAAGGTGTGGACGAAGTCGCCCGGCTCCAGCCCCACGACCTGGGCTAGCATCATCGTCAGCAAGGCGTAGGAGGCGATGTTGAACGGCACGCCCAAAAAGACGTCGGCACTGCGCTGATACAGCTGGCAGCTTAGTTTTCCGTCAGCGACGAAGAACTGGAACAGGCAATGGCATGGCGGCAGCGCCATGTCGTCGACATCGGCCGGGTTCCAGGCGGTGACGATGTGGCGGCGGCTGTTGGGATTGGTCTTCAGTCCATGAACCAGTTTTTCGATCTGGTCGATGACGCGGCCGTCCGGCGCAGTCCAGGACCGCCATTGCTTGCCATAGACCGGGCCCAGCTCGCCCTCGGCGTCGGCCCATTCGTCCCAGATGCGAACGCCATTGTCCTTCAAATAGGCGATGTTGGTTTCGCCACGCAGGAACCATAGCAGTTCTATGATGATCGACCGTAGATGCAGCTTCTTGGTCGTCAGAACGGGAAAGCCCTTGGACAGATCGAACCGCATCTGGCGGCCGAAGACGCCCAAGGTGCCGGTGCCGGTGCGATCGTCGCGGCGCACGCCATTGTCAAGGATGTTGCGCAGCAGGTTCAGATACTGCCATTCCGGATGATCGACGGGCGCGGCGCCGGCGCGCGACTGAACATCGGCAAGGATCATCTGGATGGTCATGAGGCGCAGGTTGCCTCAGAAAACCGATTCGTGTTTCGGGAAATCGCGGCCGTCTGACGAGAGTCCACAGGAATCGAATCAGCCGCCAAAACCGCCTTCTTCGAGGAAGGCCTGTTCTTCAGGCGTTGTGTGGCGGCCCAGCGCGGCGTTGCGGTGCGGGAAGCGGCCGAAGCGGACGATGATGTCGCGGTGCAGCTTGCCCCATTTTTCCAACTCTTCGTCGCCAGCGACCAAGGCCATGTAGCGGTCCTGATCCTCGATCTGTTCAGAATGTTCGAACGGCAGAAGCAGGAAGTTCTTCAACGCCGGCTCGACCGCCAGGTGCAGGTCGCGCGCCACGGCCTGGTTTGCGAACATCAGGGCCAGAGGATCGGTGGCGAACTGATGCGCCGTGCCGCGAAAACTGTTTCGGGGATACTGGTCCAGCAGGATCAACAGCGCCAAGGCGCCCTCGGCCGTGTTCATCCAGTCGTCCCGTTCGCGGCGTGCGGCGGCCCAATGCAGGGCGTGGCCTCGCTCGCGGAAGTCGGCGTCGAACGCCTCGTCCTTGGCGAACCACTTGTCGGGTCCGGCCTCTTTCCAGAAGGCGACGACATCGGAAGGGGTTATGAAGGCGGTCATGACCCAGACCCTACCCAATCCGCTGCCCGTCTTCCACGACCGCGACTGCGACCTTTCGATCATTCGCGGCAAGCGCGTGGCCATGATCGGTTACGGCAGCCAGGGCCGCACCCATGCGCTGAACCTGCGCGATTCGGGCGTGACCGACATCGTCGTGGGGCTGAAGGCCGGATCGAAGACGCGCGACCTGGCCCGCGCCGACGGGTTCGCGGTGATGACGGCCGCACAGGCCGCGGCTGGCGCCGACGTCGTCGCCGTGATGACGTCGGACGAGGCGCATCGCGATCTGTGGCGCGACGAGCTGGAGCCGAACGTGCGGCCGGGCGCAGCCCTGGTCTTCGCCCACGGCCTGTCGGTGCGATTCGGCCTGGTCGAACCGCGCGCGGATCTGGACGTCATCCTGGCCTCGCCCAAGGGGATCGGCCCGCGCATCCGCGATCTCTACGAAGCCGGGGAGGGAGTCTTCTGTCTGTTTGGGGTGCAGCACGACGCGACGGGCGGGGCGCACGCGCTTGGCCTGTCCTATGCGGCGGCCTTGGGCTGCGCGCGCAAGGGCATCCTGGAAACGACGATGCGCGACGAGTGCGAGAGCGACCTGTTCGGCGAACAGGTGGTGCTGTGCGGCGGCATCGCCGAACTGATCGACGCGGCCTTCATGAAGCTGGTCAATGCCGGCTATCCGCCCGAGGTGGCGTGGTTCGAATGTTTTTACGAGACCAAGCTGGTGACCGACCTGATGTACGAACGCGGCATCGCGGGCGCCTTCGCCAAGATTTCGAACACGGCGGAATACGGGGCCTATCTGACCGGACCGCGCATCATCGGAGCCGAGGCTCGCCAGGCGATGGATCAGGTGCTGGCCGAGGTGCAGGGCGGGGCGTTCGTGCGGCGACTGATGGCCGATTATGACACGGGCTCGCCCGATCTGACCGCACGCCGAAAGGCGCTGGGCTTAAGGACCATCGAGTCGGTTGGAGCGCATCTGAATGCGGTGGCGCGCCAGGCGATGGAGAGCGCGGCGAACGACGACTGACGCGGCTCTGGCAGCGGGCGAAGACCCGCTGTCGCATCGTCGATTATTCTGAGGAGAAGATGGTCGGAGTGAGAGGATTCGAACCTCCGACCCCTGCGTCCCGAACGCAGTGCTCTACCAGGCTGAGCCACACTCCGACCGTGGGGGCTGGCCTGGCGGCGTCGCCCCGAAGTGAGGACGCGGCTTATAGCCATGGGTTCGATAGGCCGCAAGCGCCCATTTCGACCCATCTTCACGGTAAGCGAAAATAGTCCTGAAAGAGGGTGTTGCATCCCAAAACGGCTTGGCGTATCTGACCGCCTCCGCCGCACAGAGTGCTTCGGAAACGCCGGTCCTGCTGGGGAATGGTGTAATGGTAACACTACGGTTTTTGGTACCGTCATTCTAGGTTCGAGTCCTAGTTCCCCAGCCATCCGCCGACAAAGGTCGGCGCCGCCGAACCACTCCACAGCTTCAGCATTATCATCTGCGCCAGGGCTTCCGTTCGGATGCCCGGCTACCTAGCTTGACCGCAGATTGCTGCTGAGGAGAACGATGATGGTCACCGCCAAAGAAAAGCGCCTGGCGCCCCTGAGGACGCCGACGAGCCTGTCGGAGGAGGCGACCCAGAGCATTTCCGCCGCTCTGACCGGGCTGCTGGCCGATACGTTCGCCCTCTACATCAAGACCAAGAATTTCCATTGGCACGTCTCAGGCCCGCATTTCCGGGACTATCATCTGATGCTGGACGAGCAGTCGGCGGAAATCCTGGCCATGACCGATCCGATGGCCGAGCGGGCGCGCAAGATCGGCGGGACCACGCTGCGCTCCATCGGTCAGATCGCCAAGGAATCACGCATCGCCGATAACGACGCCGATTACGTCGATCCGCTGGATATGCTGGCCGAGCTTCGCGACGATAACGGTGAACTGATCGGCCGGATGCGCGAGGTGCATGACTTGTGCGACGAGCATAACGACGTCGCAACCGCCAGCTTGCTGGAGAACTGGATCGACGAGAGCGAAAAGCGCGTCTGGTTCCTGTTCGAATCGGGTCGCCGGGGCAACGGCTGAGGAACCGCAGCGCTTGCGCCGTCTTATGTATCGTCGATAGTCGATTACGGACGGCGCAGGAGAGGCGTGTGAAGCAGGGTGCGGTGATCTGCGGTTTGGCGATTGTAGGCGTGCTGGCGGCCTCGCCCGCCTCAGCCGATATGTCCAAGGCGTTCGGTAATACGATCGTGTCCCATTATCCGAACGGACAGTGGGTCAGGCACTATTTTGAGCCGGATGGACGCTTCACCTCGCAGTTTTCGGACGGGCGACGTGTGGCGGCCCGCTGGTCGGCCGAGGGTGACAAGATTTGTTTGTCCGGCTTCAGCCCGCGCCAGATCCTGCCGCGCTTCTGCAGCCGGATGGTCGAGGCCGATGTTGGCGACACCTGGCGCGCCCGCGATCCCTTGGGACGCTCCATTCGCAACGAACTGGTCGCTGGCCGTCGCTGAGGCCTTGCCCTGAGCGGCGTCACCCTCTAGAGGCGACCGCCTACCCGATGCGGATGTGGCGGAACTGGTAGACGCACTGGATTTAGGTTCCAGCGCCGAGAGGCGTGGAGGTTCGAGTCCTCTCATCCGCACCAGACAAAAAAGGCCCCGGAGCGATCCGGGGCCTTTCTTTATTCTTGGCCTATCGCCCTTGCGAGCTACTTGAGGCCGATAGATGGGCCTGCCGCGATTGGTGCGACAGGCCCGGTTTGGTCTTAGCTGATTGGCGGCACGGGCGGCGGCGGGACGTCGCGGTCCGTTTCGTGAACCTCGACCAGACCGCGACCCAGGTGGCTCTTGCGATAGCCATACAGGAAGTAGATCACCAGGCCGATGCCGCCCCAGATCGGCAGCACCATCTTGGCGTCGTGCGGCAGATTCCAGAACAAAAAGGCGCAGCCGAACGCCGACAGGGGCGCGAACACCCAGATCAGCGGCGTACGGAACGGACGGCGACGGTTCGGATCCTTGACCCGCAGCACCAGCACAGCGATCGACACCATGAAGAAGGCGAACAAGGTGCCCGAGTTCGAGATGTCGGCCAGCTGACCGACCGGGAACAGGGCGCCGGCGATGGCGACTGCGATGCCGGTGGCGGCGGTCACGATATAGGGCGTCTTCCACTTGGGGTGGATCTTGGTCAGGCCTTCCGGCAGCAGACCGTCGCGCGCCATCACGAAGAAGATGCGGGTCTGACCGAAGATCATCATCAGGATGACCGACGGCAGGGCCAGCAGGGCGGCGGTGCCAAGTGCGTTGCCGATCTGGGGGTGACCGACGACGCGCAGAACGTGGGCCAGGGCCTCGTTGGAGCAGACCAGCATTTCGGCGTTGGCGGGCAGGGCGCAGGCGGCGACGAAGGCAGGCGAGCCCGGCTGAACAGCTTCACCGGCGGCGCCCAGAACTGGCTGAGCGCCGATGGCGCCGGCGGCGCCGAGCGCGACCAGCAGATAGAAGACCGTACAGATGGCCAAAGAGCCGATCAGGCCGATGGGCACGTTGCGCTGCGGGTTCTTGGTCTCTTCGGCCGCCGTCGAAACGGCGTCGAAGCCGACATAGGCGAAGAAGATCGAGGCCGCGGCGCCGACGATGCCCATCCCCGAGTATTGGCCGAAGAGGCCATTGGGAGCGAACGGCGACAGGTTGGCCGACTTAATGACAGGCAGGGTGATGACGATGAAGACCGTCAGGGCGACGACTTTGATAGCGACCAGGATTGCATTGACCCGGGCCGATTCCGTGGTGCCGACCATCAGCAGAGCCGTCACCAGCAGGGCCACGACGATGGCGGGGATGTTGACGATCCCGGCCGAGAAGTCAGGCGTGGGGATGAAGCCGTTCATCGACCAGGTCGGCCCGGCGGATAGGAGGTCGGGGAAATCGAATCCGAGCCCCTGTTCTATCAGCCCCAGCACATACCCCGACCAACCGACCGACACGGCCGAGGCGGCCACGGCGTATTCCAGGATCAGCGCCCAACCGACCGTCCAGGCCAGCAGTTCGCCCATCACGGCGTAGGTGTAGGTGTAGGCTGAGCCCGAAACCGGGGCCATCGACGCGAGTTCGGAGTAGCAGAGCGCTGCGACCGCGCAGACGGCGCCGGCGATGACGAAGCTGATCATCATGCCCGGTCCGGCCTTTTGGGCGGCCGAAGCGGTCAGGACGAAGATTCCGGTGCCGATGATGGCCCCGATCCCCAGAAGCGTTAGTTGAATAGGACCAAGCGACCGGTGAAGCGACTTCTTCTCGGCCGTGGCAAGGATCGCGTCGAGCGACTTAACGCGCCACATAAAATACCCCCACGTTTTGATGCAGCCCCTCGGCTGCTTGGGGCGGACGCTAGCGACGGATGAGGCGGCGCGCAACGCGCATGACGGGGTGGTTAAGGCGCGACGACGCTTTCGTGATCACACGTCGGCAGGCTAGAGGCGACGCATGCTGCCCATCCACGCCGTTCTGGAACCGCTGAAAGTCGCCCTGAGCGCGGGCAATACGGCCGTGCTGGCGGCGCCGCCGGGGGCGGGCAAGACGACGGTCGTGCCACTGGCCCTGGTGGATCAGCCCTGGCTGGACGGCAAGGTGCTGGTGCTGGAACCGCGACGCCTGGCCGCACGGGCGGCGGCAGACCGGATGGCGACGACTCTGGGCGAGCAGCCGGGCGGGACGGTAGGCTATCGCACCCGACTGCAGAGCAGGATCGGCCCGAACACACGCATCGAGGTGATCACCGAGGGCGTCTTCACGCGAATGATTCTGGACGATCCGGGGCTGGACGGCGTGGGCGCAGTCTTGTTCGACGAGTTCCATGAACGCAGCCTGGACGCCGACCTCGGGCTGGCGTTGGCGAGAGACACGCAAAAGCTGCTGCGCGAGGACCTGCGGCTGCTGGTCATGTCCGCGACGCTGGATGTGGTCGGGGTCTCGCGCCTGCTCGACGGCGCGCCGGTGATCGAGGCCGAGGGACGGGCCTGGCCGGTCGAGACCCGGTATCTGGGCCGCAATCCGTCCGAACGGTTCGAAGAAGCGGTGGCGCGCGCCTGCCTGACAGCGCTGGGCGAGGAGACGGGGTCGGTGCTGGTCTTCCTGCCAGGGCAGGGTGAAATCCATCGGGTCGCTCGGCTTGTGAACGAGCGGCTGCGGCTACCGAACATCGATGTCGTGCCCCTGTACGGCGGACTGGACCGGGCCGAACAGGACCGGGCTATCGAACCGGCGGCTGTGGGGCGGCGCAAGCTGGTGCTGGCGACCTCGGTCGCGGAAACCAGTCTGACCATCGAAGGCGTGCGGGTCGTGATAGACGGCGGCCTGTCGCGCGTGCCGCGATTCGAACCCTCCAGCGGTTTGACCCGGCTGGCGACGGTCAAGGTCAGCCGATCCTCCGCGGAACAGAGGCGCGGCCGGGCCGGGCGCACCGAGCCGGGCGTTTGCTACCGCCTGTGGGATGAGGAACAGACGCGCGGGTTGGTCCCGCATCAACGGCCGGAAATCCAGGAGGCGGACCTGACCGGGCTGGCCCTGGACCTGGCCCGGTGGGGCGCACGCTCGGCGGAGGGGCTGGCCCTGCTCGACCCGCCGCCGGCTGGAGCCTTGGCCGAGGCGCGCAAGGTGCTGACACGGTTGGGGGCGCTGGATGCCGATGGCGGACTGTCGAAACACGGGCTTAGGCTGACCAAGATTCCGCTGTCGCCGCGGCTGGGCCATATGGTGGCCGTGGCGTCCGACGCCGGCGACGCGATGACGGGCGCACGGATCGCGGCGGTGTTGAGCGAGCCGGGTCTGGGCGGATCGAGCGTCGATCTGGCGGATCGCCTGATCGGGCTGGAGCGCGATCGGACGCAGAAAGCGCGCGATTCGATCAAGCTGGCGGAGCGCTGGGCGCGCGCGGCGGGCGGCAGATCGGTACGGACGATCGATCCTGGACTGCTGCTGGCCGAGGCCTTTCCCGAGCGGATCGCAAGAGCGCGGGGCAAGACGGGTGAATACCTTCTCGCCAGCGGGCGAGGGGCCGTGCTGGAGGCGACCGACCATTTGGCGCGTGAGCCTTGGTTGGCGATCGCCGATCTTGGCGGCGGCGATACGCGCGACCGGGTGCGACTGGCGGCGGCGCTGGCGGCGGACCGGATCGACAGCGATTTGGCGGGCCTGATCTCGACGGAGGACCGGCTGGCGCGCGAACCGTCGGGGCGGTCGGTGATCCGGCGCTCGCGGCGCATCGGGGCCATCGTGGTGGACGAAAAGATTGTCGGCGCGCCGGATGCGAAGACCCTGACTGCCGCCCTTCAGGCCGAGATCGAGGCGGATGGGCTGGGCGCGCTGAAATGGGGCGAGCAGGCGTCGGGTTTACGCGCACGGCTGGCCTTCCTGCACGCGCGCGACCCGGCTTGGCCTGATGTGTCGGATAACGCCCTGCTGGCGGCGCGTGAGGACTGGCTGTGGCCTCTCCTGGAGGGGGCAAAATCGCTTGATGGGATAGCTGACGGTCGTCTGGCCGAGGCCCTGCGCGGACTGATCCCTTGGGACCTACAGCGGCGGCTGGACGAGCTGGCGCCCCCGCGTCTGGTCACGCCGTTGGGCTCAGCGAACATCGACTATGCCGCCGAGGGCGGGCCGCGCGTGGATATTCGGGTGCAGGAACTGTTCGGCGTCACGACGCATCCGACTGTCGGCGGCGTGCCGTTGACCCTCGCCCTGTTGTCGCCGGCGCGACGGCCGGTGCAGGTCACCAAGGACCTGCCGCGCTTCTGGTCGGGGTCGTGGGCGGCGGTGCGTGCGGAGATGCGCGGCCGCTATCCCCGTCATCCGTGGCCAGAAAACCCTGCCGAGGCGCAGGCGACGAACCGGGTCAAACCGCGCGGCGCCTGATCGCCTTGACGCGGCGGGCGGGAAACGGGCATCGCTGGGACAACCGGGAGAAGAAGATGTCCGACGTCCTGCCGAAGAACTCCACCGGCCGCGTGCTGTTCGCCAGCCTGATCGGCACGACGATCGAGTTTTTCGACTTCTACATCTACGCCACAGCGGCCGTCCTGGTGTTTCCGACGCTGTTCTTTCCCGGCGAGGATCCAGGGACGGCTCTGCTGTCCTCGTTCGCGACCTTTTCCATCGCCTTCTTCGCGCGGCCCATCGGCGCCCTGGCCTTCGGACATTTTGGGGACCGGGTGGGACGCAAGGCGACGCTGGTCGCGGCGCTGATGACCATGGGCCTGTCGACGGTGGCCATCGGCCTGTTGCCGACGCACCAGCAGGTCGGCCTGCTGGCGCCCCTGCTGCTGGCCCTGTGCCGGTTCGGTCAGGGGCTGGGCCTGGGCGGCGAGTGGGGCGGGGCGGTGTTGCTGGCGACAGAGAATGCGCCGCCCGGCAAGAAGGCCTGGTTCGGCATGTTCCCCCAACTGGGCGCGCCTATCGGCTTCATCCTCTCCACCACATCCTTCATCGTTCTGACGTCGACGATGAGCGAGACCGCGTTCGAGGGCTGGGGTTGGCGCATTCCATTCCTGGCGAGCGCCGTGCTGGTGTTCGTCGGCCTGTGGGTGCGACTGAAGATCACCGAGACGCCCGAGTTCCAGAAGGCGGTGGACCGTGACGAGCGCGTGAAGGCGCCGGCCGTGACGCTGTTCGCCCATCACAAGGCGGCGCTGGTTCTGGGCACCTTCAGCGGCGTGACGACCTTCACCCTGTTCTATTTGATGACCGTCTTCGCCCTGGGCTGGGCGACGACGGGAATGGGGCTGGCGCGGGCCGATGTGCTGCCGATCCAGTTGATCGGCGTGCTGTTCTTCGCCGCCTTCATCCCCGTGACGGCCTTGCTGGCGGATCGATACGGGCAGGTCAGGGTGCTGATCGCCTCGTCCGTGGGAATCGGCCTGTTCGGCTTTTTGTTCGCGCCGCTGTTCGGCGGCGGTCTTAGCGGCCTGCTGATCTTCTTTGCGCTGGGGTTCGCCCTGATGGGCTGCACCTATGGCCCCATCGGTGCCGCCATGGCGCGGCCGTTCCCGACGGCGGTGCGCTACACCGGCGCGTCGATGGCTTTCAATCTGGCGGGCATCCTGGGCGCATCGCTGGCTCCCTATATCGCGCTGAAGCTGGCTGAGCGGTTCGGGCCGGGGGCTGTCGGCGGCTATCTGGCGATTTCGGCCCTGATCACCATCGCCGCCCTATGGGCATGGGCCGGGTGGCCCCGGAGGAGAAGCGCTAGGCTTCGTCCGTCGCGGCATAGACCATGATGCCGGTGGCGATGGCCAGGTTCAGGCTGTCGGCCCGGCCGCGCATCGGGATCTTGACGTTGACGTCGCAGGCGGCGGCCAGGTCGTCAGTCAGTCCTGCCTGCTCATTGCCCATCAGGATAAGCGACGGCCGTTGCATGACGGCCGAGCGGTGACTGACCTTGGCGTCCAGTCGGGTGCCGACGACGCTGCCGGGCCAGGTCTGGCGCCAGGTCAGGAAAGCCTCGGGCGTCGTCTTGGTGATCGAGACGGCGAAGACCGAGCCCATGGTCGCGCGCACGGCCTCGACCGAATAGGGATCGACGCAATCGCCGATCAGGATGACCCCGCCGCAACCGGCCGCGTCCGCCGTGCGGATGATGGTGCCCAGATTGCCGGGATCGCGCACCTGCTCCAGCGCGACCCAGCAGGGCGCCGAGGCGGGGTTCAGGCTGTCGAGAGGCGCATAGGCCTGTTCGAACACGCCGAGCACGGTCTGCGGATTGTCGCGGCGGCTGATCTTTTCGAGGATGGCGTGGGTGACGACGATGATATCGCCGCCGGCCTTGAGCGTGGCGGCCTTGGCGCGGTCAAGCAACGGATGAGGCCGGGCGTCCTCGCCGACCAGCAGCATCCGGGGCGCGCGCCCCTGGTCCAGCGCCTCGCCGATGAATTTCAGACCTTCGGCCAGGAAGGTGCCGGTCAGGTCGCGTTCCTTGCGCATATGCAGGGCGCGGACGCCCTTGACCGTGTCGTTGGTCAAGGAGGTGATGACGCGTTCGGTCATTGGCTCCACCGCGCGAAGAAGGACAGGCCGATGGCGCGGGCGTCAGGGCCGTCCTCGGACAGGGCAAGTTCGCCCCAGTCGATCCGGCCGCCACGATCCTGGGTCGCCTCGACCATAAGATGCGCCAGGGACAGGCCGGAAACGCGAGCCGCATAGGCGTTCAGCAGCAGGAAATCGGCATCGTCAGCCAGCAGGGCGGCGCAGTCCTTGAGCAGGCCCGGCATATCCTCGAACAGGCGCCAGACTTCACCCGTAGGGCCGCGCCCGTATTTCGGCGGGTCCAGGATTATGCCGTCATACTTCGAGCCGCGACGAACTTCGCGCGCGACATATTTGCGGGCGTCCTCGACAATCCACCGAATTGGATGCTGGGCCAGTCCCGACTGTTCGGCGTTCTCGCGGGCGTAGGCGACAGACTTCTTGGAGGCGTCGACGTGAGTGACCTCTGCGCCCGCGGCGGCTGCAGCCAGGCTGGCGACGCCGGTATAGCCGAACAGGTTCAGGATCTTTGGAGCACGGCCGGCCGAACGTGTGAAGTCCCGCACCCGCCCGTCCAGCCATTCCCAGTTGGCCGCCTGTTCAGGGAAGAAGGCGAGGTGGCGGAAGGGGGTGAACCTGCCGGTGAACTTCACATCGCGCCATTTCAAAGGGAAGGCGTCTATGGGGCCGTGCTTGTCGAACCGCCAGCGACCGCTGTCTTCCTCTTCCTGCTGCGGATCAAAGGTCGCCGTGGCGTTTTCGAAGGCTTTCGGATCGCGGGGCGACCAGAAACACTGCGGCTCGGGCCTGACGACCGTATAGCGGCCATAGCGTTCCAGCTTCTTGCCGTCGCCGCTGTCCAGCAGGGCATAGTCGGACCAGCCGGAGGTCACGAGGGTTTCGGGAGTTTTGGAAAGGACGGGCGCCATCGTCGGGCTGATAGGCGCTCAGGCCGCCTCGCGTCCAGCGTCCAGCGCCACGACGGTCAATTCCGGCATCTGATCGTCGCGATCGTGCGGGGTCTTGTCCCAGACGTGCGGTTCGACCGCCAGCCGCCAGGCTGCATGGACAAAGGCGAGGCTGAGCAGCGCCCAGTATGCCGGCGCAGCCAGCACATCGCCCAGCCGATAATCGAGCCCGGCGCGTCGTGCTCCGACCGCGCAGCTCATCCAGGCGGCGATGACGCCCAGGGCCAGCACGCCTAGCGAGCCTCCGGGCAAAGGCGGCAAGACGCCGGACAGAGCCCAGACGGCGATAGCCAGAACCAGCCAGGCCAGCGTCGGGGCATGGGCGGCCGCCGAAAGGATCGCCGCGCCCAAGGTCATGACCAGCGACAAGATTCCGCGCCGGCCCAAGGCGTTGGGACGCCGCGTATGCACGCCCCAGGTCTGCATATAACCCTTCAGCCACCGGGTGCGCTGGGGCAGCCACCGGTCCATCGCGCCCGGCGGCGTCTCCCACGTCGGACTGTCGATGACGCCGAGCTTCCAGCCCATCGACCACAGGCGAAAGCCCAGGTCGGCGTCCTCAGTGACATTGTGCGCGTCCCAGCCGCCGGCCCCGCGCAGGGCCGTCATGCGGATATGATTGCTGGTGCCGCCAAGCGGGAAAGGCAGGCCCAGCCGCGCCATGCCCGGCAGAGTCACTTCGAACAGGGCCGCATATTCAAAGGCGAACTGCCGATCCAGAAACCAGGAGCCAGGCTTGCCGGATCCACGGATGCGAAGTGGCGCCTGAAGACAACCCAGCCGGGGCTGGGCAACGAAACGCGCCGCCGCCTGACGGAGTTGTTGCGGATGCGGTCGATCCTCTGCGTCATAGATGGTGACCAGATCGCCCCGCGCGTGCGCCAAGGCGTAGTTCAAAGCGCGCGGCTTGGTCTGGGGACTGCCCGACGGCGCGATCAGGATTTTCAGCCACGGCGGTTTTGGCGTCGCCTGGGCTGCCGCCAGGGTGGCCTCATCATGCGCTTCCAGCACGATGAAGGCCTCCAGCCTGTGCGCCGGATAGTCGATCCGGCTGAGGTTGGCGATCAGTTGCGGCGCCACGGCCGCCTCATCATAAAGTGCCGCCAGAATGGTGTAGCGCGGCCATTCGATCGGACGCGGAACAGGCGCAAGGCGGCGCAGGCTGGCGATACCGATGACAGCCTTCCACAAGGCGCAGACCACGAATGCGGCCTGGAACAACACCAAGGCGACGTTGATCGCGGTTTCGGGCCAGCGGATCAGCGCCACGACGGATGTCAGGGTGAGCAGGATCAAGGTCGTGACCTGGAAACCGCTCGGCGTGCGTCGTGAGGCGCCGTTTCGGCGGGGCCTGATCCCCGGATGCGCCCAATCCTTCACCACCCCCGCCCCCAAAGTGCCACAACTCCTAATCGCTATTTGAAACAACCATCTTCGGCAAGTCGGTTGGCGTCCGGGACGGATTGTCGCTATTCAGGGCACCTCACCCGGAGCAGCGGCTTGTCTGAACTTTCGAACGCCTCGCGCACGACCCGAAAGCCCAAGGGCGAAGGCCATTCGCGGAGGGGCGAAATCCTGGCGGCGGCCGAGCGCATCTTCGTCGAGCACGGCTATGAAGGCGCGACGATTCGCAAGATCGCGGACGAGGTCGGGCTGTCGTCGACGGCGCTCTACATGCATTTCCCGGACAAGGGCGCGATCCTGCAGGAAATATGCCGTGACGCCTTCGCCCGGTTGATCGCATCAAACGCCGCCGTCGCCGATGAGGCCGCGCCGCCAGAGCAGCGCCTGCGGCGGATGATCGAGGGGTATATCGACTTCGGTTTCGCCCATCCCAACGCCTATCGCCTGATCTATCTGACAAGACCTGTCGAGGCGCGAGAGGGCGCCCAAGACGCGGCGCGCGAGCTCGGCTCAAGCCTGTTCACGACATTGGAAGCGACCGTCGGCGACGCCGTGACGGCCGGACGCATGAAAGGCGATCCCGCAACGATCGCCCAGGCGATCTGGGCTGCGGCGCATGGGATCGTGTCTCTCATGATCACAAAGCCCTATTTCCCGTGGTCCGATCGGCAGGCGCTGGTTCGCACGACTTTGGACGCCCTATTCGCCGGTCTGATCGAAGGATGAAGCGTATCTGCGTCGCCTTGGCGGCTCTGGCGTTCAGCAGCACGGCTCAGGCCAGGCCCTTGCGGATCATGGCGCTGGACCAGTGCGCCGACCAATATGTGCTGGCCTTGGCGCCCGATGCGAACCTCGCGCTGTCGCCCCGCGCCGACGATCCGGACGCCTGGCTGCGTCAGCAGGCTGTCGGTCACAGGCGTTTGCGTCCGACACTCGAAGCCGCCGTGGGATTCCAGCCTGACGTCGTCGTACGCTACTGGGGCGGCGAGCCGCGCCTGCTGTCGGCGCTGGCGCAGCGCGGGGTGAAGGTTGTCACGATTGATGACGCGGTCGACTTGGAGGGGGTGCGCCGGAATATTCGGACTGTGGCGCAGGATCTGGGACGCGCGGAGCGTGGGCGCGTGTTAGAACGGCAGATGAACGCCAAATTGGCGAAGGCGGCGTCGGTCCCGCGTAAGACCGAAGCGCCCGGCGCTGTCTATCTGACATCAGGGGGCTTCACTGCGGGGCCAGGCACGCTGATGGATGCGATGATGCGGGCGGCCGGATTTCGCAATCTGACGGCCGCGCCCGGTTTTGGCGCACTCAGCGTCGAGCGAATCGCGATGAATCCGCCGATGCGATTTGTGCTCGGCTTCTTCGATCAACTGCGTGCCGACCTGCGCGGACCGGGGCGGCATCCGGTTGTCGCGCGAGCGGCCGAGGGTCGAACGGCGGCGCGCCTGCCCGCCGCGACCTTGACCTGCCCGGCCTGGTTCGCCGCCGATGCGGTTGAGATGATGGCCAAGGGGCGGCCGTGAACAGAACGGTTCGACTGTGCCTGGTTCTGATCGGCTTGATCGTCGCGGCGCTGGCTCTGGCGATGCTGGCGGGCGAGACGGCGTTCAGTGTCGATCAGTATGCGGCTGCCTTCAGCGATCCGACATCCGGTCCGGCCGAGGTGCTGTGGCAGGTGCGGGCGCCACGCGCGTTCTGCGCCCTGGTCGTCGGCGCGGCCCTGGGTTTGTCGGGCGCAGTGATGCAGGGGCTGTTGCGCAATCCGCTGGCGGATCCCGGCGTGCTGGGGGTGTCGGCCACGGCGGCCCTAGGCGCGGCGCTGGCCATCGTGTTGGGCGCGGCGGCCGTGCCGGGATTGGTCGAATTTTCGGCCTTGGCGGGCGCGGCGCTGGCGGGCGGACTGTTGATCGCGGCGTCCAGAGCCATGCGGGTGCCCGAGGCCCTGATCCTGTTCGGCGTGGCCCTGTCCAGCTTCGCAGGCGCGGCGACGGCCTTGATCTTCAACCTGTCGCCGTCGCCGATCGCCTCGGCCGAGGTCATGTCCTGGCTGTTGGGATCGGTGCAGAACCGAAGCTGGGTAGATGTCGCTTGGGTGACGCCGGCCGTTGTCGTCGCGGGGGGCTTTGCTGCCTTGTCGGGCACAGGTCTGCGGATGCTGACCCTGGGCGACGAGGGTGCGGCGGCGTCGGGCTTGAATATGGGACGGTTGCGGGCCTTCGCCCTGATCGCGGCGGCCCTGGCAACAGGGGCGGCGGTGGCGGTGGCGGGCGTCATCGGGTTCGTGGGCCTGGCGGCGCCGCATCTTGTGCGCGCGGCGGTGCGCGGCGATGCGAAGCGGATTTTGGCGCCCTCGGCGCTGGCCGGCGGGCTGATGCTGATCGTCGCGGACCTGTTGGCGCGACTGACGCCGACGGATCAGGAGCTGAAGCTGGGCGTGTTCACCGCCCTGATCGGGGCGCCCCTGTTCGCCCTGATCGCCTGGCGAGCGGCGCGGGAGTGGCGGCTGTGAGCTTGCTTTCGCTGGAGACGGTTCAGGCGCGGCTGGGCAAGGCTGTCGTGCTGGATGGGGTAAGCCTGTCGGTCGCGGCGGGCGAGGTCGTGGCCCTGTGCGGTCCGAACGGCGCGGGCAAGAGCAGCGCTATCCGCGCGGCCGTGGGACTTTTGGCCACGACCGGCGGACAAATCAGGTTGGGCGGCGCGAACATCGTCGATCTGTTCCATCGCCAGCGTGCGCAGCGCGTCGCCTATTTGCCGCAGGAGCGGCGCATCGCCTGGAACCTGCCGGCGGTAGAGGTGGCGGCTCTTGGTGCGCCGTTTCTGTCAGGCATGGATGCGCTGGCGCGAGCGCGAGCCGCCTTGGACGAAGTCGGCGCTGGTCATCTGGCGGACCGCGGCGTTGCAGAGATGTCAGGCGGCGAGCGTGCCCGGGTTCTGCTGGCGCGAGCCCTTGTCGTCGATGCGCCGCTGCTGTTGGCCGACGAGCCGATCGCGGGGCTGGACCCGGATGCGCAGCGTCTGGTGCTGGAGCGCCTGAGGGCGCGTGCTGACGACGGGGCAGGGGTGCTGGTCAGTCTTCACGACCTGACCCTGGCTGCAACCGTGGCGGATCGCATCGTTGTGCTGGATCAAGGGCGGGTGGTCGCCGACGCCCCACCGATCCAGGCTCTGTCGCCCGCCGTCCTGCGCGAGGTGTTCGGGCTGGACGGTGAGTGGATCGAGGGGCCGAAAGGGCCGCTGCTGGCGGCCCGCCGGGCTCAGTAGGCGATATAGGGCCGCGCGCCGGCCGCCGATCCGCGCGAGATGTCGGCCGAGGGCGTCAGCGGCGCCGTGCCGCCGTTCAGGCGCGCCTTGTAGACCGCCATGTTTTCCATCACCCGCATCATATAGTTGCGCGTCTCGGTGAAGGGCGCGCACTCGATAAAGTCGATGGTCTTGATCGCATCGCCGCGCGGGTCGCCGCATCGGGCGATCCACTGGCTGGGACGCGCCGGTCCGGCGTTGTAGCCGACCGTCGCCAGGAGCATGGAGCCGTTGTTCGCGGCCATCAGCTCGCCCAGGTGATAGCTGCCCAGGGTCATGTTGTAGTCGGGATCCCACAACTGCTCGGCGGAATAGCTCATGCCCAGACGGCGGGCGACGCCCGAGGCGGTGGACGGCAGGAACTGCATCATGCCGCGCGCGTCGGCCCCGGAGCGGGCGCGAGGATCGAAGCTGGATTCCTGGCGCGTGATCGCCTGGGTGAACTCCAGCGGTGCGGCGCCGGGGACCTGGGGCGGGACGCGGACGGGATACATCCGCTCGGGCATGACGAAGCCCCGCTGGCTGGCGGCGCGCCCCACCATCATGGCGGTGAAACCCTCGCCATAGCCGCGCGACAGGTCCATCAGCAGGGCCAGGTCGTTGATGGTCGGCAGGTCGTTGTCCAGCTGATAGGCGAAGACGCGCAGCAGGCTCATCTCTCCCGTCTCGCCCAGGATTCGCGTGGCGCGGACGATCTCATTGCCTTCGAAGCGGGCGATATCTGCTTGGGACGGCACAGGTTCGCCGGGCAGCTGAAGCGTGGTCATGCCCGCCTTCTCGGCCGCCAACTGCCCATAGAAGGTCTGCCAATGCTGGGCGCCGTTACGATAGTAGGCGAGGGCGGCGTCGCGTTCGCCGCGCGCCTCGGCGGCGCGACCCAGCCAGTAGAAGGCGCGGCCCTGAGTGATCGGCGTGGATGAGGCCGTGCGCAGGGCTTCGAAATGGCGGGCGGCGACTTCGGGCTGGTTCAGCTTGGTCAGGGCGACCCAACCGGCGAAAAACTCGGCGTCCACCATCCGGTCACCCGAGCTGAAGCCGTGACCGTTCATGGCGTCATAGGCCGCGCGCCAGTTGCCCTGTTGCAGGGCGTCGAGGAAGTAGTTGCGGCGCTCGCTCCACAGGGTGTTGTCGCCGGTCGTGTGGCCTGGCGCCGGCGGAAGATTGGCCAGCAGCGCAAAGCCTTCGGACTGCCGGTTCTGCGATCGCAGCAGGCGAACCCGCTCCAGCACGACCGCCGGATCGGCCGCCTGGGCCGGCGTCAGATTGGCGATGACGGCGTCGGGGCTGTAGGCCGAGCGAAGGGTCATGACCGTGTTGGCGATGGCGGCGCGATCGGGCGAGACCAGATTGATCATGCTGCGCGTCGCCGGTCCGTGCGGACCGAGCAGCAGCATATTCAGCCGCGCCTCGTGATCGGCGGGCGTCAGCCAGGAACCCCATTGGCCGAGGATACGCGACTGCGGCGCGTCGTCGAACGAGCGGGTGCGCCACCAGTCGCGGACCAGGGCGCGAGCCTCATCTTGGCTGCCGCGCTGCTGCAGCGCGGAGGCATAGGCGATGGCCCCCTCGACCGTCGTCGGCTTGCCGTCAGACATTAGGGCCAAGGCGGCGTCCGCGCCCATGCCGGACCGGTCCAGCACCTTTTCGGCGGCGGCGCGTCGCGATTCGCCGCGCGGCCATCCCGCCAGATCGGACTGACCGCGCGCGAGGTCCGAGTAGGACAGCTGCTCGCCCGAGGTGTCGATCAGCGCCCATTCAACCAGTTTGCGAGCCGAGGCGTCCCTGATCTGCGACATGGCGGACTGGGCGCCAAACACATCGCGCGCACGGGCCGCCGCCAGCCCCTGACGAAACAGCGCCGTGTCCTGATCGTTCAGCACGCGGCCCTGATAGGTCGCCGAATAGCCGGGCACGGACGAGGACGCCGAGGCATAGGGCACAGGCTGGGTGGGCAGGACGTCCTGCGGGTTCGGCGCAAGGACGGCGAGGGCCGCCGCCAGACTGGTCGCGATCATGATCTGTCCTGTTCCCATTCAATCCCGGTTGCGGCGGAGCCGCTGGCGACCTAACGTCCCGCGCTCATTGCAAAGGCGATGAACATCCGTCCATCGTCACTCCCCACGCAGGCCAGCTTAGTCTCATGAACGCCCCCTTGTTCAAGGGCGTGATCACCGCCCTGATCACACCACTTCGTGACGGAAACGTGGACGAAGCCGCATTCGCCAAACTGCTCGAGCGTCAGATCGCCGCAGGGGTTCACGGCGTCGTCCCGATGGGCACGACGGGCGAGGGCGCCAGCATGGATCTGAATGAGCACAAGCACGTCATAGAACTGTGCGTGCGTCTGACGGCCGGGCGCATCGCCGTCATCGCCGGTACCGGATCGCCTTATACCAAGGAGGCCATCGACCTGACCCGCCACGCCAAGACGGTGGGCGCGGATGGGGCTTTGATCGTGACGCCCTATTACATTCGCCCGTCCCAGGCGGGCATGGCAGCCCATTTCGAATCGGTGGCCGACGCGGTTCAACTGCCGATCCTGCTTTACAATGTGCCGGGCCGCACGGGGGCCGATTTGTCCAATGAGACAGTGGCGCGGCTGGCGGCCCACCCCAACATCGTCGGCATCAAGGACGCCACGGGCGACATGAGCCGCGTCAGCTGGATGCGCGCAAACATCGATGGCCAGTTCGACTTGATCTCGGGCGACGACCCCAGCTATCTCGGCTACCACGCCCATGGCGGCGTCGGCCTGATCTCGGTGGCGTCCAATGTCGCGCCGGAGGCCATGGTCGCCTTGCACAATGCGATGACCGCCGGAGATTATGCCACAGCACGGGATTGGCAGGACCGACTGATCAGTCTTTGCAAGGCGCTGTTCCTGGACAACTCGCCCGCGCCGACGAAATACGCCCTGGCTAAGCTTGGCTTGTGCAATGAGGAGGCGCGCCTGCCGCTGTCGCCGACCTCCGATGCGGTCAAACCTATCATCGACCGCGCGATGGCGGCGGCGGGCGTGATCTGATGGCCCCCAAGCCGCAATCGAAATCCAAGATCATCGCCGAAAATCGCCGCGCGCGTTTCGACTATTTCCTGGAAGACAATATCGAGGCCGGAATCCAGCTGCTGGGCACCGAGATCAAGGCGCTGCGAGACGGCCGAGCCAATATCGCCGAAAGCTATGCGGCGGTGGAGGGGCGCGAGATCGTGCTGATCAACGCCGATATCCCGCCGTACAAGCAGGCAAACCGCTTCAACCACGAGCCACGCCGACCGCGTAAGCTGCTGCTGCACAGAAAGCAGATCGACAAGCTGATGGGGGCGGTCCAGCGCGACGGTCAGACCATCATTCCGCTGAAGCTCTACCTGAACGATGCAGGCAAGGCGAAGCTGGAGATCGCTCTGGCCAAGGGCAAGAAGCTGCACGACAAGCGCGAGGCTTCGGCCGAACGCGACTGGCAGCGCGATAAGGCCCGCCTGATGCGTGACAAGGGCTGAGGTTCAGGCCTCGATCAGGGTTCGGGCGCGCGCGAAGATGTCCTCGAACATCTGCGGCGTCAGGCGACCGGTGTTCGTGTTCAACCGGGAGCAGTGATAGCTGTTCAGAATGACGTAGCCGCCGGCTTCGCCCTGCGCCCCGTGGCCCGCCGGCATCGCTGACGCAGGCCGTCCGAACGCTTTCAGGATGTTGCGGCGCGAGACGTCGCCCAGCGTCACGATCACCTTCAGATTGGGCAGCAGTTTGAGCCGGTCGATCAGGAAGGGACGGCAGGTCGTTTCCTCGATCGGCAGAGGCTTGTTCCCGGGCGGGGCACATCGGACCGCGTTGGTGATCATGCAGTCCGTCAGCGTCAGGTCATCGTCGCCGTTGGGATCGTAATGGCCTTGCGCAAAGCCGGCCTTAGTCAGGGTGTCGTACAGCAGCCAGCCGGCGTGATCGCCGGTGAAGGGACGTCCCGTCCGGTTGGCGCCGGTCCGGCCGGGCGCGAGACCGGCGATCAGCAGACGCGCGTTCGGATCGCCAAACGAGGCGGCCGGCCCGTTCCACCAGTCTGGATTCTGGCGCGCATTCTCCTGACGATAGGCGACCAAGCGCGGGCACAATGGGCAGTCGCGGGGCGGTTCGGGCGTCAGGATCATTGGGCGGCCTTCGGGCGGCCGAAGTCGGCCATCAGATCGTTCAGGTCCAGGAAGTCGTCGGCCTGACGACGCAGTTCGTCGGCGATATGCGGCGGCTGAGTCTTCTGGGTCGAGATGACCGTGACCCGTACGCCCCTGGCCTGGACCGCCTGAATCACTCGCCGGAAGTCGCCGTCGCCGGAGAACAGCACCGCATGGTCGATGTGCGGCGCCAGTTCCAGCATGTCCACCGCGATCTCAATGTCCATATTGCCCTTGATCCGGCTGTGGCCGCCGTTGTCCGTGAACCGCTTCACCGGCTTGGTGACGACTGAAAAGCCGTTGTAGTCGAGCCAGTCCACCAGCGGTTTGACCGGCGAGAATTCTTCGCCCTCGACCACGGCCGTATAGTAGTATGCGCGGGTCAGGATGGACCTCTCGCGGAACCAGTCCAGCATCCGCCGAAAGTCCATGTCGTGCTGCAAGGCGCGGGCGGCGGAGTAGAGGTTCGAGCCGTCGATGAAGATCGCCAGCCGGTCGGTGGGATGAAACATGGTCGAAGCCGTCGAAAGAGATGAAAAATCGGATCGCGCGGTCGCCGTCGGAATCGATGACAGGTTCGACCTGAATGACGCAGTCATCGTGGCCCTGGGCTGCAATGACAAGGGGGCATGGTCGTCCTGCACCGAAGCGCTGGAGGCGGCGCTCGCGCGTTTCCGCAGCGAGGGAATTGATGTCGTCGCACGCTCGTCGTGGTGGTCGTCACTGGCCTGGCCCGATCCTCACGATCCCGCCTTCCTGAATGGCGTGGTCATCGTCCGCACAGAACACGATCCGCATGCCTTGATGGCGGCGCTTGGCCGGATCGAGGACGCGTTCGGCCGCGAGCGGTCGGTTCGCAATGCGCCGCGGACGCTGGATCTGGACCTGATCGCCTACGGACGATTGAGCGGCGATCTGCAGGGATTGATCCTGCCCCATCCCCGCGCGGCCGAGCGGCTGTTCGTCATGGGCCCCATCGCCGAGATCGCGCCGAGTTGGGTGCATCCGCATGGCGGGGCCGCGAGCGATCTAGCCGCTTGCGCCTCCGTCGGCGCCGACGCCCGCCCGACCTGACGCCCAACTTCCGCCCCTGTGGCGTTGCAAAAAGCCGTCCTCATCTGTATTTGACGCGGTTCTCCCCCGCGTTCGAGGAATTTCATGGCCCGCGTCACCGTCGAAGACTGCATCGAGAAGGTTCCGAACCGCTTTGGTCTGGTGCTGATGGCTGGCCACCGCGCCCGCAGCATCGCCAACGGCGCCGCCCTGACGATCGACCGCGACAACGACAAGAACCCTGTCGTCGCCCTGCGGGAAATCGCTGACGACACCGTCGTGCCGGACGAACTGCGCGAAACCATCATCACCACGCTGCAACGCGTCGATGAGCGCACGGAAGCCGAGGACGAGGCGGAAACGGTTGCCCTGCTGGCCTCGCCGCAGCACATGAACATGGCCGAGGCCGAGCTGATCCGCGCCCTGCAAAGCGACCGCGACGGCGGACAGGAGGAGCGGTACTGACGCCCGAGGGAGCCCCTGGCGTCACTATCCTGCCGGCGCGGACCGAGACGGTTCCGCCGGCGCCCCAAGCTGCAAACAAAAACGAGCCTCAGACGGCGCTCGTCGATCCGGCGCCGCAGCCCAAGCGCGCGCCGGTCCTGCGTCAGTTCGAGCTGATCGAGGCCGTCAAGGCCTACGACCCCACCGCCGACGAAGCGCTTCTGAACCGCGCCTACGTCTATGCGATGAAAATGCACGGTTCGCAGTTGCGAGCCTCGGGCGATCCCTATTTCGCCCACCCGATCCAGGTCGCGGGGATCCTGACCGACTACAAGCTCGACACCGCCACCATCGTCACCGCCCTGCTGCACGACGTGGTCGAGGACACGACCGCGACGCGCGACGACATCGCCGGCATGTTCGGCGAAGAGGTCGCGGTCCTGGTCGAGGGCGTGACGAAGCTGTCGCGGCTGGAGCTTCAGGCTGAACACACGCGCCAGGCCGAGAACCTGCGCAAGTTCATCCTGGCCATCAGCCGGGACGTACGGGTGTTGCTGGTCAAGCTGGCTGACCGTCTGCACAATATGCGAACGCTCCAGTTCGTGAAGCCGGAAAAGCGCGAGCGGATCAGCCGCGAGACGCTGGAAGTCTATGCGCCTCTGGGACGGTCGATCGGCATCCACTCGATCGCGTCCGAGTTGGAAGAGTTGGCCTTCACCCATCTGAACCCAACGGCCAAGACCGCCATCGAGCGGCGGCTGGAGGCGTTGAAGCTGGAACACGGTCGCGCCATCGACGGCGTGGCGAGCGAGGTCGAGCGCGTCCTGTCGGAGGCGGGTCTGAAGGCCAATGTCTATGGCCGGCAGAAGACGCCCTATTCGATCTGGCGCAAACTGCAGCGCAAGTCGGTCGGTTTTTCGTCCCTGTCGGACATCTACGGCTTCCGCGTCATCGTCGAGGCGGAGGACGACTGCTATCGCGCGCTGGGCGTGATCCACCGCGAATGGCCGATGGTGCCCGAGCGGTTCAAGGATTTCATCTCGACGCCCAAGTCTAATAACTATCGCTCGCTGCACACGACCGTCGTCGGCCCCCGGGGGCTGCGGATCGAGATGCAGATCCGCACCGAGGACATGGACCGGATCGCCGAGGACGGGGTCGCCGCCCACTGGCGCTACAAGAACCATTCCTACGGCTTTGACCGCGAGGCGATGGAACAGGGCGGCGGGCGTGACCCGCTCCAGAACCTGCGCCACCTGGTTCAGGTGATCGAGCATGGCGAGGGCGGCGAGGACTGGGTCGAGCACGCCAAGCTGGAAATGTATCTGGACCAGGTCTTCGTCTTCACGCCGAAGGGCCAACTGGTCACCCTGCCGCGCGGGGGAATGCCTCTGGATTTCGCCTATGCCGTCCACACCGAGGTCGGGGACACGGCGGTGGGGGTCAAGGTCAATGGCGAGTTGAAGCCCATGCGGACGCCGCTCCAGAACGGCGACGTGGTCGAGATCATCCGTGGCTCGAAGCGGGAAGTGCCTGCCGACTGGCGCAGCCTGACGGTCACAGGCCGCGCGCGCTCGGCCATTCGCCGTCATATCCGCACCTCCGAGCGCGAAGAGTTCATCAAGCTGGGCCGCGTCGCGCTGGATCAGACCCTGGGCCGCGTCGACAAGACTCTGACCGACGTGTCGCTGAAGCCGGTTCTGGAACTGCTGGCGGTCGCGAGCGACGACGATCTATTCGAAGGCTTGGGTCGCGGGCGGTTATCGCCGACGACGGCGGCCGAAATCCTGTTCCCCGCGCTGAAGGGGCGGCTGAAGGCCGGGCCCGAGAAGCAGCGCATCGAGGGCGAGAAGGCCCGGCTGTTCGTGCGGGGCGGGGGGCTGACGCCCGGCGTCTCGGTGCATTTCGGTCAATGCTGCACGCCCGTGCCGGGCGACCGGATCGTGGGCATTCTGGAGCCGGAATCCGGCCTGACCGTCCACACCATCGATTGCCAGACCCTGGCCGCCTTCGCCGATGACGATTCGGTCTGGCATGACCTGCAATGGACGCCTCAGGCCGAGACGGACGCGGTCGCCGCCGCCCGTATCCGCGCGACGATCCGCAATGCGCCGGGCGTGCTGGGTCAGGTCACGACCCTGATCGGGGAGGCCGGCGGCAACATCATCAATCTGTCGATGGCGCACCGTCAGCAGGACTTCTTCGACGTGGACGTGGATGTCGAGGTCGAAGACGCCAAGCATGCGACCATGATCATGGCGGCGCTGAGGGCCAATCCGTCGGTCGATTCCGTCGAGCGCGCGCGCGGCGAATGAGCGACCCGACAAAGCCGAATGCGGCGCAGATGGCCTCGCCGTCCTATCGCATGGCGGCGATGGATCAGGACTTCCTGCTGGGCGATTCGATGCGCGGCGTGCGGTTCCTGATGGAATACGCCAAGCCCGAGGAGGCGTTGCGGGCCTGGGGCGTGCGCTCGACCCTCGTCGTCTTCGGCAGCGCGCGCGTCCGCGAAGGGCATCGCTGGTATGACGAGGCGCGCGCCTTTGGACGTCTGGCGTCGGAGCGTGGCGGGGCTTTACGAGGACGCGTCGGCGAACCCCGCGACAATGTCATCGCCACGGGCGGCGGACCGGGCATCATGGAGGCGGCCAATCGCGGGGCCGTAGACGCCGGGGCGCCGTCCGTCGGGTTCAACATCACCCTGCCGCATGAGCAGGAGCCGAACGCCTATTCGACGCCGGAGCTGACGTTCCGCTTCCACTATTTCGCGATGCGGAAGATGCATCTGGCGATGCGCGCCAATGCGCTGGTGGTGTTTCCCGGCGGCTTCGGCACCTTCGACGAGATGTTCGAGATGCTGACCCTGCGCCAGACGAAGAAGGCGCCGCCGGTTCCGGTCGTTCTGGTGGACAAGGCCTACTGGACCTCGGTGATCGGTTTCGACGCCTTGGTCGAGCACGGAATGATCGCCGCGTCTGACCTTGACCTGATCGGTTTCGCCGAGGACGCCGAGGGCGTCTGGGCCGAACTGCTCTCACGCGGGCTGCGGCCGAACGAAAACATCGAATGAAGCGTCGCCGCAGGGTTCATCCGCGCGCGATCCGGGTCTAGAACCCTCTCATGAACACTGAAGACGTCCTCAACGAGTTTCGCGACGCCGGCGCCCTGCGCGAAGGCCATTTCGTCCTGTCGTCGGGTTTGCACAGCCCGGTCTTCCTTCAGAAGAATCTTGTCTTCATGGACGGGGCGCGCTGCGAGCGGCTGTGCAAGGCGCTGGCGGACAAGATCACTGCTGCGGTCGGCCCGGTCGATGTCGCGATCTCACCGGCCGTGGGCGGCATCATCCCGGGTTACGAGACGGCCAAACACCTGAAGGTCCGTTCGATGTACGTCGAGCGCGAGGGGGGTGAATTCAAGCTCCGTCGCGGCTTCTCGGTCGAGCCGGGCGAAAAGGTCGTCATGGTCGAGGATATCGTCACGACCGGGTTATCATCGCGCGAATGCATCGCCGCCATTCAGGCCGCCGGGGGCGAGGTGATCGCCGCCGCCTGTATCGTCGATCGCTCGGGCGGCAAGGCGGATGTGGGCGTGCCGCTGGTCGCCTTGGCGTCGCTGGACGTGCCCGCTTACCCAGCCGACGCGCTTCCGCCTGAACTGGCCACGCTTCCGGTGGAAGATCCCGGCAGCCGCAGATTGTCGAAGTAGAGCCATGCGCGAACGGGTCAGGCTGGGCGTCAACATCGACCACGTCGCCACGGTGCGAAATGCGCGGGGAGGGACGCATCCCGATCCTGCGCGCGCGGCCGAGGCGGCGCTGGCTGCCGGGGCTGACGGAATCACCGCTCACCTGCGCGAAGATCGCCGCCACATCACCGACGCCGATATCGACGTGCTGAGCGCCCTGTGCGCCCGCGCCGGAAAGCCGCTGAATCTGGAAATGGCGGTGACGGACGAGATGCTGGCCATCGCTCTGCGCCACCGGCCGCACGCCGCCTGTCTGGTGCCCGAGCGGCGCGAAGAGGTCACGACCGAAGGCGGTCTGGCGGTCGCCGGTCACGAAGGACGGATCGCGCCTGTGGTCAAGGCGCTGGCGGATGCCGGCATCCGGGTCTCGTTATTCATCGAACCGACCGAAGCGCAGGTCGAGGCCGCCGCCGCCGTCGGCGCGCAGGTGGTCGAATTCCACACCGGTCGCTACTGCCACCTGACCGATCCGGCAGAGCGGGAGGTCGAGTTCGAACGCCTCGCCGCCGCCGCCGCCCAGGCCGACATCCTGGGCCTTGAGGTCCATGCAGGCCACGGGCTGGACTACGACACGGCTCCGCGCATGCTGGCGATCCCGGAAATCCGCGAGCTGAACATCGGCCATTTCCTGATCGGCGACTCGATCTTCATCGGGTTGGACGGCGCGATCCGACGGATGCGGGCCGCGATGGATGCGGCCAAATGATCATTGGCGTAGGCGCGGATCTGTCGGACATCCGTCGCATCCAGGCGTCGCTGGATCGGTTTGGCGATCGCTTCAAGACCCGCTGCTTCACTGAACTGGAATGCACCCGCTCAGACCGGAAGCCCGACCCGGCCTGGAGCTACGCCAAACGGTTCGCCGCCAAGGAGGCCTGCGCCAAGGCCCTGGGCACGGGCATGCGGGCCGATGTCTATTGGCGCGACATGGGAGTGGTGAACCTGCGTACGGGTCAGCCGACGATGGCGCTGACCGGCCACGCGGCTGAGCATCTGGCGCGTCTGACGCCGCCCGGACACGAGGCGAAAATCCACCTGACGCTGAGCGACGAACATCCCTATGCGCTCGCCTTCGTGGTGATCGAAGCCTTGCCGCAGTCGTAATCAGGTTATAGGCGTGCGCGATGACCGCGCAGACGCGGCGAGGATGCCTGATCGCATGAGCGAAGACCAAAAGCCCGACGACGCCAATCGCGACGCCACCCCCGAAGAACGATTTGCAGCCTCGGAGGCTGACGCTCCGGTCAAGTCGGTGCAGGAGCCCACGACGGCGAACCAGAAGGTCTATGCCAAGACGCCCAAGGGCGGCGACAAGGCGACCTCGGCGGCCAGTGAAACCGGCGAAATCTTCAAAACCATCGTTTTCGCCCTGCTGATCGCGATGGTGCTGCGGATCTTCCTGTTCCAGCCCTTCACCATCCCTTCAGCCTCGATGGAGCCGAATCTGTATGAAGGCGACTATATCGTCGTCTCCAAGTGGTCGTATGGCTTCTCCAAGCACTCGATCCCGTTCAGCCCGCCGCTATTCGACGGCCGGATCATGGGCTCAGCGCCCAAGCGCGGCGACATCGTCGTGTTCAAGCTGCCGCGCGACAACAAGACCGACTTCATCAAGCGCGTGATCGGCCTGCCCGGCGACCGCATCCAGATGATCGCCAACAGGCTGTATATCAACGACAAGCCTGTGCAGGACGTCGTGGTCAGCGAGCAGGAAATCAACGACATCTTCGGACCGCGTCCTGTGACCGAGGTCCGCGAGACCCTGCCGGAAGGCAAGAGCTTCATGACCCAGGACTTCGGTCCCGGAAACGACCTGGACGACACCCCCGTCTATGAGGTCCCGGCCGGTCACTACTTCATGATGGGCGACAACCGCGACAACTCGATCGACAGCCGTGTCGAACAGTCCAGCGGCGTGGGCATGGTCCCGGCCGAAAACCTGGTCGGCAAGGCGCAGATCATCCTGTTCTCGTGGAAGCCCGGTTCGTCGTTCGTGAAGCCTTGGACTTGGTTGAACGTGCGGCTCGACCGGTTCTTCAACGTCCTTCACTGATGGCCAATCTGAGAGCCGAAGCGGTCGCGGCGCTGGAAACGCGCCTGGGACACAGGTTCAAGGACAAGGCCCTGCTGGAGCGCGCCCTGACCCATGCCAGCGTGGGTGAGGGAGCGCCGGTCGGCATCCACGGTCCACGCGACAACGAGCGGCTGGAGTTTCTGGGCGACCGGGTGCTGGGTCTGCTGGTCGCCGAGCGCCTGTCGGCTCAGTTTCCGACGGCGGATGAAGGCCAACTCTCGTCCAGCTTGCACGCCCTGGTCGACAAGGGCGCCTGCGCCCGCGTGGGCGAAGCCCTGGGCGTTGGGCCTGCGCTGCGGCTCTCGCCCGGCGAGACGAAGACCGGTGGGCGCCGCAAGGCCGGCGTCATCGCCGATGCGGTCGAGGCCATATTGGCGGCGGTCTATCTGGACGGCGGGCTGGATGCCGCCAAGGCCGTGTTCGAACGGGCCTGGTCCGACGAACTGTCGGCGCCGCCATCCCGCACCGTGACCAATCCGAAATCGGCGCTTCAGGAATGGGCGCAAGGGTTGGGGCGGCCGCTGCCGACCTATCGCGTCGCCAATCGGACGGGTTCGGATCATGCGCCGACATTCACCGTCGAAGTGTCCGTGCAGGACGTGCAGCCCTTGACCGCGCAAGGGCGTTCGCGTCAGGAGGCGGAGAAGGCGGCCGCAACGGCTCTCCTCAAACGTGAAGGCGTCATTTGACCGATATCGAAAACCAGCGCGCAGGCTTTGCCGCCATCATCGGCGCACCCAACGCCGGCAAGTCCACGCTGGTGAACCGGCTGACCGGATCCAAGGTCTCGATCGTCACGCAAAAGGTGCAGACGACGCGCTTCCCCGTGCGCGGCATCGCTATGGAAGGCGACGCCCAGATCGTGCTGGTCGACACGCCCGGCATCTTCACCCCGCGCCGTCGCCTGGACCGGGCCATGGTCGCCTCAGCCTGGGGCGGCGCGGAAGATGCGGACATCGTCGTTCACCTGATCGACGCCCAGTCGCACATCAACGCCGAAGGCCGCGAGGGCACGGCGGCCGATCGCCGCTCGGCCGAGGACACCGAGACCATCATCGCCAACCTGCAGGCCACCGGGACCAAGGTTGTTCTGGCGCTGAACAAGATCGACGGAATGCGCCGCGACACCCTCTTGGCCCTGTCGCAGAAGCTGTTCGAAAGCGGCGTCTATTCCGAGGTGTATATGATCTCGGCCGCCAATGGCGACGGCGTCGAGGATCTGAAGCAGCGTCTGGCCCTGTCCATGCCCAAGGGGCCGTGGCTTTATCCCGAGGATCAGGCCGCCGACGTGCCGGTTCGGGTTCTCGCGGCGGAGATCACGCGCGAGAAGGTCTATCTGCGCGTTCATGAGGAGCTGCCCTATTCGGCGGCGGTGGAGACCACCAGTTTCGAGGATCGCGCCGACGGCTCGGCCCGGATCGAGCAGACCATCTATGTCGAGCGCGAGAGCCAGCGGCCCATCGTGCTGGGAAAGGGCGGCCAGACCCTGAAATGGATCGGCCAGAAGGCGCGCGAGGAGCTGAACGAAATCCTGGGCCGCCAGGTGCACCTGTTTTTGACCGTCAAGGTCGATCCGAAGTGGCAGGACAGCCGCGCCCTCTATGCCCAGTTCGGTCTGGATTTTGACGTCTGAGTTCCTGTGTTTGATGTGCCGCGTACCGCCGGGGGTCATCCCCGGCTCGTTCTGGGCGTCCTCGGGGCGCTGATCCTTGGCGGCGCGGTCTGGGGCGGCATCGCCACGGCCGTGGCGCCCAAGACCGATGTGGAACTGGCGACCGAGCGCGCCGATGCGCCGCCACGACCACCCGTGGTCGTGGTTCAGGACCTGCCGCAACTGGCGGCGCGCCTGGATCGTGAAGTCGCTTCAGGACGCTTCATGGGCGCGGTTCTGGTGGCCAAGGGCGACAAGGTCCTGTTCCGTCAGGTCTATGGCAAGGCGAACTACGAGCAGAATCAGCCGCTGGCGCTGGGCTCACGTTTCCGCCTGGCCTCGATCTCCAAACAGTTTACGGCGACGGCAATCCTGAAGCTTCAGGACGAAGGCAAGCTGAACGTCTCTGATCCGGTCTGCAAATGGATCCAGCCCTGTCCGCAGGCCTGGGCGCCGATCCGCATCAGCCATCTGCTGTCACACACGTCGGGCATTCCCGATCTGATGGCGCGGCCGGGTTGGGGTATGCGCCGCACGACCCCGGCGACGCTGGGCGAACTGACCGAGGATTCGAAACGGTTCGGTCTTCAGTTCGAGGCCGGCGCCAAGGTTCAGTACGACAACGCCGGGTTCAATCTGGCCGCCGCCATCGTCGAGAAGGCCAGCGGCAAGCCCTTCCAGACCTATATGCGCGAGACCTTCTTCAAGCCTCTCGGTATGAAGGATAGCGGGATTGATCTCGATGGCGGCGATCACGGCGTCATCATGGGATACGCCAACTTCCCCGGCGGCCTTGCGGCCCAGCCCAACGCCAACACCTCGATCGTGGCGGGCGCCGGCGCGGTCTATTCGACGCTGGACGATCTCCTGGTCTGGCAAAGGGCGCTACACCGCGGCGGCCTGCTGACCCCCGCCAGCTATCAGCAGATGCTGGCCGACCATGCGCCGGCCGACACCAAGCCGAACGAGCGCAGCCATCCGCGTCGGGACTGGGGTTTCGGCATCTTCGCCAACCGCCTGGGGGATCAGGTGCGCCCCAGCTTCCAGGACCGCCAGATCTACCACACCGGTAGCTGGGGCGGATTCCGCAACCTGATGCTCTATCAGCCGGACGCCGACGTGACGGTGATTGTCCTGTCCAACAACTATCACCTGCGTGACCAGGTCTTCCTGATCAGCCAGCAGGCGATGGCCGAAGCCTTAGGTCACGAGTTTCCGACGACGCTGGCGCGCTGAGGCGTCCGACTGTTTCCCGGCGAGGAGAACAGGAGTAGAACGGGACCATGATCGCTCTTCTTGCCGCTCTTGTCCTCTCCGCTTCGTCGACGCAGGCCACGGGCGATCCCGTCGTCGAGGCTAGCGCCGTTCTAGACCGAATGCACGCGGCGGCGTCGCGTGCGGACGGCGACGCCTATTTCGATCTATTCACGCCCGACGCCCGGTTCATCGGCACGGATGCGAGCGAGCGCTGGTCTCTGGCTGAGTTTCGCGCCTACGCCACGCCCTATTTCTCGCAAGGGAAAGGCTGGACCTATCGCCCGCATGACCGGGTGGCGACCCTGGCGCCGGGCGATTGCCGCTGCATCGTCTGGTTCGATGAGTTGCTGGACAACGACGCCTACGGCCTGACGCGAGGCTCAGGCGTGCTACGCCTGACCCACGACGGCTGGAAGATCGAGCAATATGTGCTCAGTTTCACCGTGCCGAACGACAAGGCCAAGAGCGTGGTCGGGCTGATCGCTCAGGATCCGGCGGACTGATGGACTTCCACGAAGAGGCGTTCGTCCTGTCGGCGCGCAGCCACGGCGATACGGGCGCCGTGGTCGATCTGCTGACCGAGAACCACGGCAGGCGCTCTGCTTATGTAGCCGGCGGCGCGTCACGCAAGATGAAGCCGTTCCTACAGGCGGGCGCGCGGGTCATGGCCGATTACCGCGCCCGCACCTCGGATCACCTCGGCGCCGTGCGGCTGGAGCCGGTAGGCGAGGGGCCTAGCGCCTTGTTCGACGACGCCTTGGCGCTGACGGGACTGGCGGCGGCGGCAGGCGTGACCCAAGGGGCGCTGCCGGAGCGTGAGCCGCATCCCGGCGTCTTTCTTGCGTTCGAGGCGCTGATGGCGGCGTTCGAAATGCCTGCGGTCTGGCCCGCGATTTTCGTGCGGTTCGAGGCGGGCCTCCTGGAAGATCTGGGCTTTGGCCTGGACCTGTCGAAATGCGCCGCGACCGGCACGGCCGACGACTTGATCTACGTCAGTCCTCGCACCGGCCGGGCGGTCAGTCGCGACGCCGGCGCCCCCTATGCCGACAAGATGCTGACCCTGCCGCCCTTCATGCTGGGCGCGCAATCCGGTCTGATCGAGGGCGACGTCCGGGCCGGGTTCGACCTGACGGGGCATTTCTTGGAGCAGTTCGTCTTCCATCCGCAGAACAAGCCCCTACCGCCTGCGCGCGTGTGGATGCTGGACAAGCTGGGCGACGCCGGTCGGCTCTAGCCGAAAGTGAAGGCGAAGACCTGAACGCCGGGATCCAGGAACTCGATCTCGAACGTCCGTTCGCGCACCGCGCCCGTTTGACGGACCAGTTGGTATAGCCGCTCGCCGTCGACGCGGCCAAGGCCTTGGGCGTCGATGTCGCTGCCGGCGTTCGCGCCCGGCGCCGCGCCATCGATCCGGACACGGAAGCGGATGGGTGCGCCCGGCTTGTTGGGGCCCATGACCAGGTGGAGATCGCGCGCCTTGAAGCGGAAGGCGATACGGCCGCCGGCCGCCTGCAGGTCGGCATGCTCACGCGTCACGCGCCAGCGGCCCGACAGGCTCCAATCGTTCAGTTTCAGCGGCGCGGCGACATAGTCCTTGATTACGTCGTTGGCCAGGCCGCCGGGAGAGCGGAAGTTCTCGGCGCGGCCATAGCCGACGTAAGTCTCCGGCGATTCGACTTGGGCCATGTCGGCAGCCGCCTCTGCGCCCTCAGCCTGGACTGTGACGACGTTGCTGGCGACGTTCGCGGCGCCCCCTTCCTTCAGAAGTTGCTGGATCACGCGTTCGGAGCCCGCATAATCCCCTTCGCCGAAGTGGTGATGACGGATCTGCCCTTTGGCGTCGATGAAGTAGTGGGCCGGCCAGTACTGGTTCTTGAACGCCCGCCAGATGGCGAATTCATTGTCCATGGCGACCGGATAGGTAATGCCCAGCCGCTGGATGTTCTGGCGGACGTTGGCCTCGGATTTCTCGAAGGCGAACTCGGGCGTGTGCACGCCGATCACCACCAGACCTTGATCCTTGTACTTCTCAGCCCAGGCGCGGACGTAGGGGATGGAGCGGATGCAGTTGATGCAGGAGTAGGTCCAGAAATCGACAACAACCACCTTGCCCCTCAGCTGCTCGGTCGTGAGCGGCGGGGTATTGATCCAGGTCGTCGCCCCGGTCAGCGGCGGCATCACCCCTTCGACGGGCAGATTTGCCAGATCGGCCGGGGCCTGGTTCGTCGGCATGCCGCGCCCGATCCCGCCCAGCAGCGCCTGTTCGATCCGGCCCGTGCTGGCGGCCGAGATCCGGGTCAACAGTCCCGTGTCCGCACCCAAGCCAATCACGACCACGCCGATCAGCACCAAAACGCCCAGGCCGCGCCGCACCCATTCGCCGACGCCCAACGCGCCCTTCATGGCCTTGAACACGCGACCGCCCACCAGCAGGGCTAGGCCGAGCGATGTCGCTGCGCCTGCTGCATAGGCCAGCAGCAGAACCGTCGTTCCGACGCCGGCGCCCTGAAGCGCTGCGCCCGTCAGGATCACGCCCAAAATGGGTCCGGCGCACGGCGCCCAGAGCAGCCCTGTTGCGACGCCGAGCAGCAGGGACGAGCGCACGTCGCCCTGATCGCCGCCCTGGCGCTCGGCGCGATCGGTCAGCCAGGACCCCGCCGCCACAAACGGCCGCATCAGGCGATCGCCCACGGCCGGAAACAGCAGGCTGACCCCTAGCACCGCCATGACGGCCAGGGCGATCCAGCGCCCGACCTCGTTGGCCCGCACCGCCCAGCCGCCGCCCAGCGCCGCCAGCGTCGCCACGCCCGCAAAGGTCACGGCCATCCCGACCAACAATGGCAAACCGTTGCGGATGAACGGCCGATCCGCCCGCGCGAAAACGAAGGGCAGAACTGGCAGGATGCAGGGACTGACGATGGTCAGAACGCCGGCGAGATAGGACAGCAGGAACAGGATCATGGCGCGGCCTGACGAGGGTGTGTCTCTCACATACGCACGGCGGAGCGGTTTGGTGACTCCCCAGCGCGCTTATCCCCCAATCTGGCGTCTTACGGGCTAGACTTCCCGCTTCCGATCCCCGATTCGCAGAGCCATGACGATCCACGCCCCGCCGCCGGAAGGCGGCCGCATCATCGACGAGCCGATGGAGACGGCGCTCAGCCGCCGCTATCTGGCCTACGCCCTGTCGACCATCACCAATCGCGCGCTGCCGGACGTGCGTGACGGTTTCAAACCCGTGCACCGACGCATCCTCTACGCCATGCATCAGATGCGGCTGAACCCGCAGGCGGCGGCGCGCAAATGCGCCAAGGTCGTCGGCGAGGTGATGGGCGGATACCACCCCCACGGCGACGCCTCGATCTATGAGGCCCTGGTGCGCTTGGCCCAGGATTTCGCCCAGCGTTATCCGTTGGTCGACGGTCAGGGGAACTTCGGCAATATCGACGGCGATAGCGCCGCGGCCATGCGCTACACCGAGTGCAAGCTGACGCCCGCCGCCGTGCTGCTGTTGGACGGCATTGATCAGGACGCTGTTGATTTCCGGCCCACCTACGATGATCAGGACGAAGAGCCGATCGTCCTGCCCGCCGGCTTCCCGAATCTGCTGGCCAATGGTTCGTCCGGCATCGCAGTCGGCATGGCCACCTCAATCCCGCCGCACAATGTCGGCGAACTGATCGACGCTTGCCAACTGCTGCTGGAGCGACCGAACGCTACGACCGAGGACCTCGTCCAGCATGTGCCCGGCCCTGACTTCCCGACCGGGGGCGTTGCGGTTGAAGGTCATGCCTCCATCCTAGATGCCTATGAAACGGGCAGGGGCGGGGTGCGCCTGCGCGCGCGCTGGGAGACCGAGGATATGGGGCGCGGCGTTTGGCGGATCATCGTCACCGAAATGCCCTATCAGGTGCAGAAGTCGCGACTGATCGAGGCGCTGGCGGACCTGATCGAGCACAAGAAGGCGCCTCTGCTAGGCGATGTGCGCGACGAGTCGGCCGAGGACATTCGCCTGATCCTGGAGCCGAAGAACCGCACCATCGAGCCTGAAATGCTCATGGAAAGCCTGTTCAAGCTGTCCGATCTGGAGGTCCGCTTCCCGATCAACATGAACGTGCTGGACGCCAGCGGCACGCCGCGCGTCATGGGGCTGAAAGACTGCCTGCGCGCCTTCCTAGATCACCGACGCGAGGTGCTGAACCGCCGTTCGCAATGGCGAATCGAGCGTGTTGAAAAGCGTCTGCATCTGCTGGAAGGCCTGCGCATCGTCTTCCTCAACCTCGATGAGGTGATCCGTATCGTGCGCGAGGAGGAGCAGCCCAAGGCCGTCCTGATCGCACGGTTCGGCCTTACGGAGGTTCAGGCCGACTTCATCCTCGACACCCGGCTGCGTCAGTTGGCGCGTCTAGAAGAGATGACGATTGAAAAGGAATTCAATGCGCTGTCGGAGGAACTTGCCAACCTGAAGGCGCTGACGTCGTCAGAAGGCAAGCAGTGGAAGGCAATCTCCAAGGAACTGGAGGCCGTGCGCAAGGCGCTCATCTCGCCGCGCCGGACGACGATCGCCGAGGCGGTGGATACGTCCGCCTTTGTCGCGCCCGAGGCTTTCATTCCGCGCGAGGCGATCACCGTCATACTGTCGGAACGCGGCTGGATCCGCGCCGCCAAGGGCAAGGTCGAGGATCCGTCGGAGCTGAAGTTCAAGGAAGGCGACCAACTCGCCCACCTCGTCCCGGCCTATACGACCGACAAGCTGCTGGTGGCGGCGTCGGACGGGCGCATCTTCACCATTGGCGCGGACAAGCTGGCGTCCGGACGCGGCCATGGCGAGCCGCTGCGCCTGATGATCGATCTGGACGAGAAGGCCGAAATCATCAACGTGCTGGCGCATCAGCCGGGCGGCAAGCTGCTGATCGCATCGAAGGCCGGATACGGCTTCATTGCGCCGGAAGACGACACCCTGGCTCAGAAGCGCGGTGGCAAGCAGGTGTTGAACGGCGAAATGCTGGCGGTGCTGCGAGTGACCGGCGATCACGTCGCGACCATCGGCGAGAACATCAAAACGCTGATCTTCCCTCTCGCCGAATTGCCCGAAATGGGACGTGGCAAGGGTGTAAAGCTGCAAAGCTTCAAACAGGGCGGCCTCGCCGACATCACCGTCTTCAACGCCGAGACGGGACCGGAATGGGCCGACGGCGGCGGACGTCGTCGCAACTGGCCCGACTGGAAAGACTGGCTGGGCAAACGCGCCGGCGCCGGTCGCCAAGGCCCCAGAGGCCTGCGGAAGTTCAGATAAGCGGCCCGCCCGTCGGTTCTAGAACAGGACCGACGGGTTCATGATCCGTTTGGGATCAATGGCGCGGCGGATGGCGGCCATGGTTTCGATCTCGAGCGGGGACTTGTAGCGCTTGACCTCTTCGGTCTTCAGCCGGCCCAACCCGTGTTCGGCGGAGATGGAGCCGTCGTAGGTTCCGACAACGTCGTGAACCACTTGCGAGCCTTCCTTCCAGCGGCCGATGAAGGTGGGAATGTCCTGACCGACACCCGGCAGGATATCGTAATGCAGATTGCCGTCGCCGACGTGGCCGAAGACCGAGATGCGGGCGCCGGGGTGGAAGCGTTCCACGGCGGCCGAGGCTTCGTCGATGAATTCGGCGATGCGGCTGATGGGGACGGAGACATCGTGTTTCCAGCCGCCGCCCTCGGGCTTGAGCGCCGCCGAATGTTCTTCGCGCAGACGCCAGAAGGCGGCGCGCTGTGCGTCGTTCTGGGCGATGGCGGCGTCGGTGATCAGGCCTTCCTCGAAGGCGACCTCGAGCAACGCCTCCATCTGGGCCTCGGCGCCGCCGGGCGTGCCCGAAGCGATCTCGATCAGGACATACCACTCGGGCGTCGAGTCCAGCGGCTCGCGGGTGTCGGGGATGTTCTTTAGGACCAGTTCCATCCCGAGGCGCTTCATCAGTTCGAAGGCTTCGACCCCGCCGCCCGTCTCGGCCTTGGCGCGGGCGAGCAGTTCGACGGAGGCGGCGGCGGTTTCCAGCCCGACCACCGCGACGGCGCGCGAGCGCATGATGGGGAAGAGTTTCAGCGTGGCGGCAGTGACGACGCCCAACGTACCCTCGGCGCCGATCAGCAGCTGTTTCAGGTCGTAGCCTGTGTTGTCCTTGCGCAGACGCTTCAGGCCCCGGAAGATTTCGCCGTTGGGCATGACCGCCTCAAGGCCCAGCACCAGGTCGCGCATCATGCCGTAGCGAAGAACCTGGGTGCCCCCGGCGTTGGTGGAGATGACGCCGCCAATGGTGGCTGAGCCCTCGGCTGCAAGACTGAGCGGGAAATAGCGGCCGGCCGCTGTCGCCGCCTGCTGCGCCTCCAGCAGGGTCAGGCCGGCTTCGACCGTCATGGCGTCGTCAAGCGGAGTCACATCGCGGACGGCGCGCATCTTGCGGGTCGACAGCAGGACCTCGCCGAAGGGGATCTGGCCGCCGACCAGGCCGGTGCCGCCGCCGTGAGGCGTGATGGCGACGCCCTCTTGGGCGCAGATCGTCACAGCGCGCGCAACCTCTTCCGTCGAACGAGGTGTCAGCAAGATCGGCGTGTTGCCGGTCCAGCGATTGCGCCATTCGGTCAGCGACGGCGCGATGACCTCGGGATCCTGGGTCCAGCCGCCCGAACCGAGCGCGGCTTTCAGTTGGTTAAGCACGGCGGCGGAGGGGGCGGGCGTCTGCATGCCTCCCTTTTGTCAGGCGTCGCCGTGCGTTGGAAGGGCCGCGAGGCCGTTAGACGTCGAGTTCTTCTTTCACGAACTGGGCGTTTTCCTGAATGAACTGGAAGCGCGCGTCGGCGCGCTTGCCCATCAGGCGTTCGACCAGATCTTCGATGCTGGCCTCGGCGTCGGGCACCGTGATCCGCGCGAGGGTACGCTTCTTGGGATCCATGGTGGTCTCCTTGAGCTGGGAGGCCATCATTTCGCCGAGGCCCTTGAACCGGCCGATCTCGGTCTTTTTGCCTTTGAACACGGTCGCCAGCAGCTCGTCGCGGTGGACGTCGTCGCGAGCATATTCGCTCAAGGGGCCGGCGCTGATGCGATAGAGCGGAGGCAGGGCCATGAAGACCCGGCCCTGGCGAATTGTCTCGGGCATGACGCGATAGAAGAAGGTGATCAGCAGGGCCGCGATGTGGGCGCCGTCCACGTCGGCGTCGGTCATGATGACGATCCGCTCGTAGCGCAGGTCGTCGATATTGAACCGGTTGCCGGGCTGGACGCCCAAGGCCAACGCCAGGTCGGACAGTTCGACATTGGCGCGCAGCTTGTCGGCGGTGGCGGACGCGACGTTCAGGATCTTGCCACGCAGGGGCAGGATCGCCTGGGTGGTGCGATCGCGCGCCTGTTTGGCCGAGCCGCCCGCCGAATCGCCTTCGACGATGAAAAGTTCGGTGCCTTGGGCCGACTGGCGGCTGCAGTCCGACAGCTTGCCGGGCAGGCGCAGCTTGCGGGTAGCGGCGGCGCGCTGGACTTCCTTGTCCTTGCGGCGACGTAGCCGATCCTCGGCGCGATCGACAACGAAGCCGAGCAGGGCGTTGGCCTGTTTGGGGCTCTCGGTCAGCCAGTGGTCCAGCGGGTCGCGCAGCAGCTGCTCCACGATGCGCGCCCCCTCAGGCGAGGACAGACGGTCCTTGGTCTGGCCCTGGAATTCGGGATTGCGGATGAAGACGCTGATCAGGGCGCCGGCATTGGCGATGACGTCCTCGGCCGTGATGATCGCGGCGCGTTTCTCGTTGGTCAGTTCGCCATAGGATTTCAAACCCTTGACCAGGGCGGCGCGGAAGCCGGCCTCGTGCGTGCCGCCGTCGGGCGTGGAGACGGTGTTGCAGTAGGACTGGATGAAGCCGTCCGATTCACCAAAGCCAATCGGCGACCAGGTGACGGCCCATTCGAAGGCGCCCGCTTCGCCTTGACGCTCGGCGCGGCCGGCGAAAGTGGGGGTGACGGTCTCCAACTGACCAATGCGGTCGATCAGGGCGTCGGCCAGGCCGCCGGGGAAGTGCAGACTGGCCTGCGCCGGTGTGGCGTCGGTGATCCGCTCTGGCGCGCAGGTCCAGCGAATCTCAACGCCGCGGAACAGATAGGCCTTTGACCGCGCCATGCGGAATAGACGAGCAGGCTTGAAGGCCGCACCCATGCCGAAGATTTCGTCGTCGGGCTTGAAGCGGATCAGGGTGCCGCGCTTCTTGGACGGGCCGATCTGCTGGATCGGGGCCAGGACGTGGCCGCGACTGAAGGCTTGTTTCCATTCGAAACCGTCGCGCCAGACCGTGACCTCGACGCTTTCGCTCAGGGCGTTGACAACCGAGACGCCAACGCCGTGCAAACCGCCAGAGGTTTCATAGGCTTTACCGGAAAACTTGCCGCCAGAGTGGAGGACGGTCATGACGACTTCCAGCGCCGACTTGCCGGGATGTTTCGGATGCGGATCGACCGGGATGCCGCGACCATCATCGCGCACCGACAGATAGCCGTCGGCGTCCAGATCGACGGTGATCAGCTTGGCGTGTTTGGCCACCGCCTCGTCCATGGCGTTATCCAGGACTTCGGCGAACAGGTGGTGCAGGGCGCGCTCGTCGGTGCCGCCGATATACATGCCGGGGCGTTTGCGAACGGGTTCAAGCCCTTCCAGCACCTCGATGGATGAGGCGGAATAGCCGGTGGCGGCCGCCGTCGTCGCTGTGGCCTGAACAGGAGGCGGCGCGGGGGTTGAGACAGCAGTGGGCGCAGCCGCAGGCAGGGTCACCGCAACAGGCTTGGGCGGCTCGGGTTTGCGAGCTTCGGGTTCGTCGTCAAAAGCGAAGAGGTCGGCGGCCATTCACATAGTCTGAGGCGATTCGGGACCGGGTCTGGTAGGCCCGTGAGGCCGGTCGAGCAAGCGGCGCACGAACCGGGGCCGGATCGAAGGTCACGGCGCGGGCCATAATCGCCAACATCAGTATCCACGGCAGGTTAGCGTGGGTCAGCAGGACGCTCTCTGACAGGCTCAAAGCGGTGAAGGCGGATAGATAGGCGATGCTCCAATAGCCTTCGCGCGCACCGAGCCCGTTCGTGCGCGCGATGACGAAGATCGCAGAGAGCGCCATGATGGCCCCTACCGCCACCGCACCGGGCCAGCCCAGTTGCACGAGCAGATCGATCCAGCCGTTGTGGGCGGAGGGGACGGGCCATTGGGTCTCGATGCGGATTTCGCGCGCGGGGATCGAGTCCACGCCCCAGAAGGCGCTGAAGCCGTATCCCGTCCAAGGGCGCTCGGCGACCTTTCGCATAAGGGCTTCCCAGATCAGTGTGCGGCCTGTCAGCGACGGGTCCTTGCCCAGCGCTTCCAGGATTGCGGCGGAGTCGGAGTTCCACAGCCAGGTCGCGCCCGCCGCAATGATGACGGCAAGCCAGATGCCGATGACGGTGATGACGGCGCCGCCCTGTTTCAACGCCCACCACCCACCGATCATGCCCAGGCCCAGGCCCCAGCATAGAAGAGATGTCTTGGATTGGGTGGCGAGGACCAGGAGCGTGGTCAAACCTAATGTCAGCAGGCATATCCAGAACCGATGGCTGCGTCCCGCGATATGATCGGCGGCCAGGGTCGCTGCGGCGGAGACGGCGCCCACCACCATGACCAGCCCCATCTGGTTCTTCTCGTACCAGAGGCCGCGCCACAGGCCGGCGTTGTCGAACTGGTGCACCCCGACCTTCGGATAGCCGAACACCATGATCAGGCTGCCGATCGCCATCACCAGACAGGTGTACATCAGGACGCGCGGCAGGGCGTCGTCACGGAAGCGGGCGCCCAGATAGATGGCGAAGGCGCTATTGATGGCCATGGCGATGACGCGGCGCTCCGTGACCTCGGGGTCGATGGACCAGTATTTCGAGACGAAACACAGGGCGACCAGGGTGAACATCATCAGCCAAGCGGGCCAGGCGCGGATGACCTTGTCGAAGCGAAAGACGATCAGGCCCGCGATGACGGCGTAGACCGGCAACCAGATGAATCGCAGGATGGGGGTCTCGACCTGGGTCGGAGCGATGACGGGTGCGATCAGGGCGCCGGTCAGCATGAAGACGACAAAACCGGCCGCCCACTGCTCCCACAGCGGCGGCGAATCATTCGGGGTTTGAGCGGGCGGTTCGCGCACGGATGCAAAGTGTCCTTTGGCGCTTAAGGAACCGTGAGCGCGGCGGTGAAGGCGGCGAGACCTTGTGCAAGATCGGCGATCAGGTCGGCGGGGTCTTCCAGCCCGACGTGGAGGCGGATCAATTCGCCCTCCAGCACGGGCGGATGGTCGCGATAGCCCATCTGATGCGTCTCGTGCGTGATCAGGCTTTCGAACCCGCCCCAGGAATAGCCGAGGCCAAACAGGGTCAGGGCGTTCAGGAAGGCCTCGCCCGCCGCCTTGTCGCCGCCCTTCATGACCACGCCCATCAGGGACGCCGCGCCGGTGAATTCTCGCCGCCACACGTCATGGCCGATCGAGCCGGGCAGGGGTGGATAAAGGACGCGGGACACCTCGGGTCGAGCGTGCAGCCACTCCGCGACGATCAAAGCCGACCGCGCCTGTTCGGCATAGCGCAGCGGCAGGGTCCGCAGGCCGCGCAGCGCAAGCCAGGCGTCATCGGGCGACACATGCCAGCCGAGATCCTCGATCGTGTCGCCGATGGCGCGCAGGCAGGCGGGATTGCTCGAAGCGATACTGCCCATCAGCACGTCCGAATGACCGCCGACATATTTGGTGACGGCCTGAACGCTGACGTCCACGTCATGGGTGAGCGGGCGATAGGCCATGCCAGCGGCCCAGGTATTATCGACCACCGTCAACACACCTCGCGCGCGGCAGGCCTGGGCCACGGCGGCGACATCGACCATCTCGAATGTGAGGGAGGCTGGCGACTCCATCAGCACCAAACGGGTGCGTTCGCCGATGGCGGCCAGAACAGTCTGCGCGTCTGCGTCTGCGGACAAAAAGCGGGTCGTGACGCCGCGGGCCGATTGATACCGACTCAGGAACCGGCGCGTCGGACCATAGACGGCGTCAGTTGTGATCACCTCGTCGCCCGGTCTTAAAAACGCCAGTAGCGGAACCGTGACGGCCGCAAGACCCGACGGAACCAGAAAGGCCTCCTTCGCCCCCTCCAGATCGGCCAGGGCGCGGCGAAGATCGCGGGCGGCGCTGGTTCCGCTAAGGCCATAGGTCGGTCCGTCGGTCTCGTCGCGCATGACGGCCGCGCTATCGCTCAACATCGTCGAGGCGCGTTCGATCGGCGGATTGACGCCGCGCCGGCCCTGGCCGCGTCGCGTGGCGGCGGCGATCAGGCGGGTGCGGTCCGAAAGCAGCGACATGGCCCCTCCGATGGGTTGCGGATCGGTCCCTAAAGGCCTCTAAAGCCACCGGGGCGCAAGCGGCGAGGGATAGGAACGCGATGCGGTGCTGGACGATCGGAGCGATGACCGTTGTGCTGATGACGACGGCTTGCGGGCGCAAGGACGCCAGCCCTGCGCCGGAAACCAGCCCCGCCACGCCCGCGCAAGCGTCTTCGACTGCAGTCGCAAAAAGCCCGACGCTGGCCGCCATCAAACGCCGCGGTCGCCTGAATTGCGGTGTGAATCAGGGTTTGGTCGGCTTTGCCTACACCGACAATCGCGGCCAGTGGCGCGGCTTCGACGTGGACTTCTGTCGCGCGACGGCGGCGGCGGTGCTGGGCGATGCCGATGCGGTGCGGTTCGTGCCTCTGTCGGCGTCGGATCGTTTCACGGCGCTGAACGACGGCCGCATCGATGTGCTCTGGCGCAACTCGTCCTGGACGATGAGCCGCGACGCGGGCGAGGGGTTCGTCTTCGCCGGTATCAACTATTACGACGGCCAGGGCTTTCTGGTCCGGCGTTCGCTGAACCTGAACAGCGCGACAGAACTGACGGGCGCGCGGGTGTGCGTTCAGTCGGGTTCGACGTCCCAGGCCAACGCCGCCGACTATTTCCGGTCTCGCGGCATCGAATATCGGCCCGTCGTGTTCGAGACTGAGGAAGCGGCGCGCGACGCCTATGGCCGTGAAGATTGCGACGCGTTCAGCGCCGACATCTCCGCGCTAGCCGCCGCGCGGACTGTGCTGACCAATCCCAACGAGCATGTGATCCTGTCCGATGTGGCGTCCAAGGAGCCGCTGGGGCCGGTAGTCAAGGCGGGCGACGAACGCTGGGCCTCGACCGTCCGCTGGACCCTAAACGCCCTAATGCTGGCCGAAGAACTCGGGGTCACCAAGGCCAATGCCGAAGATCAGTTCAAGACGACGACGGACCCACGCGTGCGACGTCTTTTGGGCGCCGAGGGCGAGTTCGGACCCATGCTGGGGCTGTCGAACGCCTGGGCCAAGGACGCCGTGGGTGCGGTCGGAAACTATGGCGAAATCTTCGAGCGGAATCTGGGATCGCAATCGGCGCTCGACCTGGCGCGCGGTTTGAACGCACAATGGAACGCGCGCCCGGCCGGCTTGATCTATGGCCTGCCGATCCGATAAGCGCCGACGCTTGCATCGCTTCCTGGGGGACAGATGACCGAGACGAAACGCGGCGGCCTTGCGCTGCACTGGCTGATGTTGATCGGTTTCGCGGTCGGTCTGATCGGGGGATTGCTGGTCAATCTGACGCTGGGAGCGGATACGGCCTGGGTGGTCTGGCTGACAGACAACGTCACCGGACCGCTGGGCCAGATCTTCCTACGCCTGCTGTTCATGATGGTGATCCCGCTGCTGTTCTCGGCCCTGGTGGTCGGCGTGGCCGAGATGGGCGATCTGAGCTCGCTTGGACGGGCGGGAATCAAGACCCTGTTGTTGACCATTCTGGTGTCCAGCATCGCGGTGGTTATCGGCCTGGTGATGGTCAATGTGTTCCAGCCCGGAAGGGGCGTGGACCCGGTCCTCGCGCAGCAACTGCTGGACCAGGGACGTGACGGCGCGGCCGGCATCGTCAGCGGCGCGCCCGAAACCATCCAGTTGGGTGATTTCTTCTTGGATCTGATTCCGTCGAACGTCTTCACCGCGGCCTCCGAGAACCAGATCCTGCCGGTGATGGTGTTCGCTCTGTTCTTCGGCATCGGCCTGGTGATGGCCAAGTCGCCTGCGACCGACCGCTTGCAGCAGGTCATCGAGGGCATGTTCGAAGTCACGATGAAACTGATCAACCTCTTCATCAAACTGGCCCCCATCGCCATCGCCTGCTTGATGTTCAACCTAGCGGCCCTGTTCGGCTGGGACCTTCTGGTGCGCCTCGCGGCCTATGTGGGCGTCGCGGTGGGCGCGATGGCGATCCACATGTTCGTCGTCTATCCGCTGGTGATCTGGATCCTTGGCGGCCGGTCGCCGATCACCTTCTTCAAGGGCGTGCGCGAGCCGATGGTGGTGGCCTTCTCGACCGCTTCATCCAACGCGTCTCTGCCGGTGTCGCTGAAGGCGGCCGAGCAGGAGCTGAAGCTGCCGCGCAAGATCGCTCGCTTTGTCCTTACGGTCGGCGCCACCGCCAATCAGAACGGCACGGCCCTGTTTGAAGGCGTGACCGTGCTGTTTCTGGCCCAATTCTTTGGCATCGACCTGACGATCACGCAGCAGATCATCGTCATGCTGGTCTGCATCCTTGGCGGCATCGGTACGGCGGGCGTGCCGGCCGGTTCGCTGCCGGTCGTGGCGATGATCCTGGTGATGGTGAAGGTGCCGCCGGAGGGCATCGGCCTGATCCTGGGCGTCGACCGCTTCCTGGACATGTGCCGCACGACGCTGAACGTCACGGGCGACCTGGTACTGGCGACTGTCGTTTCGCGCGGCGAGGAAGACGAGCCGATCGACGCCGACGATGTCGTCCCCGTGGCGCCGCCGGCCTGATCTCAGCCGGTTTCCACGGGGGTGTCCGTTCGGGCGCCCCATTCAGCCCAGGAACCGTCATAAAGCCGCGACGGACGACCGAGTTCGGTCATGCTCATCGTCAGTATTGCGGCGGTCACTCCGGATCCGCAGGTCGTGATCACGGGTCGGCTGATATCCACGCCAGCGTCCGCAAAGGCATGCGCCAAGGCCGCGCCACGCTTCATCGTGCCATTGTCGTTTAGCAAGCGACCATAGGGGAGATTGCGCGCGCCGGGCATATGGCCGCTGCGAACACCGGCGCGAGGTTCGGGCGCCGCACCTTTGAAACGCGGTGCGCCGCGCGCATCCACGACCTGGGCATCCTGGGCCAAGGCCACGCGCACATCATCCAACGAGGCGACAGCATCGGGCGCCATCTTGGCATGGAAGTCTTTTGCATCTGCGACTGAAGGCCCGGAGACGGTTGGTAGGCGGTCGTCACGCCAGCGCGGCAGGCCGCCGTCGAGCACCTGAACCCTCGTCGCGCCCATAGTCTTCAGCATCCACCAGACGCGCGCCGCCGAGAACAATCCGGCTGTATCATAGACGACGATTTGGTCATCGACGGAGAGGCCCAGCGCGCCGACCGACGCCCCGAAGGCCTCTGGCGTCGGCATCATGTGGGGCAAAGCGCTGTCGCGATCCGATACCGCGTCCAGATCGAAGAAGACGGCGCCAGGGACATGGGTCTGTTCGAAGTCGGCGCGCGCGTCGCGGCCGTCCAGGTGCCAGCTGCCATCGACGATCCGCAAGTCCGGAGCGCCCAATCGCGCGGCGAGGTCCGTTGTCGAAATCAGCGGGCTCATAGGCGAGACAGGCTCAGTTGGATGACGTCGGTGCGGCGAGAGCGGAAACCGGCCTCGCAATAGGCCAGATAGAAGCGCCAGAGCCGGCGGAATCTTTCGTCAAAGCCGGAAAGCTTGCTGATCTCGCCCCAGGATGCCTGGAAACGCTCATCCCAAAGCTTGAGCGTCGCGGCGTAGTCGAGGCCGAACCGTTCCACCGACTGCCATGACAGTCCGGCTTTCGACACGACCGGCGCCAGCCGTTCTTCGGAGGGCAGCATGCCACCGGGGAAGACGTACTTTTGGATAAAATCCGTCCGGGCATTGTATTCGTCGAACAGGTCGTCCTGGATCGTGATGATCTGCAGTCCGGCCTTGCCGCCAGGTTGAAGGACGTCGTGAACCTTGCCGAAATAGGCGGGCCAGTACTCCATGCCCACAGCCTCGAACATCTCGATGGACGCCACCCGATCAAATCGGCCCTGCACATCGCGGTAGTCGATCAGCTGAATATCGGCGCGGTCGCTCAGTCCCGCGTTGAACATGCGCTGGCGAGCGAAATCGTGTTGCTCTTTGGAGATCGTAATCCCAGTGACGTTGGCGCCGATCTCGCGCGCCGCAAACTCGGCGAAGCCGCCCCAGCCGCAGCCGATTTCCAGCACCGACATGCCCGGCCGAAGATCCATCATTCGGGCCAAGGCGGCGTATTTCTCGTGCTGCGCCGCCTCCAGTGCCTCGCCATCGCGGCTGAAGCGGGCCGATGAGTAGGTCATCGTGCCGTCCAACCACTGGGAATAGAAGGCGTTGCCCAGATCGTAGTGGGCGTGGATGTTCTTCCTCGACCCGGTCTTGCTATTGCGATTGGTGCGGTGGCCCAGCCAGTTGACCACCCACATGATCAGATTGCCGTCGAACAGGCGCCGGATATGATCGTAGTTGTCCACCAGGGTTTCGAGCAGACCGGCCAGGTGCGGACTGTCCCACTCGCCCGCGATATATCCTTCGGCGAAGCCGATATCGCCGGCCGCCAGGACGCGGCGTGCGAACCGGTAGTCGCGCACCGTCATCATGCCGCTGGGGCCCGGCTGCTTGCCTTGAAGCACATGGGTCTCGCCATTGGGCAGTTGCACCGTCAAACGGCCGAAGGTCCAGTTGGCGGCCAGAATCCGCAGCAACATGGCGAACACGCGCGGTGTTCGGCTGGCGACGGCTTCGATATCGGCGTGTGCGACGCTCATCTTTTGACTTTCAACGCGGAATACAAAGGGGGTCAATCACGGTCGCTGTGGTCGTCGCCGCGACCGGAAACGGTCTTCAGGGCAGCGAGCGCCCGGGAGCGACCCTTCTCATGTTCGACGACCGGTTTGGGGTAATCGCGCCCTAGAACGATTCCGGCGTCACGCAGCACTTCAGCGGGTGCGGTCCAGGGTGACTGTAGCCAGCGGTCCGGCAGGCGGCGAAGTTCTGGCACCCACCGACGGACATAACCGCCGTCTGGATCAAACTTTTCGCCCTGCGTAATGGGATTGAAAATGCGGAAGAAGGGGGAAGCGTCTGCGCCCGAGCCTGCGACCCACTGCCAGTTCTGCACATTGCTCGCGCGGTCGGCGTCCACCAGCGTGTCCCAGAACCAGGCTTCGCCTTCGCGCCAGTCGATCAGCAGATGTTTGATCAGGAAGGAGGCGACGACCATCCGAACCCGATTATGCATCCAGCCCGTCGTCCAGAGCTGGCGCATACCGGCGTCCACCAACGGGTATCCGGTCCGTCCCCGTCGCCACGCCTTGAGGCTCGCGTCGTCCTTACGCCAGGGCATGGCGTCATATTCGGGACGGAACGCGCGCTCGGCGATGTAGGGAAATTGGTGCAGCAGGTGTGCGGAGAACTCGCGCCAGCCGATCTCAGCAATAAATTTGTCGGACTCCGCCGACGACACCTTGCCATCTTTGGCTGCCTGTTGGGCGCGGTCTATCGCACGCCAAGGGCTGATCTCGCCCCAGTGAAGATGCGGCGACAGGCGGCTGTTGGCGCCTTGCCGGTCGGGAAAGTCGCGATCCTTCGCATAGGTCTTCAGGCCGGCTGGTATGAACCTGGATAAGACCTGCGAGGCCCCATCCTCCCCCGGCGTCCAGTCGAAGCCCTTGGACCAATCCGGACGGTGGGGGTGCAGCTTCCAGCCGTCGAGGTCGTCGGATTGAACCGTTTCGGGCGTCTGTATCTGGCGAGGTCCCGTTGTGTGAGCCGGCGCCTCGGCCGTGGCCAGCAGAGCTCTCAAGAACGGGGTGAAGACTTTGTACGGCTGTCCCGAACCATTCAGCACCTCGCCAGGGCGGCAGAGCAGGGCCCCATTGAAGCCACGGCATTCGAGGCCATCCGCCTTGAGCGTGTGAGCGATTTCGGCGTCGTGCTCAAACGCCTCAGGTTCAAACAGGCGATTCATGAAGACGGTGTCGGCATCGGTTTCGGCGATCAGCGCCTGAAGCTGTGTCAGAGCGTTGCCCTTGCGCAAAATCAGGCTCGAACCGCGATTTTGAAGCGCCGCATCCAGCGCCCTCAACGACTTGTCGAGCCACCAGCGCGACGCGGCGCCCATCGGCCGCTCGAAATGCTCGTCCAGAATATAGACGGGCAGGATTGGTCGCCCCGTCTCCGCAGCGTGGTTCAGGGCGGGATTGTCATGCAGTCGCAGATCGCGGCGAAACCACAGGATGACAGGTTTGGTGGCCACGCGGGCGAACTCCGTGATAACTTGCGCTCATCCCTTCAGAGCGCCACCTGATGGCCCAATAGCTGCGGCAAAAGCCGCCTCCACAACACCGAACGTCGAAAGAGCCGCCTCGTGAGCCGACCCAACGCTGTCATTACGTTGTCCGAAGGTCTTCGGACGCCTGTCGTCATCGGCGGCGGCGCAAGAATCGCTTTCATCGCCGGTCCTTGCCAGATGGAGAGCCGCCAGCACGCGCTGGAGACGGCCCATGCCCTGAAGGAAATCGGCGAGCGGTTGAACGTGGGCATCATCTACAAGACCAGTTTCGACAAGGCGAACCGGACCAGCGCCAGCGCCGCGCGGGGCATCGGTCTGAAAGACGCCATGCCGATCTTCGCCGAGATTCGCGAGGTGACCGGCCTGCCGACCCTGACAGACGTTCACTCCGAGGTTCAGTGTGGCCCGGTCGGCGAGGTCGTCGATGTACTGCAAATCCCGGCCTTCCTTAGCCGCCAGACCGACCTGCTGTTGGCCGCCGCCGCTACCGGCAAGGCGATCAACATCAAGAAGGGTCAGTTCCTGGCTCCCTGGGACATGAAAAACGTGATCGCCAAGGTGGTTGGCGCCGGCAATCCTAACGTCATGGCCTGTGAACGCGGCGCCAGCTTTGGCTACAATACTCTGGTCAGCGATATGCGGGCGCTTCCGGTGCTGCGCGAGATCGGCTGTCCCGTCGTGTTCGATGCGACCCACAGTGTTCAGCAGCCGGGCGGGCAGGGCGCGTCGTCCGGTGGTCAGCGCGAGTTCGTGCCAGTGCTGGGGCGCGCGGCGGTGGCTGTGGGCGTCGATGCGGTCTTCATGGAAACGCACCAGGACCCGGATAATGCGCCGTCGGATGGCCCCAACATGGTGCCGCTGAGCCAGTTCGAAGCCCTGGCCGCCGAACTGATCGCCTTCGACGACCTGGCCATCAAGATTGGGGCCAAGGCGCCGGTGGCGCAAGCCGCCTGAATCCTCTAGGTCGGACCCATGTCTGACACCTTGGATCTGGGCTCCCTGCAAAGCCTGTTGGAGCGCGTGCGCGGCCTGAAGATCGCCTGCGTCGGCGACCTGATGCTGGATCGCTACGTCTATGGCGAGGTGAACCGTATCTCGCCCGAGGCGCCGATCCCTGTACTCCGCACCAGCCGCACCGTCGCCATGCCAGGCGGCGTCGGCAACGTCGCGCGCAATATTGCGGCTCTGGGTGGTGTGGCGCGGCTAGGCGCCGTGATCGGCGACGACGCGGCTGGCGCGGAACTGACCGCTCTGATCGCCGCCGAACCGCACATCGAGGACGTCGTGGCGAGGCCGGCGGGCGGGTCCACCATCGTGAAGACGCGCTTCGTTTCGGGAGGGCAACAGCTTCTTCGGTTAGATGACGAGGCTGCGCCGACCGCGATCCAAGATTCGGACGCGTTTGCAGATGCTTCAGTCTATTTGCTGTCAGATTACGCTAAGGGCGTCGTCAGCGATGCGCTTCTGGCTTCGGCGCTGAACGCGGCGCAGACATCCGGTGCGCCGGTTGTCGTCGATCCAAAGGGAAGGGACTTCGCCCGCTACGGCGCTGTCGATGTCATCAAGCCCAATGCTTCGGAACTGGCCCGCGCCACCGGCCTGCCGGTTGGGACGGACGCAGAGGTCGAGACGGCGCTGGCCGCCTTGCTGGCCACCACGACCGCCAAGGCGATCATCGTCACGCGTGCGGGCAAGGGCATGAGCCTGGCGCGGCGCGGCGAACCGGTGAAGCACTTCCCTGGCCGGGCGCGCGAGGTCTTCGACGTGTCTGGCGCGGGCGATACAGGCCTGGCCGCCATCGGGTTGGCGCTGGGCGCCGGCGCGTCGGTGGAGATGGCGGTCGAGTTCGCCATCCTGGCCTCGGGCGTGGTCGTCGGGAAGGCCGGCACGGCCGTGGTTACACCCGCCGAGCTTATCGAAGCCGAACTAAGCCAGCACGCCACCGCTGCGGTATCCAAAGTGACGCCGATCGACGAGCTGGCGGTCGAGGTCGAGGGCTGGCGACGTCAGGGCCTGAAGGTCGGTTTCACCAACGGCTGTTTCGACATTCTGCACCGTGGCCACGTCGCCTATCTGGCGCAGGCGCGCAGCTGGTGCGATCGCCTGGTCGTGGCGCTGAACACCGATGCATCGGTCAAGCGACTGAAGGGCGAGGGGCGTCCGGTGAATGATCTGGATAGTCGCGCCGTCGTCATCGGCGGGCTGGCCAGCGTCGACCGCGTCACCAGCTTCGATGATCCGACGCCGATCGCCCTGATCGAACGGCTGCGTCCTGATGTTCTGATTAAAGGCTCGGACTATACGCGAGAGGGCGTCGTGGGCGGCGATCTGGTCGAAAGCTGGGGCGGCGAGGTCAAGCTGGCGGATTTCAAAGATGGCTATTCGACCACGCGAACGATCGAGAAGATGACAGGGAGCGCGCAGTGACGCCGAGAATGATCGTCGTGACCGGAGGCGCCGGTTTCATCGGTTCAAACATCGTTGCGCGGCTGACAGCCGAGACCGCCTATGATGTCGTCGTCTGCGATCGGTTGGAGACGGCCGACTTGGCCAAGTGGAAGAACTTGGCCAAACACGCGATCGCTGACTTCTGGTCGCCCGAAGAATTGTTCGAACAGCTGGAGCGTCATGCCGAGCGGATTGAGGCCGTGGTGCACATGGGCGCGATCTCTTCGACGACAGAGCCGGACGCCGACCTGATTCTGCGAACCAACTTCACCCTGTCGCGCGACCTGTGGGACTGGTGCGCGATTCGGGGGTCCCGGATGATCTACGCGTCTTCCGCTGCAACCTATGGCGACGGAGAGACGGGCTTCAACGACGATGACGATGCGGATTCATTATCTCAGCTTCGTCCGCTAAACGCCTACGGCTATTCGAAAATGCTGTTCGATCTGTATGCAGTCCGGCAGGCGGATCGGGGTCAGGCGCCGCGCCAGTGGGCGGGGCTGAAGTTCTTCAACGTCTATGGGCCGAACGAAGGTCACAAGGGCGGAATGAAGTCGGTCGTGGCTCAAATCTGGCCCAAGGTCGCGGCGGGCGAGACTGTGACCCTGTTTCGGTCGCACAATCCGAACTATTCGGACGGCGGTCAGATGCGCGACTTCGTCTATGTCGACGACGTGGTCGATATCATCGAGTTTCTGCTTCAGTCGCCGCAGGTCTCGGGCATCTTCAACGCCGGATCGGGTCAGGCGCGGTCGTTTGCAGATCTTGCACGCGCCACTTTCGACGCCGCCGGCAAGACGCCCTCCATCGACTATGTCGATACGCCGTTGTCGATCCGCGACCGCTACCAATATTTCACTGAAGCCCGCATGGATCGTATCCGCGCCGAAGGCTTCGAGGGTCAATCCACGCCGCTGGAAGAGGGCGTACGGCGCTACGTGCAGGACTTCCTCGCCACGGCCGATCCGTACCGCTGATGCGTCGGCTGACCTTCAGGCAATGGGTCGGATACGCAGGCTTCGCCGCCGTCTTCGTGCTGACGGCGGCCATTGCGGTGTGGAGCGGCGACATTCTGAGGGCAGGGTTGGACCCGCAGGTGCCCTTCCAGACCTACAAGCCGCCGCCCGCCCCCGACTATCGAAAGACATCCTCCTGGGCGCTGGTTGACCAGGGCACACTCAACCAGGCGGCGGTCTTCTTCGTCATGCCGACCACCTTTGACGGCGGGGCCGAGTGGAATGGGCCGATCGACGATGCGCGGGCCAACGCCTATATGCGGCGCGTCGTGCTTCCGAATTATGCGTCGCCCTTCGCCCGAGAAGGCCGGGTCAGCGCGCCGCTGTACCGCCAAGCCAGCCTTTACACCCGGCTGACCTTACGCGATGACGCGCGCGAGGCGCGTGCCTTCGCTTATGAGGACGTAAAGGCCGCCTTCGAACTGTGGCTGCAACGGCATCCCGCCGGCCCCATTGTTATCGCCGGCGTGGAACAGGGCGGAGAGCTGACGGCGCGTCTGGTTCGCGACCAACTCCGCGCCGACCCGGCGCTGAAGGACAGGCTTGTCGCCGCTTATCTGATCGAGACCTTGGTCGGGCGCGAGATGTTCCGGCAGGCGATCTCGCCCTGCGATGCCGCCGATCAAACGGGATGTATCGTGGCCTGGGCGTCGGTGGAGGACGGCGACGAAACGGGCGCGCGGCGCAAGCTGAGACGCGCTCTGGAATGGGACGATCGCGGCGATCTGGTGAACCTCTCCACTGACCCCATCTGCGTGAATCCGGTAACGGGTGCTGCGAGCCAGGCGCGTGCCGCAGCACGTCAGCACAGCGGCGCCACCAATGCGACCGGCTTGGAATGGGGCGCCCGACCGGCCCTGACTGGCCGGCTGATCTCCACCGAATGCCGTGGCGGTCTGTTGTGGCATAGCGCGCCGGACGCCGATTTCTTGACTGCTGGCGGCAGTTGGGCGGATCGGCGCAAGATCGTCCCCTACAATCTTTTCTACGGCGACATCGAGCGTGACGTCAGCGTGCGTCTCGCGGCCTGGCGGGCCAAGCACGGCCTTTAAGGCGGCCGTCCTCTCGGTTTGTCTGGCGCCGCTCGCGCGCAGCGGGTAGGCTTGCCGCGTCAAGGAGGGATCTGAATGGACGTGACCACCATCTTCGCCGGCGTCGTGCTGCTGCTGGCCATCGTGCTGTTGATCAGCGTGATCAAGATCGTGCCGCAAGGCCGTGAGTTCACAGTCGAACGCTTCGGAAAATACACGAAGACGCTGAGCCCCGGCATCGGCTTTTTGACGCCATTCGTGGAACGCGTTGGCCGCCGCATGAACATGATGGAACAGGTGCTGGACGTGCCGACCCAAGAGGTCATCACCAAAGACAACGCCATGGTGAAGGTCGACGGCATCGTCTTCATCCAAGTGATGGATTCCGCCCGCGCCGCCTATCGCGTCGACGATCTGCCCTATGCGATTTCGCAGCTGTGCATGACCAATCTGCGGACCGTGGTCGGTTCGATGGAACTCGATGAGGTGCTGAGCCAGCGCGACAGCATCAACACGCGCCTGCTGCATGTCATCGACGCGGCGACCGAACCGTGGGGCGTCAAGGTCAATCGGATCGAGATCAAGGACCTGACCCCGCCGACCGACATCACCAACGCCATGGCCCGTCAGATGAAGGCCGAGCGGGAACGTCGCGCCGTTATCACCGAGGCCGACGGTGAGAAATCCGCCGCCATCGCCCGCGCCGAGGGCGCTAAACAGGCCGCCATCCTTCAGGCCGAGGGTCGCAAGGAAGCCGCCTTCCGCGACGCCGAGGCGCGCGAGCGCGAGGCCGAAGCCGAGGCCCGCGCCACGGCCATGGTGTCGGAAGCCATCGCCCGCGGGGACGTCAACGCCATCAACTATTTTGTGGCTCAGAAGTACGTCGAGGCCTTCGCGGAACTGGCTCGCAGCCCGCAGCAACGCACCGTTATCGTGCCCGCCGAAATGGGCGCCCTGGTCGGCACGATCGCCGGCATCGGCGAGATGGTCAGCCTAGCCAAGGATCAGAACTCGGCTGCGACGCCGCCCGTGCGGCCCGGGCCGCCCCGCCGCCCCGCCGGGGGCTCCGTTCCACCCTCGGCCTGATCGAAGGAGGCTGACCGATGATGTCGCTTGCTGATCTCTATGTCGCCCAGCCGTTCTGGATCTGGTTGGCGATCGGGGTTCTGCTGCTGGCGGTCGAGGCGATGTTCTCGACCGAATGGCTGCTTTGGCCCGCTGTTTCGGCCGGCGTTGTCGCGGTCATGACGGCGGCGGGCGTGCGGTTGGGGCTGCCGGGCGAGGTGGCCGTCTTCGCGGTTCTGACCGTCATCGCCACATTGCTGTCCCGCCGTCTGATCTCCAAAGCCAATCCCGACGGTCCCGACATCAATGACCGCGACAGCCGTCTGGTCGGCCAGCGGGCGCGGGTGGTCGAAACGTTCGTCTCGGGCCGCGGTCGCGTCTTCATCTCAGGCGCTGAATGGCCGGCGGAGATCGTGGGCGAGGCACCGGTCGAAGGACAGGATGTCGTCGTGATGCGCGTGAACGGCTCTTTGCTGACGGTGCAATCACCCGTCTGAACGCAACGGTAGCATTGGCGTTCGTCAGGCATGACAGACAGCCAGAACGCCGTCACAGACGGCTTGCCGACACCCAGACGCTGTTGGGCCATCTTGTCCATCGGCTTGGGCATCACGCTTGCCGTCCTGGATGGCGCGATCGCCAATGTCGCCCTGCCGTCGATTGCGCAGGATTTACAGGCGTCATCGGCCGCCTCGATCTGGATCGTCAACGCTTATCAGATCGCCATCGTGGTCGCTCTTTTGCCACTGGCGTCGCTGGGCGAGATCGTTGGCTATCGGCGTGTGTCGCAGGCGGGGCTGGCCGTGTTCACCCTGGCCTCCATCGCGTGTGTGTTCGCCAACTCCATCGAGACGCTCAGCCTCGCCCGCGTTGTTCAGGGGTTCGGTGCAGCGGGCATCATGAGCGTCAACGGAGCCTTGGTCCGTTACACCTATCCGCAGCGACTGCTGGGTCGCGCAGTCGGAATCAACGCGGTGATCGTTTCGCTGGCGGCGGCGGCGGGGCCGACCATCGCCAGCGCTATCTTGGCTGTCGGACACTGGCGCTGGCTGTTTGCGCTGAATGTGCCGATAGGCCTGATAGCGGTGTCGCTGGCGGGTTTCACCCTGCCGCACAACCGACTTCAGCCGCGAAAGCTGAATTGGGTCGGGGCTGCGCTGAACGCCGCGGCGTTCGGCCTGCTGATCACCGGCCTTCAATCGCTGGCGCATGGCGAAGCGGCCGTTTTGGGTTTCGGTCTGACAGGGGCAGGGCTGGCAGCCGGGATCTTGCTGATTCGCCACGAGCGCTCACGGACGTCGCCGCTGATCCCCCTCGACCTGCTGGCGAAACCGATGTTCAGCCTGTCGGTCGCAACATCGGTCATATCCTTCACCGCTCAGATGATGGCGTTCGTGGCCTTGCCCTTCTTTCTCCAGGGAGCGTTGGGGCTTACGGCGGTCCAGACCGGCTTGCTTATGACGCCTTGGCCACTGGCGACCATGATCGCAGCGCCGCTGGCCGGCCATCTGTCTGATCGCTATTCGGCGGGCGTGCTGGGCGCCATCGGCCTTAGCCTGTTTGCTTGCGGCCTGATGGCGCTGAGTTTTCTCAATGCCGATTCGAGCCATTTCGACATCATCTGGCGCATGGCCCTTTGCGGCGCGGGCTTCGGATTTTTCCAGTCGCCCAACAATCGCGCCATGTTGTCGGAGGCCCCGAAAGATCGCGCCGGCGCAGCGGGCGGCACCCTGGGCATGGCGCGGGTCGTCGGGCAATCCCTGGGCGCCGTGGTGGTGGCTTTCCTGCTGTCGACCGCGCCGATCAACGGCGTCGGTCACGGGTTCCAGATCGCGGCTGTCACGGCCTTGTTTGGCGCGGTGATGAGCGGATCGCGGGTCCGCCGACGTCCAGCCGAGCCGGACAAGGAGGTCGAGGCGGTCTAGCGCCGGGGCAGTTCCGCGACGCCGCGATTCGCCAGTTGGTCGGCGCGTTCGTTCAGTTCATGTCCAGCATGACCCTTCACCCATCGCCATTTTACGTCGTGCCGCAGACGTGCGGCGTCCAGCCGCTGCCATAAATCGGCGTTCTTCACCGGCTTCTTGTCGGCGGTCAGCCAACCACGCGCCTTCCAGCCGCGCATCCACTCGGTGATTCCCTGCATCACGTATTTGCTGTCGGTATGCAGTTCGACCTTGCAGGGCCGTTTCAGCGCTTCCAGCGCCATAATGGCTGCCATCAGCTCCATGCGATTATTGGTCGTGTTGGCCTCGCCGCCCCACAATTCCTTTTCGTGACCGCCGCCGGCCTGAAGCACGGCGCCCCAGCCTCCGGGGCCCGGATTGCCCTTGCAGGCGCCGTCGGTGTGGATGATGACGTGATCGGAGGGACTCATGGTCGCGCAGACCTACAGCCTCCCT
>Ga0308158_10000244_pt1 | contig 112568 bp, 104 predicted proteins | sample PhyBR2_FD_201038 | JGI IMG/M metagenome (GOLD analysis project Ga0308158, IMG submission 201038) | Phyllosphere microbial communities from UC Gill Tract Community Farm, Albany, California, United States - DLSLB.R2 | ecosystem: Host-associated > Plants > Phyllosphere > Unclassified | place... | reverse complement strand
ATGTTGAAAAAGATGTATACGTGGCCCGGATTAGAATGGAAGAAAACATGCCGTCAGGTATATGGAAACCAAGAAGTTTATTGATATCCGATAATGCTGGTAATTCTCTATACATGAATAGGTATGATAATGTTTTTGACAGTGAGGCTGAATTTGAACTCATCGGAACATCAGCAGACGTAAAAAAACCAGTTTTTGAAAGTATGTCGATTGATAAAAAAGAAGTACAGGTTGGGGATGAGGCAACCATTACACTTAAAGCAAGTGATGTAGGAAGTGGGATCAATCGAGTGTATCTCTCCTATTCAGCTCCTCAGACAGACAATGAAAAAATAATATTCATGTCGTATGATGTTGAAAAAGATGTATACGTGGCCCGGATTAGAATGGAAGAAAACATGCCGTCAGGTATATGGAAACCAAGAAGTTTATTGATATCCGATAATGCTGGTAATTCTCTATACATGAATAGGTATGACAATACTTTCGGAAATGAAGGAGAATTTTTTCTAAAAGATTATAGTAAAGATCAAGTTTCACCTGTTTTCAAGTCATTCTCTCTAAGTCAATCTTTCCTTGATCAAACAGAACCACTAGAAATGAAAGTTAGAGCAACAGATGATACTAAGGTTAAAAATGTGAAAGTAACATCTCGACACAATGATTCTCAAAAGGATCAAGTGACGACACTGTACCCTTCTACAGAATTAGATGAATACCAAGCTTCTATCCAAATAAGTGACAATCTAGAAGCCGGTCAGTGGACAATCAGTTCCATCGAGATTGAAGATTTGAACGGAAATAAAACGCTGGTTACTGAAGGATTAAATGACTATACGTTTACGGTTTTCCCTCGTATTCAAACACTTGGAAAAACATTCTATACTGAAAATACATCACTGATGTATACAACGATTTCAGGCGATGTTTATATTGGTCCTCAAGCAGTCGTTAGTTTGTCGGGCACTACGATTTATGGAAATGTATACGTACTTGGAGCGATGCGCAGTTATGGTGGTTTACGTGTCACTGGAACGATTTACGCTAATAGTTTTAGTTTTGGTTCGAGTTCTCTTTATCAAGGTGGAGTTGTATTTAGCGGAAGTAACAGTTTTTCCGGGATGGTAGCAAGCAATGACCCACTAAACCGTAATATTCCGTTCAAACTGTATGAAAATCCGATCGTCGAAACGGATGGAAAAGTCACACTATCAGGTGCTACGGTTCCTGTTGTTGATGTGACACTAGAAGGTGAAAAACTAAATATCAATACGGACGGAACATTCCGTATCAAAGATTATCCAATCGGAATCAAGAGAAAGCTAACCTTTGGGTTCCAAGATATCTTTGGAAACGCATGGACTAAAACCTATGATGTATTCGACCGTTCAAAACCGGTTGTGACTTCATCTCTGTCTAGCGGCATTTACGCTAAAGGAAAGATACTATCGTTGAACGCAACGAAAAACGCAAAAATTTATTATACAACAGATGGTTCAGATCCAACTGATATGAGCCAAGTCTTTAATGGCGAGACAGAGGTTCATGATGGGGTGAATCTTAAATATGTAGCGATTGATGCCCTAAATATTCAATCAGATGTGGGAGAACTCAAACTGTACACCTACGAAGTTGATCCTTTCGTAGAAGAGAGCAAGACAATCAAAGGAACAGGTGCTCCAGGCATGAACGTTGATGTCTTGAAGGACGGGACAAGTATTGCAAAAACCGTTATTGATTCTTCTGGAGAATTTAAAATGCAGTTGGAGCAACAAAAAGTTGGTACGCGTCTGGTTGTTCGTTTTGAGATCAATGGACTAGAGAACGATGAATATAATTTTGTGGTAGAGGATCATATCGCACCACGCTTAAAGCTTCCTTTAGAAACAACGGATGATGTCCTTCAGCTCAAAGGAGAGTCTGAGTCAGGTTCGACCGTGACGATCTATGAAACCGAGTCGAAGGAAAAGCAACTCGGTAAAGGAACAACCGGAGTAGACGGGAAGTTCGCGATTGCTTTCAGTCGTCCGCAAGGAAACGCATTGTATGTCGTCTCGACGGATGCATCAGGAAATGCAAGCAAGCCTCAGAAAGTGACGTTGAAGGATGTGACGGCACCGACGATGAAACTGCCGGTTGAGACATCGGATGATGTTCTCCAACTAAAAGGAGAATCGGAGTCAGGTGCGACCGTGACGATCTACGAAACCGAGTCGAAGGAAAAGCAACTCGGTAAAGGAACAGCTGGAGTAGATGGGAAGTTCACGATAGCCTTCAGTCGTCCTTCAGGGAACGCGTTGTATGTTGTCGCGACTGATGCGTCAGGAAATGCAAGCAAGCCGCAGAAAGTGACGTTGAAAGATGTGACGGCACCAACGATGAAACTGCCAGTTGAGACATCGGACGATTTCCTCCAGCTCAAAGGAGAGTCTGAGTCAGGTTCGACCGTGACGATCTATGAAACCGAGTCGAAGGAAAAGCAACTCGGTAAAGGAACAACCGGAGTAGACGGGAAGTTCAGCATTTCATTCGAGCGTCCGCAAGGAAACGCGTTGTATGTCGTCTCAACCGATGCGTCAGGAAATACAAGCAAGCCGCAGAAAGTGACGTTGAAAGATGTGACAGCACCGACGATGAAACTGCCAGTCGAGACATCGGACGATGTCCTCCAGCTGAAAGGGGAATCGGAGTCAGGTTCGACTGTGACGATCTACGACACTGAGTCGAAGGAAAAGCAACTCGGTAAAGGAACGGCTGGAGTGGACGGGAAGTTCACGATTGCTTTCAATCGTCCTTCCGGAAACGCATTGTATGTCGTCGTGACGGATGCATCAGGAAATGCAAGCAAGCTGCAAAAAGTGACGTTGAAAGATGTGACGGCACCGACGATGAAACTGCCAGTTGAGACATCGGACGATGTCCTTCAGCTGAAAGGGGAATCGGAGTCAGGTTCGACTGTGACGATCTACGACACTGAGTCGAAGGAAAAGCAACTCGGTAAAGGAACAAGCGGAGTAGACGGGAAGTTCAGTATTTCATTCGAACGTCCGCAAGGAAACGCATTGTATGTCGTCTCGACGGATGCATCAGGAAATACAAGCAAGCCGCAGAAAGTGACGTTGAAAGATGTGACGGCACCGACGATGAAACTGCCAGTTGAGACATCGGACGATGTCCTCCAGTTGAAAGGGGAATCGGAGTCAGGTTCGACCGTGACGATCTATGAAACCGAGTCGAAGGAAAAGCAACTCGGTAAAGGAACAGCTGGAGTAGACGGGAAGTTCACGATTGCTTTCAGTCGTCCTTCGGGAAACGCATTGTATGTGGTCTCGACCGATGCGTCAGGAAATGCAAGCAAGCCGCAGAAGGTGCCATTAAAAGATGTCGTACCGCCTGTAAAACCAATCGTTGATCAGGTAACCAATCGTTCGACCACTGTCACAGGTCAAGCTGAACCTGGTACTATCATCACGATGCTCATCGGGGAAACGACAGTTGAGTTTATGACAGATGCATCGGGTCGCTTCTCACATCCGGTTTCTCAACTTTCGGCCGGGACAATGATTAGTTTCCGTGCAAGCGATGCTTCGAATAATCAAAGTGAAGAAGTAGAGCAGCGAGTGAGTGATGTCATCAAACCAATTCTTTCAGGTGTTACGAATCAGACGATTGCCTTGAGACAAGTCTTTAATCCACTATACAAAGTCACTGCGAATGATGAAACGGACGGTAACTTAACAAGTAAAATCAAAACGACAGGAACCGTCGATTCCAAACGATCAGGTGTGTATACGATTACCTATACTGTCGTTGACCGTTCAGGAAATCTGACAAAAGTAAATCGTCTGATTACGGTAAGAGATACGGTTAAACCGACGATTAGTGGAGTAAGTAACGTCACTATTGGATTAAATCAAAAATTTGATGTAAGAAAAAATGTAACAGCTAAAGATAATGTAGATGGAACACTAACGAAAGCGATTAAGATTACCGGCAGTATCAATGTCAATAAAGTCGGAACCTATAATCTAACTTATAGTGTCAGTGATAAAGCTGGTAATAAAACCACAATCATCCGTAAAGTCACAGTAAAAGATTTGACGAAACCGGTACTCAGTGGTGTCACGGCTAAAACAGTCAAATACAAAACGTCCTTTAATCCTATGGCAGGAGTAAGTGCCAAGGATAACTTGGACGGGTTATTGACGAAAAAAATTAAAGTGAGTGGAACCGTCAACACGAAAAAGAAAGGGTCTTATTATCTGACTTATCGTGTAGAAGATAAGGCCGGGAATTTAACGATGGTGAAACGTAAGATTACCGTTAAATGAATGTAGACAAAGAAAAAACACCTTTCCAAAGTCGCTTGAGTCTCAACTCAGTCGACAAAAGAAAGGTGTTTTTGTGCTTGTTACGCATACTCAATCAATGCTGGTTTAATCTCCATCTCTTCAAGCGTCGTCCATAGTGATTCCATTGCACGATCTGCGTCTTGATAGAAATGACGACCACGGATACGCCAGAAGTTCCAGCCCGCCCGCTCCAAGACTTTTTGTCGGAACATGTCTGCTTCATACGCATCTGGTCCGTGCCAACGTTCACCATCACATTCGACAGCAAGTCGGTTGTGTTCCCCTTCGACGACAAGGTCGATCCGGTAGCCATTCACTTGGACTTGAGGTGTGACAAGGTATCCCCGTGCGATAAGACGACGGTAGACGGCTTCTTCGAATGGTGAGTCAAAGCGGTGTTTGACGCTCTCGAAGGAAGCTTGGTCACCAAGTGGATTTTGACAATAACCGAGCAACTTATAACGCATACAGTTGCTATTGCCGATGTCGTTTAATGAGACCGAATGGAACAGAATCATTTGATCACGGGCCCGGCTCGCAGCGACATTAAAGCGCTGGCTATCCGTTTCTTTTGTCATCGCCATGAAGCGTTTGTTAGGAGCGACGACCATTGAGAGCAGCATGACGTCACGCTCATCTCCTTGGAAGGTGTAGGCATCCCCGAAGCGGACTTGATGTTGCATCAACGTCTCGATTCCGATTTCGGCCGTCGCGATCCGTTCAATCTGATTAGCTTGGGCGTTACCGAGTAAGGAGACGACCCCAAACGTCCGATTTTGATAAAGTGGATCTTGCATCATTCGTTTCAGTTCAGCGACGATGGCACGTGCTTCCGGTACGTTCACCTTGTCCATCGTCGTCTCGTCGACATATCCATCACGAACAAAATGATTTTTAACGGCTGGATTCAGTCGTTCAGCACGTTGTGGCAAGCGGAGCGGGACAATCGTTCCATCATAGACGTGAGCATTGCTGAAACCAATGATTTCCGGTACACAACGGAAGTGTTCCCGTAAGCCGACTTTCGTACTGAACTTGACGGAAGCAAGGGAATAGAGACTACTTGTCCCATCGAACAAGGTCATCGTCGAGTCATCCCCAAAATATGTTTTCCGTTTTTCTTCGACATTGTCCCGGTTATCGAAACTCGTTGGACTGATCTGTCGGTCATCCCCGACGATGATCGCTTTTCGAGCCCGCGACAGGAGCGAAATCGCATCCATCGTACTTTGTGAACTTTCATCAAAGATGATGACATCAAAAAGATCGCTCGCGGCCTTAAAGGATTCAAGGACACGGTTGACCGGCATAATCCAGACGGGAATCGCGTCTTGAGCCTGCATCATTTGTTTGGCGGCTTCTTTCCGGTAACGTGGTGCATGTTTACCCGTTCCTTTTCCGACTTTGCGAATCAAGGTCGCCCAACTATTGAGCTGTTCTTGTTTCGAAGGCGTCATTCGTTTGAGCTGTTCTTTCCAAGCGAGTGTTGCACAGAGACGAGCGACAGTCTGTCCTTCTTCTTGCTCAAGACGGTGAAGCTGCTCGCGTTCGTCTGCATCACTTAAGGCTTCAAGGCGACTCTTGACGTAGGCGAGGTGCCACGCGTCATGAAGTTCAAGCGCATGAAATGTTGGGGCACTATTCGTTCGTAGTGCCGTGAGCCAGTTCGGGGCAGCTTGTTCTAGCATCACACTGAGTGCTTGTAAGCGACTTGCCCGATGTTCGTTCGTTTCCAGGAGTCGTAATTCTTCATAAAGTACTGTATAGCGAGTAACATCCCAATCACGAATCGCTTGCTGCAACTGAATGGTGATGGGGTGGGTGAGTTCTGCTACATCGAGTAAAGATAACCAGGTTTGCTGCTGTTCTTTCAGTTCCTCTAGACGCTTTAGGTCAAAGAGTGCCTCTAGGGCATTGGTTTGAAGTCCAAGCCACTCTGATTCATACGTGAAGTCATGATTTTCATAACTTGCGTGTAATGGACGGAGGACTTGCGTAAAGTGTTGCATGACACTGTCGAGTTGGCGGAAAACATCGAGCGCTTTTCGGTACGTCGTTAAAGGACCAATCGGAATTTCAATTGAATGATGTTCAAAGCGATGCTTAAACGTCCGCTCGAGTTTCCGAAGTGATTCCGTATACGTCAACTGTTGCAAGAGTAACGTAACATCTGCGGCACTAGCCATCTTCTTCCCGTCAATCGTCACTTCATCTAAAAGAAGAGCGTATTTTTTTCGTTTTGTCCATTTAAAGAACATCCCATCGACCTTGTTTGCTTCAAACAGTGGCAAGAGTTCCGTTGCGAGTACAGATACATCTTGATCTGTTGTCGGAAGAACGAAATCATGCAACGAAACGGTCCGCTCGAGTTGTTCGATCTCGAGAAGTGTCTGTTCGAACGTCAACCGATCTTGCTCGAGCTCATCGAAATCGGAAGAATGCGCCAGCCAATGACGATATAAGACACGTGTCCAGTCTTCAAGGCTCGTATATTGCCGAACGGACTGCTGGAGCCAGTCGAGCAATTGTTGTTTGGTCTCATCAGACGCCGATTTCATCCATGCAACGGGTAAAGCAGTCGGTTCGATCAGTCGGAGTGCTGATACTTCGGCGACGAGTTCTTCGAAGATTAGGGGTTCTGCAAACGCCGTTCGTGTTGGTCGGCGACCAAGAATCTTGAGTTCGGCAAGTGCTTCTTGATCCTGCATCAATTCATACAGTTCCTGAATATCGACGGCACTCATCGGTGCTTCTTCAGACAAAAGCGGCGTCGGAATCTGTGTCGAAATCGTAGATTGACTCATCCATTTTGCCCACTCGAGTGGCGTCTTCGTTTCTTGACCAATCGTCAGACCGTCGTGTTCGATTATGGCTTGATCAAGCATCATCCGACGCGTCGACGCAATTTCGCGACGGATCGTTTCGAGATGATTCCGAATCGTTGTGGCACTTGCTTCTAGTTCTTCAGCTGACGTCTTATTCAAATAGCTTGAGATACCATGTAAAGATGTTTCCGTTTGTTTAATCGTTTTGGAATCAGCGCCTAAAACAGAGACCGCCAGTTCACGGATTTCAGCAGGCAATTTATCGCGGAGGACCGTTAAAGCATGTTCTTTTTCACTTGTGACAAGGACTCGTTTCCCGTGAGCGAGAAGATGCGAAATCAAGTTGGAAATCGTGTGGCTCTTTCCGGTACCCGGTGGTCCCTGAACGACGACACCTGCATTATTACTTAACTGCTGAAGAATTCGTTTTTGTTCTTCATTGTAAGGGAGCGGGAATAAAATCTCTTCGCCGACAGCCTGCCACTCGGTACGATCTTGTTGGTCGAGGGCAGCAATCGCGGCATCATCTGAAGTGAAGAATTGTTCGAGAGCAGGTGACAACGGTAAGTCCTGCTCAATCGCTTCCGCAAGATGTTCATGTTCTTCGACCCAACTGTGATTGGATTTCGGACGCCGATAAAGGCGGACACCTGGCATGACGTAAACATCAGCTTCTTGCGCATAAGCATGGTCCGCATGTAACAGCCGAAGAACTTGTTCGCTTCGTTCTTGGAGTTGCGTTTCGTCCCAAGGGTTAAAGTCGAACGCGTGGTCTTCCTTGAAATCGAGTTCATATTCCGAGAGCTCTGCTTTCATCCAGACACTGTCCCAGTTCAACATATCCAACTCAAGTTTTGGAAGAGTTGGTGTCGTCTCAATACGGAACACACTTTTCTCAGTATCAAACTCAATGACAGCGGGGCGGACGAAAAGTGGTCGTTGAATAGATTGTGTTGGCCAGTGCAGGTGACCGAACGACCAAACGATTTCATGGGTATCATTATCAGTCGTTTGGAACTGATACATCCGGTACATCAAGTCATAGAGTGACTGTGCCTTTTCATGCTGACGTTTTTTCTCTTTCCAGTCACGAATCTCTAATTCGTAGGTCGTCCAAAGTGGCGTTAATTCTTCTGGAAGAGAAGCCTTTGGTGTAACATCGTCCCCGGTCGTCACGGTCCATTCGCTTAATTTACTCGGAAGGACAGGACGATCGATTGCGAAGGCAGGGTGAAACTTGACTTCGACGATGGTTTGCTGACTTTCATCGCTTGTTGAAGTGACATTTGGAAAGTTCATCGTTGTTTCATCTAAAATCGTAGTATACGTTTTGGTATCTCGTTGTGTTTTTAAGCCAAGTTTCTTGACGGAGGCCATGAATTGAAAAAGGTTGATTGCTTTTGAACGGGTAGTGCTCATTGCTAGGTAGCTCCTTATATGTAAATTTAAAAGTTAGGAAATTAGAGGTGGTTTATTGAAAAATGAAGTACTTAATTCCTAGTTTTTAGGACACTATTAGTATACAAGGAAACAGGATGAAGAGAACAGTAAGTGCTTCGGAAAAATAAAATCTATCTTAAATACTGACTAAATTATGAAGTAATAAATAATATTAGTAGAAAAGAAAAATTTGACTCAAAAGTAGCAAACACTATTTAAGTGTAAGATAATGAATATAGATTTTTAGAAAAGGATGATAAAAAGTGAATAAAATAAATATTGATATTACAATTTTAGGTGACTATTCAAATTTAGAAGGGCTCGAAAGTGAAGCTGAAAAACTTCCGAAAACGTCAAGGGAACAATTTAAAAAAGTGTTAAATTTATTAAAAAAAGAAAAAGAATCAAAGAACGAAAAGTTTTATTATTTATCAACAGGCGCCTTTAAATTTACTACTTTTGGATACTTATTTTTTTCTGAAAGCAAAATTTACTTAATAGAAGTAAAACCACCATTTGGAAAGTTAAAGTTACATAAATACGAATACAAAAATTATGATCAAGTTGATTACGATGTAATTAAAGCCTTTGGTATTACGAGTAATGTTATTTACCTTAATAAATCTGGCATTTTTGGAAAGAAAAAAGATCAAGTTACTCACATCTCATCGCCTGATTTTCTCGATATTTATAAATTTGTTAAATTACAAACTGAACAACAATAGGTTGTTACTTAACTTTTAAAAGTGATGTTATTTAAATTGATATCCAATTTAGCTTATGAAAGGAGTTTTAAGTGTAATAAACTGTGGTACTAATGTCTCAAACAAAGTCTAAACCTAATGAAGCAAGGTCTGACGGATTCCGTCAGACCTTGCTTCATTAGGAATGCATTCTCATAATTCGAGTCTTACAGAGAAATCCTATGGATTCGCGCTGTCTAGAGCAAACAAGACCCGAGTACGTGTCCAAAGAACAAAGGATATATCCGATATATCACCTGAGAAAAGTGAACGTATAACGACGTAACTCACTTAAGATGTCACTTCACTCACCTCATGATTAAGTTGCCACTGCACACCAAACGGATCTTCGACAATACCGTAGGCTTCACTCCAAAACGTTTTTTGGATCGGCATGATGACGTTGCCGTCTTGCGCCAGCTTATCGAATGTCTCATGAATGACTTGGACGTCTGGTAGATGCAGGGCCAGTGTGACATTTTGTCCGATTGCCACCGGATTATTCGGCATCGCATCTGAAAACATGATCCGTGTGCCGTGAACAATTAATTGCGAATGCAGGACAAGCGACTGGACGTCTGTTGTGAACGGTTGACCGTCCGGACCATTGCCGGGACCAAACTCCATGATGTCGGGAATGTCCTGGCCGAAGACTTTGGCGTAATAATGAATCGCCTCACGGGTATTACCGTTGAAAACCAGATAGGGGGTAATCGGCATAGTAATGCTCCTCTCCATTTAAACACGGCTGACTGATATTTATAGTATACCAAACGTTTGTTCTTATTTAAAGTTTTCTCGAGTACAAAATGAAAGCGATATCATTTATTTTGCGAATTCCGATTAAATTCTAAAAAAATGGTTGTATCTTTCCAAATCACCGTCTATACTAAATTTATCGAAAGCGCTTTCGGTGAAATGGAGTGGTTACATGGGTACAATTTATGATTTAGCGAAAATAACCGGTTTTTCGATCACCACGGTCTCAAAAGCCTTAAATAACTATTCCGATGTCAGTGAGAAGACGAAAGCAAAAATCGTTCAGGCAGCAGCCGATATGGGCTACTTACCAAACGCGCATGCCCAGTCACTTTCGACAAAACGGTCCTGGACAATCGGCGTCATGTTCTCGGAAGCACACGGCGTCGGAATGATGCATCCGTTTTTCAACGCGATCATCGAAAGTTTCCGAAAAGCAACAGAGCAACAAGGCTATGACTTAATCTTCGCTTCACGGAATTTGCGTAATCGGGACATGAGTTATCTCGAGCATTTCCGGCATCGGGCGGTCGACGGCATCGTCGTCATCTGTTCCGATCAAATGGACCAACACGTTCAGGAACTGATTCAAAGTACGATTCCAATCGTTGTCGTTGATATGGACAGTACGGATTGCAGTGTCGTTTTCTCGGATAATCTGACCGGCGGCGCACTTGCCGTCAATCACTTACACCAGCTCGGTCATCGACTTATCGCCCATATCGCAGGGGATAGTACGACTGACGCAGGATCGGCTCGGATTGAAGGGTACAAACAAGCAATGGGACGCTTAGGATTACCGATTCCTGATGAATATATCGTCAGCGGAGGATTCTTTTCGGTCGAAGAAGGAAAACAGGCAATGCAAGAGTTACTCGCACTGCCGGAACAACCAACGGCTGTCTTTGTTGCAGGTGACCAAATGGCCATCGGTGCCATTGACGCAATTCATGAAGCTGGCTTACGGATTCCGGAAGATATTTCGATTGTTGGCTATGACGACATCGAACTGGCTAAGTTCATTACACCAAAGCTGACAACGGTCCGGCAAGATACGGATACGATCGGACAGCATGCAGCGAACCTTTTAATCGAACAGATCGTCAACAAGAAGCGGGTCATGACGACGGATATCATTCCGGTCGAACTGATCGTCCGCCAGTCGACGGGACCTGTCAAAGCATAACACCTTTTCGAAATCGCTCTCGCAGGTTGTCTTCGAGAAAACGCGAGAGCGGTTTCGAAATCCATACTATATTTTTTGTACGTTTCCGAAAGGGCTTTCGGAACTTTTTTCAGACCATTTACGAAAGCGCTTTCGATATTTTTGAATAATAAATGAGACCGCTTACTTAGTGGGCTACTAAAACAAGACGAGGATGGGATGACATGAAGAAGAAGTTTGTCAGCGTATTAACAATCGGCGCATTAACAGCAAGCGTTTTAGCAGGATGTTCAGGCGGCGAAGAAGAAAAAACGAGCGGCGGCAAGGAAGTCTTGAAAATCTGGTCATTCACGGATGAGTTAAAAGAACCGATCAAAAAGTTCGAAGAGAAAAACGGCGTCAAAGTCGAATTGACAATCGTTCCGATCGCGGATTACCCGACAAAATTAAAACCGGCACTTGAGAGCGGCGTCGGCGCACCGGATATCTTCACAGGTGAGATTGCCTTCTTAAAACAATGGGTGGATGCCGGCTATTGGGCGAACCTCTCAGAAAAACCGTTTAACGCAGGCGAAGTTAAAGATGACTATATCCCGTATGTCTATGACATGGGGAAAGACAAAGATGGTAACGTCCGTGCCCTGTCATGGCAAACGACACCAGGTGGCGTCTACTACAAACGAAGCATCGCGAAAAAAGTCCTCGGCACAGATGATCCAAAAGAAATCGGTGCGATGATGAACTCGATGGACGGCGTCTTCGAAGTCGCTGAGAAGATGAAAGGCAAAGGCTACAAAATGTTCCCGGATGAAGGATCAATCCGTTGGTTCGCACAAGGCAATGAGCCGCAAGCCTGGGTCAACGACAAACAAGAACTCGTCGTGACAGAAGACAAGAAAAACTACATGGATTACGCAAAAGAATTACGGACAAAACAATACACAGCACTTGCGCCGGAATGGTCTCCATCATGGTTCGCCGGGATGGACAAGCCGGTTAAAGTCAAAGAAAACGGCAAAGAAACCGAAACAGAAATCTTCTCATATGTCCTTCCAACATGGGGCTTACACAGTGTCTTAAAAGAAAATGCAAAAAAATCAGCGGGTGACTGGGCTGTCACAAGCGGACCGAGCCCATACTTCTGGGGCGGTACATGGTTAGGTGTCTACAAAGATTCGAAGAAACAAAAACTTGCGTATGATTTCGTTAAGATGATGACGCAAGACGAAGAGTTCCTGACAGAATGGGCGAAAGAAACAGGGGACGTCCTCGCTTACAAACCGGTTACGGACAAAATCAAAACCGACTTCAAAGATGAGTTCCTCGGCGGACAGAACAACTACGAGTTCTTCCTCGATCAAGCAGACAAGATCACACCGGGAATCGTGACGAAGTACGACCAACAGCTCGACACATTGTACGGTGCATCAGTCATGGAATATGTCCAAGGCAAAAAGTCGAAAGACGAAGCACTTGCTGAATTCTACAAAAAAGTCAAAAATGCGTATCCGGACGTTAAAGTACCGGAATAAGGAGTCTAGGTGGGGCGATCCTCGCTTCACCTTTTCTTATTTAAGAAAGGGGTTTGACCTGTGAAAAAACTCGACCGCCATGGTTATCTGTTCATCGCACCGTTCTGGATCGTCTTCTTGATCTTCAGCATCTATCCGGTTGCCTTGACGTTCTATTACAGTTTCACCAACTACACAGGCGCAGAAGGCGAACAACTCGTCGGACTCGCGAACTATACGCGTTTGCTCGGAGATACGTACTTCATTGAAGCATTCTTCAATACGATCAAGATTTGGGGACTGAACTTCATCCTGCAAATCGGGGGAGCGTTGATGCTCGCCTTACTGTTCTCGGATTTACAGCTCAAGTTAAAAGGTCTCGCCTTTTTCCGGGCGACGTTCTACCTGCCAAACTTGATCACGATCAGCTCGGTTGCCTTGCTGTTCGGCATCCTGCTCGACTGGCAGCACGGTTCACTGAACATGATGCTGATGAAAATCGGTTTGATTTCCGAGCCGATCAACTGGTTGACGCAACCGGTCACAGCACAGATTTCCGTCTCCCTCATCCTGACCTGGATGTGGCTCGGTCACTCGTTCATCGTCGTCATGGCCGGCGTATCCGGCATCTCGAAGGATTATTTCGAAGCGGCACTGATTGACGGTGCGACACGCTGGCAAATCTTCTCGCGGATTACGTTACCGCTCTTAAAACCGATCCTGCTCTACATCATGATCACGTCATTGATCGGTGGACTGCAATTGTTCGATTTACCGATGTTGATCACGGATGGTGTCGGTGCGCCGGATGGTGCCCTGAACACGATGGTGCTTTATCTCTACAACCAAGCCTTTAAATACAATAACTATGGTTACGCCGCTGCTGTCGCATACGGATTGTTTGCCATCACGCTCGTCTTTTCAATTATCGTCTTCAAAGGGATGTTCCGAAAAGAACGTTCACCGAAAGGAGCCTGACCGATGGAACGAAATGCAGAAGCACGTCGGATCGTGCCACAAACGGAGGATCAACCGGATCGTTCAGAACGTCCGCTGAAGTTGACGCCGCCACCGAAACAGAAAAAAGCCTGGTTCGGCAAGAGTGTCATCTATATCGCGCTGATTGCTTTGACGATCGCCTGTATCATCCCGTTTTTGATGATGATCATCAACGCGACCCGCTCAAACGAAGAAGTCCTGTCTGGTTTCTCGTTGATTCCGGGAAACTCGCTAGCTGAAAACTATGCCGCCTTAAGTTCATACGTCAACATCTGGTCCGGCTTTAAAAACAGTCTCATCATCGCCGTTCTCGTCACCGTCTTATCGGGTTACTTCTCGGCCATGACAGCATTCGGATTTGCGTTTTACCAGTTCAAAGGAAAAAATGTCCTGTTCGTCTTCATGCTCGTCATGATGATGATTCCGGGTCAACTCGGATTGATCGGGTTTTACGAACTCAGTAAAAACTTAGGATTGCTCGACAGCTTCATCCCGCTGATCGTCCCGGCAATTGCCAGTCCGTTCACGGTGTTCTTCGTCCGTCAGTATTTACAGACGGTCATGCACCCGAGTTTGATTGAAGCCGCACGGATGGACGGTGCGAGCGAAATGCGCATCTTCCATACAATCGCCTTACCGATGATGATGCCGGCCATCGCGACAATGTCGATCTTTACGTTCATCGGATCATGGAACAACTACATCATGCCGCTCGTCCTGCTTTTCTCACCAGAAAAGTACACGTTACCGGTTCTGATGGGCTTCCTCAAAGGATCACAGGTCGCAGAAAACCTGGGTTCGCTTTATCTCGGAATCGCGATTTCCGTCGTACCGATCATGATTGCCTTCCTGTTCCTCTCGAAATACATCGTCAGCAGCATCTCAGCTGGTGCCGTCAAAGAATAAACTGTTAAAGGAGCTTACACCTATGAAATTTACACCGAATTTCGTCTTCGGGACGGCGACGTCTTCTTACCAAATCGAAGGCGCACACGATGAGGGCGGCCGAACGCCGTCCATCTGGGATACGTTCTGCGACACGGACGGAAAAGTCTTTGAAAAACATAACGGGGATGTCGCCTGCGACCATTACCACCGGTTTGAAGAAGACATTCAGCACATTAAGAAGTTAGGCGTCGACACGTACCGCTTCTCGATTGCCTGGCCACGGATTTTCCCGAGTAAAGGGCAGTTTAATCCGGAAGGGATGGCCTTCTACAAGACACTCGCGACACGTCTCCAGGAAGAAGGCATCAAACCGGCGGTCACACTCTACCACTGGGATCTTCCGGTGTGGGCGTATGACGAAGGCGGCTGGGTCAACCGTGATTCGGTCGACTGGTTCCTCGACTTCGCCCGTGTCTGTTTCGAAGAGCTCGACGGAATCGTCGACTCGTGGATTACACACAACGAACCATGGTGTGCCGGTTTCTTAAGCTACCACCTCGGACAACACGCACCGGGCCATACGGACATGAACGAAGCCGTCCGTGCCGTCCACCACATGCTGTTGTCACACGGAAAAGCCGTTGAGATGCTAAAAGGGGAGTTCAATTCAGCGACGCCGATCGGCATCACGCTGAACCTGGCACCGAAATACGCGAAAACGGATTCCATCAACGATCAGATCGCGATGAACAATGCCGACGGCTATGCGAATCGCTGGTTCCTTGATCCGATCTTCAAAGGACAGTACCCGGTCGACATGATGAACCTGTTCTCGAAATACGTCCATACGTACGATTTCATCCACGCGGGAGACCTCGCGACGATTTCGACGCCATGTGATTTCTTCGGGATTAACTTCTACAGCCGAAATCTGGTTGAGTTCAGTGCAGCGAGTGACTTCTTACACAAAGACGCCTACTCGGATTACGACAAGACCGGCATGGGCTGGGATATCGCTCCAAGTGAATTCAAGGACTTGATCCGTCGCCTGCGTACCGAGTACACGGATTTGCCAATCTACATCACGGAAAATGGTGCTGCGTTCGACGATCAGCTCGTCGACGGACAGATTCACGATCAAAATCGAATTGATTACGTCGCCCAGCATCTGCAAGCCGTGTCTGATCTAAATGATGAAGGCATGAACATCGCTGGTTATTATCTCTGGTCGCTACTCGACAACTTCGAGTGGAGTTTCGGCTACGACAAACGATTCGGCATCATCTATGTTGATTTCGATACACAGGAACGAATCTGGAAAGACAGCGCGCATTGGTATGCGAATGTCATCCGGACGCATAAGGCAGCACTTCCGCAAGAAGCGTAACGTCGTCGAACAGGCAAGGTCGAATTGATCGTCTTGCCTGTTTTTTTTATTCAAAAGGAGGAATTACAGATGAAGAAGTGGCTCGCAGTCGCCCTCGGAACGGGACTCGTCCTGTCATATGCCGGGACCGGTCATGCCGAGAAAGCCGACAAAAAAGACAACACGAAATGGAAGATGGTCTGGTCAGATGAATTCACGAAACAACAGCTCGACCGGACGAAGTGGACGTATGATACCGGAAACTGGATTGTCGATCAAAATGGAAGCGCTATCAGTCCGGGCTGGGGGAATAACGAAAAACAATATTACACGGATAAAACCGATAATTCCTTTATCCGGGACGGCAAACTGGTCATCCGGGCCCAGGAAGAAAAAACAACGGACGCCCTTGGAACGTACGACTATACATCAGCAAAACTGAAAACCAAAGGCTTATTCAGCAAGACATACGGGCGTTACGAAATCAAAGCGAAACTACCGACCGGCAAAGGGTTATGGCCGGCGTTCTGGATGTTGCCGGAGCAGGACAAGTACGGCGCCTGGGCTTCGTCCGGTGAGATCGATGTCATGGAAGCGTGGGGCAGTCAGCCGGACAAAGTCGCGGGAACAATCCACTACGGCGAGAACTGGCCGAACAATAAATACACCGGCAAGGACTATCATTTCCCGGCCGGCGGACGGATTGACCAATGGCATACGTATGCGGTCGAGTGGGAGCCGGGCGAACTGCGCTGGTACGTCGACGGCAACCTTTATCAAACACAAAACGACTGGTACAGCAAAGGCAAAAACACAGCAACGAACTACAGTTATCCGGCACCGTTCGACCAAAACTTCTATCTCGTAATGAATCTCGCGGTCGGCGGCTGGTTTGACGGTGAAGTCGACGCAACGACGAAGTTCCCGGCTGAAATGGAAGTCGACTATGTCCGCGTCTATGATTTACAGAACCGCGACTATCGCGAACCGGTCGAGCCGGTCTATGAAGACGTGACGTTGCCGGACGGCGCGAAACAACCGTTAGCAGACGCCAATCTCGTGTATGATCAGGCGTACGAAAAAGCGATTAAGACGATTACCGACGGGGCACAAGTCCTTGACCCGACATACTGGAACTATGTGACGTTACCGGACTTTGGCGGCAAGGGATCGGTCAACGTGACGGAGCAGGACGGCACCCGCTTTGCGAATGTCACGATCGACCAACCGGGCGCTCAAAACTATGCCCACCAGTTGATTCAAAAGATTTCCCTCGCCCAAGGCGGACGCTATGAAGTCAGCTTTGACGCCAGCAGTGAAGAAGCACGGACAATCGTCGCGAAAGTCGGTGGCGGGGCAGAACGCGGCTACACGAAGTATTCGAATGAAGAAGTCATCGATTTGACCCCAACCGTCAAACGGCATACGTTTGCGTTCGACATGGCAGCAGAAACGGATCTTGCGGCACGCCTCGAGTTCAACCTCGGTCTCGCTAAAGCCGGCGTCAAAATCGGCAACGTCCGCGTCGAACAGGTACCGCGCGGTGAAATCGATGAAACAGCAACAAAGCCAGCGTTACCGGACGGCAATCAGATTTACAACGGCACGTTTGACCAAGGCGCGATGGACCGTCTGACGTACTGGCAGTTTGATGCCGGTCAGACCAAAGGCACGGGAACCGTTGATCCGGTGACACGTGACTTTACGTTCAAGACGAATCCGTCAAAAGGACAACCGGCGACTTTGACACAACAAGGTGTCCAATTAAAAGAAAACCATCAGTATGTCCTGCGTTTTAAAACGAAAGCCGAACGAATCAAACAGTTGCAAGTCAAGCTGACGAATGCTGACGGCACGTTAGTCTATCTGCCGACGCATGACGTACCGCTGACAAAATCGGCAACGACAGTCGAGGTACCGTTTACGATGACACAGGCGACGGATTTGAACAGCCAACTCCAGTTCAATTTCGGGACGGCAAAAGGTGAAGTCACACTCGATGACGTCGAGTTAATGGATGTCACACCGGTCGAGGTTGATCGGTCGCCGCTCAAAAACGGTATGTTTGCGGACGGACTGAACTTCTGGAGTTCGTATGTCCATTATGACGCGCAAGCAGCAGTCTCAACGGTCAATGAGGCAGCGAAACTTGCCATCACGTCAGAAGGACAGGAACCATGGAGCGTTCTGCTGGAGCAAGGCAACTTACAGCTCGTCAAAGGACAGACGTACCAGTTGACGTTCAAGGCATCATCGACAGTCGCCCGACCACTGGAAGTGACGGTCGAAAATGCAGCCTATACACGTTACTTCAGTCAGATTGTCGAGCTCGGTACGGAAGCAAAAACGTATCAGTTTGACTTTACGCTCGGTCAAGATGATACAGCCGGATTGAAATTCCTGCTTGGAAAAGCAGCCGGTTCACCATTTGCGGCACATGACGTGACGATTGATGATGTGAAGTTAGAAGTGAAGTAAGAAGTGAAGTAAGACCAAACATAAAACATTCAGGGCAATCTCCGCTTCGATATAAGAGGAGAACCTGGATGTTTTATTTTTTTGTATTAAAAGGTATTTAAATCCAATTAAGAGAACATAACACTAATGCAATTTCATACTTAGGAGGAACACAACCATGGTTCGTTCGACAAAACAGTATATCGTTTTATTTATCGTGCTTTTGCTTGCGACAATCGGTATCAATGCCTGGCCGGCGAGTATTCATCCCGACGGTACGATTGGTCTGCTTCAAATCGCAGCATCCTTCGTTTGGCTGATCTTTTTAATTGGTTCGGTAATGCTCGTCCGCGAAGAAAAGACGCTTTTGTTTGTATTCTATTATCTCAGCTTTGGGTTTGTTGCCGGGACCGTGGTCTATTTGGTGACGTTCTTTGAGCGGTACTGGCTGGGCGAGCTTTGGTTTGATCTCGTCTCGGGTATTCAATATCCGTTTTATTTTTTATTTGCGGTTCCGCTGTTTGGGTTCAATGCCTGGTTTGACGTCTTATATGGACAGTTTGCACTGTTTGCCGGGTTTGCCTACATCGTACTAGCGATTGGTGTCAGTGTCCGGTCCAAAAAGCTCGAAGCCAAACGACTCCGGTACTGATTGCCGGATAGTTGAAAAGCGCGCCACGGCGTGCTTTTTTCAGTTACTGCTGACCGATGCTCAGGTACGGAGCGGGATGAGCTGATGGTGCAGGATGGATTCAATCAAGGCGACTGTCTCAAACGTTGCTGCGTAATCAACCGTTTCGTGTTCGGTATGCTCATGCATGTATCCGACAGACAGGTTGACAGAAGGGATGCCGAAGTCGGAAAATACCTTGGCATCACTTGATCCGCCGTTCGTGGTCGTCTGCCAATCGGGCATTCCGGCCAAGCGTCCTGCTTCTTCAAACAACGAACCGAAATTGGACGGACAGAACGGAATCAGGTTTCGGCAGGCTGTGACGATATCACGCGTTCCCCGGCGGTCGACGACGATGGCAGCATCCACATCTTGAATGAAAGCGGGATCGATGCCTGCCGCGCCGCGACATCCGATTTCTTCTTGAACGGTAAAAGCGAGTTTCAGAGTACCGGAGAAGTTTGTATTTTGCACACGATCGACGACTTCGAGAATCGCCGTGATGCCGGCTCGATCATCTGCTCCCAAAGTACCGCTTGAGCTGCGCAGTGTCGTCCCGTCTTCGAAAATGGTCCGGTGTTCGTCCTTTGATTCAAACGTGTCCATATGAGCTGATAGCAAGACGGTCGGTCCGACACCACACTGGATCGTCGCCAAAACATTTCCCTGCTTATCGGTATACGGGAAATCCGTGCTCGATTTTAAGTGATTTCGTAGATGCATCGCGACCAGTCGCTCCCGTTTGCTGACACCCGGGATATCAAGCCATATCAGCAATCGATGTTTAAATTGTTCGAGTTGTAAGGTATGGAGATAGCTCCGGTCTTCGGACAACCGGTAAAGACGCTCCGCTAAGGATAGTAAAGAAGAAAATCCACTTTTCCGGTAATCGAGTTGTAACGTCAGACGCGTCAAATGCATCGTCATTTGGTGTGGCAACGCAAGGTTAAGCATCTGCCACTGTTCAAGGGATGGAAGTTGTTTTAACGTAACGGAAGCCCGTCCGCGGCCATGTCCGTCGCAACAAGACAACGTCGCGATGTCGAGAGAGTTCAGCCAACGGACGATGCCCCGAATATATGGATCAAAGGATTGATAAGGCAAATCATTTGTCGAAGGATCAAGCATCGCTTCACGACCCGGTAAATCATTAAAAGGAACCTGCTGAATCCACTCGATCAGCCGACGATCGCTCCAGTCTTCAACCGGATATTGTAAAATGGAGTCAGTCAAAAAGGCGACGTGCGTTTTGCTGAATCGGTCTTCCCGGTTTAGACCGTGTCGTGCTAATAGAATCGTTGAATTAGTCATTTCAAACAGCTCCTTGTTTTGTAAGTTGTTTTTAGTTTAGCAAGGGAGCTGTGACAGACTGTCACACGTCAAAAATGAAGGAGTCACAGGGAATGGAACTGTCAGGATATTTGGAAGCGCAACGAATCCGCCGGGAATTACCGAACGAAACCCAAGAGGAACGGGCTATCAAGCGTCAAGCACACCTTGACTTACTTGTTCGTCAGGCAGAATTCTACAAGCTGTCGGACACTCCGGATTATCGTCAGGCTAAAAGGTGGTTACTGGACGCCATTAAAATGGAGAAACATCATCCGATTGCAAATTACCGATTAGGTTATATTTTGTATCGTGAACGTGAGTATGAACAAGCTGCCTATCATTTAAAAATAGCAGTTGATGGAACACGGACAGGCATCTTAAGTGATACACAACTGATCTTAGCGAATATCTTTCTCGTGAATTGTGGAGTGGCGATAACACGGGAGGCGTTACAAAAGCTTGAAGATTTGGAATCGCAAATCGAAGGTGATATCGATCAAATACGAATTGACCGTTATCGCGCAGAAATGATCGTGCAGGATGAGTATGTACTGGACCGAATCTACTACCGGAAAATCTCGGCAGATCGTGAAACGATTATCAATGAAGAAACGTTTCATGAGACGAAACCGGAGAAGGGTGAACTATTACTAAAAAGTTCGGATGCCGGGAAAATGTTACATGTAGCCGGTCAATCAAGTGAGATGTTAAATCAACATATGTTTTTGACCCTTGTATTGTTAGATCAATCCGTGTTTCAGACGTATCCCGTCCTGCAAGCTGCCTTGTCTGAGCTAAGTGGACAAGATATCACGTATGACCATATGCGGCAGTTGATTCGAAGAGTCCGTGAACGTTTTGGAAAATTTGATCTGATTGAAGCGACAGCTGTGGTGCTTCCAGAATCACCACGTTCTGTCCAAGGATTCCGGATTCATTCGAACTGGGCGGTGACCATCCTTTGTCGAGCGGATGATTTTATTTCAAAATAAGCAATTCTACAATTACATTACTAAGAAAACTCTATGAAAAAGACAGAATGGTTTTAGATAAACCAAACTGCAATTTCATAGAGTTTTTTTGAAATACATATAAAGTTAGATTATCGCTCGCAAGCAAAATTGTCTTTATCCCGATCCATTTTTGATTGGTAAGCGGGGTGAGTTGAGGGAACACCATTTGGATAGACCTGGGTCAGTTCTGTACAGTTCGCAAAGGATGCATTAGCTCTGGCTTTAGCATCAGCTTTGGCTTTAGCATCAGCTTTGGCTTTAGCGTCGGCTCTGGCTTTAGCATCAGCTCTGGCTTTGGCATCAGCTTTCGCTTTAGCATCAGCTTTCGCTTTGGCATCAGCTCTAGCTTTAGCATCAGCTTTCGCTTTGGCATCAGCTTTCGCTTTGGCATCAGCTTTCGCTTTGGCATCAGCTTTCGCTTTGGCATCAGCTTTCGCTTTGGCATCAGCTTTCGCTTTGGCATCAGCTTTTGCTTTGGCATCAGCTTTTGCTTTGGCATCAGCTTTCGCTTTGGCATCAGCTTTCGCTTTGGCATCAGCTTTCGCTTTGGCATCAGCTTTTGCTTTAGCCTCGGCTTTGGCTTTAGCGTCAGCTTTGGCTTTAGCGTCGGCTTTGGCTTTAGCCTCGGCTTTGGCTTTAGCCTCGGCTTTGGCTTTAGCCTCGGCTTTGGCGTCAGCTTTCTCCTGATCATCATCTTTCTGTTCAGTCGTTACTTCATCTACATTTGATTCATCAGGTTTTTGAACTTTAGCCGGAGCAACCGATTTTGAAAGTGTATGAAGATCATTGGTTTCAGCCATGTCCGTACTAGGTAATTCAAAGGCTAAAACAAAGAATGCAATTAGTGTAGTAAGAATCATCCAAAGTAAGGGACGTTTTATAACAAACCTTTTATTCCGTATTTTTTGGAAGAATTGATAATTAAAAAATAAACTGACAATAAATAAAATACTAGAGAAAATTGAAGTGGTCGTAATAGATACTATTAACAGCACGACAGTAAGAAGTGTAGTTAATATACCAAGTAATATGAGAAAAAATTTATTCATCCTTTTCACTCCTTTAATAATATATTATGTAAAACATAACATATTATTAAAAAATGGTAATCTGATTTTAAAAAACTAAACAAAATATGTGTTCATAAGAAATAAATGTTAAAAACGAGCCGTATATTTTAAACGAATCCTCTATAATTAAATTATCACTAAAATTTGGTATTTTAAAAACGAGGAGGAATGGACATGAATAAAGCAGTGAAACTTATCATGACCGGTGTACTTAGTCTTTCATTGATCAGTGTGACGTCGGCAGAAAGCCATGCAGCAACGAAAGCGAAGACATTCAAGAACTGTACGGAGATGCATAAGAAGTATAAAGGCGGAGTTTCAAAGAAAGCCGGACTCAAAAACCGGACAGGATACGATAAGAACGGAAAAGCCATCTATAAGGATACGAAATACAAAGCCTATGTCAGCTTAGCGACGTATAACCTCAATGCAAAAAGCGACCGTGACAAAGACGGCATCGCCTGCGAACGCTAAAAAAGACCCGCTTCCGAGTTTTTCGGAAAGCGGGTCTTCGCCTGTTTAGTTGAAGTTTTTCTTGAGGAAGTCCGTGACTTCTTCCGGTGTTTTTGCGTTGGCACTGTGCAAGTGACCGAGTTTCTCGTTGTTTTGGAAGACGAGTAAACTTGGAATCCCCATGACGACATTGTCAGAAGCGATTTCCGGGAATTCATCCTTGTCGATCGTATAGATCGGCAGTTCGCTGAATTGTGATTCGACATCCGGCATGAAGTAGTCCATCCGTTTGCAGTCCGGGCACCAGTCTGCTTCGAACTTGATGATGACCGGTGTTTCGCTTGCGATTAACTCTTTGAATGTATCTTCACTCTTAATGTAGTTACTCATGTGTTAGTTCCCCCTGTTGTTGGTGTGTATCTTCAGTCTACTGATTCGGGACGCAAGATGCACGGATTATGATTGAAAAGGAACCGGGTTCTGCAAAAATGTTGTAGAGAAAAGCAAGAGAAGTATGCGCAAATTGCACAAGAAGCGCCAATACACGTTTAAATATGATTTGCTTTAAGGCAAAACTATTGGTCATTTGTTAATTAACTAGTTTTAAGCAAAATGATTTCTATAGACCCACTTGATTTCGACCTGTTACGATGAGGTTTGCTAATCGACAGAGCGAGTGGGGGCGACAGAAATGGATCAACAAAAATACGATAATTTAAAGCTCGGTGAGCGTGGTGCAATCATCAGCATCATTGCCTATATTGTTTTATCAATTATTAAATTAGTTGTCGGCTACACGGCGGATTCAGCGGCCTTACGGGCGGATGGTCTAAACAATACGACCGATATCATCGCTTCGATTGCCGTCTTGATCGGATTACGGATTTCAAGACGTCCGGCGGATGATAATCATAAATACGGACACTGGAAAAGCGAGACGATTGCCTCGATGGTCGCTTCCTTCATTATGATGGCCGTCGGACTACAGGTCCTAATCGATACCGTTTCGACATTATTCGAAGGAAAACAGGAGTCACCGGACATCGTCGCGGCTTATGTCGGAATCGGTTCCGCTGTCGTGATGTATTTCGTTTATCGTTACAACCGGAATCTGTCACGGAAAATTAACAGCAAGGCCGTCATGGCAGCGGCGAAAGATAACTTATCCGATGCCTGGGTCAGTATCGGAACAACGATCGGGATTATCGGTTCCCAGTTCGGGATGCCGTGGCTCGATATTGTAACAGCGATTGTCGTCGGATTCTTAATCTGTAAAACGGCGTGGGATATCTTCTCGGAAGCCTCCCACGAATTGTCGGATGGGTTTGATGAACAGAAGCTAAAGATGTACGAAGATGTGATTTTTGATTTAGAGGGTGTCAAAGGAATCAAGTCAATCAAGGGACGGAATTATGGAAATAATGAAGTCGTGGATGTCGTGATTCTCGTCAACTCACAATTGAACGTCCATCAAGCCCATGATATCGCGACGAAAGTCGAAGATACCTTGACGGAGGAATACGGTGTCTACGATATTCATGTCCACGTTGAGCCGGAATGAAGCAGATAAAAGGAACGGTCGTCATCTGACGACCGTTCCTTTTTTATTTAATGGAGAGGTTTATAGCCCAGCACTGCAACATTACGGAATTGCCTTGAAACAGGACCTTCAATGAATGAAATGTCGGAAAATCCGTGTTTTCTTGCTGCAGGAAGGAGTTCGTTCTGGACTAGATCTCTTACGCTGTTCCAAATGACATCATTTTTACCGTCACAAAAGGTGATAACAAAATGACCGCCTGGTTTTAATACATGATAGAGATCTGCTAAGGTACCGGAGATGTTTTCCCAAAAATAAAGTGTATGTACCGTGAATACCTTATCAAATTGTTCACTTTGAAAAGCTAACTTGTTTAGATCCCCGTAAAGAACATGGACCCGTTTGGATCGGATGGCTTCTTGATTTCTTTTTTGGACAGAACGGAGCATCGCAGAAGAAGAATCGATACCGGTAATCTGTTTGGCGGCTGTTTCATGTGAAAGTCGTTTGATGGCATAACCTGCGCCACAACCTAATTCTAAAATGCTATCATTCTTTTCGACAGTCAACAGTTCGATTGTCCATTCTGTTTCAGGTTGGTGTTGTCTGACCATCTTTTCCCCGATATACGTTCCAAAGCGTCCTGTCGGATGGGCATATTGCTGATCAATGAAACGTTTAATGTTTTCAAAGATGATAATCCGCTCCTTTTGCTTAAGACTTCCGTTCAATCGTTAAAGCCAGTGCTCCAAATTGTTTTTCAGATTCTCTTGAATAGATTGTATAGGTTGCGTTTAATAACTCCTTCATGGACCAGCCGATACAATCGATTTGTTCGAGCGGAATCTGTTCGTACAGTTCTCGGAAATCTTTGAATGATTGACGTGCAGTAACATTGACAGTCACTTTTTCGTTTGTCGACAGGTTCGTGAATTCAATCTGATCCGCGACTTGAACAGCTTGTCGTTTTGGATCATTCAAGCGGATTTCAACTATCTTTTTTCCGGAAACGATGGATTGAAAAGGTTCTTGATACAACCCCATTTGATGTAACAAAGTAAGTTCTCCTTCCTCATGAATCCTTTAATAAAGAGATCTTTCTCAGTATAGATTAAAGCATCGATCATCTGAATATAAATATGTGCATTTTCACATTGTTTCTGCGTTGACATTCGATAGAAATCGGCGTAGTTTAGTTTACATATATAATCGTTCGATATGGAACGATTCAATATGGAACATGGAGGTGGAAGGATGGAAACCGAACAAAAAGAGCCGGTTCGTTCAACGGCCATGATGCAGTCGTTTTGGAATGTGCAGCGTCATCTTGTCCGCGCGGCGCATCAGACAGCGCAGGAAAATGGACTCAGTTTACCGCAATTTCACAGCTTGATGACGATTGCCCCACGAAGTCCGATTACACAAAAGGAACTGGCCGTGCATACCCATCTGCCGAAAAGCACGCTCAGTCAATCAATAGAAGGATTGGTGCAGTCGGAATGGGTGATCCGGGAGACGAATCCGGACAACCGGCGGGAAGTCGTCTTACGTTTGAGTGATCACGGACGGCAATTCGTTGAGACGATCAAACAACAGGAAGCGGGGATGCAACAACGGCTCGAGCAGGTCCTCGATCAGATCGATCCCGCCGTCTTTGAACAGATGTTGCAGACCCATGCGCAGATTGCAGAAGGATTAAAAGAAATTTTGTCACCAGGAAACGGAGGCTGTACAGATGATTAAGCTACTCAAAAATCTGACGACCTATAAATGGGCAGTTTTTGCTGTCTTGATCCTCGTCTTCGCCCAGTCGATGTCAGATTTATATTTACCGACGTTGATGGCCGACATCATTGATAAAGGAGTCGTGACGGGGGATACGGCATACATTTGGGAAATCGGGGCCGTCATGCTCGGGATTACCGGACTTGGTGCGCTCGCAGCGATTGCTGCCAGTTATTATTCTTCGAAAGCCGCGATGGGACTTGGCCGCGACATCCGCCGAAAAGTCTTTAACCACGTCGAACGCTTTACGTTACAGGAGTTTGATCAAGTCGGAACGGCTTCATTGATCACACGGACGACAAACGATATCACCCAAGTCCAGCAGGTCGTCATCATGATGCTCCGGATGGTCGTCAGTGCGCCGATCATGTTCGTCGGTGGACTGATCATGGCAGTTTCGAAAGATGCTAAATTATCACTTGTCATCGTTGCGGCGATGCCGGTGTTGGTCGTCTCGATTCTGTTGATTCTCTGGAAAGGAGTCCCGTTGTTCGGCCAAGTCCAAAAACGGCTTGACCGCTTGAATCTCGTTTTACGGGAAAATCTGACCGGGATTCGTGTCATCCGGGCCTTTAACCGGGAATCCCAGGAGAAAGTCCGGTTAACAAAAGCGAATGCGGATTTAACGGATGTCTCGATCAAGGTCAATAAAATCATGGCCTTTTTGATGCCGGTCATGATGCTCGTGATGAACTTGACGGTTGTCGGTGTCATTTGGTTCGGCGGTATCCGGATCAATAACGGCGGAATGAAGATCGGGGATTTGATGGCGTTCATTCAATACGTCATGCAAATTATGTTTGCTCTCGTCATGGCGTCCGTCATGTTCGTCATGATTCCCCGGGCAGCGGTCTCAGCGAAACGAATTAATGAAGTGCTGGAGATGGAGCCGACGATGGTCGACGCCGGAACCGCTTCTGCGGATCAAGAACGCGGCACGCTCGTCTTTGACCGGGTGACGTTCAGCTATCCGGGAGCCGAGGCACCGGTCTTATCGGATATCAGTTTTACTGCCCGACCGGGAGAAATTACGGCCGTCATCGGCGGGACCGGTTCCGGGAAATCAACGCTCGTCAATTTGATTCCGCGGTTTTATGACGTGACGGATGGCAGCATCCAAGTCAACGGTGTCGACAGCCAAGCCGTTCCGCAAGAAGAATTACGTTCGAAAATCGGCTTTGTCCCGCAAAAAGCGTTGCTGTTCACGGGAACGATTGCGGATAACATCCGGTTCGGGAAAGAGGACGCGACGGACGAAGAAATCCAACATGCGGCACAAGTCGCTCAAGCGACAGATTTTATTGAACGGATGCCGGAGCAGTATGAATCAATGATTGAACAAGGGGGATCAAACGTATCCGGTGGTCAAAAACAACGTTTGTCGATTGCCCGGGCACTGGTCCGGAAACCGGATATCTACGTCTTTGACGACAGCTTCTCGGCGCTTGATTTCAAGACGGATGCCACGTTACGGAAAGCTTTAAAACAGGAGACACAGGACGCAACCGTTCTGATTGTCGCGCAACGCGTCAGCACCGTCATGGATGCCGATCAAATCATCGTCCTCGAAGAAGGTCGGATTGCCGGCATCGGAACGCATGATGAACTCTATGAAACAAACGAAGTCTATCAGGAAATCGTCAAATCCCAACTGTCAGAGGAGGAAATCGCATGAGTACCAGTAATACAAAACGACCTGCCGGCGGTCCTCCAGGTGGCCCGGGTGGTGGTCCCGGCGGCGGGAACATGATGATGATGGGCGAAAAACCAAAAAACTTTAAAGCGACGTTCCGACGGTTGCTCGGTTACCTGAAACCACGCCGGAACGCTCTCATAGCGGTTTTTGTCGCAGCCATTCTCAGTACGATCTTTATGATTGCCGGACCGAAAATCATGGGAACGGCAATCACGGAACTGTTTGAAGGAGCATACGCCAAGTTCCAGGGGGTACCGGGAGCAGAAATCGACTTTACGAAAATCGGACAGATTTTGCTGTTACTCGCCGGATTGTATGTCATCAGCAGTCTGTTCAGTTACCTGCAACAGTATCTGATGTCCGGGATTGCGCAAAAAACCGTCTATGATTTACGGGAAGATGTCAATCAGAAGCTTGAACGCTTACCGCTCAAGTATTATGACGGCCGTCCGAACGGGGAGACACTCAGCCGGGTCACGAATGACATCGATACGATCGGGAGTACGTTACAACAAAGTGTGACGTCGTTCATCACGTCGATTGTGACGATTGTCGGAATCTTAATCATGATGCTGACGATCAGTCCGCTGTTGACGTTGATCTCGCTCGTCTCGTTACCGATCTCGATTTTCGCGATTCGTCCGATTTTGAAACGGTCGCAAAAATACTTTGCCGATCAACAACGGACACTCGGACAACTGAATGGTCATGTCGAAGAGATGTATACGGGGCATCCGGTCGTCAAAGCGTTTGGTCATGAACGCAGAGCGGTCGAACAGTTTGATACGGTTAATGAAGAATTATATGAAGCGGGACGAAAAGCGCAGTTCATTTCCGGAATCATCATGCCGATGATGATGTTCATCGGGAACATCAGCTATGTCCTGATCAGTGTCGTCGGCGGGATTTTAGTCACCCAGCGCAGCATCTCGATCGGAGATATTCAGGCGTTCATCACCTATACACGCCAGTTCACACAACCGATCACACAAACGGCCAATATCGCGAACATCGTTCAGTCGACGGTCGCCGCTGCCGAGCGCGTCTTTGAGTTGTTGGATGAAGAAGAGGAAATCAAGGAAGTAACGACGCATCACTTGACGAAAGCCGACGGAGCCGTTGCGTTCGAACATGTCGACTTCGGTTACGGCGAACAGCTGTTGATTGAAGACATGAACATCGACGTCAAACCGGGTCAGACGGTTGCGATCGTCGGTCCGACCGGTGCCGGTAAAACGACGTTAATCAACCTGTTGATGCGGTTTTATGAATTGAACCGTGGTGTCATCCGCATCGACGGCATCGATACACGAAAAATGTCACGCGAAGATTTGCGGACGACGTTCGGAATGGTCCTGCAGGATACGTGGCTCTTTAATGGAACGATCCGTGATAACCTCGCTTACGGAAAAAACGGGGCGACGGAAGAGGAAATCGTTGAAGCCGCGAAAACGGCTCATGCCGATCACTTCATACGAACGTTGCCGGACGGCTACGATACCGTCTTAAATGAAGAAGCCTCCAATATCTCACAAGGGCAAAAGCAGTTGTTGACGATTGCCCGTGCGGTCCTCGCCGATCCGCCGATCATGATTTTGGATGAAGCGACGTCAAGTGTTGATACGCGGACGGAAATCTTTATTCAACAAGCGATGAAACGGTTGATGGAAGGGCGGACCAGTTTCGTCATCGCCCACCGTCTGTCGACGATTAAAGATGCGGATTTGATTTTAGTCATGGATCAAGGCCGGGTCATCGAACAGGGAACACATGAAGCCTTACTCGAAGCAAACGGCTTTTATGCCGATCTTTACAACAGTCAGTTCTCGGAAAAAGAAGTTGTCTGAGGAAAAGGCAGTATCCATCCGGATGCTGTCTTTTTTTGTGAAATCTTTTTTCTTGCACTCATATACCTAAGGGGGTATATTGATGGCAGGAACTTATTCAGTAAAGGGGCAAACAATATGAAAAACATCTCAACCAACGAATTAGAACAGGTACTGCAAGACGACAAAACCATTCAACTGATTGACGTCCGTGAAACGGATGAATATGCCGGTGGTCATATCCGGCAGGCGAAAAACCTTCCGTTATCCGAACTGGCGGAACGGACAGATGAATTGGATGCAGATCGGCCGTTACATGTCATCTGCTTGTCCGGGGGAAGAAGCATGAACGCTTCAATCTATCTCGAACAAGCCGGTTTTGATGTCACGAATGTCGATGGCGGCATGATGAGCTGGCAAGGCGACGTCTCGAAATAATCAATCACACTTATCCGAAGGGGGAACTTCCATGTTATTACGTTACTTTTACGATGAAAAATTAGCCCAAGCTTCTTATCTGGTCGGTTGTCAGAAGACAGGGGAAGCAATCGTCATTGATCCGGCGCGAAATATCGAAGGATACCTCAAAGAAGCGGCCAAAGAAGGATTACACATCGTCGCGACAGCAGAAACACATATCCATGCGGATTTTGTTTCCGGAACACGGGAGTTTGCCGAACGGTTTGATACGACGGCGTACTTGTCTGACGAGGGCGATGCTGACTGGAAATATGAATTTGCGGCGGACATTGAAGCAAAACTCGTGACGGATGGAGATCGGTTCAAAGTCGGAAACGTGACATTTGAAGTCATGCATACACCGGGACATACCCCGGAGCATCTGTCATTTGTGCTGTATGACCGCGATCAGACGGTTCCGATGGGGATTTTCACGGGCGATTTCGTTTTTGTGGGCGATATCGGGCGTCCGGACTTACTTGAAGAAGCAGCCGGCATTCAAGGGACGACGGCCGTCGGAGCAAAACAGATGTTTGCGTCACTGAAACGGTTCAAAGCATTACCGGATTTCGTGCAAGTCTGGCCGGGTCATGGAGCGGGCAGTGCCTGCGGGAAAGCACTCGGTGCGATTCCGACGACAACGGTCGGTTATGAAAAACAAACGAACTGGGCTCTCCAGGCAGAAGACGAAGCTGCATTTGTCAAAGAGTTGACGACGGATCAACCGGAGCCGCCGAACTATTTTGCGATGATGAAGCGGGTCAACAAAAAAGGAATCACCGTCACGCCTACGCTTTCGAAACCACGGGTCGCCGATGCGACTGAACTGGAAACCCTTGTCGAAACGATGCAGGTCGTCGATACACGTAACGGAAAAGTATTTGCCGCGGGACATGTACCGGGGACACTCAACATTCCGTACAACTCAAAATTCGTCACATGGGCCGGCTGGTTACTGGACTTTGATCACGATATTGCTGTGATTGCCGAGCTCGATCTGTTGGAAAAAATCCAGACTGATTTACAATCGATCGGTCTCGACCGGTTCGTCACATTGGTCGATGTGGCGGAAGTACCAGCTGCGCAATTAACGGAACAGTATCCAGATTGGAGTGCCGATCAGGCAATTGAAGCAGCAGAAGCCGGTGATGTCTTTGTCCTTGATGTCCGCAATCAGACAGAATGGGATGGCGGACATTACGAGCAGGCGAAGCGGATTTTACTCGGCAAATTGGCTTCCCGTTACGAAGAAATCCCGGTCGATCGTCCGGTCGCCGTCCACTGTGCATCCGGCGTCCGTTCCCGGATGGCAGTCAGTATCTTGCAATCACTCGGCATCAAGAACGTCATCAATATCGACGGCGGATATGCCGCACTTCAACCGGTTCTTGACCGGCAGGCTTTAGTGGAAAAATGACAGCACGATACTAAAACCCAATAGTTTTTCCAAAATGGATGGTTCTGATCAGAATCATCCATTTTTTTAAATACTATTCACAAACTGCCACTTTCAGGTTAAAAGTGGTTTAGTAATTCCTTTAGCTGGGGAAATTAAAGAAGTGTCGGAAATATATTATTTAGAGATGAAGGAGTGTGGCAGGATGAACAACTTTTGGAACACGACGTCCTTTGACGTCAACGGGATTCTAGGGACTCTCGGAAATATTTTAGGAGCACTTATCGTCTTCTTGATTGGATGGCTGATTGCGAAACTGATCGCAAACGGTATTCAAAAAGCATTAGAAAAATCGGGTGTCGTTCATAAGTTGTCACCACAAAAAGAAGGTACACCACCACAAAAGAAAAAGTGGACGCCTGAAAAAATTATCGGGACAGTCATTTTCTGGGTCTTGATGGTATTTGTTCTAATCCTAGTCTTTAACATCTTGAACTTGAACATCATCGCAGGACCACTTGCGGATACGATGAGCACATTGCTCGCAGCGATCCCGAATATCCTGAAAGCAGCATTGATTCTTCTTCTCGCTTATGTCATCGCGGTCGTACTCCGCATGGTCATCGTCAAAGGCGGAACGAAGCTGATGTCGAACGAAAAAGTCCGTTCGAACAAAATGCTTCAAGGTCAAACGGATCTTTCAAGTTATCCGAAGATTGCAGGCGAAATCGTCTTCTATCTTGTCTTGTTATTGTTCCTACCAGGTGTACTTGGTGCACTTAACATCGAAAGTGTTTCTGAACCGTTCAGTCAATTACTCTCGTCGTTCCTTGGTTTCATTCCACGTCTGATTGCTGCAGCAGCGATCTTCTTCGTCGGATTCCTCGTTGCGAAAATCGTCCGCGATATCGTTACGAACTTCCTGCATGCAGTCGGTACAGACAAATTTGCTTCACGCTTCAACATCGGTACAAACGAACAAAAAGATACAAAATCACTTTCTTCAATCTTAGGAACAGTTGTCTTCATCCTGATCTTAATCCCGATCACGATTTCGGCACTTGACCAACTCAACATTAAAGGTATCACAGGACCAGCCATCAACATGCTCAACGATGTTCTTGGTATGATTCCAAACATTATCGTCGGTATCGTCTTGATTCTTGTTGGTCTTTATGTCGGTCGTTTCGTTAAGAAATTCGTTGCAGACCTCTTGTCACGCCTCGGATTCAACAACTTAACACGCCACTTGAAAATCGGTAACTGGGATGCAAACAATGCATCGACATCACCATCATCAATCGTCGGATCACTTGTTGAAATCGTCATCGTCGTCCTGTTCGTCGTTGAAGCTTTCAACTTAATCGGTCTTAACTTCATGGTTGATCTCGGTCGCGCGGTTCTTGCTTTCCTTCCAAGCGTCTTGACAGCGATCATTATCTTGGCAATCGGTATCATCATCAGCAACTTGGTGAAACGTACAATGGACAGCCTGTTTGCGAAATCGGATTTAAAAGTTCTTTCAAGCGTCGCGAAATATGCCATCCTTGCTCTTGCTGTCTTCATGGCACTTGATCAACTTGGTGTTGCTGCTACAATCGTTAACTCAGCGTTCATCTTAATCCTCGGTGCTGTTGCTCTTGCTTTCGGACTCGCGTTTGGCTTAGGTGGCCGTGATAATGCATCACGTTACCTCGACCGTCTTCAGAAAAAAGCAGAAGAGACAGATATCGACACATCGAACCTGCCGTCAAACAACACATCGTCTGCTTCAACGAAGCCAAGCTTAAAAGAAGCAGCAAAAGGTGCCGCGTCTAAAGCAGCAGATGACGTTACACCAGATCAAGCACCAAAAGCTTCTAAACCATCATCTTCTACGAACGTAAACCCGACACATGGTACACCAAAAGGGGCACTTCCTGAAAATGATTTAGCACAACAAGACGATTACCCGATCGATCCGGACACACATCGTGGCCCGAACTTAGATCACCCGAACGATCGTCCGTAACATTAAAAAAACTCCTTCACCAGCCAGTGAAGGAGTTTTTTAGTGCGTTAATACATGGCTGCATATTTGTATTGTAGTAAAATAACAAAACTGGTTTGACCAATTTGTGAAAAAAAACAGAAAGTTTTGCTTATAAAAGCTGACATCCTTTGTTATGATGAAAAGGTCAATTAGAAAAATGATTTGAATATTCAGAAAAAAGAGAAAGTTCGGAGGGTGTTTTATGAGTTTGCTTCGTAAGAAAGATGTCAGTGTAATGATGGATCAAAAGAGCCATTCTAAACTGGCACGGCATTTATCAGGCTTTGATTTAGTGTTACTTGGGATTGGTGCAATCATCGGAACAGGGATTTTTGTCCTGACCGGAACAGGAGCATTGTATGCAGGACCCGCATTACCGGTTGCCTTTATTATTTCTGCTATCGTCTGTGCATTAGCTGCTCTCTGTTACGCTGAGTTTTCATCGATGATTCCCGTCTCGGGCAGTGTGTACACGTACACGTATGCCACGATCGGGGAACTGGTTGCCTGGATCATCGGATGGTGTTTGATCCTGGAATACGGTTTGGCATCGAGTGCCGTTGCAACAGGTTGGTCCGGTTATTTCCAATCACTATTATCCGGATTCGGAATCAGTCTGCCGACAGCGTTAACGGCAGCACCGGGTGCTGTACCGGGAAGCGAAACATTCTTCAACTTACCGGCGTTCTTGATCTTGATGGTCATCACGCTGTTGCTCTCAATGGGTATTAAAGAAACGAAACGCGTCAACAATATCATGGTTCTTGTAAAAGTAGCCGTCGTTGTCTTGTTCATCGTCGTCGGGATCTGGTATGTCGAGCCGGGCAACTATACACCGTTCGCACCGTTCGGTATCAGTGGTGTCCTGCAGGCTTCAGCCATCGCTTTCTTCGCTTACCTCGGTTTTGATGCCGTTACGTCAGCAGCAGAAGAAGTAAAAGATCCGGGCCGTAACTTACCGATCGGGATCTTAGGATCACTTGCCATCGTTACCGTATTATACGTCGTCGTATCCGCCATCATGGTCGGAATCGTACCATTCAAACAGTTTGAAGGGGTCGACAGTCCGGTTTCGTTAGCACTAAAAGTCGCAGGTCAAGACTGGGTTGCAGGTTTCGTCGACTTAGGTGCCATCGTTGGTATGACAACGGTTATCCTCGTTATGACATTTGGTCTGGTACGTCTCTTGTTCGCGATGAGCCGTGACGGATTATTGCCGAAAATCTTCTCGGACGTAAATGAAAAATCACATACGCCTGTCAAAGCAACATGGATTCTTGGAACGACAGCCGGTTTAATCGCAGGTTTCGTGCCGCTCGGTACATTGGCAGAATTGATCAACATTGGGACACTCGCAGCATTTGCCCTGATCTCAATTGCCGTCATCATCTTACGGAAAACACGTCCTGATTTACAGCGGGCGTTTAAAGTACCATTCGTTCCGGTTTTACCAATCCTTTCAGTCCTTGCCTGTATCATGTTGATGTTGAACCTTCAAACATTCACATGGATTGCCTTCTTCATCTGGACAGCAATCGGTTTACTCGTTTACTTCGGATACGGAAGATCACGTTCGAAATTACACCAATGACATTCATGCCATCCAGGATTGTTTCTGGATGGTTTTTTTGTTTACTGCCAGCAGGAATGAACAGCCGAAAAGGCGAACAATTGTAGAGAAAGGGGCGATCCGAAGTGATTCACATTAAACGTGCACCTGATGTAGAAACGGCGTATTCAGTCATGAAGGAAGGGTTCAGCGATTACATCATTCCCCTGGGTTTGTCACTCGAAGTATTTCAAACCCGGATTTTGGAACGGGACTTCAATCAGTTGGAGCATTCTTTTATTGCCTATCACGGCGAACGACCGGTCGCGATTTGGCTGAACGGGCTGAAGACGATCAAGAAAAAAACGGTCATGCGTTGCGGAGGACTGGCGGTCGATCCGCAGTACCGGCGCCTTGGAATTGCCAAAGCCTTATATGATGCGCAACTGAGTTATGCCAAGTCGTTAAATGTCGACTGTTTGATGCTTGAAGTCATTCAAGGTAATGATCCGGCGATTACCTTATACAAGAGTTTCGGTTATCAAACTGTCAGTGAACTCGGTTATTTTCATAAAGAAGAATCGGGACAAGTTGAACCGCTTGTTGAAATTGATCAAGTGGCTTTTGAACGGCGGTACATACAGCAGGACGAATACATTTGGCAACAGGATCCGGGTGTTATGAAACTGGCGAAAGCCCGTTACTACGAACTTGATGGTGCCTTTATTGCCGCAGTCAATGAATCAATTTTTGCCATTTTGACAGATGAGGAAGAAGTGGCCCGTGTCGCGACCGAAGCGACACGCCGATTGGCAGGCGAACTCTACCATCTACAATCAACGAATCAGCAGGTGTGGGAAGAATTACTTAAAGCCGGGTGGCAACAACGGGACCTCAAACAATTCATCATGCAAAAACCAATCAGTGTCTAAACAAACGGGATCTACAGAACGGCCTTTGAGGCGACTCTGTAGATCCCGTCTTTTGTTACATCCATAAGCTGATCATGACGATGACGGCAAAGATCACAAATAAGATCCCTGTGCCACCAAGCATGACGAGCATGATTTTGTTCATCATGGAATTACCTCAAGTCTGTAGAAGGCTACGTTTTTATTAACTGAGCATTGAAAAGAGAAAACCAAAATCAAACTACGTTCGTATACTCGGATAGATTGATTCTTCACGGAGAAAGAGACTGCCTGACTACAGCTGGCTCAAATAGTCCTCAATCATCACCCGATGCGAACCGACAATATTGCGTGGTAAATCGTCTAGAGGAAAATAGGTTAAAGCAAAACTTTCTTCACTAATCTGTAAGGTTCCGGTCGTTTCGGAAGCAACATAAGCCAGCGAAACACTTTGAAAAACATCACCGTTCGCAAGCGTCGTGACATAGTTCTTACCGGAATAGACACCAAGCAAAGTCAGTTTTTCGGCGAGAAGTCCCGTCTCTTCCAGCAATTCACGGCGTGCCGTCTCATCTGTTGATTCCGCCCATTCCATCAGACCCCCCGGCAGTCCGAACCGGGCCTGTGTTTCATTCCGTTGCTCGAGCAAAATATGTCCGTCCTTGACGACGAGAACGACGGCACCGACGAGAATTAGCGGGGTATGTCCAACCTGTTTACGGAGTGTTTCCACGTAGTTCATCGGGACACCTCCTGATGAAACGGACAGCCGCTTGGAACGCTTGGTTCTTCCGCAGGAGCAGAACGGGCGAAGAAATTCGGTCGTTTGACGGTCGGATCGAAATCTTTGTGGAAGACATGCGTCGCGGCACCGCTCATGGGCGGTACGAGCCAGGACCATTCTCCGGTTACGTCCCGTTCACAGGCCGCTTCATTTTTTTCGAACCGGGCAAATTGTTTCGTTGCCGTATGATGATCGACGATTGTCACACCGCTCCGTTCAAACGAATCAAGAACGGCATAATTGAGCTCGACGAGTGCTCGGTCCTTCCATAACGACCGCTCCCGTGACGTATTCAGTCCAAGTTGTTTGGCGACCAGCGGCAAAAGATCGTAGCGGTCAGTATCGGCCAAATTTCGGGCACCGATTTCTGTTCCCATGTACCAACCGTTGAATGGAGCACACGGATAGGAAATACCGCCGACTTCAAGCCGCATATCGGAAATCATCGGCACGGCATACCATTTGATTGTCCGGTCCCCAAACAGATTTTGCTCGGGATGTTGAATCGTGACTTCCAGCACCAGTTCATCCGTAATCGGATGCAGACTGACTTGGCCGTCGAGTTCAATCAGTAAGGGTAAGATATCGAAATCGGTTTTAGATCCGCTCCATCCGAACGACTCACACAACTGAGTGAAGGCGATTGAAGCCGGATCCCCGATGATACCGTCCGGGGTGTCATATCCGGCGTAACGGATCAATTGATGGTTCAAGACACGGACCCGGTCGGGATCGAAAATCGTAAGGGTCGAACGGATCCGGCCTTCGTTGGTCGCATACGAAATGTGACGGAACAAGGCATCCCGGACCGATTCGACTGTCAGCGCATCGCGGGCATCCATGACGTGAAGTTGATCCCAAAAAAGGCGTCCGATACAGCGGTTGCTGTTCCGCCAGGCGAGTTTTGCTCCATACGTAAGTTCCTGAAGCGTTTGCGTATACGTACCTGTCCGCAAAATTTCTTCGCGCACTTCATGCAGGCGATGTGCCTCTTGCGGGTATTGTTCTATATAGTCATGAAAAAAGCTTTCGGCTTCTGTGAGTAAAGTAGACACGGCGTAAATCCTTTCTTTCATCCAACACGACGATGGTTCTTGCTTCAGTGTACCGTTTGCTTGCGCGTTGTGCCAAACGATAATCGCTAAACACTTACTTACAAGTTCAAAAGACGTTAAAAGTTTAAAAAGTGTATTGAAAGGGGGATAGGGGAAAGAACTATTCGAAAGTGAGGAAATTGTTATGTCATTATTAAAACCTGTATTTGCCCGATTTTTTGGCGAAGCCTTTTTTGATAAATCGGCTCAACTCGCCTATTATCTGATGTTGTCCTTATTCCCCTTTTTGTTATTTGTAGTTGGATTAGTATCCTTTTTACCGTTCACATCAGGAGACGTCCTTGATTTAATCCGTCCGTTTGCCCCGGCGGAAACATATGAATTAATCCGGAAAAACGTCGTCGGGATTTTTGATGACGGGGGATTGAAACTCGCCTCGATCAGTTTCCTGGCAGCCTTCTGGCTCGCTTCGATGTCGGTGCAGTCATTGGTTCGATCATTGAATGATGCGCTGGAAGTCACGCGGAAAGTGCCGTTTTGGAGAGGGTTACTGCAGGACTTCGGTTTTACGGTCGGCATGATGGTTATTTTACCGATGTCGCTTCTCGTTCCGGTTGCTGAAAAGTTAACACGGCGTTTCATCACGCATTTTGCCATCGTCAATGATGTCGTCACGAACTACTCCTGGATTTGGTTTTTATTCCGTTGGGGACTCGGATCATTGTTCCTGCTCGTCTTCTTCATTCTCTTGTACCGTGTTCTGCCGAGTGTCCGGTTGACAGTCCGTCAAGTCTTACCGGGTGCGTTGTTTGCGACAATCGCCTGGCAGGCTGTTTCTGAATTCTTCTCGTATTACGCGGAATTCGGCAGTTACGACCGTTTGTATGGACAACTGGCCGGAATCATCGTCCTGATGACGTGGTTCTATTTGTCATCTGTCGTCCTGATGCTCGGTGGATTGATGAACGCTGAACGGATGCGGCAAAAGAAAGAAGCAAAGGTCTTAAAACCCGAAAAAATCAAACAAGAGACTGTCCGTTAAGGGCAGTCTTTTGTTTGACGTTGACTTACTTTTTGATAGAAAAATACACCGATTAAACCGGTCGTAAACAAGGCAAGCAGAAGTAACGAGAGTTGTTCAAAATGCGTGGTTTTTAAGAAGACGCTCGCTGCAACAGCGGCATAAAAACTGCCAAGACTCTTTTTGACGAATTGACTGCTGAAGAGATTGAGGAATGACGCGCCGAGCGGTGAGCCGATGAGTGCTCCGATGATTAGAGCGATCCCTAAAGCAAGCGGTGCCTGTGTACCTGACATGAAATAACTCGTAACGCCGCCGAGTACAATCAACGTAGCTGCCGCAATACTTGTTCCGATTGCTTGCTTCAGCGGGAAACGCACCCATCCCATCAAAAGCGGTGTCAATAAGAATCCACCGCTGACGCCCATCAAGGACGACAGGATTCCGGCAGCGGTTCCGATCGCGACCAGTTTATAGAACGAGGCGTGCGGCACAGATGTCTCCCGAATGACTTTTTTAGCCGGTTTCAAAAACTGGATGGCAAACAGCAGGAGCAGAACGATGTAAAGGGTGGAGATGACCGTATCCGCACCGCTGTGCCGTTCCATCCAAAAGACGACAGGCGTAATCGCGGCGGAGCCGATGATACCGGAAACGCCGATCGTAACAGCATCCCGCAGGTGAAAGTTATTTTGACGGAGATGGGCAAAGGTGCCTGTTACCGTCGAACCGAGTGTCAAAAGTAAACTTAAGACGATTGCGGTGCTTGGGGTGTATCCTAAGATCAATAAAAGAGGGGTCAGGATGATGCCTCCGCCGATTCCGAAAAAACCGGAGAGAATGCCGATTGCGGCTCCAAGTACGAGAAAAAGTAATAAATCCAAGCGTATTCCTTCTTTCTGTGAAGTGATACAGATGACTCTACGGGGAAAGTAATGATTAGGAAAATGAATTATACTGATGGTAACGATTAGAAAAATAAATGAGGTGAATCCATGAATTTTAATGAACTGAAGACCTTCGTCGCGTTGGTCGAAACCAAACATTTTACGAAAACAGCGGACCGCTTATACATTTCACAGCCGACGGTTAGTCTCCATTTAAAACATCTGGAAGAACATTTCGGACAAAGTTTGATTCATCGCCATACCTTTAATAAGACGATTGAAATCTCGGAAGCGGGATGGATTGTGTACCGGCATGCTAAGGAAATTCTGCACCAAGCGATCCGACTCGAGCAGGAAATGGATGAGTTGGAAGGCATTACACGCGGGACGCTTAGAATTGCAGCGACACATACGATCTACGAGGCGATGTTAGAAGAGATGATTCACAACTTTTTGTTGGTCTATCCGGATGTTTCCGTCGATGCGCGCGTCATGAATCAGGAACAAGTCGAACAGGCCTTGCTTCATTACGAAATCGATTTAGGAATGGTAGAAGGAGTGCATCGCTCACACCAAATCGAAGCCATTCCTTTTGCAACAGATCGATTACGCATCATCGGTCAGCATCAGCTGGTTCCGGAACAGGCCACGTGGATTTACCGGGAAGAAGGATCAGCGGCACGTTTGGCACTGGAAACGTGGCTGCAGACACAAGCGATTGTTCCGAAGCGGATCATCACGGTATATTCCAACCGCTTAATCAAACAGTTAATCAAAAATGGAACGGGAATCTCAATTCTTTCGGAACGCTTGGCGGGAAGCCTGCTCGAATCAGAACGGTTTCAGACACACGATGATTCGCAGATTGATCCAAGGATGTTTCAATTCATTACACTTAAAGGAGAGACGACCCGTCTGTCTCAAAAATGGATCGATCAACACAGTAAGTCCGAATAAAAACTTTTTCGTTGACATATACCCCTATAGGTATTATTGTATGGAATGTAGCCAACAGATATGACACAGGTCACACGGTAAAAAGGAGAGTGTTCTTCACATGGAAAAAGTATACGAAGACAAAATCATTCATCGGATGAACCGAATTGAAGGTCAGCTTCACGGCATTACCCGGATGATGAAAGAAGAGGCATCCTGTAAAGATGTTGTCACTCAACTGAGTGCGACACGGAGCGCGATTGATCGTGTCATTGGACTTGTCGTGAGTGAAAATCTCATCGATTGTGTCACGAATGACGAAACAGCTGATAACCACGAACAGTCTGTAGCAGAAGCTGTTCAACTGTTATTAAAGAGTAGATAAAAAAATTTAAAACGATTAATACCCCTTAGGGTAAAATAGATGGAGGAATTTTTCAGATGTCAGAGATTAAAAAAACAACGATTGTCTTGTTCAGTGGAGATTACGATAAGGTCATGGCAGCGTATATCATCGCCAACGGCGCAGCCGCTTACGACCATGAGGTGACGATTTTCCATACATTCTGGGGATTAAACGCAATGCGTAAAGATGAACCGATTCAACCGGATAAAACATTACTTGAAAAAATGTTCGGCAAATTCATGCCGCGCGGTGCCGACAAAATGCCGCTCTCAAAAATGAACTTCGGTGGCGCCGGTCAAAAGATGATCAAAAACGTCATGAAAAAACACAATGCGATGCCGCTTCCCGATTTAATCGAACTGGCAAAAGAGCAGGATGTAAAACTGGTCGCTTGTACGATGACGATGGATCTGCTCGGCTTAAAGCAGGAAGAACTGCATGATGGGATCGAATATGCCGGCGTGGCAGCGTATCTTGCTGATGCTGAAGACGGAAACGTCAACCTGTTCATCTAATTTCGAGGAGGATTGATGCAAGTGGATATCTTGAACATCGTATTTCTAGTGATTGTCGCTTTTCTCGCTTACCGGATGTTCGCCCCGACAAAAGGTGTCAACAAATTGTCGGCGTCCGACTTAAAGCAACGGTTAGGTGACCGGACCCGGTTTTATTTGGATGTCCGGACACCGGGTGAGTTCAAAGGAAATCACATTAAAGGATTTAAGAACATTCCGCTCCAAGTCTTGCCGACGCAACTCGATAAGATTCCGAAAGACAAAGAAGTCATCGTAATCTGCCAGAGTGGCATGCGCAGTAAACAAGCGGTCAAACAATTAAAAAAAGCCGGATATACGCAAGTAACGGAAGTGTCAGGCGGAATGAATGCTTGGCGTTAAAAAACACGAGGAGGAATAACAAATGAAACGATTCACAGCAAAAGAAGTACAGGAAAAGCTAGAGAACGGAGAACAACTTAACATCATTGATGTCCGTGAAGTGGATGAAGTCAAAGAAGGTAAAATTCCAAATGCGATTCATATTCCACTCGGTCTTGTGGAGTTTAAAATGAACGAACTCGATAAGAAAAAACAATATGTCATGGTCTGTCGTTCTGGTGCAAGAAGTGGCCGTGCCGCAACTTATCTCGAAGGACAGGGATTTGATGTCATCAATATGGATGGCGGTATGATGGCGTACGAAGGTAAAACCAACTAATTTTTTTAATTTTAATTATACCCCTAGAGGTAAAAGGAGCGAATACTTTTGCAGACAATCAAAACAGATATCGTACTTGATGCACGTGGTTTAGCTTGTCCGATGCCAATCGTCCGGACGAAAAAAACGATGAAGACACTGGAACCGGGTCAAGTCGTAGAGGTTCAAGCGACAGATAAAGGATCGACGGCTGATCTTCGGGCTTGGGCCAACAGTACAGGCAACCAATACCTCGGAACGATTGAAGAGGGTGATGTTCTGCGTCATTACGTCCGGAAAGCTTCCGGTAATGATCAGGAAGCGCCGGCATTTCAAAAAGTCGTCAATAACGAGACGGTCGAAGCCGTTCGCGGCAACGCGGATACAATGATTCTGGATGTTCGGGAAACGGCGGAATACGCGTTTTCACATATCCCGAGTGCCGTCAACATTCCGCTCGGTGAACTGGAAGAACGTATCGAAGAACTCGACTCGTCGAAAACAATTTATGTGGTCTGCCGGACAGGAAACCGCAGTGACTTAGCTTGCCAACAACTCGACGCTAAAGGATTTAACGTTCAAAACGTCGTTCCGGGTATGAGTGACTGGAAATACGACACAAATCAAACCGTTTAATTCGTAAATTACGATCAGGAGGAATCAGACAGATGGCACAAGCAATGACTACAAAAGAAGTCACCCAAAAAATCATTCGCCGCGAGAAATTATTTATCTTGGACGTCCGGAATGAAGACGCGTTTCAAGATTGGAAAATTGAAGGCGAACAGTTTTCTTATTTGAATGTTCCATATTTCGATTTACTTGATGGTGTGGAAGATATTTTAGATCAATTGCCGACCGATCAGGACGTGCTCGTCGTCTGTGCGAAAGAAGGATCGTCCATTTTTGTCGCGGATTTATTGGAAGAAGCAGGACGGACGGTCTCGTATCTTGCAGGCGGAATGAAAGCCTGGAGCGAACACCTCGAGCCGATCTCACTTGGATCATTAAATGAAACCGGTGCAGATCGTGGCGAAGTCGTTCAGTTCGTCCGGATCGGGAAAGGCTGCCTGTCTTACATGATCATCTCGGAAGGCGAAGCCGTCCTCGTGGATGCCACACGCATGACAGATGTTTACCTGGACTATGCAAAAGAACGTCAGCTTGAAATCACACATGTTTTTGATACACATCTTCATGCCGATCACATTTCAGGTGGTCGTGAAATTGCGGAAAAAACAGGTGCGACATACTGGTTGTCACCAAAAGACGCTACAGACGTCACGTTTGATTATGCAGCGCTCGAAGATGGAAGCCACGTTCAAGTAGGAGATACACAAATTGATGTACGGGCACTTTATTCCCCGGGACATACGATCGGATCGACTTCGTTCGTTGTCGATAATCGTTATCTCCTGACGGGCGACATTTTGTTTATTGATTCAATCGGGCGTCCTGATTTAGCCGGTCTCGCAGAAGACTGGGTCGGTGACTTAAGAGACTCGCTCTACAACACGTACCGTGAACTGTCGAAAAATCTGATTGTTCTGCCTGCCCACTTAATGTTGATCGAAGAATTAAACGAAGACGGCAGCGTCGCAGAAAAACTGGATGTATTACTTGCCAACAATCATGGCTTGAACATCGAAGACGAAGAAACATTCCGGAAAATGGTGACAGAAAACTTGCCGCCGCAACCGAATGCGTACCAGGAAATCCGTGAGACGAACATGGGGAAACAGACACCGGATCTCGAAGCACAACGTGAGATGGAAGTCGGTCCAAACCGATGTGCCGTTCGCTAAACTAAAAAAATCACTTCAGGAGGAATTACAATTATGAAATCAGAACTCGTATTAGATGCAAAAGGACTTGCATGTCCAATGCCGATCGTTAAAACAAAAAAAGCAATCGCCGGACTCGAATCCGGACAGATTCTTGAAATCCATGCAACCGATAAAGGGGCTAAAAACGATTTACAGGCATGGGCAAAATCAGGCGGCCATGAGCTCGTCAAACACGAAGAAGATGCCAGCGTTTTAAAATTCTGGATCCAAAAAGGGTAATTCAAGTTGAAGGAGGGCTGGCGACAGTCCTCCTTTTTAAAGGAGTGAATTAAATGGAAATTGGATTTATCATTACCATTTTTTTGATTGGATTCGTTGGATCATACATTTCAGGAATGCTCGGAATCGGTGGTTCAATCATCAAATACCCGATGCTGTTATACATTCCGCCATTGCTCGGATTTGCCGCATTCTCTGCCCATGAAGTGGCGGGAATCAGTGCTATTCAAGTCTTTTTCGCGACGATTGGCGGCGTCTGGGCCTACCGGAAAGGCGGTTATCTCAACAAATCACTAATCGTAAGTATGGGTGGCGCTATTTTAATCGGAAGTTTCCTCGGTGCATACGGATCAAATGTGCTCGCGGAAAATACAATCAATCTCGTCTACGGAATTCTCGCTTTAACGGCAGCTGTCATGATGTTCGTACCGAAAAAAGGATTGGATGATATTCCGCTTGATCAGGTCCGCTTCAACAAAACAATTGCTGCTACTGCTGCATTCATCGTCGGTGTCGGGGCAGGAATTGTCGGAGCAGCGGGAGCCTTTTTACTTGTCCCAATCATGCTTGTCGTCTTAAAAATCCCGACCCGGATGACGATCGCTTCTTCGCTCGCGATTACGTTCATTTCGTCGATCGGCGCAACGGTCGGAAAGATTACGACAGGCCAGGTCGACTGGGGACCGGCAACCATCATGGTCGTCGCCAGTCTGATTGCGGCACCGCTTGGCGCAATCGCCGGGAAAAAAATGAATACAAAGATTTTGCAAATCATTTTGGCGGTCTTGATTTTAGCGACAGCGATTAAAATCTGGATTGATATTTTGTAAAAGAACAAAACAAAAACGATACTTTGCTTGTACGTCAGCAAAGTATCGTTTTTTCTGATGAAGTTACAGGCGGCTTTTTTCGATGACCTCGATAAGTTGTTGTTCGACATCGAGTGCGACTTGTTTTAACTCTTCTTCTTCGACCAGACCAATCAGTGCTGTTGGGCGCGGCATGGCGACCTTCGTTTGTCCATTTTCCGTATATACAGCGAGCTTACACGGTAAAAAGTAACCGGCTCGTCGTTCAGCCGATACAACACGATGGGCCTCTTTCGGGTTGCAGACTTCAAGGATATGATACTGGTCGTCAAACGTTAACTCTTTTTCAGCGAATTTTTTCGCTAAATCAAACTCCCACAAAACACCAAACGAAACCTCGGCAAGTGCTGTTTTGAGGCGTTCGATGGTTTCCTCTGTTGAATGGTTGGAACTGACGGTGTAGTCAAACATAAATACCCCTCCCGGTTTTTCGATTCTTTTATCTTATTCCCTGTCTGAACAGGATGAATCGTCTTTTTTGAATGTGCCGAATGAAAGCAGACCGGGCGACAAACTGTGGGAAATCAAGGTACATTAGAAAAAAGACATCCGTCCGGGTGTGGGGGACGTAAGCTTAAAAAAGGAGGGTGAAGGGAGATGAAGAAACGGATGTTGACGATTCTTTCAGTCGTGGCATTGATTGCCATCATGATTGGCGGCTACTTTATCTTTCAGCAGCAACAGGCAAAATCAAGCGGCAGTAAAGAGCTGACATATGCTAAAGAAGAAACAGCCATTCTTGCAGGCGGTTGCTTCTGGTGTATGGAGCCGCCGTTTGAAGAGTTAAAAGGGGTGAAGTCAGTAGTTTCCGGTTATACCGGCGGAGAGGTGAAAGATCCGACGTATAACCAGGTATCGGCGGAGACAACCGGTCACCGGGAAGCGGTCCTGATTACGTTTGATCCGGATGTCATTTCGTATAAACAACTGCTGGATGTGTACTGGCGTCAAATCGATCCAACCGATCCGAACGGTCAATTCGTCGATCAGGGGGAGTCGTATACGACAGCGATTTTCTATACGAATGCGGAACAAAAACAGATTGCGGAACAGTCGAAGAAGGATTTGGCTGCGAGCGGTATCTTTGATAAAAAAATTGTCACACCGTTGATTGAAGCCGGTCCGTTTTACGAGGCGGAAGCGTATCATCAAGACTATTACTTGAAGAGTGAAACGAAATATAAATTCTACCGGGCTGCATCCGGACGTGATGAGTTCATCAATCAATATTGGAATGATCAGCCAAAACTCGATCTACCGAAGTATTCAAAATTGACCGACGATCAAATCAAAGCAAAATTGACGGATATTCAGTATAAAGTCACCCAGGAAGACGGAACGGAGCCTGCTTTTGATAATCCGTACCATGACTTAAAAGCAGACGGGATTTATGTCGATTTGATTTCCGGTGAACCGTTATTTTCATCAAAAGACAAATTTGATTCGAAAACCGGCTGGCCGAGCTTCATCCGACCGTTAGAAAAAGGAAATATCATTGAAAAAAGCGACTTTGCTTTAGGAATGAAGCGGATGGAAGTCAGAAGCCGTCACGGAAATGCCCACCTTGGTCACGTCTTTAATGACGGTCCCGAGCCGACTGGTTTACGTTATTGCATGAACTCGGCTGCTTTACGGTTTGTGCCGAAAGCCGACCTTGAAAAAGAAGGGTACGGTCAGTATGCTTCTGAATTTAAATAATCAGCTAAAAGGGATTTTTCACTTTCGTGAAAAATCCCTTTTTCTTTCGAAAATGTAAGGTAGTTGCTCCAAAAATAACTATCCATTTTATCCAAATATTGTTTATACTGTAAACAATGTAAGATCATATCTTGAGGAGGAACATCGTGAAAAAGTTAACGATTTGGCTCATGCTGAGCTGTTTGATTCTGACACTCGGAATCGGACCGTCAGCTGTGAAAACGGCAGCGGCAAGTGAATTGTCGGAAGCCGTCTTATTAAAAGCAGGTCAGGAAACGGTTCTTAAAACCGGAGCCGAAAAAAAGAATACATACTGGTACAAGGTCGAACACCAGGCCGGGATTGAAAAAACAGCGACACACTTTGAATTATCAATCGATACGGATCAGCCGATTGAAGTAACGGCTTACCCGAGTCAGGAAATGGCATCAAAAGACGAGACCTTTGACCGTTACCGCGGATATGCAGAACCTAACGATAAAGAGGTTACAAAAATTGCTGTTCCTTATGCCTGGGACGGACCATACTACGTCAAGGTCGATTATTATCCAGAAATCGAAGAAGACAAGTCGGTCAAACCAGCCAACGTCAAGTTGACATACAACAATGTCAAACTGGCGGTCGAATACGAGCCGATCAGTGATATGAGCTGTATGGCGGAAGAAGCACTCAAACAAACATCAGATGAAAAACCGATGCTTGCCTTGATGCACGCCATTCAAAAACAAGTACTGAGCCAATCGGAACAAGGTCGCAACTTAACTTCGTTGTACTATAAGGCTTCACCATACGTCGTTAAAACGTTGTTGTTCAACAAAGATAAACGGACACAAGCCTACGAGGATTTAAAATCGTTGAAGCCGGCTATGACAGCTCTCGTCAACGGTACAGCGTACACATTGACAAAAACCGATCAGGCAGCGGTCAATCGCTTATACGCATTGACACGTGACGCATCACCGGAAGTCATCGCAACGGAAATCAATCAAGTCGCGAAAACGGCGAACATTGAAACGATCGGCGGTTCAGACTTAACAGAAGCGTTTAAACCGTTCGGTATTCAGGTTAAATCAGAAGCGAAAACACGGTTCATCGTGAAGTTGAAACCGGGTCATACCGAGCGGACGATGAAAATCGCCGGTACACAGGCAACAGATGTTGAGAAGTTATCGCTGGGTAAAACAGGCGAATTCGTCATCGTCACGGAAAATCCGACAGTTAAAAATCAGTCGGCAGCAGTCCTGAAACAATCATTGAAAAAATCAAGTGCTGTTGAGTATGTCGAACAAGTCCAGACATACCGGGCAACAGGAGATATCAACTATGACTACCAATGGTCGCTCAATCAAAAGTCGACGGTTGAACAGTTCCCGGATGCAGGAATTGGATTCGAAAAATTCCTGAAAAACAATGCTGGTCAAAAGTTGAAGCCTGTCACGATTGCCGTCATTGATACAGGAGTCGATTACCGCCTCAAGGATCTCCAAGGGAAAGTTGATATTGCCCAGGAAAAGAACTACGTTGATGTGAATGGAAAAGGTGATGCCATTGACGATAACGGTCACGGTACGCACGTCTCGGGTGTCATTGCAGCCGCTCTCGAAAACGATTACGGCATCCGTGGTATCCATCAGTCGGCAAAAATTCTTCCTGTTAAGGTATTGAATGCCAACGGTGAAGGGGAAACGGATGCGATTGCCCTCGGAATTAAATACGCGGTCGATCACGGAGCAAAAATCATCAACATGAGTCTTGGCGGCGGGGAAAGCCGGACAATGGCATACATGATGAAATATGCGGCAGATCACGGTGTAACGGTCGTCGCGGCTTCAGGTAACGAATACGATTCAATGGTCGGCTTCCCGGCGAGCTCAGAGTACGCGATTTCGGTCGGAGCAACGAATCCGCTCGGTATGGTCGCTGATTACTCGAACTACGGCATCGGACTTGATGTCGTCGCACCAGGTTCAAAAATCGCAAGTCTTGTTCCGGACGGAAATACGGTCTACATGGACGGAACAAGCATGGCAGCTCCGCACGTTGCAGCGGTTGCCGGCATTTTGGCATCACTCGATTCTAAATTGACACCAAAACAAATCGAGACGATCTTACGGACAAGTGCTGAGCCGCTTGCCTTTGAAAATCCAAATGACTGGTACGATGAAGAAGACGATATGGAAGATGAGTATCCACCGGGTTATGAGAAAGAACGGACACCAGACTTCCCGGCTTTCGTCAGTCCGGTATCGGGATACGGAAAAGTCAACATCACACGTGCCATCTCGCAATTGCATTTAAACGGAAAAGTCAATCCGGTCTATGACAATCAGCTTGTTGTCAGCGGACAAGTCAAAACCGGAACAAAAGTTAAAATTACGACAATCAAGACAACAATGATAAACGGTAAAGAAAAGAAAGAAACGATTACCTTAGCAAACACAACAGCTAAATCCGGTAAATACAGTGTGACGATTCCGCGTCAGGAAAAGACGACTGTGTTGACGATTCATTACACGAACGGTCTGGATGTCACATCGGAACGGACGGAAGTCTTGCCAGGGAAAGCTCCGGCTGCCCCGAAAGTGAACCGCGTATTGGCCGGAGCGACGAAAGTCACCGGTACCGCGATTGCGAACGGTAAGATTACGGTAAAAGATCCGAAAAACAAAGTAGTCGGAACAGCGGTCGTCGACAGCAAAGGAAAATTCACGGTTAAAGTTAAAGCACTGCAACCAAATACCCGTATTGCCGTCACGGTCAAAGACATTGCCAACCGTTCGAGTAAAGCAACTGTCGTAACAGTTCTTGCTCCTCCGGTCGCGCCAAAAGTGAAGCCGGTAACAGCTGGTCAAACGAAAGTAACCGGTACTGGTGAGAAGAAAGCGCATGTCTATATCCAAAATGCAAAGAAAAAAGTCATCGCCAAAGGAACAGTCACGACTAAAGGCACGTTCTCTGTGAAGATTGCCAAACAAAAAGCAGGAGCGAAGCTGTATGTCTACCTTAAAAATGACTTGAAACAAACAAGTACTAAGACAACAGTTGTCGTTAAAAAAGCGAAGAAATAAGTCTTGAAAGCAGCCTTTTTCGGGTAAAACGAAAAAGGCTGCTTTTTTTTGAGGAGTTGTCTTACTTTTAAAGTATTTTTTTTGAAAATATGCTATTTTTAATTGATTCTACTTATTTTAAAAAAAGCATCATTCGAATCGAATGATGAGGAGGATATTTCATGATTAATTGGATTCGGAGACGAATCGGACGACAACTATTGGCAGTATTTTATGTTTTACTGTTTTTGGTTTCGATGACTTCCTTTTTGGTTTACGGTTACATGGAAGATCGAATCGAATCATCACGCGGTGACTTAGAAATCATCAGCGAACAAAATCGTCGTGCGGATAACTTATGGGACAACTGGCAGAAAGTCCAGTTTGGTTTGCGTGGATTCGTCATCTTCGGGAACCAGGAACGCTTTGATGAAATCCAGGAGCTGCGGACAGAAATCAAAAGTGAAACGGATTGGTTTACCCGTAAAGCGAAAACGGATGAAGAAGAAGAGTTTGCCGCTCAAATGACGAATATGTATAACTTGTATTACGGGGCCTTGTTTCCTTTAACCCAGTCGTATGTGAATGAAAAAAAAGCAAACAAAATCAATGAAGATTTTTTACAAGGTGACAGTCTGTTTTCGTTACCGATTGCCAAACGATTAGTGGAACAAGGTCAATTAAAACAGACAGCCGACGGTTCGATTGATGTCGAACCGGATATCGAAAAAGCCTCTTCGGCATTAAATGAATACCGTGATAACCTGCAACAACAGCAGGATACGGCGGTTGCCAATCTGCGAAGCGAAGTCGCAAAAACGAAGTGGGTCTGGATTTCGAGCATCGTTGCCTTGATTATCTTTATTTTACTGTTTGTCCATCCCTTCCTGAAACGAATGACCAAACAGTTATTACGTCTGATTGAGGATAATCGGAAATTGTCACGAAACGAACCGATAGAACTGGATGTCATGGAGCACCGGACAGATGAAATCGGCATGTTGCGTTCGTCGTTTAATCAGATGGCCGTGACGACCAATCTGCATAAAGAAGAAATGCAGAATAAAAATGAAGAGTTGCAGGCACAGAGTGAAGAATTGCTGGCGCAGCAAGAAGAATTGCAATCGCAACAAGAAGAACTGGAAGAAGCATACCAGGCAACGAAACAAAATGAAGAAAAGCTGAAAATGCGCAGTGAATTAACGGAAGCACTGGCAGTCCGGGAAACGGTCGAATCGTACCCGGCGATTGTCCAAAAAATGATTGATATTACATCGTCCGAGTACGGCGCGTTATTATTGTATGATGACGGTGTCTACATCGGAGCGACGACGAACGGGATGAAGATTCAACAGATTCAATCCTTGCTTGAGGATGAAAATTCCTTACTGAACCGGATGCGGTTAGGGACAGAAGTTGTTCAGTCCGAAAAACGGGTCTCACGGACGGACGATGCTCCGTACAGTTTCAGTACACATGAAGTCGCCTTGCCGATTTACGATCCTTCGACGAAACAGCTGATGGCTGCTGTCTATATGGTTCGATATCAGTCGGCTTATCAGCCGCAACAGTTGATGGATATGCGTGAATTCTCGCAACAGATGACGTTATCACTGCTTCGGACACGTTCATACGATGAGATGAAACAAGAAAAACAAAAGACCGAGCAGGTTCTTGATTCAATCCGAGAAGCCATCATTTATCTCGAAGACGGAAACGATGAGTTATACGTCAACCGTCCGTTGTTTGAGCTGATTCCGGAATTACAATCAGAATTTACAAAGGATCGGACTTTATCATCGGCCAGTTACGTGATTGAAGTGATGCGTCGTGTCGTCGATGATGTCGAAGGGTTCAATGCGTACCTGGAATTGATTCGGTCGGGAGAAGTGTCTCCGGATAAAGTCCAATTCGATGTCCGCGGTAATTCGGCGCATCTCGAAGTTTATGCAGAACGAATCGATATTGAAGGCGGCTGGAAAGGTGTCATTCTCGTCATCCGTGATATTACCCGGGAAACAGAAGCGGACCGTCTGAAGACGGAACTTGTTTCGACGGTCTCTCACGAATTGCGGACTCCGCTGTCTTCGATTTACGGATTCACGGAATTGATGCTCAATCGGGAGATTGATGAGATGAAACAACGGAAATATTTATCGACGATTCATAATGAAACAGAACGATTGTCGAATTTAGTGACCGATTTCCTGGATGTTCAACGGATGCAGTCCGGTGGACAACATTATCAAATGGCTCATCTTGATTTGTATTCGATCGTCGATCAAGTGATTGGTGTTTATAATGCCTCAAACGGACTTCACGATATTCAGCTTCGTTTGTTGAGTGAAGATCGACCGACAATCATCGGAGACGAAACACGGATTAAGCAGTTGTTGAACAATCTGGTCAATAACGCCATCAAGTATTCCCCGGACGGCGGACCGGTTGACATCACAATCGGTACGGATCAGGAAAACGCAACGATTCAGATTACCGATTACGGGATCGGGATTCCGCAATACGCTTTTGCCCACCTCTTTGATAAATTTTATCGTGTGGATAATTCAGATACACGGCGGATCGGTGGTACGGGGTTGGGACTTTCGATTTGTAAGGAAATCGTCAAGGAACATGACGGTGTCATTCATGTCGAATCGACTGTCGGTAAGGGAAGTACCTTCACGGTTGTCCTGCCGTTGCATGCCATGGAAAATGTCTAATATAAGCAGGTACCGGTTTGCTTTCTGCGAACGGTACTTGTTTTTGTTTTACAATTTTTTTTCAATTAGCGAATAAAAAACGAGACGTCTAAAGAATATTTAAATATAATGAAAAGATAGTAAAAAAACAGCAGGATTTGCCGATAATTATATAGGACAAACGAACTAGGACAAAGGAAAGGGCGTGAACGATGTATAAACTAATCTATACGATCATCGGCGGATGGGTTCTGGCTCACTTGTTATGGTTAGGAATCATCGGTACGTCATCGGACCTTTCGAAAACAGGGAACAGCCTGTTTATGATTCTCGGTGCTGTTGTCTCGACGATCATGTTGGTAGTAGCAGCGCGGCGTCATCCGGATCGTCCCTTTACACAACGTCTATTTTTATTGCTCTTATTCGGAAATATGTCACTAGCGATTGGCGAAACGGCAGAATTGATCGTCTCCCAACAGCATTTGGAACGTTCCGGAACGTTTGACGGAATCGACCTAGTCTTCAGTCTGCAAATCGGATTTTATTTGCTGGCTTTTTGTTATTTTTTGATCAGTCGCCGTTCAGAAGTCAATCTGCGGTTTTTCTTATTTGATGAATTAATTATTTTGATTGTGACAGGTGCGATTTCCTGGCATTATCTTGTCACGCCGTACTTGGAACAGGCTGAACTGTTTAGTATGGAGACACTGCTGTTACTTCGTTATCCGTTAGGGGATTTACTGTTACTCGGTGGAATGCTGATTTTGTTCTTTGGTGTGATGAAACGAGGAAACAGCATTCCGTTGTTGATGATTTTGATTGGTTTTCACCTACAACTGATTGCGGATTTATTATATGTCGTTTTGTATCGAACCGATTTTCCAGTTTCCGTGATGTGGCTCGATCCGATTTGGCTTGCGACCGTCTTATTGACTGGCGGAGCGGGTATGTTGTTTGATGCCGATGAACGGCCGCTTGGATTTAACGTTAACCGGCGGATTCTTGACGGGATTCGTCTCGTAACACCGTATGTTTTCCTGTTGATTTTGTTTGTGACGATGGCACGTCAGGCCGTCAGTTGGAATGGATTGACGATTGGTCTGATGATTGCCGTTCCTTTACTGATTTCAAGACAGGTTCGAATCGTAATGGACAATCAGCGGTTGCGGGAAAATCTTGAGGCGAAAGTCGAAGAACGGACGGCAGCGCTCGAACAGGCATTGGAAGAGATGGAGCATATGGCGTATCATGATGCGTTGACCAACTTACCGAATCGGTATTTGTTTGCTCGCCTGTTTAAAGAGGAATTGCGCCGGGCGGAAGTTCATCAACGGTTTGTCGGTCTGTTTTTCATTGATATTGATCATTTCAAGCAAGTCAACGATACATACGGCCATCAAATCGGGGATCAGTTGATCATCGATATCGCGAGCCGTCTCGAAAAAAAATTACCGCACAATACAGTCATCTCACGACAAGGCGGAGATGAGTTTGTTTTGTTGTTGTTTGACGTTAAAGACGAATTGGACATCGAAGCGTGCGGTCAACAGATCGTTCAGTTATTCGAACGACCGTTCATTCTTCGGGACACGCCGGTCTTCATGACGGCAAGCATTGGCGGTGCGGTTTATCCGACGCATGCCACTTCCCGGACGGCCCTGATTGAACAAGCAGATATTGCGATGTATGAAGCGAAGCGGCGCGGGAAAAATCAATTTCATGTGGAAGTCTGAATCAAGCAAAGAGTCCCCGACAACCGTCGCGGACTCTTTTTGACTCATTTCATCTTACTTAGTAATTTTTCCAAAGCGGTCGGGTTAGTCACCTGCTCATTGCAATGGTCACTGTCGATACAAATATAGTTTCCGATTGCCCGGTATTGATCAGCGGATGGATTCGTCCGGGCGGAGACGAGAGTGACATCACTGTATTGATTGCAGATGGTACAGATGCCTTTTTGAATCGTCGGCAGATACGTGCCTTCGATTCCGACCCATTCTCCTTTCAAAGGATAGACGAAAAATTTCTTTTTATTCCCGGTATCGTTCCAACTTAAATAGGTCGTCTTAAGAAAATCGATCGAGTGAAGGGGCGGGTGTCGTAACTTCTTCGTTTTTCGGAACAGTTGCTGCAGTTGCGTCTCGGTAATCGACGGGAAAGACCGCACGACTGGTTGAATATCCTCAAGATACGAGGTGGAATCTGCCTCGGTTTGAACGGTTCGAACTTTCATCAATAACTCTTCCTGTTCAGCAGTCAAAACAGGAAGCAGATCAAAGATTTTTTTGGCGGCACTGTAGACGACAGCGTCCCGGACGTCCGGATCATGGACAGCGCTTAACTGTTGAATCATCGAGTCGACCTGGCTGCGGATAAAATTATACTGAAATGGCTGAATGAAAGGTTCCATTTTCCATCGCTCCTTTATAGTTCTGTATTCACGAAAACACTTTCATCGAAACGGCATTTTTTTGTTTTCTTCAAGCAGTGCACGGGAAATAAATACCTGAGGAGGTGTACAGGAATGCAAGCATTGACCGGACTGCGCCTGTTAAATTTAATCAGCTTTTTATTTGTCCTCTTAGCACGTGTCGTCTGGTATGATGCACCGACCGGAGAACCTCTTGCTATTGTGCCGGCATCTTTTACGGATGCGATCTTCGGTGTTGTCTATACGACTTTGCTGATTTGGTGTATCCGGCCTGTACAAGCCTATCCGGCTGACCGGACGTTGATTTTTGATATCAGCGGCTGGTTTGTGCTGACGATGCTCGGATACGGGGCGAGCAGTATCGTCGGTCCGCCGTGGGAACTGGTGTTGACGACGATTTCGTTCATCAGTTTATGTATCATCTATATGAAAGTACAACATCATCCGAACCGTTCCCCGTGGATGCGATCCCCATTTTCCGTATTTCTCGCCTGGTCGAGCATCCAGATTTTAATCTTACCATTTCGTATTTTGCGTGACTTCCGGTTTGAAGATTTGTTTGGACTGACGACGTCGGAGTGGGTGACGATCATGTTGATTTTATTTGCCTGTGGCATCGTATTTTTTATTTTCGTCCACACCGATTGGGTATTTGGTCTTGTCACGATTTGGTATTACGTCGGTCTGTTCTTTAATGGTCGGTTGACGGACTTTCAGCAAGGCGTGACAGTCCTGAGCGTCATAGCAGTCCTGGTGGCGGTCATTCTGGTCTTTCGGAAACGCGACCGGCTGTTTGCCGAAGAAAAAAGACCGGTTTCTTAAGAAAGCGACAGTTGGTGTCATTGCTTTTCGGTTTTTGGGGTATATGCCTTATAGAAGTATAAAAGGGGGAAATGACTAATGGGGAAAAAGCAGTTGATCGGAACATACGAGAATGAGACGGATTTGATTCGTCAGATTGAAGATTTACACTTTGCCGGATACCTGGAAGAAGATTTATATGTCGTCCTGCAGGATAAAACCGATATGGCGATGTTACGTGGTCAATCGGCAGCTCAGCTTGTTTCGGGAAAACGGACTTTATTTGAACGGTTTACAGGGAAGCCGGTGACAGAGGAAGAGACCCGTGAAGCTTTTGAATCCTTAGGACTGGCTGAAGGCGACATGGAACGGCATGTGGCAAGCGTCAAACACGGAGCTTATGTTTTGCTGGCAGATGAAGAAGGGGCAAGACGTCCTAAACCGGAACCCCAAAGTATTTTAGAGAGTGAACCGGAAGGCATCGAGGCCGAGCGGAAGCTTGACCATGAAAACCGGGCACTTGAGAACGAAAACGACCGGATGTTGTAATCGTGCCAGAGTGGAAAGGGTGAACGACGATGGATAGCCATTATCATACGATTTTAGTTGCAGTCGACGGCTCCAAAACCGCGGATTTAGCTTTTGAAAAAGCCGTCCAGTTCGCAAAGCTCGATCAAGCGAAACTCGTCATCACGCATGTCATCGATATTCAAACGTTTGCGAATGTCCGTGCGAATCAACGATTCATCGATCAAAATGTCACGGAATACGCCCAGGAATTGCTCGATAAATATCAAAAACGGGCAATCGAAGAAGGAGTACCGGAAGTCGAACTGGTCATCGAAAGCGGATCGCCGAAAACGCTGATTCCGAAAGTCATCGCGCCGCGTGTCGGAGCGGGACTGATTGTCTGCGGTGCCGTCGGAATGAATGCAATGGAACGCATTATGATCGGAAGTGTCTCTGAAAACATTGCCCGGTATGCGAAGTGTGATATCTATATCGTTCGCCCAAAAACACTCAACTGAATCAAAACGTAAACAGGCTGCTTCGATCATCTATCGAAGCAGCCTGTTTGATGTCCTGTCAGATTGTTTTACGTCAATAAATAATAAAAAATTCCTAAGATGATCAAAATGACCGGCAACAAAACTAAATACATCCAGGACATGTTTTTGGCAGTCTGGCTGTTGCTGTACGTTTCTTCGTTTCGACTCTGTCCGACCATTAACGTAAAAATAAGTCCAAGTACACAGATTACTAAAGCAATCCAAAATAATATGGTCATATTCAGCCCTCCTTCATTCGGATGAATCCTCTCTTTCATCATAACGAAAAGTGGGTGTAAATGTCAGAGTATTTGTGACAGTTTGGAGTTGACGCCATCTGGTTTAGGGGCTAAACTACTGATATGAGTTTAGGGGGTAAACTAATCATGAAAGAAAATCTTCGGGAAGCCGTTCAGTTATTTGAAGAAGTGATGATTCACGGGACGGAACGTGTCTTGAAATCAGTCGATTCACCGGTGTGGCGTCTCTATTCACCGGAGCAGCTGCATTTGTTAAAGCTGGTCGGTAAATATGGACCGATTGCTTCCGGGCGGATTGCCGTCATCCAAGGAGTTCATAAAAGTGCGATTTCCAATCGTCTGAAAAAGTTAAATGAACACGGCTTGGTGGAAGTCGAACGTTCAGAAGATGATCACCGGACCAAGCGGATTATTTTGACGGATGCCGGAAAAGAAGTCGTCGAAGCTTCCGATCAAGCGATTTACAGTTATTTGGAACAGTTGATTGATGGAAAGGTCGACGATGACGAAATTAAACAATTCATCGAGACGTTCCGAAAAGTCAAAGCCATTTTAAAGATTGAAGATTAAGTCAGAAAAACAGACAAAGAAGAGGTGGAACGGGAATGCGACAAATCGTCAAATGGCGTTGGCCAATCGTAATCGTCTTGTTGCTTGCGACAGTCGGATTATTTTTAGCGGCACCAAACTTATCAAAACAGGCGGAAGATGCGGGTGCCATTCAGCTCGCGAGTGACACGGATTCACAACGGGCAGCCGATATTTTAAAGGCAGCCGGTGCAAGTGAAGAAACGATTTCGCTGGTTATTCCGTTAAAGGAAGCCGTCACGAAACAAGATCGGACCGAAATCGGTCAAATCGTCAAAGATTTGGAGAAACTGGATAAACCGGTGACGGGAGTCCTCGATCCGTTTGAAAGTAAGGAAACGGAAGGACAATTGATTTCAAAAGATAAAAAAACGGTCCTCGTTCCGATTACCGTCGATGGTTCGCAGGAAGAAATCACGGCACTTGCCGAGGACATCCGGAGTGATCTTTTACCGGACGACCGGACGATTTATCTGACCGGTGAATCGTTGATCAATGCCGATGTCAATAAAAGTTCACAAGAAGGACTGAAACGAACGGAATTGATTACAGTCGGTCTGATTTTTGGTCTGTTGTTAATCGTATTCCGTTCGATTGTCACACCATTCGTTCCGTTATTTGCTGTGGGTGTCACGTATTTAATGAGCCAATCGTTTGTTGCCTTTTTCGTTGATTGGTTTGGATTCCCTGTCTCGAACTTCACCCAGATTTTCCTTGTTGCGATTCTCTTCGGGATCGGGACGGATTACTGTATTTTGCTCCTCAGCCGGTACAAAGAAGAATTGACTGCCGGACACGATGTCGAGACAGCCATCGTCAACACGTACAAAACAGCGGGACGGACGCTGCTCATCAGTGGTCTTGCCGTCCTCGTCGGCTTCTCGGCGATCGGTTTCGCTGATTTCCCGATCTTTAAATCATCGGTCGCCGTTGCGGTCGGGATTGCAGTCTTGTTACTGGTTCTCTTTACACTGGTACCGTTTTTCATGGCAACGTTAAAAGAGAAACTGTTCTGGCCGTCTAAAAATGCGGCGAGTCACCAAGACAGTCGTTTGTGGGCCCGCTACGGCGGATTATCGATTCGTCGTCCATTACTTGCGATGGCCATCGTCGCTGTCGTGACGATTCCAACCTTGTTCACATATGATGACGATCTGTCGTTCAACACTGTTGATGAGATTGGTGCAAAATATGAAACGGTCAAAGGATTAAATGCCATTTCAGACGGCTTTGGTGCAGGTGAGTCATTGCCGGTCAATATTATCCTGAAGGACGATCAAAATATCGTGACTGAAAAAACTGTTCCATATGCAGAACAGTTGAGCCGTGAACTCGTTAAACTGGACGGGGTCAAAGCCGTTCGCTCGATTTCGCGTCCAACGGGCGAAGTAATCGACGATTTATACGTCGATCAACAACTGAAACAAGTCGCATCCGGTCTGACGGATGCCAAAGACGGACTCGGTGAAGTCGGCCAAGGTCTACAGACTGTGGAAGATAATCTGAAGACAATCAGCGGTCAGCTTCCGGCCGGTGACCAGGCGTCAGCAGGTGCAGCACAATTGCAGCAGGCAGCAGACGGTCTCGGTCAAATCAATCAGCAGTTAACGCTTGTCGGTCAAGGATTACAGTCAGCGGAAAACATTCCGCAAACTGTCGGAACATTAACAGCGTTATCCGGTCAGTTGACACAAATTCAAACGGGAATCGCACAAGCGGCAACCGGAATCGAAACGCAAGGCGCACAAGCCGGTCAACTGGGCAGCGGATTAACCCAACTGGCTGATGGTGTCGGATCTGCTAACAATGGGCTTGGTAAAATCGAAGACGGTTTAAAAGAAGCAGCTGATTTCCTAAAAGAGATGGGCAACTCGAAAACGATTCGCGGTACCGGGATGTTCATTCCGAAAGATACCTTATCGAGTAAAGACTTCGAGCCTGTCATCGACCGCTATACGATTGATGACAAAACCGGTCTGAAATTCGAAGTCATCTTGGACGATGATCCATATTCACCGGAGGCAATTGAAACGGTCGCTGCCATCAAGAAAACGACAGCGAGCACACTGAAAGATACACCGCTCGAACAGGCACAGGTTGCTTACGGCGGCATTTCGAGCATCAACAGCGACTTAAATGATACGTCCAAAGCCGATTTTTCTCGGACGGTCATCATCATGATCATCAGTTTGTTTATCGTCCTTGCGATCATGTTCCGCTCCTTGATCATGCCGCTGTTTATGATTGGTTCGCTTCTGTTGACGTACTATACGTCAGTTTCGATTGCTGAACTGATTTTCGTCAACGGTCTCGGTTATGACGGCATCAGCTGGGCAGTTCCATTCTTCGGGTTCGTCATGCTCGTCGCGCTCGGGATCGATTATTCGATCTTCCTGCTTGACCGGTTCCGGGAAGAAACAATCAATGGACTGGAGACGAAGGAAGCGATGTACGTCTCGATGAAGAAAATGGGATCGGTCATCATCACGGCTGCCATCATTCTTGCCGGAACGTTCGGCGCGATGATGCCGTCCGGTGTCCTGAGTCTCGTTCAAATCGCAACCATTGTTATCACAGGTCTGCTCCTGTATGGATTGATTGTCTTACCGCTCCTGATTCCGGCGATCACAGTATCGTTTGGACCGGGTGTCTGGTGGCCGTTCCGTCAAAAGCAAAATAAGAAGTAAGTCGATTCGACTGGTCCATCCGGGCATCATCCGGGTGGACTGTTTCGTTATACTAGAGACAGGAGGCGATATGGATGCAACAGTTTAAACAATTGACGAACCGGATCTGGTATCAAACGCCGGTCAGTGAGACGGACCGGCCGATCGTTGCCGTCATTACGGGGGATGAGCGGAGTCTTGTGATTGACGCCGGAAACTCAAGTCAGCACGCGGCACTCTTTTTGGATGAGGTGGAAAAACACGGATTGAGACGACCGGATCTCGTGGTGTTGACACATTGGCACTGGGATCATATTTTTGGCATGAAACAGATGGCTGTACCAACGATTGCAACGAACCGGACAGTCGAAGAAATGCAGAAAATGGTCGATTACGAATGGTCGGATGAGGCACTGGAGGAACGGATCCACCAGGGCATTGAAATTCCGTTTTGTGCCGATGCCATCAAACTGGAGTTCGGAAAGGATCGGGACATCGAAGTCATCCTGCCGACGATTCGTTTCACAGGGGAGTTGGAAATCAATCTCGGAGGCGTGACGTGTCTGTTGCGTCAAGTCGAGAATGACCACTCACCAGGGAGTGCGCTGGTTTATATTCCGGAAGAACGGGTTTTGTTTTTAGGAGATGCGATGTATGCGGACATTTTCTCCGCCGAATGGAACTATACGGTCAATCAGACGACACGGTTGTTGGATACGATTGGTGAATACGAAGCGGACTACTATGTCTGGTCGCACGGCGAAGCGATGGCAAAAGAGGCGTTTGAGCAAGAAGTGTACGTCTTACGCCAAATCATCGAAGTGACCAAACAAGCGACAGGCCATTTATCGGAGATGCAGCGGCTGTATGGGGAACTGGTCGGACGGGAACTAACGACAGATGAAGAAGAAACGCTTGTCTTTTTTGCGAACGGTACAAAAAAATAATTAAACGGGCAGGTTCTTTCCGGTCAACCCGAGAATTCCTTATGTATAAGATAGAAAAAAATGGATTTTAGCAAAGGAGTTCTCATGATGGACCGTAAACCGGAAGATCGGAATGAAACGGCCAACCGCGTTTTTTTCGGAACAGCCAACATCTTTACTGTCATTTTAGTCATTGGATTTGCCCTATACCTGCTGTATCAATTGTATTGGAAATGATTCAATCACCCTGGGTTGCAGGGTGATTTTTTTGTTTTAGGGGAGTGCAAGCGAACCAGATATTGGGTAATCCTTAACTGAGGACAAAAAGAGAACTCACAAAAAGGAGGCACTTCCCCATGAAACGCATCCAGATTGCCGACTTTGATCGTCGTATGCCGCCACTCGAACTGCGAGAGATGGATGATTATTACGAAGCGGTATTAGTATCAAACTATGATGAATCATATCCTTCAACCCAAGTACGGACAATCCAGTTGGCGGATATCTATGTCAATCTTGTCATGACTGAAGAAGGTACGAATCTCGTATCCGCCCTTTTTTTAAAGCCGGTTGAAGTTTCGGATATTGTCTCGTGGATGCAACTCTACACGATCAGTTTTGCGATGGCGGACGCCACCGGATATTACGTGGAACAGGCAGATGAAATCTTAGAAATCGTTTTATATCAAGGAAATCCGATCGTCATTGCGACGAGGGGAACCGACCGATTGTACTATGAGACTGAAGGAGCGATTGAGATGCGGCGGGAATCAAGTGAAGTCATCGGAAAAAAACCTTTGCTGTATTTAAACGGAGAAGCCCGTTTTGGAGTGCCTCATCTGGAATTTAATCCGAGTCAGGATGAGATTCATGTCAACGGCACATTTTTGTTCGCGGATTATATGGACACGTATCAGGGACATGTCGGATTTTTCCGTAAAACTGATCCGGATCTCCCGGTCGTCGTGTTAGTCGGAACAGCGATCATCGAAATGGAACTGACAGAAAATCCGGATGGAAGCCGTGTCCTTGTCATCGAACAACCGTATGACGAAGCGTAATTTTTTCGAGGAAAAGTTATGGCGGACGAATCTTCAGGTAACCATGAAATCCCTTACAAAATATGCGAGAATAAGAATAGAGACAAGAATGGAAGGGATGCGGGACGAACATGGTTAAAGAGTTGCCACGAAATTCAAAGTGGATGCGTTCCTACAATCGGGCACTGGTATTACGTTTGATTCGGATGCATCAACCGATTTCACGGGTGGAACTGGCACAACAAACAAAACTGACGAAGCCAACTGTTTCAAATATCGTCGGAGAATTGATTGCGGACCAACTCGTGATGGAGCGTGAACTCGGTGTCTCAAACGGAGGACGAAAACCGATTCTGCTCGAACTGGTGGCAAAAGAGCAATATGTCATCGGGATTGATGCGACAAGTCACCGCTTTATCGGGGTCATCGCGGATTTAAGCGGAAATACGATTCACGAAGTGGAAACGATAGGAAAATTTGATACGAATGAAGAATTGATTGAAGCTGTCGTTCAATTGTGTCAAGAATTGATCGACGAAACGGAACAGGTTGGAACGATTCATGGGATTGGCATATCCGTTCACGGGATGGTTAATCCGGAGACCGGAGTGATTTTGTTTGCCCCCCGTTTTCATCTCCATGATGTCACCTTAAAAGAACATTTGGAGCAGCGTTTTTCTTATCCGGTCTTCATCGAAAATGACGTCCGGGCGTTGGCCTCCTTTGAATTGTTATTTGGGGAAGGCGTCGGGGTTGACCAATTTTTCTATCTGTACGCCGGAGAAGGAATTGGGGGAGCGTATGTCCTGGACGGGAAACTGATTGACGGTGAAAACCACATTACAGGTGAGGTCGGACATATGCGGCTTGATTTGGATGGACCAATCTGTTCCTGCGGGAATCGGGGATGTCTCGAAGCATTGGCTGGAGAAAAAGCGTTGTTGCGTGATTTTGAAGCCATTGATCCGCAAGTCAAGACACTGGCGGAACTGAGAAAACGTCTGACTGCAGAGGATTCGTACGCGAAAGCGGCATACCACCGGGCCGGTGAATACATCGGAATCGGTGTCTTGAATACGATTCATCTAATCAATCCGAAACGTATTTTGCTCGGGGGACCGATGTTCGAACTGGCTCCTTCCATCGTCGATCAAATCAAAGAACGGGTTGAGCATACGGCCTTGACGACGGCTTCACGTGAAACCGATGTCAAGATGGTTCCCTGGAGTGAAAAACAGGGGGCGCTCAGTGCAGCAGCACTCGCGACAAACAGTATTTTTCAAACCATTTAAAATCAGCTTGTTGGATGACGGTCTTGTTTGCCGGATTCAACAAGCTTTTTTGATGGAGATAAAACTTGAAAAAATATTTTTTGAAACCGTTTACAAAACAAAACAGCCTGTGCTATAGTTTTCTTAAAGTTAGATAATAAATTTAATTTACTAAGTTTTCATCAACTAGTGGAGGTGGATGCAGACCGGCAGGGACCGGTTAAGCTGAAACAAAAAGAAGGGGGCGTCGCGCAGATGGAAACAGAGGACTTATGGGTTTCCTACCGTGAAGCTTTCGGGCGTTACGGAGCAATCCGTGGCTTTTACGTGAACCGTTTGACAGGAGAGATGACGGAACAACAGCCGGGAGATAAGCGGTCTGCAGATCAAGACGGCGTTCTCGTTCGGCCACGACAAGATGGAGTCTTTCAATTCCGAATGTCGTCCGTACAAGGGGTACTGACGATTCGGTCTTCAGAACTTCATCTTCGAAAAAATGAGAACGGATACATTGAACTACGCGTGTTGATGCAACACATGCGCACCGCAGGTTGTTTGACGCTCGGTGGAGAATTTTATCTGTTCGTGACACCGGAAGTGGACACGCTCGACTATCGTCTGCGACTGATTGCACGAGTTTTGATTCAACTCCAACGGATGCCGATTGGCATGGAAGTCATCGAACAATGGTGTCAACACGCACAGCTTGAAGGGCAACAGCTAAGAAAGTACGCTTGACCACTCACATACAAAAGGGGATCACTCACATGAAATTTAAAAAAACCAAAGTACTTGCAGCGGCATCAGTTCTGACATTATCGGCATTACTTGCCGCTTGTGGCGGCGAAGATGAAAAACAGGCGACAACAAAAGACGGCAAAACGATCATTTCCTGGTGGGGCTGGGCACCTCAGCCTGAAGCGGGTAAAGAAGTCGTCGATGCCTTCAACAAATCACAAGACAAATATGTCGTCGAATTCAAACGGTACAGTGAAGACTATGAAAAACAACTTCAAGTCGCGATGTTATCTGGTAAGGGACCAGACATCATCGGCTTAAAAGAACCAATGATTCAACAATACAAAGACCGTGTCGTACCGGTCGATTCTTACATGGATAAAGCAGCCGGCAAAGGATGGAAAGATAAATTCGTTGAGCTCGGAATCGATCAAACGACGATTGACGGCAAACAATATGCAGTTCCAATCGGATTTACGGGGCAAGCCTACTTGATGTACAACAAAACGATGCTTGATAAATACGGCGTAACACCACCGAAAAACTACAAAGAAACAGTCGACGCTGTCAAGAAAATCAAAGCGTCCGGCGATAAAGTCATTCCATTGATGCTCGGTGCAAAAGATGCTTGGATCGACATTGATGTCTACAACGTCTTAAGCCACCAGGTAGCACCGGGTTACATCCAAAAAGTCTTATCTGGCGAAGCGAAATGGACAGACGACGAGATGGTCAAGACAGCGCAAATCTGGCAAGATCTGTTTGAAAAGAAAGTCTTCCAAGAAGGGGCACTCGGACTTGCGACATACAATGACGGGATGAACCAGTTCTTCGATAAAAAAGCAGCGATGTGGGTCATCGGTTCATGGGAAGCGCACTCGATGACGACAGCTGAGAAAAAAGACAAATGGAAAATCAAAGATGAGCTTGGCTTCACACCACTTCCAAACCTTGCAGGTGGAACAGAACAACCAATCATCGCATCAATCGACATGGCGCTTGCCGTCAACAAAGAGTCAAAACAACAAGAAGGTGCAGCTGAATTCGTTGCCTTCATGAGCCAAGGTGAAGGACAGGAAGTCTACATGGGCGAGTTCGAAATGGCACCGGGAATCAAGGATGTCAAAATCGATTCAGATGCTGCCTTCACATCTGAAGGGGAAAAAGAGTCGTACAAAATGCTGAACGAAACACTTTCTAAAGCTGTAGCAAGCCGTGGTATCCGTGATACGAAACTGAACGATATCCTCGGTAAGGAACTTCAAAACATCGCGACGGGTCAAAATCCGAAAGAAGCACTCCAACGTGTTCAGGATGCAGCCGATCAATCGAAAAAATAAGAACGATACAGTGAAGTGGTGCGCCCTGCGTGCCACTTCCTGATTTTTAAGATCAAGAAAGTGGGGAAATCGTTATGCAGACAGAGCAACAAGAATTGCCGATCAAACCAAAAGCGGAAACGCTGAAACCAGCACCCCGTTCAAACGTTCCGAAAAAGAAAAGAAAAGGCAAAATGAAGCAAAACATGGTCGGTTGGGCGTTCGTCGGACCCATCGTCCTGTTTGTCGTCGCGTTTATCTATTACGGGATTTTTTATAATGCGTATAACTCCTTCTTCTCATGGGACGGCATTTCGTTTGATAAAGTCTTCGTCGGGTTTGAAAACTACGCGGAAATGTTCCGTGATCCGGATTTCTATCTCTCGCTTAAAAATACGTTCATCTTCACGATTTTAACGGTTACGATTCAAGCCTTTATCGGTCTTGTTCTCGCGTACTTCCTGCACACACAGGGACCGTTACGGACTGCCATGAAATCGGTCTTCTTCTTCCCGGTTGTCCTGAGTCCGGTTGTACTCGGTGCCGCTTTCTCACAAATTTATGACTTCCAATTCGGTTACATCAACGAATTTCTCCGGGCAATCGGTCTCGGCAGCTTAGAACAAAACTGGCTCGGCGACCCGGATATCGCGCTTTATTCGGTCATTGCCATCAACATCTTCCAATGGACAGGTTCATCGATGGTCATGTACTACATGGCGATGCTGACGATTGAAAAAGAAATCTTTGAAGCTGCTAAAATCGACGGAGCCGGATTCTTCCGGACGCTTTGGAGCATCGTCTTCCCGAACTTAAAAGGAACGACATTTACGTTATCAATTCTCGGAGTCATCGGTGGTCTGAAGACGTTTGATTTAGTCTGGATCACGACAGCCGGCGGACCCGGTTCTTCAACGGAATTCATCTCGACGTACCTGTTCCGTAAATCGATGCTGCAACAAGAAGTCGGTTTTTCAAGTGCCGTTGCCATCATCCTGCTGACAATCGCTTTACTGATCACGTACTTCCAGTTACGTGTGCAAAAGAAAATGGATAACTAAGGAGGAACGTCCCATGAATGTAGAATCTAAAAGAAGTCGTTGGGTAATCAACCTCGTCCTGATGCTCGCTTCGATCGTCTGGCTGTTCCCGATCTTCGTCATGTTCAAGGAAAGCTTACGCGTCAACGGATTTGAAAACTATATCGCAACATTGCAAAACCCGAATTTCCCGACGTTCGTCTTTAACAGTTTCTTTGTCGCTTTCTTCATGATCATCATTTCGATCACGATTCTCGCGTTTGCCGCATTCGCGTTCTCAAAACTCGAATTCGCCGGAAAACGTCTGTTGTTCAACATGGTACTTGCCGGTCTGATGTTACCGGTCGCTTCCATGATCGTTCCATTGTTCTTCACATTGCGTTCGTTTGACGGTCTGAATAACCATTGGGGCTTGATCGGGGCGGAAGTCGCGTTTTTCCTGCCGTTCGGTCTGATGCTGATCAAAGGATATTTTGACGAGCTGCCAAATGAGTTAATGGAAGCCGCGTACATTGACGGCGCGACGATTCTGGAAGTCTTCTTTAAAGTCATGTTGCCGCTTGCGAAACCGGCACTGGCAACAGCGTTAATCTATGCTTTCCTCAACTCGTGGAATGAGTATTTGATGGTCTTGACGTTCATGACGGATCCGGCTTATCAAACGGTCACGATGGCACCAAGCTTCTTCAAAGATGCGCTCGGCGGTGATCCGGGGAAAATCTATGCGTCACTCGTATTAATCAGTTTACCGACAATGGTCTTCTATATCTTCTTCCAACGTTTCTTCCAAAAAGGAATGACGGCAGGTGCAGTAAAATAATTTGTTTTGAGTCAGGGGGAGCACAATGTATTTAGGCGTCGATTATTACCCGGAACAAACTCCACGTGCGTTATGGGAGGAAGACTTCCGATTGATGAAAGAACTTGGTGTCAACGTCGTTCGGTTGGCGGAATTTGCTTGGACGATGATGGAGCCGGAAGAAGGAGTTTACGATTTCCGGTTTTGGGACGATATCATCGAACGCTTGAGTGCCGCCGGTTTTGACATCGTCCTCGGGACACCGACGGCAACACCACCGGCGTGGATGTGTCACAAGTATCCGGAGATTCTTCCAGCAGACGAGCACGGCGTGACAATCAGTTTCGGAGCCCGTCGCCACTATACGGTTCACAGCGAAACGTACCAACGTTTTTCAGTTGCCATCACGACAGAAATGGCGAAACGCTACGGAAAACATCCGCGTGTCATCGGTTGGCAGACGGACAACGAATACGGTCATGAGAAATCAGACCGTTCCTACAGCGATGTCGACCGGGCTGCTTTCCAGGTTTGGCTCAAAAACCGTTACGGCACGCTTGATGCGTTAAATGAAACATGGGGAACCGTCTTCTGGAGTCAGACCTATACGGCATGGGAGCAAATCCCTGTGCCGCGGAAAGTCTATCAGGAACATAACCCGTCGTTACTTGTCGACTTCGACCGTTTCTGTGCCGACGGTTACAACCATTACAACAAACTGCAAGTCGATGCACTCCGGGAACACATTCATCCGGATGCCTTCATTACCCATAACCTCGTGTACAGCGATATGGCCGTCAATCAACAGCAGATGGCACAGGATCTCGATTATATCGCCTTTGATAACTATCCGGTCTGGGGCGGTCTGCCGGAGCCGAACCGGTTCGAGAAGATGGCAAGTGATCACGATCTCTGCCGCTCCTCGAAACAGGGAAAAGGCTTTTGGGTCATGGAGCAACTGAGCGGAGCGCAGGGCTGGAGTAAAATCGGTTATCTGCCGCGCCCAGGTCATATCCGGTTATGGACGTACCAGGCGGTCGCACGCGGTGCGGAAGCCATCGTCTATTTCCGCTTCCGGGCGGCATTGTTCGGAACGGAAGAGTTTTGCCACGGAATCATCGATCACGATGGAAAACCGAAGCGTAAATTCAACGAAGTCAAACAAATCATGACTGAATTGAACACGTTTGGTGACGAAATCAACGCAAGCAGCTATCAGGCGGAAGTCGGCGTGTATTTTGATCAAGAAAACGTCTGGGCCTGGACCCATCAGCCGCACAGTGATGCGTTTGATTTCCGGACCGAGTTCGTCCGTTTCTACGGTGGTGCCGTCCGGCGTCAAGCGTCGACGGATATCGTGTTCCCGGGCGACCGCCTCGATCAATATAAATTAATCATCGTTCCGCTGTATTTCCTGACGAATCCAACATTTGACCAAGCACTGATTGATTACATGGAGCAGGGCGGACACGTCATCTTCACGTACCGGACCGGCGTCAAGGATCCGCATAACAATGTCTTGCCGTTAACGTTACCAGGGAAGTTCGCACCGTATGCAGGAATCGAAATCGATGAGTACGAATCGTTGCAAGCCGTGCAGGAAAACCGGGTGGAAGGGATCGGAAAATTCGCGGGACAAGGCTCACCGGCCCGTCTCTGGTGTGATTTGATTACACCGACGACAGCCGAACCGCTTGCTGTCTACCGCGATACGTTTTATGACGGCGTCGCTGCCGTGACACGCAACGAATACAAAGGAATGATTACCTATATCGGCGCATCGATCGACGATGCGATGATCGATACGATTTACCGTCAAGCGTTTCTCGATGCCGGTGTTCAGACGTTTGAAGCACCGGATCAAGTCGAGATTGTACGCCGTCATGGTGAGACACGTGATTTCCTCTTCCTGATGAATCACGATACGAAAGCAAGCCGGGACGTTGTGCTCGATGCTGCCTATCAAGAGTTGAATACGAACGAGACATATAGTGGAACAGTGACGCTCGCCCCGCTCGAGACGCTGATTCTGACAACGTAAGGAGGAGAACGACCATGGCCATTCTTGAACTGCCGAATCAGCGGTTCGTCCTCGAAGGACAACACGTCGCGCATGTCGTGACAATCGGACAGCACGGCAAAGTGTTGCATACGTATTTTGGAGCGCGTCTGCCGTACCCATCCGACTATGAAGCCTTACCGAATCCGGTCCTAGCACACAGCTCATTTGAATCGCCGGACGGGGTTGCGGTCTATGACTTCATTCCGTTTGGTGAGATGGTCTACACGGAGCCGACTTTAAAATCAGAACGGGAGGACGGGCAACGAATCAGTCAGTTCGTTTTTGAACGCGCCGAACAATCCGATAATGGATTGATCTTATGGTTGTTTGATTCGTTACAGGAACTCCGGGTCGGTATCAAATACGATCTGTACGAAACGTACGATATGATCGGACGATCACTCGTGATTGAAAACACAGGAACACAATCCGTCCGGTTGACGACGGCCCAATCGTTTGCGATGGGGATTTTACAACGACCGGACTTGAACTTACACCACTTCGCGGGAACATGGACCGGTGAATTCCAAAAACAAGTCACACCGCTGACGCCGGGACGTAAGACGATTGACAGCCGACGGGGTGTGACGAGTCACCAGGCAAATCCGTGGTTCGCTTTGGAACACGGCGCAACGGAATCGACAGGCGAAGTCATTTACGGACATTTCGCTTATTCCGGCAACTGGTCGATGCACTTCGAGCAGGATGCCTTCGGATTCGTCCAACTATCGGGCGGGATGAATGCGTTTGATTTCAGCTGGAAACTCGAAGCCGGTCAGCATCTTACGACACCGGAATTTTATATCGGATACGCGGCAGACGGCTTTGCCGGGATGAGTGCCCGCGCCCACGATTTCCAGCGGGACGTCATCATGCCGGAATCGGACCGGAACAAGGTTCGGCCGGTGCTCTATAACTCCTGGGAAGCGACCTATTTTGACGTGACGGAACACGGTCAACGGACACTGGTGAATCAAGCCGCTGCCATCGGCTGTGAACTGTTCGTCGTCGATGACGGCTGGTTCGGTGAACGAAACTCCGATCAAGCCGGTCTTGGCGACTGGGTCGTCAATCCGGAGAAGTTTCCGAACGGATTAACGCCGTTGATTGATTATGTGAAACAACAAAACATGTCATTTGGACTTTGGGTCGAACCGGAGATGGTTAATCCGGATTCAAATTTATACCGGACCCATCCTGACTGGATTTATCACAGTCCCGGTGCCCGTCGGACGACATCACGCAATCAGTTTGTCTTGAATCTCGGCTTGCCGGAAGTGGAACAATTCGTATTCCGGATGATGGATGAACTGCTCGCAACCCACGCCATTGATTACATCAAATGGGATATGAACCGTGCATTTTCGGAACCGGCTCTCCCGGGTGCGACACCGGCAGAACAACAGGAATTATGGAAGCGGCATGTCGATGCCTTGTACCGGATTTTTGACGAGTTGCGGACACGTCACCCGGAAGTGGATTTTGAAGCTTGTGCCGGAGGCGGCGGAAGAATTGATCTTGGAATTCTCAAACGGACGGAACAGGTCTGGACGAGTGATAATACGGATCCACTGGACCGGTTGACGATCCAACATGATTTCTCGTTTGCCTATAATGCGAAAATGATGAGTTGTTGGGTGACGGATGGTCCGAACTGGCTCAACGGTCGGAACTTACCGCTTGCAACACGCTTTGTGTCTTCGATGCAGGGAACGCTCGGCATCGGCGGTAACTTAAGCGAATGGACAACGGAAGAATTGGCGGAAGCGGCGGAATGGATTGCGACGTACAAAACGATTCGGGAAACCGTTCAATTCGGCCGTCAGTACCGGTTGAAAGCGGACCGCGTGACGACCTCGCTGATGCAGTATACATCAAACGATCAAACGGTGATCCTGGCGGTCGCCCCGATGCGTAAACACGGAATCGGTCACTACCGTTTCCGGTTAGCCGGCCTTGAGGAAACCACACTCTATCAGGTTGAAGATCGTCAACTGAGCGGTGCTTATTTGATGCAACAAGGTTTGACCTGGAACTACACGAACGATTATGAAGCACGTTGCCTGCGGATCCAACCGGTTCATCGCAGCATCCCTACATCAGAGTCAAAGGAGCCGATCGTATGACAGACCAGACATTAGAACAGATTTTCGAACAACAATTCGGTCAATCGTCGACCCACCGCTTTTTTGCACCGGGCCGGATTAACTTGATCGGAGAACATACAGATTATAACGGTGGTCATGTCTTTCCGTGTGCCTTGACGCTCGGCACCCATGCGGTCGCCCGAAAACGGGACGATGCGGTCTTTCGGTTTTATTCGCTGAATTTTGAAGATGACGGGATCATTGAAGTCGCAGGTGATGACTTGACGCCTCAATCTGCCCACGGCTGGGCCAACTATGCCAAAGGAATGATTCATGTCTTACGGGAAGCCGGTTACCGGATTGATACAGGGTGCGACATTTTAATTAAAGGTGATATCCCGAATGGTGCCGGATTATCTTCGTCCGCGTCACTCGAACTCGTCATCGGTGTCTTACTCGATAAACTGTACGATCTGGATATCGATCGGATTGACCTCGTTAAATACGGTCAACAGGTCGAAAACCAGTACATCGGCGTCAACAGCGGCATCATGGATCAGTTTGCAATCGGTATGGGCAAAGCAGGATCCGGACTGTTGCTTGACTGTGAGACGCTTGAGTACACGTATGCACCGCTTGATTTGTCCGGTTATACGATCATCATCATGAATACGAACAAACGCCGTGAACTGGCAGATTCAAAATACAATGAACGCCGCTCGGAATGCGAAGCGGCGCTCGCTTATCTGCAACAGTACCGTCCGTATGAAACGCTTGGTCAATGGTCGATGAATGAATTCGAAACGGTTTCGTTTGAGGACGAACGATTGGAACGACGGGCCCGGCATGCGATTTCTGAGAATGAACGGACATTGCAGGCACTGGATGCACTCAAAGAAGACCGGCTCGAAGCATTTGGTCAACTGATGAACGCTTCCCACCGTTCGTTACGGGTCGATTATGAAGTAACGGGGAAAGAACTCGATACATTGGTCGAAGCCGCTTGGGCGCAACCGGGAGTTCTCGGTGCCCGGATGACAGGTGCCGGTTTTGGCGGCTGCGCGATTGCAATCGTTGAAGACGACACAGTGGAAACATTCATGACGGCAGTCGGACACGCGTATGAGACCGAAATCGGTTATCCGGCATCGTTTTATACGGCAACCGTTGGCGATGGAGCACGAGAAGTCGAACAGGAGGTCATCTAAATGGCAGTACTCGTAGTAGGTGGAGCAGGATATATCGGATCACACGCAGTCTATCAACTGGTCGATGCCGGACAAGATGTTGTTGTCATCGATCATTTAAAATCGGGACACCGGGAAGCGGTTCATCCGAAAGCCCGTTTTTACGAAGGGGATATTCGGGATCGTGCTTTCCTTGACACGGTGTTTGAGAAGGAAACCATCGATCAGGTCGTACATTTTGCAGCCTTTTCGTTAGTCGGCGAATCGATGGAGCACCCGCTCGCTTATTTTGATAACAATGTCTACGGCACACAAGTGTTGCTCGAAGCCATGATGGCACATGACGTGAAGCAAATCGTCTTCTCGTCGACAGCTGCGACATACGGTGAACAGGAACAGATGCCGATTCTTGAGACGGCCACGACGAATCCGACGAATGCTTACGGTGAAACGAAGCTGATGATGGAGAAGATGATGCGTTGGTGTGAAACGGCATATGGTCTGAACTATGTCGCGCTCCGCTACTTTAATGTTGCCGGAGCACGCGCAACGGGTGAAATCGGAGAAGATCATACACCGGAAACTCATCTCGTTCCGCTTGTCCTCGAAGTCGCCAACGGTCAGCGGCCGGTGATTTCGATTTACGGTGATGATTATGCGACGGAAGACGGCACGTGTATCCGCGACTACATCCATGTGGAGGATTTAATCGATGCCCATCTGCTTGCGCTGGAGTATTTAAAGCAGGGCAACACGAGTGATGTCTTTAATCTCGGTTCAAGCCGCGGCTTTTCGGTCCGGGAAATCATCGAAGCTGCCCGCCGCGTGACGGGACATGCGATTCCGGAACAAGTTGTCGCACGACGTGCCGGAGATCCGAGTACATTGATTGCGGGATCCGATAAAGCCAAAACGATTTTAGGCTGGACACCAAGCCGGACGGAGATCGATACCATCATTCAAGATGCATGGCGCTGGCACGAACAGCGTCCGCAAGGTTACAAAACACCTGTACGGTAAAGAGAGAGTTAGGAGAGTGAAGGCGATGAATGAACTCATCAAACAATTAACAGAGCAGGCGGTCCGTCAACGGTTAATCGAGCCGGAAGATACGGTCTATGCAAGAAACCGGCTCTTATCCTTGCTCGGGGAAGCTGCATACGTGGATCCGGGAACTGTCGGGACGCGTCCGATTCCTGATCTTTTGGACGAGATGATTGAACGACAGATCACGGCCGGGAAGCTGGCACCGCGTCTGGACGAAAAAGAACGGTTAGCGGCAGAATTGATGGATGTGTTCGTCGATCGCCCGTCTCAGATCACTTCGACTTTCCGTCAGCTGTACGCGGAACATCCGCAACAGGCGACTGACTATTTTTATCAGCTCAGTCAAGCGAATAATTACATCCAGACAAAACGGATCGCTAAAAATATTCAGTATCAGGCGGACACGGTCTACGGGGAAATCGATATTACGATCAACCTGTCAAAACCGGAAAAAGATCCCCGTGAAATTGCGGCAGCCCAGACAGAAGCCGTCGAATCAACGTACCCGACCTGTCTCTTGTGTGTTGAAAACGTCGGCTATGCCGGACGGAGCAATCATCCGGCCCGTGCGAATCACCGGATCGTACCGCTGTCACTCAGTGGCGAATCTTGGGCGTTACAATACTCGCCGTACGTTTATTACAACGAACACAGCATCATCCTGTCGCAGGAGCACCGGGATATGGTCATTAACCGCCAAGCCTTTGCTCGATTGCTTGAATTCGTCGCCCAGTTCCCGCATTATTTTGCCGGATCCAATGCTGATCTGCCAATCGTTGGCGGATCGATTTTGACGCATGATCATTATCAGGGCGGACGCTATGAATTTGCGATGGACCGGGCGAAGGCGTTACAGAAGTTTGGCTTGCCGGATCATCCGGACGTCACCGGTGAAACGTTGCATTGGCCGTTGACGGTCGTTCGTCTGAGCAGTACCGACGCTTCCGCGTTGCTTGATGCGGCGGACGAGGTCTATCAGACCTGGTTAACATACGAAGATGCCGAACATGAGATTCTTGCGGCGACGAACGGTGTCCGCCACAATACGGTGACACCGATTGCCCGGATGCGCGGCGGACGCTTTGAACTTGATCTCGTCTTGCGTAACAACCGGACATCGGAAAAACATCCGGACGGCATCTTCCATACGCATGCCGACATTCACCATATCAAACGCGAAAACATCGGTTTGATTGAAGTGATGGGCCTTGCGGTGCTGCCGGCCCGTCTGTTAAATGAACTTGAGCAAGTCGAACAGTTCATCGTAGGGACGGCTGATTCGACGGCTCCGTCGCATCAAGAATGGGCAACGGAATTGAAAGCGGCGTACACCGGACAAGACGTGACGGACTATGTCCGACAAGCGGTCGCAGCAAAATTTGTCCGCGGACTCGAAGATTGTGGTGTCTTTAAACAGACGCCGGACGGGCAGGCGGGACTTGACCGCTTTCTTGAAACGGTCAGCCGCCAAGTGGCAGGTGATCGGCGATGACGAAACAGACAGCGTTGATCCGGGAAACGGATCTCATTCGTCACACACTGACGCAACCGGGAATCGAAGTCGAGATTTGGAACTACGGCGGCATCATCAATGATATCCGCGTTGCAGATCGAAACGGGCGGATCGAGAGTGTCGTCTTAGGTTTTGATACCGTTAAGGAATACCAGGACCACTCCCCGTACTTCGGGGCAATCGTCGGACGGGTCGCAGGACGGATCGGACAAGCGCAGATGGAAGTCGAAGGAATCGTCTATCCGCTCGCGGCAAACGATGGAACCCATCATCTGCACGGAGGAATCGATGGATTTGATCAAGCGCTTTTTGAGGTCGTCGAGGCCGCGACGGATCGACTTCATCTCCGTCTGTTCAGTCCGGACGGAGCGGAAGGGTATCCCGGCAACGTCACACTCGATGCAGTCTATCAGCTCGAAGGTGTCGTCTTGACGTTGACGATGCACGCGACGACGGATCAGACGACACCGTTAAACCTGACGAATCATACGTACTGGAATTTGTCGGGGAACTTACAACGGGATATCCTCGACCATCAATTGACGATTCCAAGTGAGATGTACTTGCCTGTCGGAGCGGATTTACTGCCAACCGGTGAGTTGCGGGACGTGACAGGGACACCTCTTGATTTCCGAACGGGACGACTGATTCGAAGCGGAGCGGAATCCGGTCATCCGGAAACGGCAGCCGCAGGGAACGGCTACGATCATCCGTTTCTTTTATCCGGACAGCCGATTCGGTTGGAAGACCCGGTAAGTGGCCGGTCTCTTGAAGTGACAACCAATCAACCCGTCGTCATCCTCTACACCGGGACGCAACTCGAGACGGATTATGAAATCCGCGGTGTCCGTTCCCGTCCTTCACTCGGACTGTGTCTTGAAACGCAGGTTCATCCGAATGCAGTGAATGAACCTAGTTTCCCAGATATTTTGGTTAAACCAAATCAGACCTACTACTGGGAAACGACTTACCGGTTTGGTGTAAATAACGATTGAACCAACGGGATACCCGGGATTATCTTTTTTCATAGCAGGGGCGTCGGAGTAAAATCCGGCGCCTCAGACTGAAGACAAAGTAGCGGTTTTTCTCTTGATCGAGAAGAACCGCTTTTTTGTTCGCTTCGAATCGTTTTCCTGGGACAAGCATCGCGCCGCATCGCTTTGCTGCTGGGTCGCTCCTGCTTGTTTTTCCCTAGGAAGCGATTTCGAGCGAACAAACACTGTTTCTTTCACGCCTTTTCCTCAGGTGAGACACCGGCCAGTTTGCGCTTTTTTCTGTAGGAGTGGCGTGAAGGCGAGTGATTCTTTTTTTTTTTTACGGAATCAGGGTGGCGGACTATCATTCCGCCACCCTGATTTTTATAGAGAGTGACTTTTGAGTCAGTCCCTTTTTGTGTATGAACCAAGTGTTTCCCGATATTCTTCAATCACAGGAAAGGGAGTTTCGAGGACGAGACCTGTTCGATCTCCAACAGCTGACGTTTCATGTTCAGACCGCCCCAGTAACCGGTTAAGTCGCCTTTTTTGCCGACGATTCGGTGGCAGGGAACGACGATCAAAACACGATTTTTACTGATGGCGGTTCCGACAGCGCGCGTCGCACTCGGCCGGTAAATCTGTTGGGCGATATCTGAATACGTCACCGTCACACCGTATGGAACCTGACATAAGGCCTGCCAGACCTCCAATTGAAAGGGGGTGCCGATCAAATGAAGCGGGAGGGAGAACCGGGTGCGTGTCCCGTCTAAGTATTCTAGGAGTTGTTCCTGATACGGTTGCATGATACGTGGATGCTCGATCAGTTCAGCCCGGGGTAAATGCTTTCGGATCCAGTCGTCAAATAAGTCCGACGGTTCATTTAACGCACCGACATAACAAAGTCCGGTTCCCGTTGCCGCAATGGGAAAGGATGTGTCGTTCCAGTTCAACCGTGTAAAGTAGACTTCCATCGTCTAACCTCCTTCGCACTAAAAATCCAAACAACAAACCGGCCGTTCCCCGGTAAAAGAAACGGTCCGGTCGCAACTTACGATTTCGTTAAGACATCCTGCTGACGAGGCGGTAAATGAATGGCCTGTCCGAGCAAGGCTTCGACGGCTTCCGTAAAGGCTTCGTTCCGACTTGGATGCGGCATGACCGGGAAGCGGACGTCTTCTTCTTTCGCATGCAGTTCAAGCGTCTGAGCAAAGACACCGGCCAGTTCGATTGCACCTTCGCCGATCATATGAATACCGAGAATGAGACTGGTCGTTGCATCGGAAATCACTTTGATGAATCCGCTTCCTCCTTCGATGGTCGTCGCTCCATTAGCGTTAAGTGCGAACTGCGCGGTCCGGAGCGTATGACCGGCGTCTGTCGCCATTTGTTCCGTCAAGCCGATCGAGACAATGGGTGGAAGAGAGCGGATGATGGTCGGATAATAAGGGACGGTCGCATCAGCCGACTGTCCGCCCAGATGCTCGGCGGTCCGTTTTGCCTCGTGGATGGCACGTGTTGCAATGGCCGGACCGGGTGTCACATCACCGATCGCATAAATATGAGGACGGTTCGTCTGTCCGAATGGATCGACGGGAATCGTTCCGTCTTCTGCTAACGTCACACCGATTCGTTCAAGTCCAAGATCCAACGTATGCGGAACCCGGGGTAACGAGTGAAACAGGAAAGGAGCGGACCAGGTCGTTTCCTGTCCCTGTTTGACGACGGTTACGGTCACATCCTCCTGAACTTCGATTGCAGTCACAGTACCGGTGACCAACTGGATTTTTTGTTTTTTAAAGAGACGCCGCAACTCTTTGTCGAGACTCGGATCAAAATCGAATGCATCTGCAATCAGTGTGACTGACGTCCCGAGGGCTTGAAAACTCATGGCGGCTTCGATTGCGATATAGTCCTGTCCGATGATGACGAGACGTTCGGGTAACTCGGTCAATTGATATAACTGTTCGGCATTCAGTACGGAAGGGGCATCTTGCTTGATGCTGTGACTGCCGGTCGCAATCACGACATCGTTAAACCGGTACGTATCAAACTGATGCCCGAGCTCGACACCGATCCGGTCATCCGCCAAGAAGGAAGCCGTTCCGTGCACGACTTCAATTGCGTTGGCCTGACAGAGCGCTTCGACTCCGGTTCGTAATTGACGGATAGTCCGTTCCCGGTACTCGACCAATTGCCCGAAATCATGCGTCGGATGAAATGAAAAGCCGAGAGCGGTCATATGTTTCGTCTGCAGTTTGACTTCTGCGGCATGAGCAACGACTTTAGACGGAATACACCCTTTGTTCAAACAAAGTCCGCCGATTTGTGCCTGTTCAATCAAAGTGACGGTCCGGCCCAATTGACTGGCACGGATCGCAGCGGTGTAACCGGCTGGACCACCGCCAAGAATCACTAAATCACGTTCTTGCGTCAGTTCACCTACGACCATTTAAATCAGCTCCATCAATAAAGTAGTGGGGTGTTCGATCAATCCGGCGAACCGGTTCGTAAAAGCAACGGCCGTTGCGCCGTCGGCGACGCGGTGATCAAAGGACATCGAGAGATTCATCATCGAACGGATGACGATTTGATCGTGGTCGTCAACACAGACCCGTTTTTTTGTTTTATGGAAGGCAATCAAAGCAGTTTCCGGATAGTTGATGATTGGCGTCGCTCCCGTACTTCCGAGGGGACCGACATTACTCATCGTGAACGTGCTTGGTTTCAGGTCTGCAGCGCGTAAATCGCCTGTCTTGGAACGGGCCGACAGTTCTGCGACACGCGTGTGCAACTGTTGCATCGTCAATTTGTCAGCGTCACGGACGACCGGCACAATCAGTCCATCCGCCGTCTCGGTTGCGACGCCGATATGAAACTGTTGCTCGAGAATGATCTGTTCGTTGGCCTCATCAAGTTTAGCGTTAAAGACCGGGAAGTCTTTCAGTGCGACGATCAAGGCTTTAATGAAAAAGGCGTTGACGCTGATCGGTTTACCGGCCGTCTTTAATTCTTCGCGTAAGGCGAGCAGGCGGGTCATATCGACTTCTTCGAAATGCGTGACATGCGGAATCGTAAAGAGCGACTGTGTCATTTTTTTAGCGATCTGCTTCCGGATGCCTCGGAACGGAATCGTTTCGACCGGGTTAGCGGAAAGTGTACTTGTCTGTTCGACGACATCGGTTTTCTCGACGGAAGTATCGGTATCGAGGAACCGCCGGACATCTTCCTCTGTCACACGACCTGACGGATCGGAAGGCGGAACTTGTTCCAAATCAATTCCATGTTCACGTGCGATTTTACGCGTGTACGGTGTAGCCAAGACACGCCGATTATTTGACGGAACAGCCGGTGTGAAAACAGGCGGTCGGACTTTGATTTGTTCCGTCGTCTGCTGGATCGGTTGTTCCGCAGTTACGGCCGTTTCTGTTTCAAGGGCTTCAATCAATAATAGGACCGTACCGACCGAGACGGTTTGACCGACAGGGATGATGAGGTCCGTAACGACACCGGAAACCGGTGCCGGTAATTCAGCGACCATTTTATCGGTCGACACTTCGACGACAGGCTGATCAATTGTGACACGATCCCCGACCCGGACCAGATAGTTCGCGATTTCACCTTCCGTCATCCCTTCACCGACGTCATGCAGCTTTACTTCAATCATCACGTTCACTCCTTAAAAATCGACCGTACGCTGGATCGCTTCAAGCACACGCGTCGGCGTCGGGATGTAATGGTCCTCCAGGGCGAATAATGGAACAGGAACGTCGAACCCGGTGACGCGGGCAACCGGTGCCCGTAAATATAAGAACGAAGTATCGTTGATCAGCGCAAGCAGATCATTTCCAAGACCACCCGTTGCCTGGGCTTCATGAATGATCACGGCCCGGCCGGTTTTTTGGACCGATGCTGAAATCGTTTCACGATCCAGCGGATAAAGGGTCCGTAAATCAATCACTTCACAGGAGATACCACGGGTCGCGGCTTCCGTCGCGGCTTTTTGTGCGACTTGAACCATTGCTCCCCAGGCAATCAGGGTCACGTCCTGCCCTTCGGTGATGCAGTTGGCTTTACCGATTTCAATCGTATACGCTTCACTCGGAACCGGCTCCTTAAAGGCCCGGTAACTCCGCATCGACTCGAGGAACAGGACCGGGTCCGGATCTTCAATCGCCGCAATCAATAATCCTTTCGCATCATACGGCGTCGAAGGGCAGACGACTTTCAGGCCGGGCATCGAAGTAAACAGCGCTTCCGTACTGTCGGAATGGATTTCCGGTGCCCGAATGCCGGCGCCATAAGGTGCACGGATGACCATCGGTACACCGTAACGTCCCATTGTCCGCATCCGGATCCGTGAGACGTGGGTCATGATCTGTTCGTAAGCAGGATAGATAAAACCGAGAAATTGGATTTCGACAATCGGCTTAAATCCGTTGACCGCGAGACCGATCGATGTTCCGACGATGCCGGCTTCACTAAGCGGCGTATCGATGATCCGGTCTTCCCCGAACTCTTCCTGCAAACCGTCCGTTGCCCGGAAGACACCGCCGTTTTTTCCGACATCTTCTCCGAGTACAAGCGTCGTCTCATCGTCCGTCAGTTTTGTCCGTAAAGCATCGGTGACAGCCTGGACAAGCGTCATCTCTGTTTGCCGATTGATAGGTGTCGCCATGTCAATTCCCCCTTGCAGTCAGATAATCCGTTTTTTGACGGACTAAATCGTCCGGTAATGTTGCGTACGTATGGTCAAATAAATCATTGACGTCAGGCGGCGGGAAGGATTCCATCGTCTTGACGGCGGCTTCGACTTCTTCCTGATGACGGGACCGAATCGTTTCGATCTCCTGCTCATCATAAAAGCCCTGTTCCTTCATGAATGCTTCTAGTCGCTCGAGAGGATCCACTCGGTCCCGGGAGCGTTCCTGATCGCGGTATTTCGACGGATCGTCCGCCGTCGTATGGGCACCGAAGCGCCACGTGACGGCTTCGATCAATGTCGGACCGCCACCGGAACGGGCCCGCTCCAGTGCTTTTTGCATCGTGAAATACACGGCGAACACGTCATTGCCGTCAATCCGTACACTTGGCATACCGTATGCCAATGCTTTTTGGGCAATCGTTTCCGAATGCATCTGTTTTTGAATCGGGACGGAAATCGCATAGCCGTTGTTTTGATTAAACAGGATCACCGGAGCCTGGAAGACGCTGGCGAAGTTCATGCCTTCATGAAAATCACCTTCCGACGTCGCTCCGTCGCCAAAGTAAGCGACGGCAACTTGGGTCGATCCTTTTCGTTTTTCCGCCCATGCCGCACCGACTGCGTGCGGAATTTGTGTGGCGATCGGAACAGCAGGTGGAAAGATATGCAACTCATCCGTCGGGACACAGCCTTCGACGCGTCCGTTCCAATATAAGAACGTCCGGACCATGTCGGCGCCAAACGTCAGTGTTGCTCCGTGATCCCGGTATGTCGGGAAGACCCAGTCTTTGTCCTGCAACGCATACGCACTGCCGACCTGTGCGGCTTCCTGTCCTTCGAACGGTGCATAGGTGCCAAGCCGCCCTTGACGTTGGAGATTGATCGCTTTCCGGTCAAACGTCCGGATTCGGTTCATATGTGTAAATAAGGCGAGGCTCAAGTCTTTTGTCAGCAAATCGGTTTTAGATGTATCCGTCACTTGTCCCGCATCATCAAGGATCCGGTAAATCGGAAATTCGGTTTCCATTGGTGTCACCTCCATTAGTCGTTACGGATGTTCCATTTCGGTTTGATCGTATTCGTAAAGATATTGTTATGACGAGACCGGATCTGAATCCGTTTGTTGCACATCCGGTTGGCGGCTTCGAGTGTCGTGATTGATTCTGCATGCGACTCGTTAAACACTTCTAGCACCGCATCATAGATATGTTTCGTTTTTAACAGGACACGTTCATGGTTTGCCCCGTACAGTTCGTCAGCGACTTGAATCAGACCGCCGCCGTTGACGATATAATCGGGTGCATATAAAATCCCGCGTTGCTGTAATTCGAGTGCCAGCGCATCGTCGGCCAGCTGGTTGTTGGCCGATCCGCAGATGGCTTTACATTGCAACTGTCCGATATTCGCCGCCTGGATGACACCACCATAGGCACACGGGACAAAGATGTCCGCATCTGTCAGATGAATTTCATGGGCAGCAATGACACGAACCGTTCCCGGTGTTTTTTCCGCCTGCTCGACGAGAGCAGCGAGAACGGCTTCGTTCAAATCGGATACATACAGATTCGCGCCGGCGGATAATAACTGTTCGGCGACTTTATAGCCGACTTTTCCAAGTCCCTGGACGGCATAACTGGCCCGGCTCAAGTCATCGGATCCGTATAAGGTTTCGACAGTTGCCCGTAAACCGTAAATGACACCTTCTGCCGTCGGAATCGATGAATCGCCGCTGCCGCCGAAGGCTTCCGGAATCCCGACGATCCGTGACGTTTCGCGGCTGGCATGCACGAAATCATCCATCGTCGTGCCCATGTCCGTTCCGGTATAAAACCGTCCGCCGAGCGAATCGACGAATCGTCCGAAAGCACGGAACAATTCAGGTGTTTTGTCCGTCGCCGGATTGCCGATGATGACGGCTTTTCCGCCGCCGAAATCGACGTCGGCTGCGGCGCATTTATACGTCATGCCGCGTGACAGCCGCAAGACATCGTCGAGTGCTTCGTCGACGGTCGAATACGGTGCCATCCGGCAACCACCGAGGGCAGGGCCGAGTGTCGTATCATGAATGGCGATAATCGCTTGCAGACCGGACACGGGATCGTTACAAAAAACGACCTGCTCGTGACCTGAGATTTTTTCCATGATCGATAGCGATGGATTTGTGGATGGGTTCAACATGTTCATAAAAACATCCTCCTGACTTTAGTAAGCGCTTTCATTTTTAAGTTCAAAAAACATGCGGCGTCAACTTTTCCTGAATCAGCTGCTTATTTAAGATAATCTGTTTGACTTCCCCAAGACCGATGACACGATTGCCGTGTCTGACTTCGACTTTTGCCAATACGCGGCCGGGTGTGAGTTCGCTGACAACGGCTTCAATCCGGATATTCGATCCGAGTGTCGCCATTCCTACATGCTTTAAGGAAACAGATCCACCGACACCTTCCTCCTGTTCTTCCAGATAAGGAAGGATGAGTTTTCGGGCAGCCCATTCCATATGATAGACCATCGAGACGGTCGAATAGGCGGGATGGACAACCACACCCTCAAACTGTGCAAACATTTCTTCTGTGACAGTCGTCTCGATCACCGCAGAGTCGCCGAGCGACAAACCGTTTTTCACGTCGATTCCCCCTTACCCCTGACCAGAGCTGGTCTTACCAAAAACAGTATAACACTTGTCACACGATATTTTATCAATCAGTTACAAAATGAGCAAACAATTTCAGGAATATTTTCCAAAAAGAAATATCGTTTTTTGAGTTTCTCTATAGGAAAGGTCTTTATTCACATATTTAATCGAAATAAAGACGGATCTTAAGAAAGTTGGGAGCTTTTAACAAAATGAAGGATTGACAACATTGTGAACGTATCGTAGTTTAATGGTATAACCATTTTAAAACGAACGTTTATTTATTGTGTTATATAGACGCGGGAAGGGGTGCCACTTGTATAACGAAATCCTGGAAACGATGGAAGCGGAAGAACGGACCCGCTTACAACTGACAAGTCTACGAGAGACCGTTCGTCATGTGATGAAACATGTTCCGTTTTATCAAACCCGCTTCAAGGAACGGGGACTTGATGCCGAAGCACTGCAAACGATGGCAGACATCCAAAAGTTGCCGTTCACGTATAAAAGTGACCTTCGGGAACAGTATCCGTTCGGATTGTTTGCCGTTCCGCCGCATGAAGCGGTCCGGATTCATGCTTCCTCCGGAACAAGCGGAAAACCAACCGTCGTCGGTTATACACAAAGTGACCTCGATGACTGGTCGACCGCTGTTGCACGTGGTCTGGTCGCCATCGGTGCTGAAAAAACCGATTTGTTGCACAACGCCTACGGCTACGGTCTGTTCACCGGCGGACTTGGCTTGCACAGCGGAGCTGAACAGCTGGGAATGACGATTGTTCCCGTGTCCGGCGGTAATACGGATCGGCAAATCACATTGATTGAAGATTTTCAGCCGCGCGGAATTTGCGGAACACCTTCTTATATGTTGCATCTTGCGGAACGGATGGAAGAGAAGGGTCTCGATCCGAAGATGAGCAGCCTCCGGTACGGGATTTTCGGAGCCGAGCCATGGTCGGAAGAACTGCGGCAGACCCTCGAAGACAAGTGGGGGATTCGGGCATTTGACATCTATGGTCTCAGCGAAATCATGGGTCCGGGTGTCGCGATGGAATGTCAGGAACAAAACGGATTACATCTGATGGATGATTTGTTCATCACAGAAGTCATTGATCCCGTAACGGGCGAACCGCTACCAGAAGGAATGGTCGGGGAACTCGTTTTTACAAGCTTAAAAAAGAAAGCGCTTCCAATCATCCGGTACCGGACCGGGGATTTGGCATCCGTGACGACAGAAGTCTGTGCCTGCGGCCGGACGACGACCCGGATGTCACGGGTCAAAGGACGAACGGACGACATGATGATCATCCGGGGCGTCAATGTTTTCCCGTCCGAAATCGAACGGGTGCTGTTGCAACAACCGGGTGTCACACCGCACTATCAAATTCACCGGATTCAACGGGCAGGACTTGAAGCACTGGAACTGCACATCGAGCTCGAAGCTGGGACGGTTGCCGAAGAGCTGAAGCGGGTCATCTGTCATGCGATGAAAACAGAATGTCTGATATCAGTGGATCTGATGTGTCACCCGCCATATGGACTTCCGCGGTCTGAAGGCAAGGCCGTCCGAATCATCGACCGTCGCACAGAGTCTGAGAAGAAGTTTGTTTAAGCAAAGGAGGAAATGAAATGTACGATGCGACGCATCTTTTTGAACCACCGGTCATGACCGAAGAGGAAAAATTGGAACGATTTAAAGAACGGATTGAAAACGGGGAAAAAATCGAAGCTGACGACTGGATGCCTGATTTCTACCGGGACACGCTGATCAAATTGATTTCGATGCACGGCATCAGTGAAATCATGGGCGCCTTACCGGAAAAAGAATGGGTGCCGAAAGCGCCGTCCTTACGCCGGAAACTCGGTATCATGGCAAAAGTCCAGGATGAGATGGGGCACGGTCAACTCCTGCTTCGGGTCGTTGAGGACTTGATGAAACCGTACGGAAAAACACGGGCGGATCTGATGGATGACTTATTCACGGGACGTCTTAAATTCCATAACGTCTTCCATATGCCGACCCGTTCCTGGGCAGACGCCGGGACAATCGGCTGGCTCGTCGACGGGGCAGCAATCATTACCCAGACGAACATGCTCGGAGCTTCCTACGGACCGTATGCACGGGCATTGCAACGGATTTGTGCCGAAGAAGTGTTCCATGCCCAGCACGGCGAATCAATCATCATGGCTCTGGCAGAAGGGACACCGGAACAAAAAGCAATGATTCAGGAATCGCTGGACGAGTGGTGGGAATCCCTGTTGATGTTCTTCGGTCCGGCATCAAAAGAAACGACCGGTACGTCCAAACAGGACGTGACGATCGCTTATAAAATCCGGACGAAGACAAACGAAGAGTTGCGGCAAAATTTCTTTACGAAATATGTTCCCCGTATCCGTTCGCTTGGTCTCATCATTCCGGATCCGACATTACGGTTTGATGAGGAAACCGGACAATGGATTTACGCCCAGCCGGACTGGACGGAATTCAAGAAAATCATTCAGGGCGGCGGTCCCCGTTCGAAGGAACGGCTCGCCTTACGCCAAACTTCATATCAAAACAATGCCTGGGTGCGCGAGGCACTTGCTGAGACGATCGGCTGAAGGAGGAAAGACCATGACGGAAACGTTTTATCAAGAGTTCGAAGTGTTCAGTAAACGGACGCCGAATGCAGCCTTTACGCATCAGTTCAGTTTACTGGCACCGAATAAAGAGATGGCTCTACTGATGGCGCAGGAAAATTTCATGCGTCGGGAACCGGTCGTCGATATCTGGGTCGTCAAACGGGCTGATATCCGGGGAATGACACCGGATGAGAAACTGATGCTGCAACGGCTCGACAACAAAGATTACCGGACGACGAAAGGGTACGGTTACCTGAAGAAAAAATGGCGTCATTATGAGCAACAGATGCTCGATGAAAAAGAAATCATGTCCTGGCAAGGAGGCGATTCCAAATGACGGAAACAGAACGTTTAGCGTTGGCTTCACTGCTCTATCAACTGGCGGATGATGACTTTTTATACGCCTACCGGGGATCAGAGTGGTTAGGGCTCGCTCCGCATATCGAAGAAGATGTCGCGTCATCCTCGATTGCCCAGGATTCGATGGGGCATGCGGCGATGTACTATCAGCTGCTTGAAGAAATCGGAGAAGGAAAAGCCGATGCACTCGCACACGTCCGGCTTGCGCACGAACGGAAAAACTCCGTTCTCGTCGAACGCGTCAACGGACCGGGCTATTATATGGAAAACCCGGAATACGACTGGGCCTACGCCGTTGTCCGCAACTATTGTTACACGCTCGCGAAAAAGGTTCGGATTGATTCGTTGAAAAAAAGCAGTTATACGCCGCTTGCAGCCCTCGCCGTCAAGGTCAACATGGAGTTGTATTATCATCTGCTGCACTGGCAGACGTGGTTCACCCAGCTGTATCAATCGACGGAAACAGCCCGTCAGAAAATGGATGCGGCGCTTGAACGGGTGCTGGCAGACTTCGGTGATCTGTTCGATTACGGGGAAGCGTCAGAACTGATTGATGAAATGCGGTTGATTGAAGGTCAGGGGATTTTACTGGATCGCTGGTATCAGGCACTGACGCCGGTCCTCGTCGATCTAAACGTCACGTTGCCGGAGATGAAGATGACCTACAACGGACGAAACGGTGAGCACTCGCCTGATTTGAACGATGCCTTATCGACGCTCGGGGAAGTGTATCTGCTCGATCAGTCAGCGGTATGGTGAAGGGGGAACGGCAGATGACGACACGTTTAGAACAGGAGATCCGGCAGGCACTCGATACGGTCAAGGATCCGGAAATCGATGCGGTCAGTATCCTGGATCTCGGGATGGTCGAAGCGACGGAATGGACGGAGACACCGTTCGGATACGATGTCCGGGTGACACTGCTGCCGACATTTTTAGGATGTCCGGCGCTTGATATCATTCAAAAAAATACGGAATCCGCGTTGTTGCAAGTACCTCGGGTCAATACGGTCAATGTCGTCTTCCTGTTTGATCCACCCTGGACATCGGACCGGATTACGGAACAAGGGATTGCCGGTCTGAAGTCGTTTGGGATTGCCCCGCCGCGGGTCGTCGATGGGAAATGGGAAATCGACTGTCCGTACTGCGGATCGACGTTTGTCTCGATTGAAAATCTGTTTGGTCCGACAGCTTGTCGCAGCATTTTATACTGTAAATCATGCAAAAATCCATTCGAGGCGATGAAACCCGTCTCTACTCTCATGTGAAGGAAGGTAATCATTATGGTAAAACTAATCGCGCTTTATACACATCCGGAAAACAAGGAACAGTTTGACGAGCATTACTTTAATGTCCATGGTCCACTGACGGCCAAGATTCCCGGTTTGCAACAGATGACGGTCACGAAAATCGTCGGTTCACCGATGGGCGGAGACGGGAAATATTATCTGATGTGCGAAATGGTCTACGAAAGCCATGAAACGATGAAAGCCGGCATGCGTTCGCTTGAAGGGAAAGCATCCGGGAAAGACTTGATGGGCTTTGCGGGAGATCTTGTGACGCTGATGATTGGTGAAGAAGTCCATGCTGACGCCACAGTACGTTAAGACAAGTATCGAGGGGCGAATCGGCCGGATTCGACTGAACCGTCCGGAACGTTACAATGCCTTGAACCGGACGATGATCCGGGAAATCGTCGAAGCGATGGAACGGTTTGATCAGGACGAAACGGTTGCGGTCATTGTCCTGAACGGGGAAGGAAAATCCTTTTCAGCCGGAGCCGATATCGATGAGATGGTCGACGCAACACCGATTTCGATGGAATTACTCGATCCATTTGCCGATTGGGACCGGATCAGCCGGTTGCATAAGCCGCTGATTGCGGCGGTTCATGGATTTGTGCTCGGCGGCGGTTTTGAACTGGCACTGGCATGTGACTTGATTTATGCGACACCGGAGACCCAGTTCGGTTTCCCGGAAGTCGGACTCGGTGTCATGCCGGGCGCCGGCGGGACCCAACGCCTGACGAAACGGATCGGGCGGACCCGGGCCCTTGAATGGTTATGGACGGGAGACCGGATGCCGGCATCGGAAGCGGAACGTCTTGGAATCATCAACCGGATCGTGGAAGCAGATCAACTCGAGGCAAGTGTTTTGAAAGTTGCTGAACGGATTGCGGCACAACCGGTGATGTCCGTGCGACTGATCAAAGATGCAGTCGATAAGGCAGGTGACCTGTCGTTGCAAGACGGCATGGATCATGAACGAAGAAATTTCTACTTACTATTCGGGACGAATGATCAGACGGAAGGGATGCAAGCCTTCCTTGACAAACGTCAACCGGCATTCAAAGGAAACTAAAGGGAGTGGGAGCTATGTCAACGGTACATGAAAAAACAATCGAGATGAAACGTTCCGTCTATCATCTGGTCATCAACGGCGAGCAAGTCGAAGGGACATCAGGGGAGACCTTCAAGACCTATAATCCGGCAACCGGCGAAGTCATCGCCGAAGTCGCCAAAGCGTCAAAAGAAGATGCCGATCGTGCGGTCCAGGCGGCACGCGAAGCGTTTGATCACGGGAAGTGGAAAATGTGGCCGGTCGGCCGCCGGTCGCAAGTCCTGAACAAAATTGCCGGGATCATGCGTTCACGTTTCAATGAACTGGTGGAACTCGAGATTCTCGATACCGGAAAATCCCTCGCCGCGGCACAAGGACAGATCACGCAAGCGATTGAAGACTTTGAGTTTTATGCCGGCGCCATCGTCGGTCACCGCGGTGCCGTTAATAACGTGCCGGGACAGTTCCATAACTACACAGAAAAAGAACCGGTCGGTGTCTGCGCCCAAATCATTCCATGGAACTATCCATTGATGATGGCCGCCTGGAAAGTTGCACCGGCGATCGCGGTCGGCTGTTCGGTTGTCGTCAAACCGGCGACACTGACACCGTTGACAGCCATCATCCTCGGCGAGATTTGTCTCGAAGCCGGTGTACCGGCAGGTGTCGTCAACGTCATTCCGGGATCGGGCCGCGAAATCGGCAACCACTTGGTGGAGCACCCGAATGTCGACAAAGTCGCCTTTACCGGTTCGACACCGGTCGGAAAAGATATCATGGGCCGGGCATCGGAAAGCTTAAAACGCGTCACGTTGGAACTCGGCGGTAAATCACCGAACCTCGTGTTTGAGGATGCCGATATCACGGCAGCCGTCGACGGTTCGTTGTTCGGGATCTTCTACAACAGCGGTCAGTCGTGCGAAGCGCGCTCACGCCTGTACGTTCATGAAGACATTTACGATACGTTCATGGAACAATTCGTCGCGAAAACGAAACAATTGGTGCTCGGTAATCCGTTCGATAAAGGCACACACGTTGGAGCGATCATCGATCAACAGCAACTCGATGTCATCGACGGTTATGTCCAATCGGCGAAAGCGGACGGCGCTACGATTTTGACTGGGGGTCAAGTCGAGAAAGTAGCCGGCTTTGAAGAAGGTTTCTGGTATGCACCGACGATCATTGCCGATGTGACACACGACATGAAAGCCGTCCAGGAAGAAATCTTCGGACCGGTCGTCGTCGTGATGAAGTTCAAGGACGAAAAAGAAGCCGTCCGTCTCGCAAACGATACGGAGTTCGGACTCGGATCAGCGATTTGGACAAAAGACGGAGCGCGGGCGACACGGATTGCGAATCAAATCAAAGCCGGTATCGTCATGATCAACTGTCCGTTCTCGGCCTTCCCGGGCACACCGTTCGGCGGCTACAAACAATCTGGTTTCGGTCGTGAACTCTGCATCGAGACGCTTGATTTATATACGGAAACGAAAAGTATCCTGTCGTACTACGGCAGTCGTCCACTTAATCCGTTCGGACTGTAAAACCAAAGCGTGCGGACGTTCGTCCGGACGCTTTTTTTAAAGGGGGAAATCAGATGATGGTTCAACAGATGGTTGTCGTAGGATCAGGTGTGATGGGAAGAGGGATTGCGTACGTCGCAGCAGCAAGCGGATTTGACGTGACGCTCGTCGATGTGGAGCAACAACTGCTTGCGTCAGCGCAGCAAGAACTGGAAACGATTGCGGATAAAGGTGTCAGCCGTGGGAAAATGACGACGGAAGAAGTCGGTCAACTATTCGACCGTTTGCGTTATGCAACGGATTTAGAAGAGGCGGTCAAAGAAGCAGATCTCGTAATCGAAGCTGTTCCGGAACGACTCGAAATCAAACGAATGGTGTTTGAGACACTGGACCGTCATGCGCCGGCGGAGTGTGTCTTTGCGACCAATACGTCGACGATGAGCCCGACCGAGATTGCGTCGTTTACGAAACGTCCGGAACGGGTCATGGCGATGCATTTCTTTAATCCGGTCCACCGGATGCCGCTCGTCGAACTGGCACGGGGTCTTGAGACATCGGACGAAACGGTAATGATCTGCGAAACCGTTGCGCAACAGATGGGAAAAGAGACGGTCGTCATTCAGGAGTTTCCCGGATTCGTTACGTCACGGATCAGTGCCCTTGTCGGAAATGAAGCGTTTTATATGCTCCAGGAAGGACTCGGGACACCGGAAGAAATTGATAAAGCGATCAAGCTTGGACTGAACTATCCGATGGGACCATTTGAACTCGGGGATCTCGTCGGACTCGACACCCGTTTAAACAATCTGAAGTATCTGCATGAAAAATTGGGTGAAAAATACCGGCCGGCACCACTGCTCGAACAGTATGTCAAAGCAGGACGGCTCGGGCGAAAAACCGGACGCGGTGTCTATGAGTATTCCGACAGCGGGGTGAAGACACGATGAGACGTGTAGCGATCATTGATGCGGTCCGTACACCAATCGGCCGGTATAACGGGGCACTGAAAGACGTCCGCCCGGATGATTTAGGGGCGTGTGTCATTCAAGCCCTCGTTGACCGCAATCCGAATGTCGATCCGAAGCAAATCGAAGAAGTGATTTTCGGAAATGCCAATCAGGCGGGAGAAGATAACCGGAATGTCGCCCGGATGTCCGGCTTACTCGCCGGTCTGCCGGTAGAAGTCGCGGGAACAACCGTCAACCGGCTGTGCGGTTCCGGACTGGATGCCGTCATTGCGGCAGCCCGGGCGATTGCGATGAACGAAGGCGATATTTATATTGCCGGCGGAACGGAAAGCATGACCCGGGCTCCGTTCGTCATGGGCAAACCGGAAACGGGTTTCGCCCGCGGGAATCCGACGCTGTATGACACGACAATCGGCTGGCGGTTCGTCAATGAAAAGCTGCAAGGAATGTACGGAACGGACTCGATGCCGGAAACGGCGGAACACGTTGCAACCCGGTACGGCATTTCGCGGGAAACGCAGGACGATTTTGCCTTTTCCAGTCAGCAACGGGCGAAGCAGGCGATGGAAACACATCGTTTTCAAACCGAGCTGGTGCCGGTCCGGTATACGACACGTAAAGGACAGGTCATCGAAGTCGATACGGACGAACATCCGCGTCCCGATACAAGCCGTGAAAAGCTTGGAACGCTCAAAAGCCTGTTTCCGAACGGTACTGTTACAGCGGGAAATGCATCGGGTGTCAACGACGGGGCAGCCGCCTTGCTGTTGATGAACGAAGAAACGGCGAAACATCTTGGTCTGAAGCCTCTTGCCTATTACCGAGCCAGTGCTGTCGCCGGTGTTGAGCCTGCTGTCATGGGAATCGGACCGGTCGACGCGACCCGGAAAGTCTTGAAACGGGCCGGTTTGACGGTGGAGCAGCTGGACTTGATTGAACTCAACGAGGCGTTTGCGGCACAAAGCGTCGCCTGTATGAACGAGCTTGGATTACCGCCGGAAAAAGTTAATGTCAACGGAGGTGCGATCGCATTCGGTCATCCACTCGGCGCAAGCGGGGCACGGATTTTGACGACGTTAATCCACGAAATGTGCCGGACGAATCAGACATATGGTCTCGCAACGATGTGTGTCGGAGTCGGACAAGGCATTGCACTCATTGTTGAACGGGAGGAACTGACATGATTCATTTGGAACGTTTGGATCACGTCGCCGTTATTCGGGTGGACCGGCCGGAACGGCTGAACTGTTTCGATTATCCGACGCTGGTCGAATTGAAAGAGCTCGTCGCAACCGTCCGTCGCGAGCCGGATATCCGGGTCGTTCTCTTCACGGGAACGGGGAAAGCATTTAGTGCCGGGGCGGATTTAAAGGAACGGGTGACGTTAAACGAAACGGAAGTCCGACGGAACGTCGAAATGATTCGTGACGTCTTCGCAGATATTGCCCGTTTGCCGCAACCGACGATTGCTGCCGTCAACGGTCATGCGCTCGGAGGAGGCTTCGAATGGATGCTCGCCTGTGATTTCCGGATCATCGTCAACGGTGCGCTCGTCGGCTTAACGGAAACCAGTTTCGGGATCATTCCCGGCGCCGGCGGGACACAACGTCTGCCCCGGTTGATTGGGGAGACCCGGGCAAAGGAAATGATTTTCACCGCAAAAAAAATCGATGCGGAGACAGCGGAACGTTACGGCATCGTCTCGCGTGTCGTTCCGACCGTCGAAGAATTGATGGAAGTCTGTCTGGCTTTTGCCGACGAGATGCTGCGCAACGGACCGATTGCCATCCGGCAGGCGAAACAGGCAATCGACCAAGGGCTTGATCATACGCTTTCAGAAGGCTTGAAACTTGAAACAGCTGCCTATGAAACCGTCATTCCGACGGAAGACCGCTTGGAGGCGTTACGTGCTTTTGCTGAGAAACGGACACCGCAGTTTCAAGGGAAATGAGGATGGTCGTTCTCTGAAATAACACGTATACTAACGGTACACAAAAAAACGTTATATTAAAGAGAGAGTGAATGACATGAGTGCGAATACACAATCGATGATTTTTACGGTATACGGGGATTACATCCGTCATTACGGCAATCAAATCTGGGTCGGCAGTCTGATTCGTCTGCTCAAAGAGTTTGGTCATAATGAACAGGCGGTCCGGGTCGCGGTTTCCCGGATGGTTAAGCAAGGCTGGCTCACCTCACAAAAACAAGGCACGAAAAGTTTTTATTCGTTGACCCCGCGTGGTGTCGAGCGGATGGAAGAAGCCGCCCGGCGGATTTATAAATCGACACCTCATGTCTGGGACGGAAAATGGCGGACGCTGATGTACACGATTCCGGAAGACAAACGGCAAATCCGTGATGAATTGCGGAAAGAGTTGTCGTGGAGCGGATTCGGAAATTTATCGAACGGTGTCTGGATTTCGCCGAACCCACTCGAAAAAGAAGCGGAACGGTTGATTGAAGCTTATGATATCAAGGCGTATGTCGACTTTTTTGTCGGCGAATACCACGGACCGCAACAGGATCAATCACTGGTCGAACGGGCCTTTCCGCTCGATGAATTACAGGAACGATATGAACGGTTCATTGCTGAGTACAGCCGACGTTACATCGTCCATCAAAGCCGGATCCAGCTCGGTGAAATGGATGAGGAACAGTGTTTTGTCGAACGGACGACACTCGTCCATGAATACCGGAAGTTTTTATTTACGGATCCCGGACTGCCGCAGGAGCTGTTGCCGGATGAGTGGAGCGGTCATCACGCGGCCTTGTTGTTTGAACAGTATTACCGGTTGCTCGCAGAACCGGCGAGCCGGTTTTTTGAATCAATCTTTCGCGAAACCCACGATGTGACGCAAAAAAGTGCCGATTATGATGCATCGGAACATCCGTTGTTCGCAGAACGCTGAAATAAAACGCTCATCCCGAAGAAACGAGATGAGCGTTTTCGTGCCGATCGTTAATTATCAGCAAGCTGTTTTCGGAAGGCATACCCTTTATCGACGTAGGAATCGATCGATTCCTGAATCATCTCAAGATCGGCTGCCGTGAGTTCACGGACGACTTTACCCGGTGACCCGATAATGAGCGAACGGGGCGGGAATTTTTTGCCGGACGGGATTAAGGTATTGGCACCGATGATACATTCTTCCCCGATATCGGCATGATCGAGAACCGTCGCCCCCATCCCGACGATTGAGCGCCGGCCGATTTTACAACCGTGTAAAATGGCATTGTGTCCGACCGTCACTTCATCTTCGACGATGACCGGGGCTCCTTCGTAGAGGTGGATGGTCGCATTGTCCTGAATGCTGCAACGTTTGCCGATCGTGATCGGACCTTCATCGCCGCGGAGGACGGCATTAAACCAAATCGTCGACTCTTCCCCGACGGTCACATCGCCGATCAAAAAAGCGCCGGGAGCGACAAAGACATTTGTGGCGAGCTGCGGAGAACTATCACGGTACGGAATCTTCATGAAAACGCCTCTTTTCTAAAAAATGAATTAAAATTCAATCTTACTTAGTATACCATTCCTGACAACGGAAACGGAGGGAGACCATGTCTCGTCTATGCAGCAAATTAAAGATTGATGTCCCGATTATTCAAGGCGGAATGGGGAATATCAGCCATGCCGAACTGACCGCAGCTGTCTCAAATGCCGGAGGGCTTGGAACGATCGGATGCGGGACGATGATACCTGCTGAAGTCAGACAGTTAATCGAAGCAACACGCCGTTTGACATCACGTCCGTTTGCCCTCAACATTGCGATCCGCGTCTCGCCCCATGCCGAACAGTTGGTTGAGTTGGCGATTGAGGAACGGATTCCGGTCGTATCCTTGTCGGCCGGTAATCCGGCTCCTTTTTTGTCCAAGTTAAAGCAGGCGGGGATCCAGACGATCGGAGTCGTTGCTTCGGTCAAACAGGCGATTAAAGCTGAACAGGCAGGGATTGATGTACTGGTGGCGGAAGGCGTCGAAGCGGCGGGCATCAATTCACCGCTTGAGTTGACGACGATGACCTTGATTCCGCAAATTGCGGATCATGTCACGATTCCTGTCCTTGCCGCCGGCGGCATCGGCGACGGGCGTGGTCTTGCCGCTGCCTGGATGCTCGGAGCAGAAGGTGTGCAGCTCGGCACTCGATTGATTGCGACACAGGAATCCCGTGTGCATGAGCAGTATAAACAACATCTTGTGCAGGCGGACGATCTGGAAACACGAATCATCGGTCGTGAAGTCGGACAGGTTCGGCGGGTGTTGAACGGACCGTATGTCGAGGCACTGCAGCCGACGTCACTCACGGCTTTTCAGGAACAGACAAACGAATCGTTTCATATCAAAGGAGCCCTTGAGGGGGACGAGACGGCAGGATACGTCAATGCAGGTCTGATTTCCGGTTTGATTGACGATGTTCCGACCGTCGCGGAGCTGTTTAACCGGATGATGGATGATGCGTTCGGACGGATCGAACGCATGTACCGGACACTCCAGTAGCGTACAAGAAAAAGAAGCCGACCGATCTGGTCTGCTTCTTTTTCTTGTGGTTCAGGACATTTGTCCTTTCAAATGAGTGTAAAATACGTTCTACTCATAATTAGAGAAAAAGGAGGATGAAGATGCAAGGAATCGTTTTTGCTTTATTCAGCGGATTGTTCATCGCATTGCAAGGGATCTTTAATGCCCGGCTCGGTGACGCGGTAGGGCCATGGATCTCCGTGACGATCGTCCATTTCGTCGGTCTGATCGGCTGTTTATTAATTTACGGATTTGTCCGCGACCGAAAAATCGGCGGTTTCCGCACTTTGCCGCTGATTTACGCAAGCGGCGGATTGCTTGGTGTCCTGGTCGTCGTGACGGAACTAACGTCGATTCAATTGCTCGGGATGACATGGGCAATGTCGCTGTTGCTTGTCGCCCAGATTTTGTGTGCCTTTGTGATTGATTTGAACGGCTGGTTTGGAGTCATTAAAAAAAGCAGTAATACCGGGCAGTGGGTCGGTGTCGGCTTGATGTTGACCGGCGTCTTGATTTTTTCATTTGCTTGAATGGAATAGGAGGAATTAGAATGGGACTCGGAATGTTTTGTGCGATTGTCGCAGGAATGATGATCAGTTTACAGACCGTTTTAAATGCACGGATGAGTCATGCCTTCGGTGCTTGGGCGACGACGACATTAGTCTTTTTTGTCGGACTGCTCGGGTCGTTGCTCGCCTTGATCTTCTTTCGGGGCGGGACGCTTGCGGGGCTGGCCGAAGTCGAACCGCTGTATCTGTTTGGCGGTTTCGTTGGTGTCGGGGTTGTGTTTTGTGTCATGCGGGGAATTCAATTGCTCGGACCGTCGATTGCGATTTCCGTCGTCCTGATTTCGCAACTCAGTTTTGCGCTCTGTGTCGACGTCTTTGGCTGGTTCGGTTTACCGAAAGTCGAGTTGTCGTTCGGTCAAATCATCGGTCTGGCCGTCATGCTGAGCGGCATTTTCGTCCTGAAACGGTATCAGGTCGCGGAGGATGTGGAAGAAACGAAAGACATGAAAGCCATTTCCTGAAGAAAAAAAGAGATCACTTCTTTCATGCCACTTCTACTAGTGAAGAGCGTGAAAGGGTGATCTCTTTTTAAAGCTGAATCAGACAGTGGCTTCTTCTTTCCAGGCGACATCGATAAAGGCATCACGACCGGAAGCTTTCCGGTCTTTCTTGTAGTGGTCCGGATTTTTTTTGTGGAAGTCCTGATGGTATTCTTCCGCCGGATAGAAGGCGTCTGCCGGTTCAATCCGGGTGACAATCGGTTGTTTAAAACGGTTTGTCGCAGCCAGTGCATCACGTGACGCAATTGCTGCAAGGCGTTGTTGTTCCGTGTGATAAAAAATCGCCGGAGCATACTGTGTACCGCGGTCCTGGAATTGTCCGCCGGCATCGGTCGGATCCGTTTGCGGCCAGTACAGTTCGAGTAACCGTTCGTATGAGAACAGGGCCGGGTCAAATGTAATTTCGACGACTTCGGAATGTCCGGTCGTTCCGGTTTTGACTTGCTCGTATGTCGGGTTGTCGACATGTCCTCCTGTATAGCCGGATACGATACTGTGAATCCCCGGCAGTTCCTCAAATGGTGTCACCATGCACCAGAAACATCCTCCTGCAAATGTTGCTTTTTCCATGTCATCTCTCCCTTTCCCTTGGCTGCTTGAGCCTTAATCCTGTCATGTCTGACAGTGAGAAAACGAAAACGACTCCTTTGCTTGGTTGCAAAAGGAGTCGCCGCTTTTTATCAACCAAAGCTTTCGCTTTGCTGGTCGTAGCACCTTGCTGTGCGCAGGTTGCTGGGACGTCATCGATCCAGATCTCTCGGTCCACTCTTGATAAGTGTTATATGAAGTTGATGTAAGTTCGTTATCATTGGGATGATAATACCATTCATAAAAGTGGAAAGTCAATCCTTATGTTTGCAGGGCACGAAGAACGGTCGCTCCTAACGTTTTCGCTCCAATTAGTAGAGCCCGCTCATCGATTTCATATTTCGGATGGTGTTGCGGATAAATCGTCCGCCCATCCGTTTTTGCAGAGCCCGTGAAGAAATAACTGCCCGGTACTTTTTCGAGGTAATAGGCAAAGTCATCCGCTGCCATCATCGGTTTCATCTCGCGAACCTGTGCTTCCGGTAAAAAACCGGCGGCTTCCCGGACGAGCTGTGTTTCATCCGGATGATTCCAAAGCGACGGATAACCGGTCGTGAAATCGATCGAATAATCAGCGCCGACTCCGGTGCAGGTCGTCCGGGCGACGAGGTCCACCTGTTGACGTAACTGGTGCCGGAGTTGTTCATTGAACGTCCGGATTTCTCCGACGATCCGGGCTTCACCGGTGACGATGTTCGGAGCCGTTCCGGCGTGGAACGAACCGATCGCAACGATAGCCGGCTCAAACGGATCAACCCGCCGGCTGACGAGATGCTGGAGATTGCAGACAAGCTGGGCACCGGCGACGAGCGCATCCTGTGTCCGGTGCGGGGCCTGGGCATGACCGCCTTGACCATGAACAACGATTTCAAATTCATCGATCGCACATAACGTATGACCGCTGTGATAGCCGATTGATCCGACCGGAAGATCATTTTCGAGGTGGGTGCCGAAGATGGCATCGACACCGTCGAGACAACCGTCCTCAATCATCTGGATGGCACCGCCGGGGAACACTTCTTCACCGTGTTGATGAATGAAGACGACAGTACCTGCCAGTTCATCCTGTATGGCATGAAAAGCAGCGGCCAGTCCGAGAACAATCGCCGTATGACCGTCGTGTCCGCAGGCATGCATGACACCGGGACGAATCGAACGGAACGATAACTCGGTTTCTTCCTGCAACGGTAACGCATCAAAATCGGCCCGGATGGCGATTGTTTTCCCGGGACGTGTTCCTGTCAGCGTCGCGACGATTCCGCTGCCGCCGACGTTTGCCCGGTACGGAATACCGAGTCCATCGTAAAAAGCAGCGATTTTAGCGGGCGTCCGGACTTCCTGAAACGATAATTCCGGATGGCGGTGAAAGTCGCGGCGTAAACGAATCATCTCTGATTCATACTCAGTTAAGTACGTGAATAAATTTTCTTGCATCGAAATCATCCTTTTCGGTATGTCTTGAGTAAAAACGGGTACAGATAGAGGTAATCAATCAGAGGAGGAATCAACATATGGGTGAAATCATCGTCAATGCCGTTCTTACAGTCAAAGCAGGATTAGCCGATCAAGTCTTTCCGATTTTAAGCACAGTCTACAAAGCAGCACAAAATGAACCGGGTTGCTTGCGTTATACATTACATCAATCGATTGAAAATGAACATCAATTCATGCTCTATGAAGTCTATCAGGATGAAGAAGCACTGGAAGCACATATTGCATCGGACCACTATAAAGCATACCGGGAACAAATCGAGTTATACTTGGAAGACCGTCAAGTGACGAAATACGTCGAGATGACATTCTGAATCAAGGAAAGAAGGGCGTATGGATCCGCAAGGGTCCATACGCCTTTTTTCGTTATTACATCGATTTGAAGCCGAGGAAATGTTCCCGCCAACGCGGTTCGTAAATCGAATTGATCTGCAGTTGTGAGCCGCCGGCATGAATGAAATATTCATTATCGAGCATGATACCGATATGTGACGGTCCGTCCGTGTACGTATTTTCGAAGAAGACGATATCCGACCGTTTCCCGCTGCTGATTGTCGTCCGTCGATTCGTAAAGAACGCACCGTACCAGTAGCCGCTGACGTTCGTCCGGCCGCCGTATTTCCCGGCTTCATTCGTTGCGTAATGAATCAGTCCGGAACAATCAAACCCGCCGTTAGCTGCTGTTTGCGAACCCCATGTATATGGTGTTCCTAAGTGTTTGGCGGCTGCCTGAATCAACTTTTCACCGCGCGATGTATTTTTCTGTGCAATCCGTGTATCCGTCTTGACCGTGACGGCACTGACCGGCAGATAAACAGGGGACCAGCCGGACTGGATGACATAAAAATTACCGACCCGGTACCGGGGATAAACACGTTTTCCCTGTTCCACCAATCCGGCACTTTTCGGACTGACCGGTGTCGCAAAATAAGACGATGTTGCTTTGACCGTATAGATTTTTTGACGGTTAATCGCTTGTTGGGTGTAACGCATATCCGGTTTTGTTGTTCCGATGTACGGATTGATGACATAACCGGTTGTTCCGTTCGGCAAGCGGACTTGCCAAAAGTCATCGTCGATTGCTTTCAGACCAATCAACTTTGTGCCTTTACTCAAATAACCGACAGGGCGGCTGTAAGCGACATCGGCTGAGAAGAGCGGTGTCTGATCAAAGTGGACATAAAAGACGGTGCCGACTTTCGGGCGCGCGACCGGTTTGTTTAAGCCAAGTCTGCTCGAGTCGACGAAGCCGAATGTCGTTCCAATTTTGACCCGTGTGTAGTAGCCGCTTGTACCGTAAATCGACAGTTGTGCATTTTTCTTCAGGGTGCCGATTTTTCCTGTCAGACTGGCTTTTGGATGAACGACGACTTTATCATCGAGAACGTAACGGATTCCGGTGACATCATACAAATCCGGTTTTTTCGTCACGAGATCGGCTGTCTTGACGTAAGCGTAGACGGAACCAAGCTTAACGCGTGTGTAGGAACCGCTTGTGCCATAAATGTCAATCTGTTCTGCGCGCTTCATTGTACGGACAATCGTTTTTGCCGTCGTGTCTTTAAAAATCGCTGTTGATTTGCTCGCATACCGGAGACCTGTCTTGGCATAGACTTTTGTCGGAGCAAGCGTACTCGTTAAGACGTAGGCGTATTGTTCGCGGAACAGAATCCGGCTGTAGGCACCGCTTGTTCCGTAGACCGTTAACAGCGTGTTCATCTGATGCTGCTTGAGGACGGGACTGGATGCATTAGGTGCGGAACGGATTGCCGTCGGTTTCTGGACGTATAAACGAGCTGTTTTGGCATAGACTTTTAAAGGAGCAAGTGCGCTCGTCAGGACATAGGCATACTGTCCGTTGAATAAAATCCGGCTGTAGGCACCGCTTGTGCCATATACCGTCAGCAAGGTATTTGTCTGGTGTTCTTTTAAGACGGGACTCGATGCGTTAGGTGCTTGGCGGATTGGAGTAGGTGACTGGACATAAAGTCGGGCTGTCTGCGCAAAAAACTCCAGATCGCCTAACTGAGCTGTCAGGACAAATCCATAGACGCCGTTTAAGCGGACGCGTGTATAGGCACCGGATACACCGTAAATGTCGACGAGTTGATTTTGAGCCAACGTACCGAGCGGTGTCCCTGTCGTCGCGGCGGTCGGGTAGACAGTTGCAAGCTGTTGGCTGTATTTTTTGCCGGTTGCTTCATAGGAGACGACTGGTTTCGTCCCGAGGTGAGCCGTTAAGACGAAAGCATATGTACCGTTCCACTCAATCCGGGTAACATTCCCTGACGTCCCGAATGTCTTGATGGAATCATTTTGTTTCAAAGTGGCAAGCGGCTTTTGTGTGGTGTCGGCGGTCGGATAGACCGGTGTTTTTTGTTGGACAAACCGTTCTCCTGTCACCGAATAGACAGGGGTTGTACTTAAATCTGCCGTCAGGACGAACAGATAATCGGCATCCTGTTTGACGCGGGTGAAGAGACCGACCTGACCATATGTATCGATTTTGCTGTTTGGCGCAAATGTCTGAGCGGTTGCTGCCGACGAATCTGCCGATGAATACAGGACTGTCACTTTATTTGTATAGTGACTTCCGACTTTCGGATAAACAGGAGTATCCGCCAACTGGTCTGTCTTCACAAAACGGTAGACACCGTCGAGTTTAATGCGGGTAAAGAGACCTTCGACTCCGAACGTCTCGACTTCAGTAGCGGCAGGCAGGGTACTGACTACGGCTGTACTTTCCGTTGTTTCAAAGACCGGGGTAGCAGTCTGGGTAAACTGTTTACCGGTCGCTACTTCTGTTTGCTCGTCGACAACGGCGGCTGAATCATTTCCTTCTGCCAGCGGACTAATCGGGAAAGAACTGAACAGCATGACGGAAGCAGCGAGTGATGTGAACCATTTTTTTGAAAGAGGCATCGTATATAAAACTCCATTTCTATAGAAAATTAATTTTTACTCCAATTAAAACTAAGTTTACCATGTTCATTTTTAATGGTGTAAAAAGATATCAAAAAAAGTAAATCATCATCCAAATGATACAAGAGACGGTATGACGTTAAAAAAACGGTACCTCGTGTTAAAGAGGCACCGTCTGAATTATGCGGGATCGTCTTCGTGATCGACTTGCCATTCCCAATCGAGCATGCCGTAAATGAGGGAATCGCGCCAATGATCTTCGAGATAGACGGTTTCACGCAGCTGTCCTTCTTTCGTCATCCCAACTTTCTGAAGGACACGTTCGGAAGCGACATTTCGCGGGTCACACGTGGCAGTAATCCGGTGTAACTCCAGTTTTTCGAATCCGAATTCGAGTAAAAATGCCGCAACGGACGTTGCATAGCCGTTTCCCCATTCATCGGGTGACAGGATATAACCGATTTCAGCAATCTTGTGTTCGGTATCGGTGATTACCAGTTCACCGGCTCCGATGACACGGTCGTCCGGGAAGGTGACGGCAAAGACATAACGGCGGCGTGGATTTTCAAGTTCGCTCTCGAGAGCATCATGAATAAACTGTTTACTGTCGCTTTCGGAGTTGGGTCCCCACGATTGATACTGACTGACAATCGGTTTTGAGGCATAGGCATGGACAGCTTCTAAATCTTCTGGAGTGAAACGACGGATTCGTAGTTGCTCGTTGATTTTATAGCGCATGATGGACTCCTCCTCTGTAGTGGACTCTCTATAAGATATTAGCTGTTCAGCCCGATTTTCCTGTTTGACAGGCAAAATCAAGCGTGCTAAAGTCGGTGTATCGAATGAACAGTATAAGTATCCTCTAGGGTTCCGTTCGGCTGGACCAAGGGAGGAACATAAGGGAAACCTTATGCAACGGAGGGATAAAAGCCCGGGAGTAAAGCGTTTTTACGCTTGCTCCCGGGCTTTTTTGTTTGATTCAATCTAAAGGAGGAAATGACATGGCAAAATATTGGTTCAGCATCATTCTGGCATCCTTTTTTGAAGTCGGTTGGGTCATCGGATTAAAGCATGCTACGACACCACTTGAATGGGCGGCGACTGTGGTCAGTATCATTATCAGTTTCACGGTTTTAATCAAGGTCAGCAATCATCTGCCGGTCGGAACGGTCTATGCCGTTTTCGTCGGACTCGGCACAGCAGGAACGGTCGTGACGGATATCGTCTTGTTTGATCAGTCCGCATCCGTCATCAAGTTGATCTTGATCGCGGTCTTGCTCGTAGGGGTGATTGGTTTGAAATTAGTCAGCGGGGAGGGTGAAAAACAATGAGTTGGTTTTATTTGATTTTGGCCGGGTTGTTTGAAATGCTTGGTGTCGTTTTGATCAATACGTACAATCAACAAAAAAACGTTAAAAATCTGCTGCTGATGTTTGCCGGTTTTGGGTTCAGTTTTTTATTCCTGACCTTGGCGATGAATGAGTTGCCGATGGGAACGGCCTATGCGGTCTGGACTGGCATCGGAGCGGCAGGCGGTACGATTCTCAGTATGATTTTTTACAACGAAGCGAAGGACTGGAAACGGATTGTCTGTATCGGTTTGATTCTCAGTGCGACGATTGGCTTGAAGCTGGTCGGTGAATAAACATATCATTTAGATTACTTTTCCTGTCCGAGCCGACTTGGTGGCATATTTTAGCTGAAAAAAGGAAATACTCCTTATAAGACAAGTACGTCATTAAAATCGTGCATAAGGGGATGGATGGATATGAAAACGAAACAGTATATCGGAACGTTTTATAAAGAGGAAGAACTGATTTCGAAAATGGATGAGTTGCATCAGCAAGGTCATCGCGAAGAAGACTTTTATATCATCGTTAAAGAGAAATCGAATCTTCAACTTGTCCGCAGTCAGATGGATGCGGAAATCGCGACGACGAAACCGTCATGGATCGACCGGATCCGCGGAAATCACGGACGCGATCAGGAAGTGGACGATCTGTTTGGTTCGCTCGATCTACCGGAAGATCAAGTTGAAGTCCATAAAACGGAAGTCGAAGGCGGCGGGTTCGTACTGTTGCTGGAAGTTCAGGACATCCAGTTTGATCCCCATTTAAATACGGACAATACACATCCGGACGTCAAAGTACGTTACGGCAGTTACGAAGAAACGCATACATCAGACGATGCCAATTCAAATGCACAACTCGGTTCGGGAAATCCGCTTGACGTCGATAAGGATTCGAAAGAGGAGCATGCGGAAATCGATTTGCATCGTGCCGGAACCGACAAGATGCCGCAAGACGAAGAGGCCATTCAGCATGCCAAACTGGACAGTAACCGTGAACCGGACATTGCGATGCGTCGGGACGACGATTTTAAACGTCCGGAGTGGGAAGAACAAAAGGAACGTCATGAGGAACATTCGGATGAGAAAAAAGAACAACTGCACCGTCCGACCCGTTCTGTGGATCACTCCGATGATGTGGCGAAACAGGATCACGGAAACGATTTGGATCGTTAATCTAAAAAAAGAGACTGACGGACGTGTCAGCCTCTTTGCATCAGGCGGTGTTCACAGTGATGTGGGCATCGTCTTATTTTTTGTGCATCTCGTCCGGATTCGATCCGGTCCGCTCGTTGCGATTGAGCTGATCGATTTGCTGCATGTCGTCTGGAGACAACATAAACTCAAAGATGTCCAGGTTTTCCTGAATCCGGCTTGGTGTGACGGATTTCGGAATCGCGATGATGCCATGCTGCAGGTGCCAGCGGAGAACGACTTGAGCAGGTGTCTTACCGTGGCGTGCTGCAATCTCTGTGATGACCGGTTCTGTTAAGGCGTCGCGGCCTTTCATCAACGGACTCCATGCTTCGACGACAATCCCGTTCTTTTGGCAAAATTCACGGATGGCTTCCTGACTCAAGAACGGATGTAGCTCGATTTGATTGACGACGGGGACGACGGTTCCTTCTTCCAGTACCCGTGTTAAATGCGGAATGTGGAAATTCGAGACCCCGATGGCTTTTGTTTTGCCGTCCCGATACAGCTGTTCTAAAGCACGCCACGTATCCATATACAAATCCTCGTCCGGCATCGGCCAATGAATCAAGTATAAATCGACGTAATCGACACCAAGTTTTGTAAGACTTGTTTCAAAGGCGGCAAGTGTCTGTTCGTACCCTTGGTCCTTATTCCAGACCTTCGTCGTTAAAAAAATCTCTTCCCGTGGAATCCCCGAATCTTTTAATGCACGACCGACACCGGCTTCATTTTCATAAATCATTGCCGTATCGATGGAACGGTAGCCGACCCGTAAAGCTTCCCGCACCGCTTCATACACTTCCTGTTCCGGGACTTTAAACACACCGTAACCTAGTTGCGGCATGACCAGTCCATTATTCAATGTGACGAACTCCATTTGAACTCCCCCTTATGATGATAATCCTGTCTTAACCAGTTTACGCTTTTCACTTTCGAAAATCGAATCACAGCAAGGGTTGAATTGGCGCAGGGAAATCCGTATACTGAGCGTTAACAAATATTGGGAGGGATGAGGATGATTCGTCAAGCCGTTTTACAATACATACACGAAGAACATGCTGTCGATCGACTTTCAGAAGTAGTAAGGGGGAGAAAAGCTGTCCTGATTCACGGCGAACAGGCGTTGAAATCGTCCAGGCAGTACTTGCCGGAACTGCCGAAGCTGTTATTTTCCGGACACTGTACCGACCAGCAGGTAGCCGAGCTGACAGAACGATGTGCCTCGTATGACATCATCATCGCTCTTGGCGGAGGTTCCGTCATCGATACGGCAAAACAAGTTGCCTTCAAACTAAACCGTCCCTTGATCGTCATTCCGACGCTCGTCTCGAACTGTGCGCCATGGACACCGCTCAGTGTGATGTACGACGAACGGGGACAGTACCTTCGTTTTGACACGATTCCTGTCGTCATTGAAGCGTTATTACTCGATCACCGGATTTTAGCAGCCAGTCCATATGATTATTTTGTTGCCGGACTGGTCGATACATTAGCGAAATGGTACGAAGCCCGGGCGCTGAGCGGATCGACTTCTGACCATCCAGTCGTCGAAACCGCCTTACGGATGGCAGAACACTGCAAACAATTGATTTTGCAGACGCCGATCAGTCCGAAACAATTTCAGGAGTATCCGGTCTCGATTCAACATCTGGTGGAGACGGTCATTCCACTTGCCGGAAGTGTCGGTGGATTTGGTGACGAAGCGACACGCGGGGCGATTGGTCACGGCGTCCATAATGCGTTATCGCCGTTTCCGTCGACGAAACGGATTTTACACGGAAGTAAAGTCGGTTACGGCTTATTGATTCAAGAGTTGTTGTTAGATGAAACGGCGTCCTATAACGAGTTGCTACAGTATTTGATGGAAAACAAACAACCGACGACGAGTACAGCGCTTGGATTGACGGAAGCGGAGCGAGCCGACTTGGCGCAACGAATTGGTCGAGAACCACTCTGTCAATTGATTGAGACGGATTGGTCGAAAGCGACCGTTCTTTCGACTTTAATGAAAAATGACCGGGAAGCCGTTCTCATACCTTGAAGGTGATATAAGATAAAGTCCCGCTCCTCGTTTTTGAGGAGCGGGACTTTACGTTCATTGTGCTTTTGCCAGCTCCGAATAAGGGGCAGGGCGACCGAGCAGATAACCTTGACCGAAGTCAAATCCAAGTTCGCGGCAGAGCTCAAGTTCTTCCTGACGTTCGATCCCTTCTGCAAGAATTTGAATACCCATCTCTTTTGTTAAATGACGTGCTTTTCGCAGGAACGCTTCATTTTCTGCTACCGTGTCACAGTTTGAGATGAAGGCGCGGTCAATTTTAACGTAATCCGGTTGGAGTAACGACAACATATCAAGCGTCGAGAAGCCGGCACCGACATCGTCCAGTGCGACTTGAATGCCCTGTTTTTTATATTGTTCGAAGACATGTTTCAAGTGATTGACGTCTTCGATTTTTTCGGTTTCGACGACTTCGAACACGAGCCGGCTTGGATCGACGTTATACCGTTCGACGATTTCGAACGTATGACGCAGGCAATATTCCGGATTGTAGATGGTTGAAGGAAGGAAATTAATGAATGTTTTCTGTGTTCCTCCGACCAAATGTGTTGCCCGAATGGCTTCTTCTCGCGCCCGTTGATCGAGGCGGGAATGAAGTCCCATTTTTGAAGCCGTCGAAAAGAGCAGACCCGGGGACATCGGAATCGTTTGATCAGCAGCCCGAAGTAACGCTTCATTCGCAAAAAGTGAGTTGTCTTGAATGTTGAAGATTGGTTGCAGATGACTCGTCATGATACCGTTTTGAATGAAATCAATGGCTTGTCGGCTCTTTAACTGTTCGAGCAAAACAGAAGCTGCAAGTATAGGTGTCACGAGACGTGATCCGTTCGCCCGGCAGGAAACCGGAAAATCTCCAATCTGTAACGTAGAGCTAAGGATTTGTTCCAACTGCTCAAATGAACTGTAAGAAAATACTTCTGGCGTCGGCGATTGAATATGTAAAGAACCGGCCTCGATAAAACGGATTGTTGTTGTACATTCGGCGCAAGGATGCCACATGAATGGGTGTCCACCTCTCTTGGTAAAATACGTCTGTAAAAGATGTATTTATTAAATTAGTTAAAGTCTTTACCCGAAGATAATCTATAAATAAACCTGATATCAACTATTTGTCCTTCTATTGACCAAAGTAAAAAAAAGACAGGTCCAGTTCATCTTTTGATGAACCATCCTGTCTTTTTTATCGGTTAATCGGTACATAATTTAAAGGATTACGATCGAATCCACAAAATCCAAAGCGTAGCATGCAGTAAAATTGCTAACGGTACAAAGAGTTGGAATTTGGCGGTCCGTGTTTTATGCCGGACGAGTTGCATTGCCAAAAGCGTCCCGAGTGCGCCGCCTAAAAAAGCAATCATCAACAAGGTGGCTTCGGGCGTCCGCCATTCGTGTTGCTGCGCTTTACGTTTATCCCGCCACATCGAAACGAATCCAATGACGGACATGATCCCGTAAAATACAACGATACCTGAAAAAAAAGTCATAGCAGTCCTTACCTTTCCGCACCGCCGCCGCCGGAACTTCCGCCGCCGCCTCGGCTGCCACCGCCACCGCCTCCACCACCACGCATGATAGCGGAAAAGATGTTGATGATGGCAAAGAAGAACATCCCGCCGGTGAACTTCATGTCGAGGAACAGCAAGAGGACAAGACCGGCACCGATCAGGACTTTTGCCCAAGTACTCAAACCGCCGTCCGTACTTTTCTTGACCGGATCCTGTGATTCAAGCGACTGTTCTTTTGACACGACGCTGACGACCGCTTTGTACGTTTCGGATGCTGCTTTGCCATAATCACCTTGATCCCGGTACGGAACGGCGTATTTGTCAAGAATCCGTCCCGCTGTGATGTCGGTCAGAATTCCTTCGAGCTTATAGCCGACTTCGATCCGAAAATTCCGGTCTTTTTCGTTTGGTGCCACGACGACGAGAATCCCGTTATCTTTTCCGGCCTGCCCGATGCCTTGAGTCCGGAACGTTTCATTGGCATACGTGCTTAAATCCTGTCCTTTTAAATCCGGCACCGTTTTGAGAACGACCTGTGCCGTCGTGTATTGTTCGAGTTCTTGCCCGAGACGAGCGAGCTCCGCTTCTTCCGACGCGGTCAGCAGCTGTGCATCATCCTGGATGAAGAACGCTGCGCCCGTGCGTTCTGACACGGCTTCGGCAGTCGGAGTCAGAAGGAAGAAGACGAGGAACGCGGTAAAAAGCAGTCGCGTTCGCCGCCAAATCATTTCGAGTCACTATTGAAGTCGACCGTTGGATTTTCACGGTCACTTTCCGAAATTTCATAATATGGTTTTTTCTCGAAACCAAATGCCGAAGCATAAAGCGAAGTCGGGAAGCTGCGACGTTTTTTATTGTAAACGGTCACGGCATCATTATAATCTTTCCGGGCAATGCCGAGACGGTTTTCCGTGCCTTCTAGTGTATCCATCAACGATTGGAATCGTTCGCTTGATTTTAATTCCGGATATGTCGTTTGCAACGCAATCAATCCGCGAAGTGAAGACGTGACCTGTTGATCGGCTTCAATCCGTTGTTCCGTCGAAGCGGCACGGGCAAGACCGGCTTGTGCTTCGGCGATATCGCCATAAACTTTTTGTTCCTGACCGGCGACCCCTTTGACGGTTTCGACGAGATTCGGAATTAAATCCGCCCGGCGTTTGATCTGATTATCGACTTGCGACCACTTATTCGAAACATCTTCTTCGACATTGACGAGACTGTTGTACTGTCCGATTGCTAAAAAGGCAATCAGGACGACGACTGCAATCCCGATGATGAGAGGTAACTTGGAACCTCCACGATTTCTACGAGCCATATTGATGACCACTCCTTTTTTCTGTATCTCAACTATCTATACCCTAATCCGCAACAATAAGTTTCAAGAAATAAAAAAAACCATCAGCGAAAAGCTGATGATTTTTGGGATTACATATAGACGATAACGGCAAGAACCGCTGCCAGGACAAGACGGTAAATCGCAAACGGAACGAGTTTGATTTTATTGATCAGTTTCAGGAAGAAGCGGATCGACAATAACGCAAAGCCGAACGAAGCGATGAAACCGACTACATAAAATCCAAGATCTCCGACATTGATATATTCCCAGTTCTTGACGAGTGACAAGGCACTTGCCCCGAACATGATCGGAACCGCCATGATGAATGTAAAGTCCGCTGCTGTCCGGTGATTCATTCCGAGGAAAACACCACCGGAAATCGTTGAGCCGGACCGTGAGAATCCCGGCCAAAGCGAGATACATTGGAACAGACCGACGAGTGCTGCCTGACGATACGAAATTTGATCAAGCGACGTTGTCTTCGGTTCTTTTGGTCCGAGTTTATCGGCGGCAATCATCAGGATCGCACCGGCGGCAAGACCGATGATGACTGTATCGATCGAGAAAAGATTTTCGTCGATGAAGTCTTCAAACAACAGACCGAGAACGGCTGCCGGGAGTAAACCAATCAGGACGTGGCGTAATTTTAATTTATGCGTACCCGATGCATCGTGTTCACCTTCGATTTTATAAAGACCGATTAAACTGAACAGCCGTTTCCAAAAGACGACGATGACGGCTAAAATCGAACCGAGTTGGATGACGATTTTAAAGGTGTTCGCCGAGTACTTCCCTAAGAAGTCCGTTGTTTGAAGCCACATGTCATCAACGATGATCATATGTCCGGTCGAGGAGACAGGGGCGAATTCCGTCATTCCTTCGACGAAACCGAGTAAAAGTGCTTTAAGTAATTCAATGATAGTCATGTTATTCTCCTTCTATATTATTCTAAATAAAAACATATCATGTTTTATTCTTCTGAGATAGAACGAATCGAAATATCGGGCGCAGGACTGAGAGAAATCCGGCTTGTTGCAAGCATCAAAAAAGAGTACACTGAACTTATAATCAAACAAACGTTTGAATGAGGTGAGGGAATGGAAGCGAAAACAGAACGTCTGAAAATTACAGGAATTGATTGTGCCAACTGTGCGGCGAAGGTGGAACGGGGTGTCGCGAGCGTGGCAGGCATCGAACAAGCTGATTTGGATTTTGCCGGTCAGAAACTCTATCTGACATATGAAAAGGGCGCTGCAAGCGACGATACGTATCAGGCAGTCGTCGAACGGATTCAGCAACTTGAACCGGATGTCCACCTCGTCCGGACGGCGTCCACAGAAGCCGTCGATCCGCATGAGCACGCGGGACATGACCACAGCCATCCGCACGATCATGGTCCATTTTTGAACCGTACGAAAAAAATACAATACAGTGTCGGCATGATCTCGTTCATCAGTGCTTTTTTTGTTCCGGGATCAATTGACCTTCTATTTTTTGCGGTTGCCTATTTTTTAATCGGTTGGGATGTCCTTCGAACCGCTGTCAGAAATATCCGGCATGGTCAGGTGTTTGACGAGAACTTCTTGATGGTCATTGCGACGGTCGGTGCTTTTTTAATCGGAGAGTATCCGGAAGCCGTCGCTGTCATGTTGTTTTATCAAGTCGGGGAGTTTTTCCAACACCGTGCTGTCGATCAGTCGCGGAAATCGATTGCTGCGCTGATGGATATCCGGCCGGATATTGCGACGCTTGAGGATGGACGACGTGTGAGTCCGGAACAGGTCAATATCGGTCAACGGATCGTTGTCCGGGCAGGGGAGAAGATTCCACTCGATGGAACGGTTCTGACAGGAGAAGCGTTCATTGATACGACCGCGTTGACGGGGGAATCCGTCCCGCGGCGTGTCCGTCCGACCGAGCCGGTTTTAGCCGGAACAATCAACACTGACGGTCATCTGTTGATTCAAGTCGACCGGCCGTACAATGAGTCGACCGTCGCTAAAATTCTCGATTTAGTGGAAAATGCGTCACGTCATAAAGCACCGACGGAAAAATTCATCACACGATTTGCACGGGTTTACACACCGATTGTCGTTCTGGTGGCAACACTGCTTGCCGTCGTGCCACCGCTTGTCGTGACGGGAGCGACGTGGAGTGACTGGATTTACCGGGCACTGGTGTTCCTTGTCATCAGTTGTCCGTGTGCGCTCGTCATTTCAATTCCGCTCGGCTTCTTTAGCGGAATTGGCGCCGCTTCGAAACGCGGTATTCTCGTCAAAGGCGGAAATCATCTCGAAGCGTTACAACAACTGGATACGGTCGTCTTCGATAAAACGGGAACGTTGACGGAAGGTGTGTTTGAAGTCGTCGAACTGAACGCCGTTCATGGATCGGAAGACGAACTGCTTCGCGTCGCAGCGACCGTTGAGCAACATTCCAATCATCCGATTGCAAAATCGATTCAGCGGATGTATGCCCGGCACGGTTCTGTTTCAACCGCTGTTCAAGACTATCAGGAAGTAGCCGGTTCCGGTGTCACCGGGCGGTTCGGGACGGATCAGATTCAGGCGGGAAATGCCCGGTGGTTCAACGAACTCGGCTTGACGCCGCTCAATCAGACCGAAGACGGGACTTATGTGCATGTCGCCCGAAACGACCGCTACCTTGGATATATCCGGA